>Ga0306920_100016989_pt1 | contig 10034 bp, 6 predicted proteins | sample flu12Cox44000170_FD_204666 | JGI IMG/M metagenome (GOLD analysis project Ga0306920, IMG submission 204666) | Lab enrichment of tropical soil microbial communities from Luquillo Experimental Forest, Puerto Rico - flux4day.12C.oxic.44.000.170 (v2)... | ecosystem: Environmental > Terrestrial >...
TCCCCGGTCAATGGTGGGAGCTGTTCCAGTCGCCGAAGCTCAGTGCACTCGTGCAGCAGGCGCTCAAGGGCAATCCGAACCTCGATGCGGCCCGCGCCTCGCTCCGCCAGGCCAACGACCTCTACACGGCGCAGCGAGGCAGTCTCTTCCCGACGGTGCAGGGAAGCTTCGGTGCGCAGCGGGCCAAGAATCCCACCGAGACACTTGCCAATCCCACGAGCCTTTCGCAGGTCAATCCCTACTACAACCTGTTCACCGCGCAACTCGCGCTGAGCTACATGCCGGACGTCTTCGGCGGCACGCGCCGCTCGCTCGAGGCGAGCCGCGCGCAGGTTGAGGCCACGCGTTTCGAATTCGTCGCGACCTACGTGACGCTCAGCAGCAACGTAGTCGCGATGGCTGTACAGGAAGCCGCCTTGCGTGGCGAAATCGCTGCCACCGCGCGGCTGCTCGCTCTGCAGCAGCAGCTCACCGAAACCGTGCAGCGCCAGCAGAGCATCGGCACCGTCAGCAATGCGGATCTGCTGCAGCAACAATCGCTGGAGGCTCAGACCGCTGCCACCCTGCCACCGCTGCAGAAGCAGCTGGGTCAGACGCGGGACGCTCTTACCGCGCTGCTCGGCCGGCTGCCGGCGCAGGAGCCCACGGAGACCTTCCACCTCGAGGAGCTGACGCTGCCGGGCGATCTGCCGGTGAGCCTCCCCTCGAAGGTCATTGAGCAGAGGCCGGATGTGCGCCAGGCGGAGGAGAATCTGCACACCGCCTCGGCGCAGGTGGGCGTGGCGCTCGCCAACATGCTGCCGCAGTTCGCGATCAGCGCCGACACCGGATCGGCGGCGCTTGAAATCGGCAAGCTCTTCAGTCCTTACACCGGCTTCTGGGATCTCGGCGCATCGCTCACCCAGGTGCTGTTCAGCGGCGGAGCACTCCTCTACCGGCATCGTGCCGCCGAAGACGCACTCGATCAGGCGGCGGCCGAGTATCGCGCCACCGTAATCCTCGCCTGTCAGAACGTGGCCGACACGCTGCGCGCGCTGCAGGCGGATGCGGATGCGCTCAAGGCCGACGCCGCGGCGGAGCGCGCCGCCAAAGCCTCATTCGATCTGGCCCGGCAACAGTACCAGAATGGCAGCATGAGCCTCGTCGCGCTGCTCAACGCCGAGCAGACCTATCAGCAGGCCGAGGTCGCGTTGGTGCAGGCGCAGGCGAGTCGCTATGCAGACACCGCTGGGCTCTTCCAGGCGCTCGGCGGTGGCTGGTGGAATCTTCCGGAGGCAACCTTCCAATGAACGACCTCGTGCTACGCGAGAACCGGGACGGGGCGGCCATCCTCACGCTCAATAGACCGGCGAAGCTCAACGCGCTCTCCAAGGATCTGATCGAGACACTGGAGGAACACATCGACCACATCGCCCGCGAGACCAAGACGGTAGGCCTCGTCATCCTGCGCGGAGCGGGCGGAAATTTCTCCTCCGGCCACGACATGACCGAGGTGCTGAGCCAGGTCAAGGCGCGTGCCAAACCGCACCACTACGTCGAGGTCATCGACAAAGTCGCCGACCTCCCGCAGCCGGTCATCTCTGCGGTCCAGGGGCACTGCTCGACCGGAGCCCTGGAGCTGGCGCTCGCGGCGGATCTCATCGTGGCTTCGGCATCGGCCTGTTTCACCGATGCCTACGCCCGCTGGGGACTGACGCCCATCTGGGGCCTGAGCCTGCGTCTGCCACACCGTATCGGCACCGCGAAGGCCGCCGAGATGATGTACACCTGCCGCCGCTACTCGGGGGCGGAAGCCTTCGAGATGCACCTGGCGAACTTCTGCTTTGCGGACGAGGAGTTCGAGGCCGGGCTCGCCGGGCTCGCCGCGGATATTCTCGCCAACTCCTGGTACTCGAACCGCGTGGACAAGCGCGCGCTCATCGAGAGCGATGGGCTCACGCTGCGGGATGCACATGCTCTCAGCCTCTTCAAGAACGAGGGCCTGGCACCGGATGCGGCACAGCGCGTCGCGCGGTTCTTCAAGCAGCGGAAGCCCGGCCCATGAGCGATCCCGGACGGCCCTCCTCTCCGCACTGAATTCAGGCGGCAAACCCGGCGCGCGCGCTCCGCGCGGCGTGGCCTCCGGCGAGGAGCTGCGCCAGGCACTGGGCGAGATCAGCGCCGCCGAGAGGCTTCGTGAGCACCGCGTGTGCGCCGGCTGCCGTGGCGGCCGCATTGAGATCGGGGCCGCCATAACCGCTCACGAGAATGACCGGCAGGTCCGGGCGCGTCCGCCGCAACTCGGCAAGCAGTTCGAGTCCTGACATCTCCGGCATGATGGCATCCGTGAGCACCGCATCGAAGCGCTGCGGTGCCGCCCGGAAGACGCGCAGCGCCTGTTGCGCACCGACACAGCCCACGGGTTCGTAGCCGAGCGAGGCGAGCACCTCCTCTGCGAGCAGCACCAGGCTCTCCTCGTCATCCACCACCAATATGGTCTCACCGTTGCCACGCGGCACCGCGCGCGCTGGCGGCTCCTGCATCGGCTCCTGCCCCTCGATGAGCGGCAGGTACACACTGAAGGTAGTCCCCGCGCCCGGCCGGCTGGTCACCTCGAGTGCTGCGCTGTGATCGAGCACGATACCGTGCACGAGCGACAGGCCGAGCCCCGTGCCGCTGCCGACCGGCTTGGTGGTGAAGAACGGCTCGAAGATGCGCTCGACCTGTTCGGCACTCATCCCGGTCCCGGTGTCGTGCACCTCGACGCAGGCGTAGCGCCCGCGCTGCAGCCGTCCGACGGTGCAATCACGGGGCTCGGTCACCTCCACGGCGAGCGCCCGCACCCGCACTTCACCTTCTCCGTTGACCGCCTGCACGGCGTTGGTCACGAGGTTGGCAAGCATCTGGTGCAGTTGTGAGGCATCGCCGGCGATCACCAGCGGGGTCTGCGCAAGTTCCAAGGCAACCGACACGCGCGGCGGCAGCGCCGCGCAGGTGAGGTTGTGTACCTCCGTGAGGATCTTCTGCAGCGACACCGGTCGTGCGCTGCCGACACCGGGGCGGCTGAAGGCGAGGATGCGCGCCACCAGGTCACGAGCGCGATTTGCCGCGACGACGATGTTGTCGATGTAGCGTCGCTGCAGGCTGTCCGGGCCGCTCTGCTGACCCGCGAGCTCCGCGTAGCCGAGCACCGCTCCCAGAACATTGTTGAAGTCGTGGGCGATGCCGCCTGCGAGCGTGCCGAGCGCCTCGAGCTTCTGCGACTGATGAAGTCGGGCGGTGAGCCGCTCGTGCCGCTCGAGCTGCCGCAGGAAGGCGATCAGCAGTACCGCCGCCAGCACGCTGATGATGAGCGTGCGCCCGAGGTTCTTCCAGGCCTTGCTGCGCCAGGCTCCGAGAATGTCCCGCTCGCTGCGGCCGACCAGCACCACCGCGGGATATCCGGGTACCCTCCGCAGGCTGAGCTGCATGCGCCCAACGCGGGGGTCCTCGACACTGGTATGCAGTGCATCGGCGCTGCCGAGACCCCGCAGCGCATTGAGCCAGGGCGATGGCTGGGTACTCACCTCGGAGTGCTCGCGGTTGACGAGCGTCATGCCATCGCTGCGCAGCAGCTCGACGGTACTCCCCGGGCCGAGATCGAGGGCCTGGTAGAAACGGCGGATATAGCCAACGTCGACCGCGGCGCCGGCGATGCCCCGAAAGCCCGGGCCGGGAAGGCGACGGCTGAGAACGAAGGTCGGCTCCCCGTTCGCACGGCTGATGATGGGCTCGCTGACGAACAGCCCGCGATCCGGCTGTGCGAGCTGCGCCTGATAATACGAGCGATCGCGCAGATCATTCGTCACACCGGTCGGCGCCGTGCTCAGGTGCAGCTGCCGCGCAGGATCGTACAGGAACAGATTGCGCACCTGCGGCACACCGCTCATGTGCCGTCGCAGCAGATCGGTAATGCTCTCGCCGTCGGTGGATGATCCCATCGTGTCCGGATCGAGCAGCATCGCCTGCCGCAGGATCAGGTCGGTCGCCTGCAGAGCCCGCGCCGCCTGCTCGGCGAGAGCCCCTGCGACGTTGTCGTGCTGACGCTCGGCAAGCGCAAGAGTCTCCTCGCGATCGTGCAGCGTATCGAAGAAACTCGACAGCGAAACGGCGGCGCACACGGCGACGACGATGAGCACCAGGCGCAGCCGCAACGCGCGGCGCCGGGCTCCCTCACGGCGTGCAGCATCCGCCGTGGCAGCGAGCGCCGGTGTCAGTGGGCCGGGCTCAGGCCGAGAGCTGCCCATAGATCGGTGCGGGTGAAGGGCTTCGCCAGAATGCGCGTCGCCCCAAGACGCAGCGCCATGGCATCATTTGCCATGTCTCCCGGGGAGAAGCGGCCGGAGGCCAGTACGATCGCCGCCTGCGGATAGGCGCGCCGCCAGGGCAAGAGGACCTCATGAGCCTGCTGCTGACACGCCACGTCGACCAGTATCGCATCGATGTCCGCCACATGTTGCTGCGGGGCTTCGGGCCAGAGCGCCTGCGCGCCGCCCGCCGCCAGCCACTCTCCGATCAGCTCACGGTGAAGCCTATCATGCTCCACGACCAGCACGCGCTTCATGGGCGGCTCCGGCAGTGAGCAGCGTGCCGCGAGCGCACGTGCTGGTCGTCGACGATGACGAGTCGCTGCGGCGTCTGGTTGATGACTACCTGGTGCAAAACGATTTCCGCGTGTCCGCAGCGGTAACCGGCGCAGAGCTGATGAGCGCGTTCGCCCGGGAGGTGATCGACCTGGTACTGCTCGACCTGCGGCTGCGGGGTGAGGATGGGATGCAGCTGCTGCGCCAGCTGCGCGCGCAGTCGCAGATTCCCGTGATCATTCTCACCGGGCGCAGCGAGGAAGCCGACCGGGTCATGGGACTGGAGCTCGGTGCAGATGACTACCTCACCAAGCCCTTCAGCCCGCGCGAGTTGCTGGCGCGCATCCGTACCGTGCTGCGGCGTGCCCATGCGGGACAGGAGGTGCACGGAGCACCGGTGTGCCGTGCCTACCGCATTCCTGGCTGGGAGCTGAACCTGCGCACCCGTCGGCTGACTGGAGATGACGGCGCCCAGGTCGCACTCAGCAACGGGGAGTTCAACCTGCTGGCCGCCCTCCTCTCCACCGCCAACCGCGTGGTGACCCGCGATCAGCTCATCGAAATGAGTCGCCGCTACGACAACGAGGTCTATGACCGCGCGGTCGACGTGCAGATCCTGCGCCTGCGTCGCAAGCTCGAACGCAATCCTGCGGAGCCGCAGATCATCATAACCGAGCGTGGCGCCGGCTATCGCATCGCGGTTCCGGTGGAAGCGGTTTACTGAGGGGCGTTCCGTCATCCTGAGCCTGCGGGGCTGGTAGTGCACGCGGCGCGGCCCGTGGCCGCGCGCCGTCACCGCAGTCTCGGTGCTGCCTGTCGCGCCGCTCTTGCAGCGCACATTTCACCTGTAACACGCGTGTGTCGCAGCGTAACCGGTCGTGAATGAGCCTCCGGTATCGTAGGGCGCGCCATGTGGATCGTCCGACTGGCGCTGCGGCGTCCTTACACCTTCCTGGTGCTCGCCATCGTGATCACGCTGCTCGGGGTGTTCTCGATCCTGCGCACCCCGACGGACATCTTTCCCAACATCAAGATCCCGGTGGTGGCCACCATCTGGCGTTACACCGGCCTTTCGCCGGAGGAGATGGCGACCCGCATCGTGCTCGGCACCGAGCGCAACGCGCAGACCACCACCAACGACGTCGAGCACACCGAGTCGCAGAACGTCACCGGCACCTCGGTGGTGAAGTACTTCTTTCAGCCGAACGTCAACGAGGAGCTGGCGTACGCGCAGATAACCGGCGTATCACAGACCCTGCTGCGCTCGGCGCCGCCGGGCACCACGCCGCCCTTCATTCTCGCCTACAACGCCTCCTCGGTGCCGATCCTGCAGCTGGCGCTCTCCAGCGAGAAACTCTCGGAAGCACAGCTCTTCGACCTCGGCATCAACGTCATCCGCGTCGGCCTCGGCACCGTTCAGGGCGCCTCCATGCCGTACCCGTACGGCGGCCTGCAGCGCCAGGTGCAGGCGGATCTCGATCCGGACGCCCTGCGCGCCACCGGCCTGTCCGGCAACGATGTCACCGCGGCCATCGCCGCGCAGAACTCGATCCTACCCGCCGGGACCCAGAAGATTGGTGACCGCGAGTACTTCATCACCGTCAACGCCAATCCGCGTACCGTTGCGGAGCTCAACGATCTGCCGGTCGCCACCCGCAATGGCAGTGTCATTTACGTGCGCGATGTGGCGCACGTGCGCGACGGTTATCCGCCGCAGACCAACATCGTGCGCCGCGATGGGCACCGCGGCGTACTGATGAGTGTGCTCAAAACCGGTGGCGCCTCGACGCTCGACATCATCAAGAACATCAAGGAGCGGCTGCCGGGACTACGCGACCAGCTGCCGCCGGGGTTCAATGTCGATCTGGTGGGGGATCAGTCGCTGTTCGTGCGCGCGGCCATCGCCGCGGTGGTACGCGAGGCGGTGATCGCCGCAGCGCTCACCGCGCTCATGATCCTGCTGTTCCTCGGTAGCTGGAAGAGCACGCTGATCATCGCGGTGTCGATTCCGCTGTCGATCCTGACTTCCATCATCTGCCTGTCGGCGCTCGGCGAGACCATCAACATCATGACCCTCGGCGGCCTGGCGCTCGCCGTCGGCATCCTGGTCGATGATGCGACGGTGACCATCGAGAACATCAACATGCATCTGGAGCAGGGCCAGCAGGTCGAGGAGGCGATCCTCAACGGCGCCCACGAGATTGCGCTCCCGGCGCTGGTGTCGACGCTCGCCATCTGCATCGTGTTCGTGCCGATGTTCATGCTGGCGGGTATCGCCCGTTACCTGTTCGTGCCGCTCGCGGAAGCGGTGGTGTTCGCGATGCTCGCCTCCTATGTGCTGTCGCGAACGCTGGTGCCGACGCTCGCCAAGTACTGGTTGCAGCTTCACGAGGGACATGCGAGCCCGCCGCGCCATGCGGCGCAGCGCCTGCAGCGGCGCTTCGAGGAGTGGTTCGGCCGGACACGCGCGCGCTACCACGCTCTGCTCGAGCGTGCACTTGCCGCCGGCCCCCGCTTCGCCTGGCCGTTCCTCGGCGCGATGGCGGCAACCGCCCTGCTCGCCTTCCCGCTCGGGCGCTTCCTGCCTGGCCTCGGACAGGACTTCTTCCCGAGCGTCGATGCCGGGCAGATCAAGCTGCACCTGCGCGCGCCGACTGGCGTACGCATCGAGAAGACCGCGGCGCTCTGTGACAGCATCGAGGCGACCATCCGCAGCGTGATTCCGGCGCGCGAGATCTCCACCATCGTGGATAACATCGGCTTGCCCTACAGCGGCATCAACCTGTCGTATTCCACGTCCGCGCCCGTCGGTCCCGGCGATGCCGACATCCTGATCAGCCTCGCCTCCGACCATCAGCCGACCGAGCACTATGTGCACGCACTGCGACAGAGGCTCACCGCGCTCTACCCCGAGACAATCTTCGCCTTTCAGCCCGCGGACATCGTCAGCCAGATCCTGAACTTCGGCCTGCCAGCGCCCGTGGACGTGCAGGTATCGGGCTTCGACACGACCGCGACGCGCAAATATGCGAACGAGATCCTGACGCGCATGCGTACCATCCCCGGGCTGGTGGACGCGCGCATTCAGCAACAGTACGACTACCCGACGCTCAACGTGAATGTCGACCGCACCAAGGCCGCGCTGCTCGGGCTCACCGAGACCGACGTTGCCTCGGACCTGCTGGTATCGCTCTCGGGCAGCTCGCAGACCACCCTCTCCTTCTGGATCGATCCTAAGACCGGCACGCAATACCCGGTAGTTGCACAGACCCCGCAGTTCCGCCTGACATCCCTCACCGATCTCGCCACCACGCCGATCACCTCGGGCGGCACGGCGGAAGCGAACGGCTCCGGCAGAGCGAGCGGTTCCAACAGCGCTCCACCCAGCAGCGCCGCCGGGGGAGGCGTGCAACTCCTTGCTAACCTTGCCCGATTCAGCCGCAGCGAGTCACCGGCGGTCGTGAGTCACTATGACGCCCGGCCCGTCATCGACGTCTACGCCGGCATCGAGCGCACCGATCTTGGCTTCGTCGCGGCGCAGATCGAGCGGGTCGTCCGTGACACGCACTCCCTGCTGCCGCGGGGCGCGCAGGTCACGGTCCGCGGCCAGGTGACCACCATGACCCAGTCCTTCCAGGGGTTGCTCATCGGCCTGGCGGGCGCCGTGGTGCTCGTCTACCTGCTGATCGTTGTCAACTTTCAGTCCTGGCGCGATCCATTCATCATCATCACCGCACTTCCGGCGGCGCTGGCTGGCATCGTCTGGATGCTGTTCCTGACGCACACGCCGGTAAGCGTGCCGGCGCTGACCGGTGCCATCATGTGCATGGGCGTGGCCACCGCCAACAGCGTGCTGGTCATAAGCTTTGCGCGCGAGCGCATGAACGCCGGCGATGATGCCGCGCATGCCGCGCTGCAGGCCGGCACCACCCGTTTCCGTCCTGTGCTCATGACGGCACTCGCCATGATTATCGGCATGCTGCCCATGGCGCTCGGCCTCGGCGAGGGCGGCGAGCAGAATGCCCCGCTCGGGCGGGCGGTGATCGGCGGCCTGGTGTTCGCGACCGTCGCCACGCTGTTCTTCGTCCCGACCGTCTTTAGCATCATCCATGGACGTCGGAGCGCCTGATGTCTGAGGTATCGGAGACTTCCCAGCCGCGGGTGTCGGTTTCGCCCTACCGGCGTTACCTGTGGGCGGCGATCGCGCTCGTACTGCTGCTCGCGGTGTGGGGAATTCTCAGCCGGCTGCTGGCGCGCAACGCCCTGGTACACGAGGCGCGCGAGGCCGCCATTCCCACGGTGATCACTACGCAGCCGCACGCTGGCCCTGCAGCCGACACTCTGCTGCTACCCGGGAGCGTCCAGGCGTACTACGAGGCGCCGATCTATGCCCGCACCAGCGGCTATCTGAAAGCGTGGTACACCGACATCGGCGCTACGGTAAAAAAGGGCGAGCTGCTCGCGGAGATCGAGACGCCGGAAGTCGACCAGCAGCTGCGGCAGGCGGAAGCGGATCTCGGCACCGCACGCGCCAACTATGAGCTGGCGCGCAGCACCAACGAGCGCTGGCAAGGCCTGCTCGCGACCGAATCGGTCTCGCAGCAGGACGCCGATCAGCGCGCCGGCGATGCCGCGGCCAAGGCCGCCGCGCAGCAGTCTGCCTCCGCCAACCTCGCCAGGCTGCGCGAGCTCGAGGGGTTCAAGCGCGTCGTGGCGCCCTTCAACGGCATCGTGACCCAACGCAACACCGACCTCGGCGCGCTGATCAATGCCGGCGAGACTCCCGGAAGTGCGCTGTTCCGCGTTGCCGACACGCATCGGCTGCGTATCTACGTCCAGGTGCCCCAGGTCTACGCCGCGCAGGTCCGTACCGGCATGAGCACTTCGCTCGAGTTCACCGATCACCCCGGGCAGCACTTCGAAGCGACCGTCGCTTCGACCGCCCACGCGCTCGATGCCGTGTCACGTACACTGCAGGTGGAGCTGCAGATCGATAACTCGAGCGGCGAGCTGCTGCCGGGGTCGTACGTGCAGGTGACCTTCTCGCTGGCACCGAGCGGCGGAACGCTGCGCGTGCCGGTGAACACAGTGATCTTTCGCGGTAAGACGCCGCAGGTCGCCACGATCGACCAGGCACATCGGGTCCAGCTGCGGGAAATCACCGAGGGACGCGATTTCGGCACCGAGATCGAGGTGCTCGCGGGAGTGAGCGCCAGCGACACGCTGATAGTGAATCCGTGGGATTCCATTGCGGATGGGCAGCAGGTGCGTATCCAGCCGCCGCAGCCGCAACAGAACTCCGGTGCACACCCTGCGGAGCATTCGTGAACCCTCGCGCGATGGTCGGTGGGCTACTCGCGGCGGCGCTCTTTGGCTGCTCGCTCAGTCCCCACTACGAGCGCCCCTCGACGCCGCAACCGCCGCCGACCTACA
>Ga0306920_100016990_pt1 | contig 10033 bp, 11 predicted proteins | sample flu12Cox44000170_FD_204666 | JGI IMG/M metagenome (GOLD analysis project Ga0306920, IMG submission 204666) | Lab enrichment of tropical soil microbial communities from Luquillo Experimental Forest, Puerto Rico - flux4day.12C.oxic.44.000.170 (v2)... | ecosystem: Environmental > Terrestrial >...
ATCCCGTAGGGCGCGCAATATAAGCTTTAGCCGCCGGGTTGAAACCCGGGGATCATTGGACGGGTTGCCAAGATTTGCCGTTGTTCGCGGTGGAGAATTTCTTGCCGCCGGCGGCAGTGAGCGTGGCCGAAGAGGCGTCCGTGGCCGAGATGGCAGTGAAATCGGCTGGGGATGGGGAGTGGACCTTTTTCCAGGTGACGCCATCGGTCGTGCGGTAGATTGTGCCTTTTGCACCTACAACCCAGCACACGTTCGGAGCAGGAGCACTGCCGGCAGCGAGTTCCGCGTTAGCGCTGACGAGCTGACCATTCCAGGTTGCACCGCCGTCCGTTGTGCGGGAAATGAATCCCCCTCTGGTCAAGCGATAACGAACCTGCGGGTCGGGCGTCCGAACTGGGATATCTGTGGATCTTTCCTCGATGACGAGGGTGCCTTGAGCGGATGGTTGATTTGGCTGCTGGGGAGCAACGAGCAGGAGACAGGTGAAAAAAAGACAGGTTTGAGGAAGCATGGATTACCTCGTCCGGAGAAACGTACGGGGAAAGGTCAGAAGGCGGCGAAGTTAGTGCCCGGGCAGCGCCGAGGTGCCGACGACGAGATATTCATATTTTTTGCCGTCGACCTTGAACTTTGCCTTGTTCTTATCGACGGTGAACTGGATTGGGGTGTTGGCGGGAAAGACGTGCTCTTCGGCAGGCTTTTGCTGCCGAAGCTGATATTCCGCTGTCGTGGTGCGCACAACATATTGGTGACAGAGCAAGGAGGTGGAGGTCTTGCCCTTTTTCTTGGAGCCACATTCGACAGATTGCATGGAGATGATTGTGCCCGACATAGGAGTTTTGTCGGCAAAAGCGAGAGAGGCCGAGAGAACGGCTGCGGAGAGCGAGAAAGCAGCAAATTTGAACTTCATGGGTTCCCTCCTCGGGACCAGGGATAGAACTCGCGGTTCCGGGCAGGAACACGCCGAGTCCGGTGCAAAGCCACAGACAACCATCAAAACAACCACAAGCTGTAAAGTCGTCAATCGGCGCAGTGGACAAAGTGAGACTGAGTCGATTGTAGACCCCGGGCGGTGCGGGCAAAAGGGGAATTTGCAAGGAGGATCTTTGTCGGGGGTGCGTGCCGGCACAGGGCTAGCTGGTGCGAATCGCAGGGTGGAAGGGGAGAGAGCCATGGCGGGCGTAAAAGTGCGCGGGTCGCGCTGCCGTTGCCAAGCAAGCGATGATGTGTACGGGGAGCAGATTGAACACGAACGGAAAGAAACCGACGAGTTTCTGCGCTCGCCGATGAGTCCATTACTACTGGCGGGGACGATAACTTTTGAGCACGATGGTGTGGCGCCACAGCGTGTGGGAACAGTTTACCGCAGGGGGAGCGGCTTGTGTTCGAGGCGGCGTCTGAAATAACGGTTACTGTACATGGCGAGCCAGCGCCACAGCACATATTCCAAACTGATGGATGTACCGAAAGCTAGGGTCCGTGTGACGTTCGGAGACTTCATTCGACTCCGGGCGAAGCCAAGGTGCGCCGCTTGAAATCCTTCGTCAACCTGCCCGGGGGCAGGCGGGCTCGGGATGGCGGTTGAGAGAGGCGAACAGGATGATCAGCTCTTTTTGGAGGTGACGGCGAAGAATGCGGCGGCGCGCTGGTGAACCTTTTTGCTGTCGCACTTCGGGCACTTGACCTTGCCTTTCTCGTACTCTTCCAGGGTGAGGGTGATGTCAAAAGGCTTCTTGCATTCTTCGCAATAATATTCGTAGCGAGGCATGGAGACCTCCGAGAACTCGAGAGGGGCGGGGTTCTAAGTAAGCGTATACGCTTGGGGGATGGCGACGTCAAGGCAGACGCAAGGGTACCGAGGAGTCCCCGGTGGTCGAGATGACGGCCATGAGGCAAGAGTCGATGACTAGGCGTGCGCCTTTGGGACCTGGCTGAGGTCAAATACTGTGGAAATCGGCCGCAAGCGCCAGCCCTCTAAAACCAAGATCAATCGCCAAGGCGCAAGGGTGCTCCTCCCTTCCTGCGTGAGGACAGGACTTCAAAGCTCAACGCAAGGAGCCGGGGGCCCTACAACGGTGGTTGAGCCGCCTCGGCGTTATTGCGCAGCGGCTTTGAATTGGCCACCGTGCGCTTCGGCGTGAGCCTTGGTGGCTTCCGAGGCGTGTTCGGAGGCGTGAAGCATGTGGGCGTGAGCGACATGGGCGTGGTGCGCGGCAGCTTGATGGTCGCCCGATTCGTGGTGAGAGGCAGCCTCGCGATGATGCCGAGCAGCATGTTCGTGGTGTTCGGCAGCCTTTTCGTGATGCTCGACGGCGTTCTTGGCCATGGTTGACTCCTTGAGTGAGATGACTGGCGCGGATTCTGGCTGGAAGGTACGCCGGGTTCATTAACAAGACGTGACCGGCGGGTGAAAATTGAGACAGCGGCCGGGCGCCACAGGCCTTCCGGTAGGCGACAACAACGGAGCGGTACCGCGGTCGCGCTCAGCGCGAACAAGGCTGCCGCACTGCAAAGCTAGGTGAGGTGGGTGTGGCGGGCGGTGAGGGAGGCGATGCGGTCGAGGCGGGGCGTGAAGCCGATGCCGGGGGTGGTCGGGACGTGGATGGTGCCGTGCGGCGTCACAGTGACTTCGGGATCGATGATGTCTTCTTGCCAGTAGCGCTTGCTCGCGGTGACATCGCCGGGGAGCGAGAAGTTCGCAAGCGTAGACAAGGCGATGTTCTGAGCGCGGCCGATGCCGGATTCGAGCATGCCTCCGCACCAGACGGGAATTTCGTGGCGCCGGCACAGGTCGTGGATGCGCTTGGCTTGAAGATGGCCGCCGACGCGTCCGAGTTTGATGTTGATGATTTTGCACGCCCCGAGCGCGATGGCGGCTTCCGCGTGTTCGTAGGTGTGGATGCATTCGTCGAGACAAATCGGAGTCTGGAGATTCTTCTGAACTTCGACGTGACCGAAGAGGTCGTCCCAGCCTAGCGGTTGCTCGATCATCATGAGGTAGAAGCCGTCGAGCTGCTTGAGCAGGGGCCAATCATCTTTGCGATAGGCGGAGTTGGCATCGACCGTGAGTTTGACGCGCGGAAAATCCTGGCGGAGACGTTGGACGGCTTCTAAGTCTTTGCCGGGCTTTATTTTGATCTTGACGCGTTGGTAGCCGGAGGCCAGTTCCCTTTGCACGGTGGCGGCGAGTTCATCGAGGGAGTCTTTGATGCCGATTGAAACGCCGCAGGGGATTTCGGTTCGCTCTCCGCCGAGGAGTTTCCACAGCGGACGATTTTTGAGACGGGCTTCAGCGTCCCAAATCGCCGTCTCGATGGTGGCTTTGGCCATGTTGTGTCCGCGAACGGGCTCGAGCAGGGGCCAGACGCAAGCGGCGGAGATTAGTTCCCTGCCCTTCAGCATGGGCCAGAGATAATCTTTGAGAATGTGCCAGCAGGTCTCGGTGTCTTCCGGGGAGTAGAAGGGATTTTCGCCAGCCGTGCATTCGCCCCACCCTGAGACGCCGTCGACGTTGACTTCGGCGAGGATGATACGGCGCTCCCTGACGCGATCCATGCTGGTTTCAAAGGGGGTGACGAGCGGGAGATGGATTTCGCGAAGAGTCAGAGAGTGAATGTGCATAAGCGGCTATAAATTAGCAGTTTGAGTGAGGAGTGAGAAGAGCGGAGTCAGGGAGTTTTGGAAAGCGCGATGGCTCAGACCCGGAGGGACGGAGATGACTCCACCGAGTTGTCGCAGGGTTGATTGGTTGCCGCGATCCCTCCCCTGCGAGTCGTCAATAATTGGCGACCATCGGCTCGCCTCGACAGCTTACAGTGATGCGTTGGCCCCCGGACCAGGCTCCGAGGATCGGGTGAAAGCCTGGCTGGGGCGGGCCGGTTGGCGCGAAAAGGCAGGATCAGAAGTCGCTGTAGGGGGCGAGGCAGTAGTCGACTCCGGAGACCGTGGACCGGACTCCGAGAACAGCATAGCCTTTGGAGAACCAGTCGATAAATTCGGCACGGATGCGCGACTGGATTTCACTGAGTGGGTTCGTCCCGGAAGCGGTTGTCGCTTGAAGGCTCGAAGGGAGCGCTCGGACAAGCTCGTCCTGCGCTTCAGCTTCGGACTGCCCGCCAACGGAAACGGCACTGCGACTAGCGGCGGGGATGGGCAGGTGAACGTGGGCGGGACATTCGCGTGGTCCGGGGTCGAGGTCGTTGACCGCGGCGACGACGCGCTTGGTATCCAGATGCCATTCGACGAGGAGGCGATCGGTGGGCAAGCCGCGGTGCAGTGGGCTCGTGGTGATGCCATAGAAGTTTGCAATGTAGCGGCGGCAGATGGCGCCGAGTCGGTTGATGTTGAAGTGAGCGTTTTTTGTTTCGAGAGGATCGAAGGTCCATTCGACGAGGCGAATGCCGCGGCGGAGAGCGTCTTCGCGCTGAAAGAGCTTTAGATAGCGGCCGACGCGTCGGTCGCGGTGCGAAGGAAGAACGCCGGTCATGTGCGAGTGAAGGTAGGGCTTCTGGCCGCGGAGACCAACGTACGCTTTCGTGAAACCGACCATGAGGTGGCCATCGAAGGCCCCGAGTACTTGGCCCCCGGTGTGGTCGGCGATCACGAGGGTGACATAAGGCTCAGTATCGAGGTCACTGTCGCCCCAGACTTCGCGGGCGATCTGGACACAGCGGCGGAATTCGTCGAGGGTGTGGAGTGGGCGGACGGCGATATCGGCGGTCATGGGGATTCTGCAGCTATAAGTTATCAGTTTTCAGTTTTAAGTTCAGAGAAAAGCAAAACGCAGGAGGCTAGGCGCGGGGGATGGCGCTCGTGCGACGTCGGCGCTGCGCAAGGAATTCTTGGTTTTCGGTTGTGGCCGGAAGCTCGTTGCGTTTGGATTGCTCCCAGAGGGATTCCATTTGGGCGCGGGGGATGTTGGCGAGTGTGGTGCGTTGCTCGCGCGCGGCGCGTTCCATTTCGCGGAAGCGGCGAGAAAACTTCGCTGAAGCGTTCTTGGCGGCGATTTCCGGGTCAACGTTGAGGAAGCGGGCAAGGTTGATGACGACAAACAGGACATCGCCGAGTTCAGATTCGATCCGCCGCGGGTCCTTTTGCGGAGCCGCAAGGGCGGCGCGGAGCTCGCGGGTTTCCTCGTTGAGTTTCTCGAAGATGCCGTCGACGTTGTCCCAGTCGAAACCGATGCGAGCGGCTCTGCGTGTGAGCTGGTAGCCTTCGAGCAGGGCGGGAAGAGTGGAGGGGATGCCGTCCAGCATTGAACCTTGGGAAGTAGAGGAAGCGGAGAATGGAGAAGAGGTTTCGGCGCCTTCCTTTACTTCCTCTGTTTCCTGGGCCTCCTCTTTTTTGGCGAGGCGCTCCTGCGCCTTGATAATCTCCCAGTTGCGGAGGACCGCGGCGGCGTCCTTGGCACGCTTTTTGCCGAAGACGTGCGGGTGGCGGCGAATCATCTTCTGGTAGATTTCCCGGATCACGTCGGCGATGGAGAAGCGGCCTTCTTCCTGAGCGATTTGGGCGTGGAACAGCACCTGGAGAAGGAGGTCGCCGAGTTCTTCGGCGAATTTGGCGTCATCGCGGGACTCGAGGGCATCGAGGACTTCGTAGGCTTCTTCGATGAGATAGGTTCGCAGCGTAGCGTGAGTCTGTTCGCGATCCCAGGGGCAGCCGCCGCGGGAACGGAGGCGGGACATGAGGGCGACGAGTCTTTCGAAAGCGGGCCCGACTCGATGTGGACGGCCGGATTTCGATTTCAGCGAGCCCCGGGCGGAGCGTTGGGAAGGTTTGCGCTTGGATTTACGAGCGGCCATGAGGAGTTTTCAGTGATTAAGTTATCAGGTTTCGGTTCCTGAGAAAAATCGACAAGGCGCGCTGGTTGAGAATTCTTGTGGCGCGAAAAACGCACGCCGGCACTATGACAGCGCTTCGGCACCGGCGCGGATTCGAGCGAGCGGTGATAAACACCGGATGGTAGGCATAGTCCATGGTCAAAAAGCTGGGGCTCCGGTCGAAATGAGATGTTCGCGCCAGCGCAAGGCCCGACCTACAAAAACCGGAAGCGCCGGGGTGATTCCGGGAACTGGGAGAGGGATCGCGGGGTAAAGGGCGCAAGATAGGGGCACGCCGATGTCCAAAAGCCAGATAATCCTTCCAAAAAATCTAAGATACTGGGAAACAACAAGTTAGTTCTAGTTGCGAGAAAGATGAGTAAAGTCGGGTGGGTGCAAGCCAATTCACTTTTCTTCCGCCGAGTGGAAGGTTGATTCGCATTGAGGGCCAGTTGACCGTGCAAGCTTGCAATCGGTGGCTCGAAGCCGTACGAGCAGGATCAGGAAATGTAAACTTTGTGCAAAGAATGAAGTTGATTGCCTTGCCGGATCGGTCAGTCGAGGAGGATCATCAAGGTCGAATCTCCGAGAGGATCGAAGTTTGGAACGTTTAACCCCCTCGCGGTGGCCCCGGTTGACATGGAGTTAGGTCTGGGAGGAGTTATGCAGCGACGAATGGTGGGGGCAACATTCTTGGCAGCAGTAACGAGCATCGGGACCACGCTGATGACACGCCCGCAGGAAAAGTCGCCGCACAGCACCGCTTTGCGGGTGGTGCTAGCGGGCATGGTACATGGGCACGTGGATGGATTTTTGGCGGCTGCGGTGAAGCGGAACGATATCGACATTGTAGGTGTGGCGGAACCGGACCGGGCGCTGTTTGACATGTACGCGAAGAAATACGGGTTGGATGCGAAGTTGTATCACGCGGATTTGGAAGAAATGCTTAACGCGACGCATCCGGGCGCGGTGCTGGTGTACACGAACACGTTTGATCACCGGAGAGTGGTGGAGACTTCCGCGAAGTACGCTGGCGGCACACAGCCAGGGGCGACGACGAAGCAGAAACCGCCGGCCGTGATGATGGAGAAGCCGCTGGCAGTCAGCGCGGAGGACGCGCATGCGATTGCTCGTGCGGCGGAAGAGGCGAGAATGCCGGTGCTCGTGAACTACGTCACAACCTGGGCACCCAGCAGCCGCGGGGCGTACAACGTCGTGCATACGGGCGAGATTGGCGAAGTGCGTAAGCTGGTGGCGCACAACGGACACAAGGGCCCGAAGGAGATCGGTGTGGGGCCGGAGTTTTTGGGATGGTTGACGGACCCGAAACTGAACGGCGGCGGAGCCCTGTATGACTTCGGCTGCTATGGCGCGGTTTTTATGACTTGGCTGATGGGCGGGGAGCCGCCCCTGACGGTTACGGCCGTGACGCTGCAGATCAAGCCAGACGTTTACCCGAAGGTCGATGACGACGCAACGATTATTCTGGCGTACCCGAAAGCGCAGGCGATCTTGCAAGCGTCGTGGAACTGGCCGTTTGATAGAAGCGACCTGGAGGTCTATGGACAGACCGGAACGGTCGTCACACGCGGACGCGATGCGATAGAGGTGCGGCGGGCAGGAGAGACGGAAACAAAGCGCGTTGCTGCGAAACCCATCGAGCCACCGAATGACGACCCGCTGACTTATCTGAGGGCGGTAGCGATGGAGGGGATGAAGCCGGAAGGGATGTCGTCGCTGGAGGTGAATGTGGTGGTGGCGGAGATACTGGACGCCGCGAGGCAGTCGGCAAAGACCGGGAAGACGGTCGCTTTCGGTCGTTAGCAAAAAGCTAAAAGCTCTGACCGGGGAGCGACCGGCCTCCCTTCGCGGCTCAGGGCAAGCCCTTAGAGGCTCGGGGCAAGACGAAGCTGCGCCATACAGAACCTAACTGTGAGCTGGTCCGAGGAAATAAACTTGACAGGAAGCGGACTTCGCGGTTCACTGACGCCTTAGAAGCGAGGCGGAGGACGGCTGTTCCGCGACGACATGCACCGCCACCACCAGCTCTGGTAGAAGAAACAGGCAACGAACGGGTAGCAAAAGTGAGTACCAAGGCCGGCAGGCGGGGGGTCATGCGCCAGGCGAGAGGTTTTTTGTTCGTCGCGGCGGCGCATGTGCTGTTCATGCCATTTGGCGCGGCACTCGCGCGACAGGAACCGTCCGGCAATTCCCCACAACAAGACACGGCAAAGACGGAAACGGCGACCCTGCGGGTGTGCCTGCGACTCGAGGACGAGACTGTGTTCCTGGGGAGAGCGCAGGTCCGACTAACGCCCAACGAAGGCCCCGCGTTAGAAGCTGTGATCCCCGAGTTGCTCGGGGAAGCACGATTTTCTGAGGTGCGTCCCGGAAAATATGAAGTGGAGGTGAACGCCGTCGGGTATGAAGCAGCGCCCTTGAGCACGGACGTCGGAGCCGGGGTGAGACACAGGATGCTGTTCGTAGTGATGAGACCGATTTCCAACCATTTGGATGCGGAGAAAAACCCGCCCGCGGAAATGAAGGAGAAAATCAAAGAGGAGACACCGGTGAAGCCTCCTGAGAAAGCGTCGTCGCTCCTGCCTACCCCGAAGTCCAACGGAACCGTCGAGCGGAACTACTGGATGGCACACGAACTGGACGTCGTCGTGCCACCTGTAAACGCTTCGGTGGCGTGTCCAACCGAGAAAGTGCTGCAGGGCGTCGGTGAGCGGATGGAGGAGTTCACCAGCAACCTGGAAAGGTTCGCGGCCACGGAACTTGTGCAGCACTACGTTGTGAGCGGCGAGAAGCTGAAGGGCGCTCCTGACTCGCGGAAATTCGATTACGTGGTGACGGTGTCGCAGAACCGCGTGGGAACATTCCTCCTGGAAGAGTACCGGAATGGCCAGGCGGGTCCAGACCAGTTCCCTGCCCACGTCGCGACGCTCGGATTGCCGGCGATGGCCCTACTGTTTCATCCCCAACTGGCGGCCGACTTCAACTTTGTGTGCGAAGGGCTCGGCGAATGGGAAGGACGCCCCGTCTGGCAGGTGCATTTCGCACAAAGAGACGACCGGCCCGTTCGGATGCGCGCTTACGTGGTGAACGGCAGGGTCTTTGACGTGCGGATGGACGGGCGGGCGTGGATCGATCCGGGAAGTCTCCAAGTGATACGAATGGAATCGGAGCTGATGGCGCCAATCCCACAGATCGAGTTGACGGCCGAACATGTCGCGATCGATTACGAACCGGTGCAATTCCGCACGCAGAAGATCCAGATTTGGCTGCCGCGGCAAGGCGAATTGTACGTGGAGCGGCGCGGCCACCGTTACTACCGGAAGCACACGTTTTCCGACTTCCAGGTGTTCAACGTGGATACCTCGCAGAGTATCCAGGCGCCGAAGGAATCGTACAGCTTCACAAATACATCTGACCGGGATATCTCGGGGGTGCTGACGGTGGTGCCGCTGACCGGCGCGGCAGACAGACCGATAACGTTGAAATTTACGGTGCCGGCGCGAGGGCGGGTGTTCAAGGTGGTGGGGCCGGGAAAAGATGTGAACCTGCCGGTGGCGGAGGTGGGGTCGGCGACATTTGCGCACAACGGCGGGGACGGAAGCATCAAGGTAGATGCGAATCTCGCGAGGCAAACGACGCTCGATGTGATACCGGGGACGGAGATTGGGAATCAGCAGAGCCGTGATCCGTAACGGGGCGCCAGGAACCCAGGACGCGGCGGCTGCGTCCCCGCTGCGCCGACCCCGTCGAGGCGACCATCAACTCCGGCTAGAACTCCACAAGAGCATCCCCTAGTGATTCAGGGTGTGGACCAGTAACGGCTGAAACCTACGTAGTCTGAGGGTAGGTTTGCTAGGATGGTGCGACGGAGCTCGAGGATGTCGACAGAGCCGAGTCGTTGGTAAAGGACCCTGCCATCGGCGCCGAGAAGAACAGTGTACGGAACGGCGGAATCCCACTTGGGATCGAACGCGACCTGGAGGGCAGCGGTGTCTTCGGAGGCGAAAAGGAGATTGCGGCCGGTGGAATGAAAATGCTGGAGCATGCGGAGGACGCCAGGCTGTTCATCGGGCATGTTGGTAGCGACGGTGACGTAGGCGAGGTCGCGGACCGAATACATTCGAAAGGTGTCTTCGAGATCGGGAAATTCATCGATGCAGGCGCCGCACCAGGTGGCCCAGAAATTGATG
>Ga0306920_100016993_pt1 | contig 10033 bp, 9 predicted proteins | sample flu12Cox44000170_FD_204666 | JGI IMG/M metagenome (GOLD analysis project Ga0306920, IMG submission 204666) | Lab enrichment of tropical soil microbial communities from Luquillo Experimental Forest, Puerto Rico - flux4day.12C.oxic.44.000.170 (v2)... | ecosystem: Environmental > Terrestrial >...
CATCGGCAGCGCACGAACCGGTCGCCATTCCGTTGGCTATCGAGTAGCCCTGGGTCACCTCCGCGTTCACTTGATCGATTTCGCTGTTGGCCTTCGCGACTGCCTGCCCGATGGCCTTGCCTGCAGCGGCGATAGCTGCCGTGGTTTGGGGTGTAGCTGATGGCCCGCTGGCGGCGGGGCTCGCCAGATCGTTCTTGATGGTGGCGATATCCTGCGTTGCCGCACCGATGTCAGAGGTCAGCGCGCTCAGGTCAATGCTGACGATGGAAGCGTCTTGCTTGAGATTAGTGGCGTCAATTTTGACGGTTGACACGTTGTAGCAGCTGGTTCCGAGGGCCGCATCGCTTTTCGTGGCGGCCAGATCAGAGCTGGCCAGATGCGCGTCCGAGCTGAGCGTGCGCAGATCGCCGGTGAAGTTGTCATCGTGCTGAAGCGCCGCCAGATCGCTCGGCGGCTGCGCTTGGCTTGCCTGGGGGAGGGGGCCCCAGACGATGGCGCCGGTGATGGTGAGGGCACCTACGATCGTGCAGGCAACGCCGATGACGAAGTTCCGCAGCAGGCGCGACCCAAGGTGCTTTTCTGTCTTGTTCGTCAGGATCAGCTCGCCGCCCGCGCCAGTGCTGGCGTACATCACGAGCTGGCCCGATGGTGCTGTGCCGAAACCTTCGCTGTCGGGCTCGCCTTGATCGCGGCGCGACGGGCCGCGAACATAGAGGACGTCACCCGGCGCCAGCACCTCCTCGTAGAAGCTCATTGACTTGTTAAAACCGAAGAAGCTCTTGCTGCTGAGACCGCGCGCGCTCAAGAACTCCTCGAATCCCGGTGGCGCGTCGTGGAACTGGCCGGAATGACCAACCGATTGCTCATCGACAATAACGTTGGCGCCATCCGGAATAATACGGGCCACTTCGCCAGAACTGTCGTCGACGAAGAAGGGGCCGCCGTTGACCTCGTTCAGAACGGTCGTCGGAACGGTCTGGCCTGCACCTCCACCTGAAAACTGTGTCACCCTAACGCGGGTCCACACGCCCTGGCGGCCACTTAAGGGTGCCGCAACCAGCCCTTTCTCGCTCGGCACGATATTGCCCTTGATCTCGACGGGCCCACCCATTGCCTGGCTGATGGGTGACGGGGCCGTCGCGAGAATGCTTTTACGCCGTACGACGTTCTTGAGGTTCGAGAGCACGAGAATCATGCCTATCACGACGAGGCCCGCACCAAGAAATAGGAGGAAATGCATCGTCGACCCCGCTTGAAATCAGGCAACTAATCGCTTGACGGCGCGGATTGGAGTGTACCGGCAGGCGCACGCTCGTGCATGCGCCACATCAAGCCAGGACTCCACCCGCAGACCGTGATCTTGGGATGTGGGATGGGGGCGTGCCGGCCCGCGCCCGGGCGGGTACGACCGCAGACATGACCATTTCTTCTGCCGAGCTGGTTCGGCGCAACGCGGCGTTCGCCGCGACCGGGGCGTTCGCCGGCCTTCCCTTCCCGACCAGCGACACCCTGCAGGTGCTCGGCTGTGTCGACTCCCGGGTCGACCCGAGTGATGTACTCGGTCTCGAGCTCGGCGAAGGTGTCGTGATGCGCAACATCGGCGGCCGAGTCACCCCCGCGACGCTGCGCTCATGGGCCCTGCTGGGCCGGCTCGGCCAGGGCCAGCCCCCGAGCGGTCACCTGGTGATCCTGCACCACACCGACTGCGGCATCACCCGCCTCACGGACTACCCCGAGCAGCTCGCCGCGTTCTTCGAGATCACGGCAGCCGAGCTGGAGAGCAAGGCGGTCACCGACCCGTACGTGGCGGTGCGAGTCGACACCGCCATCGCCCGGCAAACTCTGCCGCCGAGCCGACTCGTGTCCGGCCTGGTCTACGACGTCAACACCGGGCTCATCGAGATCGTCGACCCGGCCACCCAGGAGTAGCAGCCTTGCGCTGAGCCCGCTTGGCAGGAGCCTTCGAGCCTCTCCGAGCACGCCACCGAACCGCCAGGTCACCCACCCGGTGCCTCATCCCGTGGGCGCGGTCGTGAGAGCCGCAATCTGTGCGTGGGTCGCGAACCACGGGTGCCCGCGGCCGAGCATGGTGGTGATCACCCGCCGCAGCATCTGCATCAGGTAGCCGCGCCCGATCGCCTCCGGATGCATCGTGTAGGTGACAGCCCGATGTTCCTGCCGCGCCGACTCATATTCCGCCAGCCAGATGCGCTCCACCGCGGCCGGGTCGGCGAGGAGGCCGCCGTGGTAGGGCGTCCACCCGAAGTAGGGCCAGTCGCACAGGCTCCAGTGCCCGGGCAGCTCCAGCAGCAGCCGGGCACCACTGGTCTCCCAGTACGGCCGGTCGTCAGCCATCAGGCTGCTGTCATACGAGAACTCCAGCTCGGTGAGCAGCGCCAGGGTCTCCGGGGTCAGTTCCCAGCCCGGTGAGCGGTAGCCAGCCGGGCGGACCCCATGCCGGTCCAGCGCGGTCAGGCCGGCCTCGAGTTCCGCGCGCTGGCGGCCGGCGTCGAGGCCATCGGTGCTGAGGTGGAGGTACCCATGATGGCCGACTTCGTGACCGCCTGCCAGGATCGCGGTCATGGCCTCCGGGTGGTGGTCGGCGGTGTGGCCGGGCACATAGAAGGTGGCCTGGATCTCCAGTTCCGCGAGCAGTTCCAGGATGCGGCCCAGGCCACGCGCTGGGCCGAAGCGGCCCTGCGACAGCAGTGTCAGCCGCCCCCCGTTCTGGGGGTCCTCCCCAAGCCACGGCGCCTCGCCGTCGACGTCGAAAGTCAGCGCGACTGCCGCCTCGGCGTCGCCGGGCCAGGCACGGAACACCGCTGGTGTGTCTGTCACTGCTCATCCTCCGCTGATCGCTCGTCGGCCCTGGGCTGGGCCGCCAGCTTCAGTCTGCACCGGGGCCAGTAGCTTCCCGCGACCACAACCGCCGGACGCCCGGCCACGCAAGCGGACGCAGGTCGTGACTGAACTAAGACCGGGTCTGAGGTCAGGGCTCGGGCGGGACCGTGAACGCATGCTGAACTGTCTGCCGGTGGCGGACAGGCGCTGTTACCATCCTGGCACCGGGGCGTGGGGGCCGGTTGGATACGGGGAGTGCCGTTCAGTGCCTGAGACCGTTTTCACACGGGTCTTCTACGCGGCGTCCCAGGTCCTGCAGGAAGCACTGGGGGACCCCCAGCCTCCCTGGGACGAGCTGCCGGCATGGATGCAGGACGCCATGGTGGATGTCACCCGCAGGTGCATGCTGGGAGCCACTCCGGAGCAAATGCATGCTCTGTGGATCCAGCACTATTCAGCCCACGGCTGGACCTATGGCCCTGAGAAAAACTGGGAAACCAAGCAGCACCCGATGATCGCCCCGTGGCAGCAGCTCCCTGCGCGTCGCCAGGCCAGAGCCAAGCTCTGGCAGGCGATTGTGATGACCATGGTGCTGGAGACACCGGACTACTCCGCGATCCACTACCCCAGTCGCTCCTGAAGGCTGCACCTGCTGATGACTGGTGGTGCGTTGCCGCGACTGGCCTGGTCAGTCTGCCCGCCACCCGAGCGCTGATTACTGCCGGTGAACCTGGTTTGGATGACGTATTGCCCGGGGTGTCACCGTGCCAGGTGGATGCGGGCCAACTATCCTGCTGAGGTGCAATATCAGATCTTGGCTGGAGGGAGGGTGTCGAAGCGCCGCTGTCAGGCAGCTTGGCTGCGCCGACGACTGGATCACCCAGCTGGCCCGGCGCCCGCCTCGGAGGAGGTGAGCTGAAGTGGACTATATAAAGACCATCTTCAGCGCGAAGGGCTTTGTCGTCATGGGGTACATTCTGGTCGGCGTCTTCTACAACACCGCATCCCCGCACTTGCCGACATTGGCCTTTTCGCTGCCTGCGCTCCACAGCTGGGTTCAGTACTTCATCTCGATCCTGCTCTGGCCTCTCAGCTTCTGGCATCCAACCTTCTCGGTCGGCAAATGGCCGGCCGGATCGATTCCCTGAGATCGGGGCACGATCTGGCTCCGGGAGCCGGCCCCACTGTCGCGCCCCGCATAGCTCATCGACCGCCTGGGTCCTCGTCGTCATCTGCTAGGTCCTCGTCGTCATCCGCGAAATCCGTCAACTGCGGCGTCAGCGCCCGCGACCGGAGCACCGCGACGGTGAATATCAGCGCGGCCGCCACCACAGCGAGATCCGTCGCAATGAAGATGAACCACACGCCCTGCCGCATGTGGCCGCCAAAGGGCACCCAGCCAGCTGACCAGGCCAAGGCCGAGCGCGACTGCCTGAATCGATACCGCGGCCTGCACCACCTGACGGGCACGGTCCGTCACACCGCCCGCGAACGATACCAGGATCACCGACAGCACCGGCAGCAGGAAGATGCCACCGGCACAAACTGCGGCGCCACCGCCGATGCCCGCAACCCGAACGTCGCCACCGCGACCGGGCCAGGAGCGGCAGGCCCCGGGCCGACGGGCACCGCGACCGTAGGGATGGGGACTGGGGCACCGGGCAGGCCAAACAGCTGCCAGGCGCTGACGAGCACCCAGATGGCCGTGACAACGAGGAGGAACCAGGCGGTCGGCTCGCGGACCCGGCGCACACTGTCCCATGCCTACGCAGTCTCTGATGGCGCCTCGGCGCCCGGCTGACCGGTCATCCTGGCCTCATCTCGCCGGAAACACACGACAGCACGATAGTGGCCACCCCGCCCCGGCGACGCGGGTCAAGAGGGTGGACGCCAGCCTCTGGGCAGCGTCGTCTGGCCCACCTCGATCAGGTAGCCGTCAGGATCGCGAATGTAACAGCGCAACTCGGTCTCGTGCTGCTTGGGCGGGGTCAGGAACCTGGCCCCTCGTGCGCTCCACTTGGCGTGCACGGCGTGGATGTCCGCAACCCGGATGTTGAGGAAGCTGCTCACCCGGTCTGGGTCGGGTGGCGTCTCGAGCGTAACGGCCGGTTTGTCATCCGTCGGGCCTCCCCCGACGTTGATGATGATCCAGCTGTTGGCTAGCGCGACGTACGTCACCTCGTCATCCGCCTCGCCGGAGATGACCGTCTTGCCGCCGAGTACTTCGGTGTAGAACCGGCGGGAGCGCTCGACATCACCGGAAACGATGAAGTGAGCCACGACCATCTCCTCGTCGGTGCTGCTCATGATGACCTCCGTTGCTGGTCGGACCCCATGGTCTTGCCTTACGCCGCGCAGCGCGCCTGTGTGCCCCTGGTCCGGTGCCCAGATGAGCACTGCTAACGCGGATGCTAACAACGCAGCGCAGGCCGCCTGGCACCACCAGCGAGACGTGCGTCAGGGTGCTTCCAGCAGGACTCGAACCTGCGCTGCCGCCTTCGGAGGGCGGTGTCCTATCCACTGGACCATGGAAGCAAGAGTGCGCCGGGGAGGACTCGAACCTCCGTGTGGGATACCCGGTTTACAGCCGAGCGCAGTCGCCGCTGTGCCACCGACGCTTGGGGTGCCTTACGGGACTCGAACCCGCTTTACAGGGACCACAACCCTGCGCCTTCCCATGACGGCCAAAGGCACCAGTGGGCGGTAGAGGACTCGAACCTCTGCTGTCCCGGCGTGTGGAGCCGGCGCTCTGCCGCTGAGCTAATCGCCCTTTGAGTGCGTCCACGAGGATTCGAACCCCGATTTCATGATCCGTAGTCATGTGCCCTGTCCGTTGGACGATGGACGCCTGGTGCCCGTCCGCCGGGCGGGCAGCGTGGCGAGGGTGGGAGTTGAACCCACGTACCTCCGGTTATGAGCCGGGCGCTTGAACCTGCTCAGCTACCTCGCCGTGAGTCCGTATCCCAGCTGAGATCAGGCCGCCTGGTTGCGGCCAGGCCTGCCACCTGCCCAGGCCAGGGGCGGAAGGGCCGGGAGTCGGACCCGGAAGGCGCCTTGCGGCGCTCGCCTGTTTTCAGGACAGGTGCAGTCGCCAGTCTGCTTGCCCTTCCCTCCGTGCCGCCCCCGGGATTCGGACCCGGAACCTCTGCGGTCTGAGCGCAGCGCCTCTGCCAATTGGGCTAGAGCGGCGTGAGAGCGGATGCCGGGAATCGGACCCGGGACTTCACCATGGCCAGGTGATGCGTTGCCACTACGCGACATCCGCGTGCAGCCGCCACCCGGTGCCGACCCCGGCTATCCGCGGTACAACGGCGGAGCCGCAGCCGTGGCGGCGGTGCGCTCCCCAGCGAGGATTCGAACCTCGACAACCAGGTCCAGGGCCTGGCGGCCTGCCGGTTAGCCGACCGGGGAATGAGCAGTTGCGAAAGGGCAAAGCCTCAGTTGGGGAGCCCTGCGTCGGGATGGAGAGAATCGAACTCCCGCTGCCTGGTCCCAAACCAGGGGCGCTGCCACTACGCGACATCCCGTGCCGTTCGTCGTTCCGCTGGTGGACCGCCTCGGATTCGAACCGAGAACCTTCTCCTTGCAAGGGAGTTGCTCTGGCCATTTGGAGCTAGCAGCCCGGGGGCGGGGGCACTTGTCGTAAGTGCCCCCGCCATATGAGCGCAGGCGAGCCGGGCTCACGGCCCTTCATCCCAGGCCTGCGCATGGTGCTCACACTGTGGAGTTATCAATCAGCCAGCACTTGCACCCCCGCAGGGGTGGTGCCTGCGCGATACAGGAGCCGGGCCCTCTCGCCGGTCCTGAGGACCAATGGCGCAGCTTCCGCCGCACCCGGACTATGAAATTGAAAAACCGCCTCGCTGGGTTTCCCGGCGGGCGGCTCCTGGTCTGGCCTGGTGACTCTGGCTTATCCAGTGACCGTCCCCGGGGGCTGCCCTATGCGCACTAGGGCAGCGTCGGTCGGTGAGAACGCGGGCATGCCTGCATGCCGTCCGTCCCGCTCATAACGCGCTGACCCGAGTGTCACGTGCTGTTCCTTCCGTGGGCATTAACCACTGTAAAGATGCAGCGCAGCATCGGCCAGCGAATATTCCTCGGGTGGCCGGTTGAATGTGCTGGTCTGATTCTGGGCCTACTGGACGCCAGTTCTCGGCGCCTCGCTCGCGGATGCCGGTTCCTGCGAGCAGGTGCGATACGGGATGTCGCTGGCCCGCCGCCTGCTTGAGTCAATGCTCTTGGTGACACCTGCTGGGGCGCAGGGCCTGAAGTCACTTCCGGCGACTACAGTCCTTGCCAGCCGGCGCTTGCTTGGGTGTGATCTGGCCACCCGGCGCGCAAACAGGACTGGCGTCGGCAGAGCGTACTGGCCGGAGGGGCAAGCATGGCCGGAATCGCGGCCGGTGGCGCAGTTCAGCCAGCCGCTGAGAACCAGGGGCGGCGCCGTGCCGCCGGGATATACGGCGCGATCATCACCGCGGCGATCCTCGATACGGCGGGAGGGCATGTGCCCACCGCGGCGCTGGTGGTCTCGGTGGTGATCACGCTGCTGGTGTACTGGATCGCCGAGGAGTATGCCGAGGTTCTGGGTGAGCAGGCAGCGGGCGGGCGGCTGCCGAGCCGGGCTTCCATCCGGGCTGCGCTGCTGTCGACCTGGCCGATGGTCACCGCGTCCTACCTGCCGCTGCTCGCGGTGGTGCTGGCGGGTCTGGCCGGCGCCTCGGCGCTGACGGCCGCCAATGTTGGGCTGGTGGTGGCGGTGGTGCTGCTGACGGTCCACGGCTGGCTGGCTGGCCGGGCGGCCCAGCTGCAGGGCTGGAAGCTCCTGCTGGCCACCTCGGTCGCGGCGGCGCTGGGGCTGGTGATGATCTTGCTTAAGGACCTGGTCCTGATCCACCTGCACTAACCCCCAAGGGTGCCCGGCGGCCTGCGTATCGTTGGTAGCGCCGAAAGAAGCGACTCCGATGGACATCACCAGGCGCCGTGAGCTTGCCAGCCAGCTGCTGGACGGTTATGTGCACGGCCCGGCGGCCGCGACCGAGGCGACAGCCAGGGCGCTGGCCAAGGTGGCGGCCGCCGAGGCTGTCGTGCTTGTCGAGGGCATCAGCGACCAGATCGCGGTCGAGACGCTTGCCGCCCGCCGCGACCGGGATCTCGATGCAGAGCGCGTGGTGGTCTTCCCGACCGGCGGCGTGCATGCGATGGCGCGCTACCTGACGCAGTTTGGTCCCGCCGGAACTGGCCTGAGACTGGCCGGCCTGTGCGACGCCGGTGAGGAGGACGTCGTCCGGCGCGGTCTGGCCAGTGCCGGTATCGGCTCGCCCGGGACACGGTCCGAGATGGAGCGGCTGGGCTTCTACGTCTGCGTCGAGGATCTGGAAGACGAGCTGATCCGCGCGATCGGCGCCGCCCGGGTCGAGGCACTCATCGACTCGCAGGGAGATCTCGGGTCGTTCCGCACCCTGCAAGGGCAGCCCGAGTGGCGAAGTCAGCCCACCGCGGCACAGCTAAGGCGGTTCCTGGGCAGCGGCGCGAGACGCAAGCTCCGGTACGCGCGCCTGCTCGCCGGGTCGGTGGATCCTGGCCGGCTGCCGCATCCACTCGAAGCCGTCCTCACCTGGCTTAACCCACCGGAGAAATGAAGTCCTGCACACTATCCGCGGGGACCCGGAAGTTGTATACGGCGATGGCAGGACCGTCGCAGCCGGCGTCATGACATCCGTCACGCCCAGGACAGGATCTGCCGCGCTGGGCCAGTGCCAGGCACCTGCCTAGCGTGGGGGCATGGTGACAAGCAGCCGGAGGAGGCGAGAGCGATGAGAGCGATCGACATCATCATCAGCGTCGGCTGGCTCGTCTTCTGGGTCTACTGGCTCCTGATGGCCCTCACTGCCAAGGCGGGGCAGGCCCGGTGGACACAGTTTGCCGGGATCCGGGTGGGCATCATCCTGGTCATCCTGCTCCTGATCCGGCTCCGGGTCGTCAGGGGCCACCAGGCTGCTACCAGCAACCCATGGCTGCTGGGCATCGGCCTGGCGCTGTTCGTGCTGGGCCTGGCGTTCGCCGTCTGGGCCCGGGTCTACCTTGGCCGCAACTGGGGCATGCCGATGTCGCAGAAGGCCGAGCCCGAACTGGTCACGACCGGCCCTTACCGGACGGTCCGTCACCCCATCTACAGCGGCATCATCCTGGCGATGGTCGGCACAGCGATAGCCGTCAGCCCGTACTGGCTGGCCGCGGTCGTGATCGTTGGCGGCTATTTCCTCTTCAGCGCCGTCGTCGAGGAACGCAATATGGCCAGGCTTTTCCCCGCCGACTACCCGCCCTACAAGCAGACCACGAAGATGCTCATCCCGTACCTGCTCTGACCGCTAGCGCCGAGCATCCGCTGGCCGCAGCAGCCCCGGCCAGACACCCGGGAACGCTGGCGCCCCGGTCAGACGGCAGGGTGTTCCATGTCACCGGGTGGCGAACGTGTCGGCTGCGGCCTGGATCCGGCTGACGTACTCCCGCCAGGTGGACTCGTCGATGGAGTCCTGATCCGGGCCGCCCTTCCCGTCGATGAGTTCCCGGACGATGTCCGCATGGCCAGCGTGCTGGGCCGTTTCCGCGACCATCCGGATGAGCAGGACGCCCAGGGTGGTCTTCCGCCGGTCCTCGGGCCAGTGCGCCACCGTCCCCGGTGCTTCCAGGCCGAGGGCGGCTATAACGCCGTCGGCATGGGCGCAAGCGCGCCGGTAGAGACCGGTGATGTACTCGGTGGACTCATCGGGCTTGGCCCACATGTCGCCGCCCTGCCAGATCGAGCCATCCTCGATCCACGGCATGGTCTCCGGAGCCGGGTGGCCGAACGGTTCACCCAGGTACCCGTACTCGAGCCCGGCCAGATGCTTGACCAGGCCGAGCAGATTCGTGCCGGTCGGCGTCATCGGGCGGCGGCGATCGTATTCACCCAGGTCGTCGAGCTTGGACAGCATCGTCGCGCGGCTGGCGTGGAGGTAGCTGTGCAGTTCCGCTTTCAGGTCAGGCACGGCACTCCCCACAACTCTCGTCCGCGAATACGTCTTAGCTACACCCAAGCACCAGCCACCGACAATCCCGGTACCGGCCCGGGGTATGGCGGAAGTACGGCTGGGGGGACGCGGAAGCGCGGTCGGCCCGGCAGCCGGGGCGGCGGGAAACCGTCCGAGTG
>Ga0306920_100016994_pt1 | contig 10033 bp, 11 predicted proteins | sample flu12Cox44000170_FD_204666 | JGI IMG/M metagenome (GOLD analysis project Ga0306920, IMG submission 204666) | Lab enrichment of tropical soil microbial communities from Luquillo Experimental Forest, Puerto Rico - flux4day.12C.oxic.44.000.170 (v2)... | ecosystem: Environmental > Terrestrial >...
CGCCGTGGCGATCTGCGGTCGCCCGTGCGGAGGATCGACGGGTGCGCTCGGGTCGTCCGTACGGACGACCCGAGAGGGCTCAGTCCGGCGAGGTGCGCGCGCCCACGATTCGCTCCAGGTCGGCGATGCGGTCTTCGAGCTCGGCGAGCCGCTGCTCGAGCGGCGCAGGCGTCCGGCCCGGCGAGCTCGAGGGCTGTTCGACCGGCGTCTCTCCGAGCAGATGGGCCCAGCGTTCCTCCCGCCGGCCCGCCTGCCGCGGCAGTTGCCGCACGAGCTCCTTCTCCTGCAGCGAGGCGAGCACGGGTGCGACGTCGTCGATCTCGTGGAGCCTCGACGTGCGCGTCTTCAGCTCCGCGGCGGTCTGCGGCCCACGCAGCATCAGGACGGCGAGAATCGAGATCTCGGCGGGCAGCAGGTCGAGCGCCTCGGAGAGGAGTTGACGGTACTTCGGTGTGCGCGAGCCGGGGCCGGTCGCAAGCCGCGCGTACCCGCGCGTGCCGAGGCTCTGCGCCGCCGCCCGGACAGTGTCTTCGTCGTAGGTCGTCACCGGGTCGCGGCTCGTCGACTGGTTGCAGGCAAGCCGCAGGGCATTCAGCGTCAACGGGTATTGCTCCGGCGTCGTCCGCTGCTTCTCGATCAGGCAGCCGAGCACGCGCAGCTCGGGGTCGTCGAGGCGTTGGACGAGCATCGTGACGCCTAGGTTCGCACCAGCGGCTTGTACTTGATGCGGTGCGGCTCGAGTGCCTCGGGGCCACGTGTCTCGCGGACCCAGTCGGCGTACTCGGCCCAGTCGCCCTCGAACCAGGTCACTTGCGAGTCGCCTTCGAAGGCGAGGATGTGCGTCGCGACGCGGTCGAGGAACCACCGATCGTGGGTGATGACGACCGCGCACCCGGCGAAGTCGAGCAGCGCCTCTTCGAGCGCGCGAAGCGTGTCGACGTCGAGATCGTTCGTCGGCTCGTCGAGCAGGAGCACGTTTCCTCCGCTTCGCAGCAGCTTGGCGAGATGAACGCGGTTGCGCTCCCCGCCCGAGAGCATCCCGACCGGCTTCTGCTGGTCGCCGCCCCTGAAGTTGAACCAAGACGTGTACTGGCGTGAGTTGACCTCGCGCTTGCCGAGCAGGACGACGTCCTGCCCGCCGGAGATCTCCTTCCAGACGGTCTTCTTCGGATCGAGGTCGGCGCGCGACTGGTCGACGTATGCGAGCTGCACGGTGTCGCCGATCCGCAGCGCTCCGGAGTCGGGCGACTCCTCGCCCGCGATCATGCGGAAGAGCGTCGTCTTGCCTGCGCCGTTCGGGCCGATCACGCCGACGATCCCGGCGGGCGGAAGCGAGAACGTGAGGTTCTCGACCAGCAGGCGGTCGCCGAACCCCTTCGTCACGCCGTCGGCGTCGATCACGACGTCGCCGAGCCGCGGGCCGGACGGGATGTGGATCTCCACACGGTCGAGCTTCAGGCTCTGCTCCTCGGCGAGGAGCTTCTCGTAGGCGCCGAGGCGGGCCTTCGACTTGGCGTGCCGGGCCCGGGGCGCCATCCGCACCCACTCGAGCTCGCGCCGGAGCGTACGCCGGCGGGCCGACTCCGTCTTCTCCTCGTGCGCGAGCCGCTCCTGCTTCTGCTCGAGCCAGCCCGAGTAGTTGCCCTGGTACGGGATGCCGCGGCCGCGGTCGAGCTCGAGGATCCACCCGGCGACGTTGTCGAGGAAGTAGCGGTCGTGGGTGACCGCGACGACCGTGCCCTTGTAGTCCGCAAGGAAGCGCTCGAGCCAGAGGACCGACTCCGCGTCGAGATGATTCGTCGGCTCGTCGAGCAGCAGCAGGTCGGGTGCCTGGAGGAGCAATCGGCAGAGAGCGACGCGCCGCCGCTCGCCGCCCGAGAGCGTCGTCACGTCGCGGTCGCCGTCGGGCAGGCGCAGCGCGTCCATCGCATGGTCGAGCTGGGCTTCGAGCTGCCAGGCGTCTCGTCGGTCGATCTGATCCTGCACCGTGGCCTGGTCGGCGAGCAGCGCGTCGAAGTCGGCATCGGGCTCGGCGAACGCCGCCGAGATCGCGTTGAACCGGTCGAGTAAGTCGCGGACCTCGCGCACCCCGTCCTCGACGTTCTCGCGGACTGTCTTGGCAGGGTCGAGCTCGGGCTCCTGCTCGAGCAGCCCGACCGTCGCGTTCGGCGCAAGCTCCGCAGTTCCGGACGACGTCTCTTCGCGGCCGGCCATGATCCGGAGCAGCGTCGATTTGCCGGCGCCGTTCGGCCCGAGCACGCCGATCTTGGCGCCGGGCAGGAAGGACAGCGAGATCCCGGCGAGCACCTGTCGGTCGGGCCCGTAGAACTTGTCGGCCCGGTACATGGTGAAGACGTAGTCGGTGCTCACCGACGCGCCACGATACTCCCTCGTTCAGGGGCCGCCGCGTTCAAGCCGGGTGCCCGCGGGCGCCGATGACGGATCGGATGCGCAGGTTCCGTCTCGTGCCCCCACTTCTTGCCGCGCTCGTGGTCGTCCCCGCGGCCTCGGCGGCGTGGTCGACGATCTCGACCGTCTCAGTGACCAACACGATGCGGCCCGGTGTCGTGCGAACGTCGATGGGAGCGGAGCTCGCGGCGTACAGCGACGGGAAGGGAACGCTGAAGGTCTGGTCGAGCGCGAGCGGCGATCACACGGTGGCAGCCGGGTTGCTGTCGGTCGGCAAGCCCGCGCTCGTCCAGCTGCCGTCCGGCGCCGTCGAGCTCTACGCGCCGGCGACGACGGCGGGCTTCGCCGAGCAGGGAGTCCTGCGCTGGGAGTCGACGACGGACGGTGCCTCGTGGTCCGGTCCTGTGCCCTCGCAGTCGACCAGCCTTGGCGACGTCCAGGCCGCCGCCGTCCGCCCGGACGGCACGCCGATGTTCACGCAGGACGGGACGGCAGGCGTCGTCGTCTTCCAGGGGCTGAACGGCGAGCTCTCGCACACCGTCTTCGGCGCCTGCTGCGGCTACGCGGAGTCGCTCGCGGTCGACACGCAGAACTACGCCCAGCTCGCGTTCTGGTCGAACGCCAACCCGTTCCCGAGCGAGTTCGTCTACGAAGGGCTCGACGCGAGCGGCGCGCAGGCCGGCCCCGGCCGCGCGTTCGGGCAGCCGCAGACCGCTCCCCGCGACGACGACGTTCCACTCGTCGCCGACGGCCTCGGGAACACGTTCATGGGGTGGTCGGGCGGGTATCCCTCCGCGACGAGTTTCGCCGTCAACGTCTTCCGCGGCGGCAACCTCGTCTATTCGACGGTCGTCGCAGGCGGCACGTTCTCGGGCGGCGACCCGCACATGGCGGTCGCCGCGGACCCGTCGAACCGGCTCTGGGCCGTGTGGTCGCAGGGCGGCGCGGTGCACGCGCGTCGTTCGCGGAGCGCGGCGCATCACTTCGGCGCCGTCACGCTCGCTCCGCTCGGAAGCGTCACCGCGTACCAGCTGGCGGCGCTCGCGCTGCCGAACGGCAGTGTCGCGGTTTATATCGATACGGGCAGCTCGATCGAGCGCACGGTCGTGCAGCCGAGTCTCACCGTCCATTCGACGGCCTCGTCGGTGGCGGTGACCGACGACGGGGTTCCGGTGAAGGGCGCTCTCACGGGCGGCGGCCGGACAGTGTTGCTGGTCGGCGGCCGGGCGAACCTTGCCCCGTTCCACCGGGGAACGCGGATCACGGTGTCCGCTGCCGGTTATGCGCCGGCAGTGTTCCGGAAGCGCTGACCCGCCTCGGGTCGCCCCGGGACGCATGGCTACAGTAGGCAGATGGCCGTGAAGGCATCGCAGACGCTCGACGTGCAGAAGCTGCGCGCCGATTTCGCCGTCTTCGAAGAGCTTGTCAACGGGCGCCCGTTCGCCTATCTCGACTCGGCGTCGTCGACGCAGAAGCCGCGGCAGGTCCTGGACGCGATGCGCGAGTTCTACGAGCACTCGTATGCCAACGTCCACCGAGGCGTCTATACGCTCGCCGAGCGTGCGACGGCCGGCTACGAGAGCGCGCGCGAAAAGGTGCGCGCGTTCGTCAACGCGCCGTCGAACCGCGAGGTGATCTTCACGCGCAGCGCTACCGAAGCACTCAACCTCGTCGCGTACGCGTGGGGGCTCGACAACCTCGGGCCGGGCGACGTCGTGGTCGTCACCGAGCTCGAGCACCACGCCAACTTCGTGCCATGGCAGTTCATCGCCAAGCGAACCGGCGCCGAGTTCGCCCATATCCCGATCGACGACGTCGGCGAGCTGCAGCTGGACGCGCTCGACGAGCTTGCCACCCGCGGGAACATCAAGGTCGTCGCGAACAACCTCGTCTCGAACACGCTCGGCACGATCAACCCCGTCGAGAGGCTCGCCGAGTGGGCACACGCGCAGGGGGCGATCATGGTCGTCGACGCCGCGCAGGCGGCGCCGCATCGCACGATCGACGTGCAGGCGCTCGGCTGCGACTTCCTCGCCCTCTCGTCGCACAAGCTCTGTGGGCCGAGCGGCGTCGGGGCGCTCTGGGGTCGCCGCGAGCTGCTCGAGGAGATGCAGCCGTTCAACCTCGGCGGGGAGATGATCCGCTCCGTCGCACTCGACAAGACGAGCTGGAACGAGCTCCCGTACAAGTTCGAGGCGGGCACGCCCGCGATCGCCGAGGCATACGGCTTCGGCGTGGCGATCGACTACATCTCGGCCGTCGGCCTGGACGCGATCGAGCAGCACGAGCACGAGCTGCTCGTCCAGGCGATGGAGCTCCTGGCGGAGATTCCCGGAGTGCACGTGTTCGGGCCGCCTGCCGACCGGCGCACCGGGATCGTCAGCTTCGAGCTCGACGGGGTGCACCCGCACGACGTCGCGCAGATCCTCGACTGGGAGGGTGTCGCCGTTCGCGCCGGCCATCACTGCACGCAGCCGCTCATGACGCGGCTCGGCGTCGCCGCCACGTCGCGCGCGAGCTTCTATCTCTACACGCTGCCCGATGACGTCGACCGCCTTTCGGCCGGACTGCTCAAGGTGAAGGAGACCTTCGGGGTATGAGCGAGTTCGACCAGCTCTACCGCGAGGTCATTCTCGATCACTACAAGAACCCGCGCGGGCACGGGATCATCGAGGGCGCCGACGCGAAAGCCGAGGGCGAGAACCCGCTCTGCGGCGACGAGGTGACGATCTCAGTGCGCTTCGGCGAGGACGGCGAGACGATCGACGAAGTCGGATTCGAGGGTCGCGGCTGTGCCATTTCACAGGCGGCGACGTCGATGCTCACCGAGATGGTGAAGGGGCGGAAGGCGAGCGAGGTCGCTGAGCTGCCGAAGGAGGAGCTGCTCGACGAGATCGGCATCCCGCTGACGCCGATCCGGCTGAAGTGCGCGATCCTCGGTCTCGGGGTGCTCAAGGTCGCGCTCCACCGCGCCAAGGGGACCCCGCTTCCCGAGGAGTGGCGCGGCCTCTCCGACGGCCTGCAGTTCGACTAGTGGACCACGCCTAGCGTGCCCGAGATCCACGTCGCGCCGCTCCATGAGTTCGGTCCGGGGTCGGTGACGATCGTGACGGTCGGATGGACGTCGATCGGCGTCTACAACTGCGGTGGCGAGCTGTTCGCGCTCGAGGACCGCTGCTCTCACGACGACGGGCCGCTCTGCGAGGGCGAGTGGGAGGAGGACACCTGTCGTGTCATCTGCCCGCGCCACGGGTCCGCCTTCGACTTGCGCAGCGGGCGCCCCCTCTCCCTGCCGGCGTTCGAGCCGGTGGACACGTACGAGGTCGTCGTCCGGGACGGAGAGGTGATGGTCGTCGTCGCGGACGTGCACCCGTGATCCGCTGCTGGGAGTCGGCCGATCCGCTCTACGTCGTCTACCACGACGAGGAGTGGGGTCGCCCCGTCCGCGACGAGCGCGGCCTCTACGAGCGGCTGACGCTGGAGGGCTTCCAGTCGGGCCTCTCGTGGCACACGATCCTGCGCAAGCGCGAGGCGTTCCGAACGGCGTTCCGGGGCTTCGATCCCGAGCAGGTCGCCCGCTTCGACGAGCGGGACGTCGAGCGGCTGCTGGGCGATGCAGGGATCGTGCGCCACCGGGGGAAGATCGAGGCGGCGATCGCGAACGCCCGTGCGACGCTCGGCCTGCGCCAAGGCGGATCGCCGCTGCACGAGCTCGTGTGGGAAGCAGCGCCGCTGCGACGGAAGGCACCACGCACTCACGCCGACTGGATGGCGTCGTCACCGGAGTCGACAGCGCTCGCGAAGCGCCTTCGCGCTGCCGGCTTCCGCTTCGTCGGGCCGACGACCGTGCACGCGACGCTGCAGGCGTGCGGCGTGATCAACGACCATCTCGCGACCTGCTGGGTGCGGAAGGACGTCGAGGCGGAGCGAGCCTCCGTCCTGGCCGATCCGCTAAGGTGAGTGCAACCGCGGAAAGGAGGTGGTCCGGCGTTGGAGACTTCGAGTACGGGCAGTGGAGGTACCGGCTCGTAGAGGCGTGTCCCCGGGACCTGACGGGGAATCGCTTAGCCAGCGTGGGGGACTCGCGTTACGCGCCGCCTGATCGGCCGGAAGCGCCTCTACGAAATACCAGCTGGTAACCGGATCGAGGGCCGCCGCATGGCGGCCCTCGTCTTTGTCGGAAGCAGGAGAAACCGTGTCGTCACGTAGCGAGAGTCTGATCGCCGACGCGTCGCTCGCCGCCGCCGGTGCCGAGCGCGTCGGCTGGACGCGCGCCAACATGCCGCTGCTCGCGGGCCTGCGCGAGGAGTTCGCTGCCGGTCGGCCGCTCGCGGGGCGGCGTCTCGGCATGTGCCTGCACGTCGAGCCGAAGACGGCCGTGCTCGTGGAGGTGCTGTTAGCAGGTGGGTGCGAGCTCGCACTCACCGGGAGCCCTGCGACCACCGAGGACGGAACGGCCGCGCTGCTCGCGTCCTGGCCCGGTGTCGCGGTCTGGGCTCGCAACGACGACGACGTGACCGCTCACCGTGGGCACATCGCGCGGGTGCTGGACTGGGGGCCAGATCTGTTGCTCGACAACGGCGCAGAGCTGATCGGCGGCGCTGCAGGGCTGGGCTTGCCGGTCACGGCCGCCACCGAGGAGACGACGTCCGGCGCGAATCGGCTGAAGGCCGAGCTTCGCGGCGGCGTTCCATTCCCGGTCGTCGTGATCGACGACTCGCCGCTCAAGCGCCTGATCGAGAACACCTACGGCGTTGGGCCGACCGTTGTCGAGGGGTTCATGCGGGCCACCAACCTACTCGTTGCCGCCACCGTGTTCTGCGTCGTCGGCTACGGCGCGTGTGGGCGCGGCATTGCCCGGGCGCTTCGCGCCGACGGCGCCGCGGTGCTCGTCGTCGAGCGCGATCCCGTCCGTGCGCTCGAGGCCGCGTTCGACGGCATGGCGGTACAGAGTCTTGATACGGCGCTTGCGCACGCCGACGTCGTCTTGTCGGTCACGGGCAGCACCGGGGTGATCGGGGCCCGCGAGCTCGGGCTCGTGCGCGACCGCGTGCTGCTCGCGAATGCGGGCCACTTCTCGGAGCTCGACGTGCCCGCGCTGGGTCCCGGGAGGCGTCTCACCGACCAGGTCACGGAGCACGACGTCGGCGGCAAGCGCGTGCGGCTGCTCGGCCGCGGCGAGATGCTCAACCTGACGGCGGCGACCGGCAACCAGATCCAGGTGATGGACCTGGGCTTCGCCCTGCAGGCGCACTCACTGCGTGCGCTCGCCGCCGATCCTGCGCAGTTCGTCGCCGGCCCGCAGCCCGTGCCGGCGGAGATCGACGAGGTCGTCGCGCGCGCGATGCTCGCTTCGCTGTCGGCGTCGCGCTGAACGCGCGCAGCCGCTCAGGCGGTCGCGCGCCGGAGCTGGTCTGCGAGCGAGACCAGCTCGAGGTCGAAGGTGTCGGTGGCATCGGAGTTGGAACAGACGTTGTCGCCCGCCTCGAGCATCGTTACCTGGTCGGCGGTCAACGGCGCCAACGGCACCCACTCGGTCAGGCGGGCTCCGGTTCGCGCGAGCGAGAAGGGGACATGCACCAGAGTCCGCTTCTTGCCGAGCGCGTCGGCGATCGCTCGGTAGAGATCGTTCCAGGTCACGACGTCCGGTCCGCCCAGCTCCCAGGTGCGGCCAGGGGCCCTGGCGTCGTCGACGATCGTGGCGAAGAAGCGGGCGACGTCCTCGAGCCAGATCGGCTGGAGCCGCTGCGTTCCGGGTCCGATCACGGTGACGATCGGCGAGAGCTTGACCTGCTTGACGAACGTCGGCAGCGCACCGCCCGTCCGCCCAAAGACGAAGCTCGGGCGGACGAGAACGTACTCGAGACCGGACGATTCGACGGCACGCTCCATCGCCCACTTCGCCCGGTAGTAGGGAACCAGGGTGCTCGTTTCCTCGGTCGTCCCGAGTGCGCTCATCTGCACGAATCGGATGACGCCCGCACGGCGGGCGGTGTCGATCAGCGCCGCGGTCCCGCGCGTCATGACGCGCTCGAAGTCGGCGGGCGAGCCCTTGATGATGGCGACGAGGTTGACGACGTGAGTGCAACCTTCGACCGCAGGCGCAAGGCTTTCGGCGTCGGTCAGGTCGCCGCGGACCAGCTCAACGCCGATGGACTCGAGCGACCCCGCACGGCCGGGATCGCGGGCCAGCACGCGAACGTCGAGCCCGCGGGCGCGCAGCGCGTGGACGATCGCCGTCCCGACGAAGCCCGTTCCGCCGGCGACGAGGACGGTCATCGTTCGAAGTTCTGCCAGTAGCGGCTCGGCGTCGGCCCACGCTGACCCTGGTACTTCGATCCCAACGTCGAGCTGCCGTACGGCGCCGATGCCGGCTCGGAGAGCTGCATGAAGGAGACCTGCCCGATCTTCATCCCGTGGTAGATCGTGATCGGCAGATTGGCGACGTTCGAGAGCTCGAGCGTCACGTGTCCGTCCCAACCCGGGTCGATGAACCCGGCGGTCGAGTGGATCAGCAGGCCGAGCCGGCCGAGTGAGCTCTTGCCCTCCAGCCGCGCGACGAGGTCGTCGGGCAGCGTCACACGCTCGAGCGTCGACCCCAGCACGAACTCGCCGGGGTGGAGGATGAACGGCTGGTCGTCCGCGATCTCGACCTGCTCGGTCAACTCCTCCTGCGGCTGCTTGACGTCGATGAACGGGTAGCGCGCGTTGTGGAACACGCGGAAGTAGCGGTCGACGCGCACGTCGACGCTCGACGGCTGGAGCAGCGAGGCGTCATACGGGTCGATCGCGATGCGGCCTTCGGCGATGAGCCGCTCGATGGTGCGATCGGAAAGGACCATCGGCTGATTCTTCCACCAGCGCGTCGGCCAGCGTGCGGAGGCCCTTGAGGAACGCGTCGCGCTCGTCGGGTGTCAGCGCGGACAGCGTCCGGACGAACGGCCGGTCGCGCTGCTCGAGCCAGGCGCGGACGCGGTCCGAGGTGAGCGCGTTCAGGTCGACGACGGTTCGCCGGCGGTCGTCGATGTGCTCGCGGCGATGGACGAGGGCCAGCCCCTCGAGCTCGGTCGTCAGCTTGCTCGCGGCCGGCAGCGACAGCCCGAGCTCCTGCGCGAGCTCGCCCACCGTCCGCTCGCCCTCGGTCCCGATCTGTGCGAGCACGGCGATGTGCCGCCGCGAGAGCCGGGGCTCGCCCTGGACGATCGCGAGGAGGTCGTCGCTCGGCCGCCGACGCTGCCAGAGCCCGCGCATGACCCGCCTGAGGTCGCCCCGCAGCTGGTCGAGCTGGTCACGTTTGGTTATCATCTCTCATCAGTTATCATCTGATAACTATTATCGATTGACACGGAAGGAGGTGAGCGTAGTCATGTGTGAAGGACATCACCACCACCACCATCGTCGCTTCGGTCGCGGCCGGCGCGGGTTCCCCAACCGCGAGCAGCTCGTCGAGCGGCTGACCGGGTACCGCCAGCACCTCGAGGCAGAGCTTGCCAACGTGCAGGAGCTGCTCGAGCGGCTCGGCGACGCGACGGGCCCGGCGCCCGCCGAGCCGCAGACCGAGATCTAGTTCACCCATCTGCAAGTTGAGGCCGGTTTCCGACGGAGTCTCGTCGCCGGATAACCG
>Ga0306920_100016998_pt1 | contig 10032 bp, 6 predicted proteins | sample flu12Cox44000170_FD_204666 | JGI IMG/M metagenome (GOLD analysis project Ga0306920, IMG submission 204666) | Lab enrichment of tropical soil microbial communities from Luquillo Experimental Forest, Puerto Rico - flux4day.12C.oxic.44.000.170 (v2)... | ecosystem: Environmental > Terrestrial >...
ACATCGAGCACGATCTACAATGGCGAATTGAAGATCATATTGCCTGCCGTAGACCTCCCCTCTGTGAGAGAGATCTGCCGGCTGAGCAGCAAAATAGCGATTTATATTTGCGAACGCGGCGGCCGACGCGGCAGCTGCGAAATCTACCGGGCCGACGCGGAACGCGGCGCAACGCGCATCCCGCTGAACCACCCGCCAACCTTTTGCTTGGCAATGCTGGCCATGTCTTCCGGTGGCAAGCGCGTGCTCGAGGCATTGCGCGAGGCATGGTCCGTTGGCGCAGAGGGGTTTCTGCCGAATTCGACCTTTATCGATCCCACGGATGGCCACGATGCCGCTGCCGCAGCGGTTCATCGAGCATTGTTCGACGCGATCGCCGACGCGTACGGCTCCTCCACGGCTCGCCTGCTGGCGCTGCAGAGACAGTACACCGCGTTCCGGATTGTGCACGACCAGCTGCAAAACGCATTCGACACCGTGGAGAATTTTCTGAGTCGCTCGCAGTTGCCGCCAACGTGGCTGGCGTTCGCCTGCGAACCGACCGAGGTCACCATCGGACCGGAAGCCGCCGGTGCGGCATTCCGCCTAACGCAGCTCCTCCCGATTCCCTCTCAGGGCCTTGCGGCGATTGAATTGCACGCGACCCCCGCCGCTGCCGCCGGCGACGGGTCTCTGACCGTCAGCATTGCGACCTGCGAGGAAGACAGGATATTGGGGGAGTGGTCAATCCCATACGCAGTGGTGCCGGACGGTTGGATGTTTCTCGACCTACCGGAAATTGACATTGCCCCGAGACAATCGGTGATGCTCAACGCGGCCTGGGTTACGCATTCCGGAACACCTCCGAGACTGTCTCTGACTGCCCTGCAACCAGTGCCGGAAGCACGCGTCTGTGTGGCGGGAGGTGAGGATAGTGAGCGGAGTCTGGCGCTACGGCTGCACCTTGGTCTGCCCGGATCGCGACGGGTTGCCCATCCGTGGCAAATTGGCGTCAGGCGCCAGCCTCACTCGGGACGCTTGGGTCATCGGCTGGCGCACAGCGTGTTGCGCGGGGTCGCCGAACTCGATCCGATGCCGGGTCACGAACCTCTCGTGACGTTCGTAGAAGACCCGGTCGCTATCGAGGTGCGGCCAATGAATGGCAGCATGACGGTGGCAAAGCTTCCTGGCGCGCTGCCGGCCGGGACGCGCCAGCTGACCGCGACGATCAAGACCGAGGACCCCGGCGGTCCCCTCGTCGAATATGCTCTTCTCGCTCTCGGCCCCCGCAGTGCCTATAGGAAAGTCCTGACCAAGGGTCGGCTCAACGGTCTACCGGGGGGCTTTTCGGGCTGGCTACCAATTCATCCGGAGTTCGCGACCCAGATACATCTGACGCTTACCGACCCCAACGAAAAGCCGCTCGACCTCTTTCTGGCGACGCGTCTTGCCGAGGGCCAAGCGGCCATCTGCGCCCAGGCAAGATGGCTAGAATTCGTGGTCGACGGGGTCCCCGAGGCATCCTCACAATGAGCCGCAGGGTCACTGGTCAGCCGCAAACCTCCAATCTCCCGGCGAATGCCGCGCCGGCCTCGGGGCCGCAGCTCGCCATTGTGATACCCGTTTACAAGCACAGCGTGCTGCTCGCAGAAGCCGTCATCGCGGCGTTGAACCAAAAGGCGGACATCGAGCTTGTCATCGTCATCGTCAACGACGGCTGTCCGATGCCGGAGACGCACCAGGCCTGCCTCGATTTCGTCGCCGCGGCACCGGATCGCGTATCCTACATTCGCCGGTCAAATGGCGGATTGAGCGCCGCGCGCAATACCGGCATCGATTTCGTCCTCGGCGCTTGGGAAACTGTCCAAGCCATCTATTTTCTCGATGCCGACAATCGCCTTTTGCCGGGCGCCCTGCAGCGGGCTTACGACGTACTCGTGCAAGATCCTGAGGTCGGCTGGGTTTATCCCAACATCGACATGTTCGGACAGGAATGGAACAGCGATTACTCCGGCGAGTATTCGGTGCTCCGCCATCTGGAAGAAAATACCTGTGAGGCCGGCAGCCTGGTCCGGCGGGCCGTGTTCGAGAGGGGCGCTCGCTTCGACGAGAGCATGCGGCTCGGCTTCGAAGATTGGGACTTTTGGCTCTGCGCGATCGAGCGTGGCTTTCGCGGCAAACATCTAGAAAATTTCGGGTTCCGCTACCGCAGACGACCTGAGAGCATGCTCAGCGACTCTGAGCGGGACAGACCGGAAATAGTGTCATATATCAATCGAAAACATAAAGATTTATTTCGATTTGAAAATTTGCTGGCGCTCGAGCAGGAGGAGGCACCGAGATACGGGATATATACCTGCGATACCGGCACGGTCAATTTGACGTCCGATCCCGCTATCGAGGGGGAATCCCTGTCAACGACGGAATTCTTCGAGCGGTATTACCGCGCGCGTTCGGCACCCGCGCGCTATGCCCGACCGCCCTTCATCTTAGTGATTGATTCATCATTAAGAGCGACCTTGGCAGAGTTGCGACTTCTGCAGTGGGCGTTTTGGTTGCTCGAGTCTGCTATAGAATCCGGCGGTTTCGCTTACCTGATTCGTCAGCCAAATCCGCAAGGGGACCGCATAGAGGTCACCGAACTTTCCGATGCCCAAGAGGGAAATGCGCATCATTGCGCAGGGTTGGTGATGGTCAGCGCCGAGCTGTTGGACGAGTGTCTGGATGATCCGGGAGACAGTTGGATCATGAGTCTTGGCACCCATTTCCCCCAGCCCCAAATTTGCGCGTTCCGGCTTTCGCTGCCTAACTTCGAGGAGCCTTCAACGGGTCGGGCTAATTCTGGCTTACTGGAATTATTCCGTGAGATGCGAAAATTCCGGTCGACAGTCTGGTACGGATTATCGTGGAATTGGCGAGAGTCGCCGTTATCCCCAAAGCAGGAGCTGTTCAGGGCTACCCGGCGAATGCTCAACGCTTCCCCCGTTTATCCGCGTGTCTCTCGGGAAAGAAGAAAGCACATCGGATTTGTTGTGCCAATCGCCGAGTTCGGCGGCGTCGAGAAGACCGCGTACAATTTGGCTGCCGTGATGCGCAGTCATGGCTGGTCAACGCATTTATTCATATTTTGCAAGCAAGCAGCACAGCCAGCTTCGCTGATTACCGAGACCTTTGAGAGCGTTAACTTTCTTTGTGATCAAGGAGTCGCGACCTGGGATCCGGAATTGCGGTATATGGGTTCTCATTATCCCAGCTGGGTGACAAAGGGACGTCATTCACGGGCGTTGGGTTTGCTTTGCGGGCTCGATGCAGTCGCAAATTTTCATTGCGCCGAAGCGCATACGTTGATGGCTCCTTTGCGGCGGCGCGGGACGAAAACCATCGCTTCGCTGCACGTGACCGACCTGACTCAGCTCGACAGACCAAATGGCCATACCTACCTCACGCTAGGCTACGAGCACGCCTATGATCTCTTCGCATGCTGTTCGCGGCAGCTGTTCGACTGGTGCCATGCGATGGGAATTCCCGAGGGAAAGCTGGCACTGCTGTGGAATGCGCCGTCCTACGATCTGTCGGCCGCCGCGGTCGAGGGAGTAATGACGGGTCGGCTATCGCGCGAGCCTGGGCCGCTGCGCGTCTTGTTCTTGGGCCGGCTCGATCGCCAGAAGGGGTTGGATCGGCTGACGGCCACAGCCCGGTTGAGCCGGGAAGCGGGCCTACCGATCGAGTGGCGTCTGATCGGCGCCTCGGTAATGGGGGATGCCGGGCAGCAAGAGCTCGAGCAATTGTCGATCGAAATCGAGCCACCCAAGCTGACGGCGGAAGGATTGACGGAATGCTACGCCTGGGCCGATGTCGTCCTGATCGTATCGCGTTGGGAGGGGCTGCCGTTGACGATATTGGAGGCTATGCGCCTCGGCGTCGTGGTCTGCACGACGGCGGTCGGCGCCGTCGCCGAGGCGATCACGCACAACGAGACCGGTTTTCTGCTGCCTGCCAAGGGCACCGGTGCGATCGCGCGCGAGGCAGTGCAAATCCTGCAGACCCTCTGCGACGATCACGCGCTGCTGCTCCGCGTCTCGACCGCCGCCGCGGCGGCGGCCAAGGGCTGGACATGGGAGAGTTCCGCCAGGGACTTGCTGGCGCGACTCGATCATCTGACGGCGGGCTGAGGCGGCTGGGACATTATGACGATGTCGCGTGCCAAGATTTGTACATTGAGTTGGCTGCTGCTCGCCCTCGGTACACCCGCTGCGGGGGGCGAGGCCGTCACTATCGGGGTCAATGTCGTCAACCCGCAGCGCCTCAACGCGGCCGACCGCGAAGCGGTGCTCGACCAGCTGCAATCAGCAGGCGTCCGAGTCATCCGCGCGCCGCTGGCGCCGCCGCGGGGCGGAGACGATTACGGGCCGGCGATCGATTTCAGCCGCCGCGCCTATGAGCGCGGAATCAAGACCGATCTGATCGTCGGGCTGCAGTACCGCGAGGGCGCACAAAGGCGGCCCGCGGTCACGGACCTGCCGACGATGTGGCCATCCTATCCGCTGTCCGCTGCAGACTCGGCACGCTTCCGAGCGGTTTTCGAACCGCTATTTGGTCAGGCGGAAACCATGGGCATCACGTTTGCTGCTCTCGAGTTGGGGAACGAGATCAACTGGACCGCCTTCAACGGTGATTTCCCGATTCCCGGCGAGGGGCGGGTGTTCGGCCAGGCGGATTTAGCGCGCGATCCGGAGGGGCGCAAGATTGCCGACGGCTACCACGCCTACCTGCAAACACTGAGCGTACTGAAAGACATCCGCGATCATTCGCGACTCAACCGAGCCACGCCGATCCTCTCCGCGGGCCTATCCGATCCCGGCCCCGCCAGGCCGCTGCCCGGCTCAAAGACCGATGCGGTCGCGATCGCCGCGACCCTCCAATACCTCCGCGCCAATGGCATCGATGCGCTGGTCGATGCTTATGCGGTACACACCTACCCTTGGGCAAAAACCGCTGCCCGCCGTCTAAAACAGCTGGAAGAGGATACACTCGTGGAGTGTCGACCGGTTGCTCAAGGCAAACCATGTTGGCTAACTGAGTGGGGGCTGCCCGCTGGCCCCGATGCTTGCCCTGGCGACGATATGCACCGGCCCGGATTTATGCGTGAGCTCCTCGCCGATTTTCGCGAATTTACGCACGACGGCCGCCTGAAGGGGCTGCTCTATTTCTCGTGGGATGACCGCGAGTACGGGGTCTATCGATGTGGCGGTCTAACGTACAGCGGCCAATTAGCGTTAACTCAAAGCCTCGTCGATTGATCCGAATTCTACGTTGCAATCGGAGAACACGCAATGCCATCGTGCCACAACATTAAAAGTCCGTGTACCCTGATCTGCCCAGCGCGATCGGGCTCTTCTCTTGTGCAAAACATTTTCGAACAACATCCAAGATGTCATGCGGTAGGCGAAACGGGCCATATATTATTTTATACCTGGTTTGGACTTACGGAATCTGAGAAAATTGTGGTTCGTAGTCCAGATCAACTAACGCATCAAGGGTACCGACTTCGCGGAGGGGAAGCCGCTAGGGAGCTGCTATTGTCATTTTTTGCTTCAGACAAGGAATTCTGGATGCAAAAGCCGATCGGTACACCGGAAGTGCATTGGTATTTTTCTGCGACAAAAAAAGAAGCAAACTTTGGTGATTGGTACTGGTCCGGTCTGGAGTACCTATTCCCAGAAGGCCGGTTTTTCACACTTTTAAGAGACCCGTGTGATTTGGTCATTTCGAATATGGCCTATTTCAAATCCACTGAACTGCAGGCATGGCAGTCGATCGAAAGGGTCTATGACCTTCTGCTGCACGAGAGAAGCCTCGTAAATCACGCGACCCTTTATCAGGATCTAGTCGAGCGGCCTGAGGAAGAGGTTCGGAGAATGTGCGGCTATTTGGGGATCGAGTTCGACAGAGCGTGCTTAAAAGCGTTCGAGTACCTCTATGTCCAGACGCCACCCGAAGCTGGAAAACCTTGGAGTTACAGGTACGCGCAGCCGCCCGAGCACGAAAAGAAGACGATGCGATTCTCTCGTCGCGATTCCTGGCATCGGTTACAAATGCTCGATTTGGGCCGCACGGTCATTGCTAAAGCGGCCAAGCTATGGGAAAAATTTGGTTTTGAGCTTGCTAATCGGGACCGGCTGACAATTTCGCATAAATGAATAAATGCGGCAGCTGCACACGTGTCCTTCTCGGGCGAGCGTGGAGCACACAACTACACGGGATTAAATTAGGTTCTTGTGTTGGGCGGGAATGACACTTCTCAACCGAAAGACCTCTCCCAGTCCGCCTATGGAAGGTCTCCCGGAGGCTACGGCGATAATCCTATCGGTGCATGGATTGAGCGGCGAAGGGGAAGCCCTTATTGATACGCGCACAGCCTAGCGTCCTAACATCCGGGTGTCAGCGACAGCCGGCAGACGCCTCGACGAAAGCCTCCAGATATTGCCGCACCCGAGCTCTGTGCGCTCCTGCAGATTCCCGAAGGTCTGTTATCTTGCGAATGGTTACGTCTACAAAGCCGTTCATTGCGCACGATATTTCCGCATAGCCCCTCGTTAAATCGCCGATATCCGCCTTCAGGGATTTGTTCCAAATGACGAAGCGATTTCCGCAGCAATCGAAGTTATAGTGGTGAAATCCTTTATAGTCTTCCTGCTCCGCTTCGTTCCGATGGTGGCGCAGCAATATAAGACCGCCGACGCGGATTACCTTCAGCATCTCGCTGATTCCGCGGAGCGGGTCGAACGAATGGTCGAGCGCGTTGCGACAATGGGCGATATCAAATGAGTTGGGTTCAAAAAAGCTGCTGAGCTCCTCTGCCGGTGCGAACATCGGCGTAATCGGAGGGTTTAGCTCGTGACGCGCCAATAAATTCGCGTAAATCGATGCCAAGGGATCGACCGCAGTAATGCGCAGTGCTACGCCCTCGAGCTTGTACCCGATGACCGGGGCCGGCCCGGAGCCTACATCCAGGATTGACACCTCCTCTTTGCTGAGACTCCGAGCCGCCGCTGCAAGCCACGGGTCCAGCGGAGTTTCCGCATCGAAGCGCCTCTGGAAATCTCCTGACCACTGTCCTCCCCTTTCTTCCATCCACCCATCCCAGAATAACGTCTCGGATGGGATGCCTTGCTTCCATTCCGTCAGCTGCGCCTGGAGAATCCCGACCTCAGTTTGGTGGTGATCGATCATTTTCCTTCCCAAGCACGAGCGTCGAAGACTGCTGAGCAGCAGTGCTGCAAAAAACCCTAGACCGGAACGGTTAAGGGCTGGTTGCGGACCCGCAGGGCTAGCTACAGAGAAAGCGGAATAGAGGGCGCTACGGCGCGACCTTGCCGGCGATTAGGAGGAACGTCGTCGGGAGCGTGACGCGCGAAGACGTTTCGGGCATCCGCAACGAGGCAGAAGTGCCGAGGAGCATGTCTGGCAGCGAGCCGGCCAGCGATGGGCCCAGCAAGAGCGAATCGAACGTCAGTGACCGATGCCGGCGACGAAGGTCGGCTGCACTCCATCAAGCCGAGCGGACGGCGAGGCCGCTGCGCTCCACTACACGAAATGGTTCGAATTAACCGATAATTTCAGCAGCTTAACTATCAATTTTGCGGAGGATTTGGCTGAAACGCCCTAGATTGCCCGCTCCGGGGGACGGCGGCGTGGGCGGGCGCGTCCACGCTCTTACTACGGAGCGTTGCGGTGACAAGCGCATGGAAGGCTACGGGAGCGCTCGCTTTTTTATTTGGCCTAGCCTACAGCGGGCCGGCATCTTCGCAGACCCAAGTCGGCGTAAACTTGACCAATGGTGATCGTTTATCGCAATCAGCTCAGCTCACCGCATTTTCGGAGCTGCAGGCGGCCGGCGCCAAGGTGATCCGTATCCCATTGGAGCCAAGGACATGGGGTCCGCCAGGGGTCTATACCGACAGCATTGCGCTTATCAAAGCGGCCTATGCCCGTGGCATAAGCCCAATCGTCATTGTACCGTTACAATATCCGGCAACGGTAAAACCCCGCCCGTACAATCCCGCTTATCCCGACATTTGGGCGGCTTACCCGCTTTCTCAATCGGACCCGGCCCTCTTCACCTCATGGTTCACGCCAATTCTAGCTCAGTTGGAAACCAGCGGCGTCGTATTGGCCGGTCTCGAATTGGGAAATGAGATTAATTGGGCTCCGTTCAACGGTGATTTTTCCGTCCCGGGAGAGGGGAACGTGTTCAGTGTTGCCGATCTTTATACCAACTCCGAAGCGGAGGTGATCGCCGCCGGCTATCGGGCCTACATGCTGAGCCTACAAGCACTAAGACAGATCCGTGACGCTTCAGCTCTCAACCAGGCAACCCCGGTAATCTCCGCTGGCCTCTCGAATCCGGGAGCGCCAAGGATTGGCGGTGTGGCGGTTGATGGTGCCCCCGTCGATGCGGTTTCGATCAATGCAACTTTACACTATCTGCGGAGTCATGGTTTGGATACAACGGCCGACACCTATGGCATCCATTTCTATCCCAATTCAAGTGCGACTCCGGCCCAGAGGTATAACGATCTTGCCGACAACGCATTGACACAGTGTGGCAAGTATGGCGTCTCATGCACCGTAACCGAATGGGGCTTTCGTTTGCCGAGCTTTACATGCCCGCTCAACGACAACACCCGCTATAAGCTAGCTTACGAGATTCTAGCTGATGTAGCGAATTGGGGTGCGGCCGTTAGATCTATGATATGGTTTGACTGGCTCGGAACTCAATACGGTCTCTACCAGTGCGGGGCCGAGACCGCAACTGGCCACCTTGTGCTAGGGCAGTAAGGAACCTCTGAAGAGCCACCGAAAATGCGAAAGCAGTTGTTTAACTGCTTGCCTAGGCATCTCTGCGCCTTCATTAACGGCCCCGGCCCTGATCCGGGGTTGATCCCGGCTATCCATGTAGCGCCCTGGCTCAGTGCGACTTCAGTTCGAGCTCTCTGAGCAGGAACACCCACACTTCACGCGCTACAGCGCGAGCTTGCCGGCGACGAGGAGCAGTGTCGTCGCGAGCGTGAAACGCAAGACCGCGTCGGGTACGCGCACTGAAAAATAACTGCCGATGACGATGCCGGGCAGCGAGCCGGCAAGGAGCGAGCCGAGCAAGTGCCAATCGATCGAGCCCAACATCCAGTGGCCGAGGCCGGCGACAAGGGTCAGTGGCACGGCATGGGCGATGTCGGAGCCGACGATCCGCGCCGTTGGCAGCCTTGGATAAAGCAGGATGATGGCGGTCACGCCAAGGGCACCGGCGCCGACCGAGGAGATTGACACCAGTACTCCCAGAGCCGCGCCGAGGAGCACGGTCAGGGCGACGGTGCGGCGCGGGCTCAATTCGCCGACATGGGCAGCAAAGAATGCCAGGATCCTCTTTCGAAAGATCAGCGCCGCAGCCGTCGCGCCCAGGGCGCCGCTGAGCACCGCGGTGATCAAACTCCGCGCCGCGCCGCTGTAGATGCCGAAGCCCGACAACGCAAGCAGGGTCAGCGCGGTCATCGGAACGCTGCCGGCGGCGAGCCGGCCGACGATGCGCCAATCGATGTTCCGATTGAGGCCGTGAACCAATGTCCCGGCGCTCTTTGTCGCCGCCGCGTAGAGCAGATCGGTCCCCACAGCGGTCGCCGGGTGAATGCCGAACAACAGAACCAGAAGCGGGGTCATCAGTGAGCCGCCGCCGACCCCGGTCATGCCAACCAGCAGGCTGACGCAAAACCCCGAGATTGAATAAAGCAGGTCGACCGAGCGGATCATATCCGGTGACCTCCAAGAGGTGTCTCTTCAACCGCTCGAATGGCGCGTATGCCAAGCGAGGGAGGTGCGGATGATCGTGTCGAGGTCGGAATGCTGCGCGCGCCAACCGAGAATTTCGGTGGCAAGGCTCGGGTCGGCGACCAGTGCGGGCGGATCGCCCGGCCGCCGCGGCGCAGCCCGCGCCGGGACCTTCCGGCCGCTGATCGCCTCCGCTGCGGCGATCACCTCGCGCACCGACCGCCCGCT
>Ga0306920_100016999_pt1 | contig 10032 bp, 11 predicted proteins | sample flu12Cox44000170_FD_204666 | JGI IMG/M metagenome (GOLD analysis project Ga0306920, IMG submission 204666) | Lab enrichment of tropical soil microbial communities from Luquillo Experimental Forest, Puerto Rico - flux4day.12C.oxic.44.000.170 (v2)... | ecosystem: Environmental > Terrestrial >...
GGCCGACTTCGATCGGCAGGCTTTCGCGCTCGCCCGCGCGCCGCGCGTCGGCGAATATCGCGGCTTTGTCTTCGCGAGCCTCGCCGCGAAGGGAGCAAGCTTCGAGGACCATATCGGCCCGGTGAAGCGCAACATCGACGATCTGGTCGACCGCGCGCCCGATGGCGAGCTTGCGCTCGACGCCGGCATGCACCGCTACGCCTACAACGGAAACTGGAAGCTGCAGGTCGAGAACGTGCTCGATTCCTATCACGTGCCGTTCGGCCACGCCTCGACCGTCAACAAGCAGGGCGTGCAATTCGCGCGCCGGGAAGGCGACCGTCAGGGAGCCGCCGTCGTCGAAGCGGATAGGAAGGAGACCACGGCCTCCTGGAAGGACCGCAAGAGCTACATCACCGGCAATGGCCACGGCTGGACCAGCAACACGGCGCTCGACGAGGCCAAGCGCTCAAGCCGAGCGTATGACGCCTACAAGCGCGCGCTGGCGGAGAAGGTCGGCGCGGGCGCGCCCGCGAGATCCTCACTCCACGCCTGCACAACTCGCTCATTTATCCCAACATGTCGATCATGGGGCTTAACATCCATGTGCGGGTGATCAAGCCGATCGCGGTCGACCGCACCGAGGTCACGGTCTATCCCATTCGTCTCCTCGGCGCGCCGGCGGCGATGAATTCCGCCAACATCCGCCTTCTCAACGTCACCCATTCCGCGGCTTCTTTCGTGCAGAGCGACGATCTCGAAGCCTTCGCGCGGGCGCAGAAGGGGCTGCGCAGCTCGCTGAGCAATTGGGTCGATATCTCGCGCGGGCTTGGCGCGGAGGAGCCGGACCGCAGCCTCAATGCCACGCGCGCGCTTGCCACCCACGAGATGGTCGTGCGCGCTCAATACAAGGCCTGGCTCGGCTATATGCGCGATGCCTACTGATGTGCGCGCCGCCGCACCTGCCATGAGTGTCGAGCGCGCGGAGCTGGAAGCATTCCTGATGCACGAAGCGCGCCTGCTTGATGAGCGGCGCTTCCGCGAATGGATGGAGCTTTTTGCGGAGGATGGCACCTACTGGGTTCCGTCGGTGCCCAATCAGGAGAGCCCGCTCGATCAGGCCTCGCTGTTTTATGATGACCGCGCGCTCATGCGCACGCGCTTCGAGCGGCTCGATCACCCGCGCATCCACGTGCAGACGCCGCCCTCGCGCACTGCGCATCTCGTCGGCAATGTGATCCTGGAGGCCGCGGATGAAGGCAAGGGGGAATACGTGATCGGCTCGACTGTGATCATGGTGGAGTATCGCGACGAGCAGCAGCGCATCTTTGCCGGCCGCCAGCAGCATCGTCTGCGGCTGGAGAACGGGAGATTGCGCATTGCGCAGAAACGCGTCGATCTCATCAACTGCGACAGCGCCTTCGAGCCGATCGCGGTGCCGATATAGCGCGGGTTGCGATTGCGCCAACCCACCCACGACGTCACGGCCGCCCCCGGATCAAGTCCGGGGGTTGTCCCGGCCATCCACGTCTGTTTTGTGGCGGAAAAGCCGTGCATGCCCGGAACAAGTCCGGGCATGACGGCGGAGTTTGTTCAATCGCTCGGTGGTCCAAGCCTCAAGCGCCGGCCATCGGATGCCCTGACCATTCATGCTGAAATCCCGCGACAAGCTCGGTCTGTTGCTTGGTGTTGTCGGCATGTGCCTGTTTGCCGGCACGCTGCCGGCAACGCGGGTGGGGCTGACCGGGTTCGGCCCGCTGCTGCTCACCTTCGCGCGCATAACGATCGCGGGATGCACGGCGCTGCTCGTTCTGCTGCTCACACGGCGCAAGCTCCCGCCACGGTGGCTCTGGCTGGAGATCGGAAGCGCCGGATTTTGCACCGTGCTCCTTTTTCCGCTGCTCGCCGCGTTTGCCATGATGACGGTGCCGGTCGCGCATGGCGGCGTGGTGTTCGGGATTCTCCCGCTCGCCACCGCGGCGGCGGCCGCGATTTTCGCGCACGAGCGGCCGAGCCGAGGATTTTGGCTCGCGAGCGCCGCCGGCGCGCTCATCGTCCTGATTTTCATTCTTCGCCGCGGCGGCGGGGAAGGCGTCTCCACCGGGGATTTGTTTCTGCTCGGCACCATTGCCGCCGGCGCAGTCGGCTATACGCTGTCCGGCCGGCTTGCCAGGATGATGGCGGGATGGGAGGTGATCTCCTGGCAGGTGGTGATTTTTCTTCCCTGCGCGGCGGCGGCAACGCTCGTCCTATGGCCCGGGCACGGCGCCAGCGTGCCGCCGCGGGCGTGGGCTGGCCTCGCCTATGTCGGCCTGGTCAGCCAATACACCGCCTTCTTCGTTTTCAACGCGGCGATGGCGATGGGAGGCATCGCCCGCATGAGCCAGATCATGCTGCTGCAGCCGTTCGTGATCGTGGCGCTCGCGGGCACGGTGAACGGCGAGGCGATCGACAGCGAAACCATCCTCTTCGCCATCGCAGTCGTTGCCATCGTGCTGATCGCGCAGCGCATGCGGGTGGTGCGGTGCGCCTGATGTGGATGGGTTGAGACCGGCAAGGCCGGCAACCCGGCTGTGGCTTGTTGCAGCTCCATTTATGCTCTATTTTGGAGCAAAAATGGAGCACAGTTGATGGACCTTTCTATCAAGGGAGTCCCAGAGGAGCAGGTCGCGCGACTGCGCGAGCGCGCAAAAGCCAATCATCGTTCGCTGCAGGGCGAATTGCGGGCGCTGATCGAGGAGGCGATCTCCGCTGTGCCCCGCAAGCTGTCGATCGACGAGGTGGCGACAAGAGCCGGCAAACTCGGCCTCAAGCGCCGCAATGAAGCGATGCGGCTGATCCGCGAAGACCGTGACCGATAAGGTTGTCGACGCGTCCGCCGTCGTCGCGCTGTTGTTCAACGAGCTGACGCAGAAAAAGATCGTGCTGCGCCTGCGCGGTGCCTCGCTTCATGCACCGGGCATTCTGGAATTCGAAGTGGCGAATGCGTGCCTCAAAAAAATGCTCGCCTCGCCCGGCGAGCGCCAGGCGCTGTTGCAAGCATTCTCATTGCTTGATGCGCTTTCAATTGCGCTGGAGAGGATCAATCTCGCGGAGGCGATCGCGTTGGCAGAGAGAACGAAGCTGTCATTTTACGACGCCAGCTATCTTTGGCTTGCCCGCGCCCTCGACGCCGAGCTTGTCACGCTCGACGACAAGCTTGTCCGCGCAGACAAAGCACTGCGGCGAGCGAGTGAGCGAGGAAGTGCGCACAGGCCGGCTTAGCCAGCTGATGCGCATCTCAAGCGCCTTTGCCACCCGGTCGCCAAATGCGCGCCGGCTGTCGGCAGAGATTTTTCGGAGATCGGCGACGGCGCGGTTAGAATATTCAACCTTCATGCGCGGCGGAAGCTTCTGAATGCCGCTTCCACTTCCTCGTCGAGGGCCACCCCGCTGCGCTCCGCTTCATCAATCGCCTGCAATTCCTCCGGCGTCGCCCGATACACGCCGCTGCGCCGCGCTTCAATCTCACGCGCGACCTCCGCCAGCTCCTCCTGATCCTCCTGCGGCCAAGTCTGTATTCTGCGCAAAATGTCTGTGGTGGTATTCGTCATATTCCCAATTTAGCACCAGCATTGCTTCTCTGTCACGCCAAACGATAGGGTCAGCAGTTTTTCAATTGCAGCACCTATGCAAAGACACATGCGCGTCGCCGGCAGTGAGCTTGCGGACGAATTGATGGGTTTCGCGGTGACGGGTCTCGCTTTCGCTCAACCCATCCCATCCGCTCCGTGGATGGAATGATCCCGGCTCAGCGGTGCACCGCTTCGCAAGAGCTACGCGCTGCACCGCAGCCGGGACACGTTTCAATTGCGCGGCGCCCACGGCACCGCGATGCGCTCGATCAGCGCCACGGCGTAATAGAGGACGATGCTCATCACGGTGAGCAATACGAGCGCGCCGAATGCGAGCGGAGTGCGCGATTGCGATGTCGAGATCAGAATGAGATAGCCCAGCCCGTTCTCGGAGCCAACAAACTCTCCGATCACCGCGCCGATCACGGCGAAGGTGATAGCGATCTTGAGACCGACGAAGATATGCGGCATCGCCGTCGGAAAACGTATTTTCACGAACGTCTGCAGCTGGCTCGCCGACAACGAGCGGATCAGGTCCATCAGCGAGGTCGGAACGGCAGTGAGCCCGCTGGTGGTGGCAACGATGATCGGGAAGAAGCACACCAGGAAGACCACGACGATCTTGGGCAGCGCGCCAAAGCCGATCCACAACGCAAGCAGCGGCGCGATGGCGACCTTCGGCATCGACTGCAACGCGAGGAGAATTGGGTAGATCGTGTTCTGCAGCAGCGGCGAATAAACGACCGCCACCGCGAGCGGAACGCTGATGGCAATCGCGAGCGCATAGCCCATCAGAGTCTCGTAGAGCGTGACGAGGGAATGCTCGACCAGCTCGGAGCGCCATTCCAGCATGGATTGCCAGATCAGGCTGGGAGCCGGCAGCAGCCAGGATGGGACCTGAAATTGACGCACCAGCATTTCCCACAAGAGGACCAGGCCGACCAGCGTCATGGTGGCGCCGATGATCGCTTTCAGAGTGGACTGCTTGAGCTCTGCCGCCTCGTCATCCTGTGCAAGCGTGCCGATGCTGCTCTCGATGCTCATGCTCTGCTCGCTCCGTGATAGATCACTTCTCGGATTTGATCCGAGTATGATTTGAACGCAGTGCTGAATTCCATCTCGATCGTGCGTGGACGCGCAAGAGCGATGTCGATGATGCGCGCAATGCGGCCCGGGCGCGGCGTCATCGCCACCACCCGATCAGCGAGCAGAATGGCTTCCGTGATGTTGTGGGTCACGAAGATCACCGTCTTTTTGTCGGTGTCCCAGATGCGCAGCAGCTCGAAGCCGAGCTCTTCGCGCGTCATGGCATCGAGCGCCGCAAACGGCTCGTCCATCAGCAGAACGGACGGGTTGTGAATGAGCGCGCGGCAGAGCGCCGCGCGCTGCTGCATGCCGCCGGAGAGCTGGCGCGGAAACCGCTGCTCGAAGCCGGCAAGCCCCACGAGCTTGATCAGATCCATCGCGCGGATGCGCGCGCGCGCTCTGTCGAGGCCGAGAATCTCGGCGGGCAGAAGCACGTTGTCGAGCACGGTGCGCCACTCCAGCAGCACCGGCTCCTGAAAGACGATCCCCACCTCGCGGGTTGGAGAGACGAGCGGCACGCCGTCGAAAGAGAGCTTGCCGCGGCTCGGCCGGATCAGCGCCCCGATCACCTTGAGGAGAGTCGACTTCCCGCAGCCTGAGGGTCCAACAAGTGTGACGAACTCGTTGGCCTTGATCGCGAGCGTCACGTTCTCGAGCGCGGTGACGCGACCGTCACTCGAAGCGTAGGCCTTGTGCAGGCCTTCGATCTCGATCTTGCTAATAGGCTACGAACCCCGGGGCGTAGATGTCGTCCGGCGTCACTGGATGCTTCAACGCATAGGCGCTGCCGACGATGTCGAGGGTTTTCTTCACGCGGGGAGCCTCGAGCACGCCGAGCGGTTGGCCCGTCAGCGTGCCCACGATCCTGGTCTCCGCCGCCGCGATGTCGGCGTCAACCTCGCGGTGATGCTTATGCATGATGGCGCCGGCCTCTTGCGGATCAGCGATGGCATCCTTGAGCCCCTGCATGGTCGCGGCGACGAAGCGCCGCACCAGGTCCGCATTCGAGGCGATGATGCCATCGCTGGCAATGATACCGTTGCCGTAGAGATCGAGCCCCACGCCGGCATAAGGCAGGGCGAAAATCTCCTTGGGCGCGGCCGCCTTGGCCAACAGCGGCTCGCCGACGACGAACTGGCCAATGCCATCGGCACGGCCGGTCGCCAGCATGCCCGGCAGCGCATCGGCGGTCGCAACGAGCCAGGTCACCTTGGCGGGATCGATTTGCGCCGCCTTGGCGTAGGCATCGAAAAGTTTCGGCACGGCACTGAATGCAGTGTCGGCGATCTTCCTGCCTTCGAGATCCTTAGGCTTGGCGATCCCTGAGTCCTTGAGCACGTAGATGGCATGCGGCGGCTTAGCATAGACCATGGCGACGAGCTTGACCGGGATCTGGTCATTGCCGCGGCCGAGGATGACGGCGGCCGCATCGGCAAGGCCGATCTGAGCCGTGCCGGCGGCGACCTGCTTCACCGCGTCGGCCGAGCCCTGCCCGCGCACGATCTGCACATCGAGGCTCTGCTTGGCGTAGTAGCCCTTGTCGAGCGCGACGAAATAATAAGCATGCCGGCCGTTGAAGCCGAAGTCGGTCACGAAGGTGACCTTATCGGCGGCCTGCGCGCCGCGAATGCCGGCAGCAGACGCGCCGAGCAGCGCGCACAGCAGCAAGCGGCAAAGGCAGTTGTTTGTGACCCCCTCACCCCAACCCCAACGGGGAGAGGAAGTCACGCCGAGCATATTGCACGCTCGTGCACCAAACGTCGCCGCGGTCCTCGTGCGCATGTATGGCGAAATTTCCGTTGAGCTTTGTTTGCTCGCTGTCGTTCGTTCTCGTATACAAAAACCCATAGCTTGACAAGCACGCGACTTTCGCGTGCCTCGATCCTTCTGATTCTCAGGTGTAAGGAAGAAAATGAAGGCCGTGATCTTCGAGCAATATGGCGGGCCCGAGGTACTCAAGCTCGCCGATTTTCCAACCCCGCAGCCGCAACGCGGCGAAGCCTTGGTCGAGGTGCACGCGGTAAGCCTCAACGGCTACGACCTGATGGCGCGCGCCGGCCGCTACAAGCCGAACCAGGGAAGATTCCCGCACATCCTCGGCGGAGATTTCGGCGGCGAGCTCATTGCGCTCGGGCCGGAAACCGCTTGCGACCTGCCGCTGGGAACGCGCGTGACCAGCTGGTGGGTTCTTCCCTGCAAGCGGTGCGAGCAGTGCATGGCCGGCCATCCCAACCGCTGCGCCCGCAACTACCGCTATCTCGGCGCGCACGAGCTCGGCGCCTATGCGCAATACGTCAAGCTGCCGGCCGATCATCTGATAGCGCTGCCCGCGAGCGTGAGCTTCGAGGAAGCAGCTGCCGTTCCCAACGCCTTTGGCACCGCGTGGCATATGCTGATCGACCGCGGCAAGCTCCGCGCGGGCGAAACGGTGCTGGTGAACTCGGCGAGCGCCGGAGTGAGCATGGCCGCCATTCAGATCAGCAAGCTCGCCGGCGCCTACGTCTACACCACGTCGAGCGCGGACTGGAAGCTCAAGCGGGCGAAGGAGCTCGGCGCCGATGAAGGCATCAACTACAACGAGGTCGATTTCGTGGACGAGATCCTCAAGCGAACGGGAAAGCGCGGCGTGGACCTCGTGGTCGAGCACGTCGGCGGCGATTTTCTCGACAAGTCGATCCGCTGCCTCACCCGCGGTGGGCGGGTGGTCACCGTTGGTGGGACGAAGTCATACGAGTGCAAGATTTCGCTGAACTACGTCTTTCACAAGGAGCTCGCGGTGATCGGCTCGAACAGTGCGACCAAACGCGACCTCGAGCTCATGATGCCGCTTCTCGGCAGCGGCAAGCTCAAGGCGGTGATCGATCGCGTCTTCCCACTGAGCGAGGCAGCGGAGGCGCACCGCTACCTAGAAGAGGCGAAACAGTTCGGCAAGGTGGTCCTGCGCGTCGATCATTGACCCTCACACGACCAAGACCCATGCGCGATATCACGCCGCTTGTCGCCCCGCGCTCGATCGCCGTGATTGGCGCCTCGGCCAACCCCGCCAAATCCGGAGGCGTGCTTTTTCACAACCTGGTCAAGGGAAACTTCAAAGGCCCGCTCTATCCGATCAACCGCACCGCCGCCGAGATCATGGGACGGCGCGCTTATCCCGCGCTTGCCGAGGTGCCGGAGAAGGTCGACCTCGTCTTCATCGTGTTGCCGCAGCAGCATGTCGAGGAGGCGATCACCCAATGCGTTGCGGGGGGTGCCGGCGCGGCCTGCATCATCACGGCCGGCTTCTCCGAGGCAGGCGAGAAGGGCCGCGCTGCCGAGGAGCGGCTGCGCGCGATCGCCCGCAGCGCAGGGCTGCTGCTCGCCGGCCCCAACACCATCGGCATGGTCAACGCCGAGGTCGCGATGATGGGTAGCTTCGTGCATTTCCCGCGCTGGCAGGCGGGAGGCATCTCGCTGTTCACCCAGACCGGCATCTTCACCGGGGCGCTGATGCTCCAGGTCATGAGTGGCAGCGAGCCGCTGCCGGTCGGCAAGAGCATCGATGTCGGCAACAAAATCGACGTCGATGAGCTCGATTTTCTCAACTATGCCGCCGATGACCCCGCTACCGAGGTGGTCGGGCTCTATATCGAGAGCGTCCGCAACCCGCCCGCGTTTTTCGAGGCGGCGCGCGCGGTGCGCAGGACGAAGCCGATCGTCGTGCTCAAGCCCGGCCGCACGGGCGCGGGCGGTGAGGCCTCCGCGAGCCACACGGGCTCGCCTGCCGCAGAGGATGCAGGCCTCGACCCCATGCTCCGCGAGTGCGGCGTGGCGCGCGCCGAGGATGAAGAGGAGTTCCTCAATGCGCTGCGCGCGCTCGCGATGCTGCCGCGGCCGCGCGGCAGGCGCGTCGCCATTGCCACAACCAGCGGCGCGCTGGGAGTCATCGCGACCGATCTCGCCGTTGCGAACGGCCTCGAGCTCGCCCGCTTCGAGGCTATGACGCTCGCCGCCATGCGCGGCATCCTTCCCGAATGGCTTGCGCCCGCCAATCCGTTCGATTTCTGGATCGGCATCGACATCAAGGGCGCTCGCGCGGCACACGAGATCGGGCTCACCGCTGTGCTGGCCGACCCGGGTGTCGATCTCGTTCTGTGCACGCTGCTGGCGCCCGCCAATGCGGACTTTGCCGAATTCGGCGATCTGATGCGCCGCCTGCGGCGGGCCTACGACAAGCCCGTGGCGATGGCGATCTATGGGGGAGATGCGCGGGAGCGCTGGAGCAAAAGTCTTAAGGGAACAGGCATTCTCGTGTTGCCGACCACGCGGGCAGCGGCACGTGCGCTTGCGCTTCTAGCGCAGGCGACGCTGTAGAACATCAACGCGCTCGGTTGGCGCCCTGGAAGGCTGACCTTACCGACCGTAGGGGCGGCCCTCGTGGCCGCCCTATCGTGGGCGCCCACAAGGGGCGCCCCTGCGGGCTGGTCTTGCGAGCGCCGCGCCGTGCGATATATCCGCACTAAACTTTCAGTCCTGGATCGCACGCGGGCGAGGAGGAGCATGAGCGAGCAAGCCGAGGCAGTCGCCGAAACCCATCCCTTTCAGGCCGAAGTGACGCAGCTTCTGCGGCTGATGATGCACTCGGTCTATTCGCAGACCGAGATTTTCCTGCGCGAGCTGATTTCGAACGCGTCCGACGCCTGCGACAAGCTGCGCTACGAGGCGATCGCCAAGCCCGAGCTGCTCGAAATGGGGGGAGCGCTGGTGATCCGCATCACGCCGAGCACCGAGCAGGGCACGCTGACCGTCGCCGACACCGGCGTCGGCATGGATCGCCAGGAGCTGATCGACAATCTCGGCACCGTTGCCCGCTCCGGCACACGCGCCTTCGTCGAGCGGCTGGCGCAATCCAAGGACGGCGCCGCGCTGATCGGCCAGTTCGGCGTCGGCTTCTATTCCGCCTTCATGGTGGCCGATCGCATCGAGGTCGTCAGCCGCCGCGCCGGCGCAAGTGAAGTGTGGGTTTGGCGCTCCTCGGGCGAGGCGGGGTTCGAGGTCGCTACCGCAACCGAGCAGCAGGCCGCGCGGGTGGCGCGCGGCACCGAGGTCATCCTGCATCTGAAAGAGGATGCCAAACGCTACCTCGAAAGCTACGAGATCCAGCGCATCGTCAAGACTTACTCCGACCACATCCAGTTTCCGATCGAGCTTAGCGGCAAGGAAGGCGAGCCGAAGCAGATCAATACGGCAAGCGCGATCTGGCAGCGGCCGAGATCGGAGCTCAAGCCCGACGACTATACGCAGGCCTATCGCTCCATCACCGGCGGCTTCGACGAGCCGGCAATGACGCTGCATTATCGCGCGGAGGGGCGGCAAT
>Ga0306920_100017000_pt1 | contig 10032 bp, 6 predicted proteins | sample flu12Cox44000170_FD_204666 | JGI IMG/M metagenome (GOLD analysis project Ga0306920, IMG submission 204666) | Lab enrichment of tropical soil microbial communities from Luquillo Experimental Forest, Puerto Rico - flux4day.12C.oxic.44.000.170 (v2)... | ecosystem: Environmental > Terrestrial >...
GAACGCTCTCATGGGCTGTTTGATCCTGCAAAGCCTTATCGAACGCCTGCTGTTCCGCCGTTTCTTTCCTCGCCGGCTGGTCCTTGCGTTCCGCAGGAGCCGCGGGCGCCCGGACCGTGGCCGCACCGGAATCCGTCGCCGACGCGGTGAGCGCTTCGTTCCGTGCCATCTGCACGGCCCGGGCAGCTTCCTTGTGGCGCTGCGTCTGGATTTCGCGAATGCCGACGGCAACCACCACGCAAGCCGCCAGCGCACCGACCGGAACCAGCCAACGCCAACGCGGCCGCATTGGAATTACGTGTGGTTCGCTGGCAGGCGCAGCCACGGGAATGGGTTTGCGCGCGGCCGCCTGCGGAGCCGCTGCACGCATGACCAGAGGTACCGCCAATTCCTCGCACTCCTCGGCAGATTCCTCTTCATGATTTCGCCCTTCGTTGCCGTAGACGTCCTCGGACTGTTCGACCAGGGCCAAAATCTCCTGGCACCGTACGCACGCCGCGATATGTTCCTTCCAGTAAGCGCGCTGTGACTCGGAAAGTGACCGCTCGTGATAGGCGGAGAGTATCTCGGCGTCGGGACAATGCGACTCCGGAGAGGCATCGCGCAGGAACCGCGTCAGCGCGCGTTCCCATTGCTGATCACGATCATCTATCGGCATAGCGCTCTCCTTTCCTAGAACGATCGCGGTTTGCTTTCTTGCAAGCCATTACGTTGATTCCTTTTCCGTCGCTTCCCGCTTCGCCACGGGCTTTTCCGGAAACAACTGCCGAAAATCGATGGGCGCATCTTCCGACGCATATTGAAAGCAGGCTGCAATTTCCGCTTCGCTCATCGGCTCGAAACTCGGCGAGGGCTGTCCCGGAGAAATCCCGGTTCGCAAATGGACTTCGACGCTGCGCCGCATTTGCTTGCGCGCCCGATCGAGGTTACGTGAGACGCTGGACTCGTGTTCGCCGAACATCCGCCCGATCTCCGCGAGCGTCTTTTCGCGCGCGTAATACAACTCCAGCCGCCGGCGATCTTCATTTTCCAACGCGGCCAGGCACACCGTCAGCGCGTAGAGGAAACGGCGCAAATACAGTCCGCGGTAAGGATCGAGCGGCAGCGGAGTGGCTCCGTTTTCCTTCAGCAGCGGCTTTTCGATTCCGTCCTCGCGTTCCAGCGGTTGCCACCGCCGCTTCTGGCGCAGTTGGTCTACGTGGCGCTGGGCGAGAACGGTGCGCAGCCAGGTCTTCAGCGAACTTCGCCCATGAAAATAGCGGAATAGCGATGACGGGCCAGGCCTACCGTCCATGAGCCCGAATAACTCGGCGAACAGGGAATCGGCAAGGTCCGTTCCCTCGGTGCGGTTCCGGGTAATCGCGCCAGCCGAGGCGCGCAGGTATGGGCGGTAGGTCCGCACGAAAAACTCCCATGCCCGTTCCGAGCCCTCCATGCACGCGCTCGCCAAAGCCAGATCCGCGAGGTGCAAGGTCTGGAGGTAGTCCTCAAGTTCTGCCCGGCCGGGCGGGCCGTCGGCAAAACGCCGGCGCACACTGCGCTCGAGGGCCGCCCGGAATCCCTCGGGACGTAGCGACCACTCACGGGCCTGAGACTCGGCATACAGGGAATCCAGTCGAGCCTGTATCTCAAGCAGCCAGGAGGCTGGATCGGGCGACGAATTTCGATGGGCCGGCACAATGATCCTTGGCGACTTCCTTAGTTCCCTTATTTCTATCTCTTAGAAGCCTTAGAAGCAACCAACGCTTACTGCCTTTCGCGCATCCTATCTCCCCAATCCCCCGTTTCGGAGGTACCGGTGCGCAATTCCCTGGGTATCCTTGGCCCACGAATGCGGTATCCTATAGAGTGTTGCGCTCCTGCCCCCGCAACGAAATTCGCCTCGGCGGGTTTTGTCCCGGTAAATCTGTACTGAGAACGTGCCTTCGTCGTGGTCATTAGCGAATACGCGTCTTTGGTACGAAAGTTCTATTCGGAGGTCTCGGGCCAGACAGTACTCTCGTACTGGCAACGATACTTTCTTACGGAAGTGATGGGCTCGATTCCTTTGGATTCGAGTTACCGGATCAACTGACTGTGCATGAGGCGGCAAGCGGATGACCATAATGATTGCTGATCCACCACGGAGAACCTCGCTTGGCGTTGGCTTTGACGCCAATCGCGGTCGCACCAACGCTAATCCGGCATGGAAACAACAGATCGGAACCAGGCCTGTCCCCGCGCGCTTGGCCCTCCTGCCCGACGCGAAAACGAACTGGAACCGCGTCGGCTTCAGCGCGTTTCTTCAGTTATCGGCGCTGACATTTTTCATTCTCGTCCCGCTGCTTTACCCGGAAGGGATGAAAACCGCGGTGAGGTATTATTCGTCCACTCCGATCGCTCAGCCGGTCACGGAAATCCCGGTGGCTCCTCCGCCTCCTCCCCCGGCACCCCCGAAAGCCAAGGTGCCCAAGGTCGAAGTGAAGCCGCCCGAACCGGTCGAGCCCGTGAAACTGAATCCGCAACAACCTCATATCTTCGCGAATCTGGCGCCCAAGATCGCTCCCCCCAAGGTCGAGAAGCAACCCGACAAAGCTCCTGAAATCACCGCCACGAAGTTTGACGATCCCGCCCTCAACGTCAAGGAAAACGGTCCGAAACGCCCCAAGGACGACGTGAAGGTCGGCAACTTGAACACCGGTAGCGCGGCGCCCGCGACCCTTCCGGCGAATACTCCCGTTAACAAGGTGCAAACCGGCGGGTTCGGCGATCCGAACGGCCTCCCGGGCAAGGGCGATCCGAATCATGCCACGAACGTGAACCGTCTCGGTTCACCTGCGTTGCCCGGCGGTGAAGGTTATGGAAACGGAACCGGCGGTAAGGAAGGTCTGCGGGGAACCGTGGGCAGCACCGGTTTCGGCAACGGCACGGCCATTCCGCCAACCTCCTCGGGCAAGAAGGGCACCGTCGTGGCCGGCGGGTTTGGAAATGCCGCCGATACCACCAACGAGGCCCCGAAAAAGAAAGCCGGGCCTTCCGGTCCCGCCGACAATCCTCCCGACATCATTGACAAACCGCGCCCGGAGTACACCGCCGAAGGCCGCAGTATGAGGATTGAAGGGGACGTCCGAATCGACCTGGTGTTCCTCGCGAACGGCTCGGTTCAGATCAATCGGGTGGTCAGCGGTTTGGGCCACGGGCTCGATGAATCGGCAGTTCGTGCTGCGCAACAAATCAAGTTCAAGCCGGCGAAGAAGGATGGTCAGCCGGTGGATTACCCGGCCGTCGTGCGAATCGAATTCCGGCTGGCCTACTGAGGGAGAATAGATCATGCGAACGCTGTTGAAATATATCCTCATGCTGCTCCTCGCCGCGTGCGCCAGCATGCCGCTACAGGCCAATACTCCGGCGGCTCCGGATCAGCCGCGCACCATGGATCAGGTGCTCGACCGCGTCATCAACAACGAGCAGCGGCTGTACTCGCAAATTCGCAATTATCAGCCGCTGGTCGAGACGTACATCCAGAACTTGAAGCCCGATAAGGATCTCGGCGAGGTTCCCGCAGGAGACAAATACTTCTTGGGCCGCGCCAACTTCTCCAAGGGCGTCAGCCTGGTACCCCTCAACGACGTCTCGAGCAAGGGCCGCAAGATGGTCGGCTCGGTCGGCAACTTCTTCAGCTTTGCCATGCAGTTCCTGCCCGACGGCTTCCTGCAGATGATCTTCATCGACACCAACGGTTTCGACAAGGCGCACTACAAGTTCGACTACGTCCGCCGCGAGTTCCTGGGCGAAGTCCGCTGCCTCGTGTTCGACGTGACTCCCGTTGGCAAGGACGGCAAGGGCCGCTTCCTGGGCCGCATCTGGGTCGAAGATCAGGATTATCACATCGTGCGCTTCAACGGCGCGTACAGTGGCAACGGCCACTCCAGCTGGTATTTCCACTTCGACAGCTGGCGCACCAACGTGCAGCCGGGCCTCTGGCTGCCCACCTTCGTTTACAGCGAAGAAAAGGACCTGCACTACGCCATCAGCAAGAAGCTCGATTTCAAGGCACAAACCCGCCTGTGGGGCTACAACCTCGGCAGTTCTACCAAGGAAGAAGAGCTGAGCAAGATTTTGATCGAGGCTCCGGTTAGCGATGACACCAAGACCGCCAACGACCTCTCGCCGATCCAGGCACAGCGTTCCTGGGACCGCCAGGCGGAAGACAACGTGACGGACCGCCTTGAGCGCATCGGCTTGATGGCGCCGAAGGGTGAAGTCGACAAGGTTCTCGAGACCGTGGTCAACAACCTGGAAGTCACCAACAATATCGACGTTGATCCGGAAGTGCGCTGCCGCGTGCTGATGGTCTCAACCCTCGAATCGTTCACCGTGGGCCACACCATCGTGCTGAGCCGCGGCCTCATCGACGTCCTGCCGGACGAAGCGAGCCTGGCCACGATGCTGTCGCACGAGCTGAGCCACGTCGTCCTGGGTCACCGCGTCGATTCGCAATATGCCTTCTTTGACCAGCTGCTCGTCGACGACAAGGACACCTTCCGTCACTTCGGCTTTGCGCGTACTCCCGACGAGGAAGCGCAGGCCAACGCCAAGGCGATTCAGATTCTCAACAATTCGCCCTACAAGAATCAGCTCGGCAACGCCGGGCTGTTCCTGCAGGCGCTCGAAAGCCGGCAGAAGGAAATTCCCAACCTCATCAGCGGGCACCTCGGCAATCGCGTCCCTAATATGACGGACCTGAAGTCCACGGTACCGGTCGATCCCAAGCAGAATCCCCAGAAGATTGCAGCCCTTCCGCTCGGCGGCCGCGTGAAAATCGATCCGTGGAACGACAACCTCTCGCTCATCAAGAGCAAGCCGATCGGAACGGTCGCCGAACGCGAAAAGATGCCGTTCGAAGTTACTCCGTTCATGCCCTACTTGACGCGCTACGGCAGCGAAGGCGGCAAACCGGTCGCGGCCAGCGCCACCTCCCCGGCGGATGCCAAGCCGGGTGAGCCACCCGATCCGACCAAGCCGTAATCGGCAACCGAACTTTTATGAGCAACGCCCCCGAAGCGATTCGGGGGCGTTGCTTTGTTAGAAGGAAGATTACGTCTCGGGCGACGACAGAACCTTCATGAACCGGTAGCCAAACTCCACACCCTGGTAGAAATCCTGAACGCCGACCCGCTCGTCCTTGCCGTGCGACCGGTCGTCTTCCATATCGAAAAACATGCAGGAAATTCCGTACGTGGGAATTCCGGCGATGCGGAGAAATTTTCCGTCGGTCGCCCCGATCGACATTGTGGGGACCACCGGCAAGCCGGGCCACAGGGTTGCGAGGGTCTTGTCGAGAGCCGCGGTCACTTCGGGAAGGAGCGGCGACGGCGGCACGGCGACGATCGGAATCTCTTTCCCGTCGGCGGTCTTCTCGGGCAGCACGGTTACGCTCACTTTCGCATCGCTAACCACCCGCTCCAAGGTCTTGTGAACCTCCTGAGGGTCTTCGCCCGGAAAAATCCGGCAGTTTACGGTCGCGCGCGCCATTTGCGGCAGCGCGTTCGGCGCGTGGCCGCCCGCGAGCATTGTCGCTACGCAAGTGGTATGCAGGATCGAATTGTAATAGGGGATGGCGGAGAGATGCTGAATGGCCACTGGATCCGGCGGCTCTTTCGCCACACGCCGAAAATCGTCGGCCAGTGTTCCCGTCGCCAGTTTCGCGGAATCGCGGAAATAGGTTCGCGTGACGTCGTTGATATGTACCGGGAAGGAAAAACTCTGCAACTTCAGCAAGGCTGCCGCGAGCTCGTAAATCGCGTTCTCCGGTCCCGGACTCGAGCTGTGGCCCCCGGGATTGCTGGTCTCGAACTGAAAATCCACGTACACTTTTTCGCTGGCTTGCAGCCCCGCCAGCACACGTTTGCCGCGGAAGCGCTCGAACTCGCCGCCGTCCAGGTTGATGCAGTACTCCGCGTCGATCCAGTCACGGTGCTCCTTGGTCAGCCAATCGACCCCATTGAAGCTGCCACCCTCTTCATCCGCAGTAAGCGCCAGGATCAGATCGCGGTCGGGCGTAAATCCCTCGCGCTTCAGCCGCAAGAAGCTGCTCACCAGGATGGCATCCCCTTCCTTCATGTCGCGCGTCCCGCGCCCATAAAAGTAGCCATCCTTCTCGAGGAATTGAAACGGGTCAGTGGTCCAGTCCTCGCGCCGCGCCTCCACGACATCCAGGTGCCCGATGAAGAGAACCGGCTTGCGCTGGCCGGTGCCCCGGTAACGTGCGACGAGATTTTTCTTCCGATCATTCGGCCCGGCGACGTGTATGTCCTGTTCCGGAAAGCCCGCGTCGCGCAATCGCTTGGCCATCGCCTCGGCCGCCGCCGTGACGTTGCCCACGGAGTCGGTGGTGTTGATTTCGATCAATTGTTGAAGAATGGCTCGCGCTTGGCGATCCATCTCCGTTTTTTCTTGCGCCAAAGCCGATGCCGACGCGGTCATCATGACCGAAATTACCAGCAGCGAAAAAATTCCCCGGATCATTGATCGTCTCCCGGAAAGAACACACAGACTAAACGCCGCCCGGCAGGGCGTCAAATCGACGCATCGGTAAAGGTCAGGTCACTCGTGACGAAGGGGTGAACGGCAATCCCCGGAGTTACTTTGCGATAGCGAAGCGTTTCCGCATGATGCGGTCGAGAATCGTGTCGGGCAAGATGCGCTTTCCGATCGATAGCCATTTCGTCAGCGCGGTAACCGGATAGCGCGCCTTCGGGTGCGGTGCTTCGATGGCTTTAAGGATGACCCGTGCGCAGTCTTCCGGCGATGTTTTCGATCGGCCGCGGCCCTGTTCCGCACCCGCCCATGCTCCTGCGTAGACCTTGGCATAGGGACTGCTTTTTGCATTTTCTATGCGGGTTCGCGCCAACTCTTTTGCGGTCTGTTGAAAACTGGTGTGGATATAGCCGGGCTCAATCAGAATCACGTGCACTCCGAAGGGAAACATCTCCAGTCGCAGCGCGTTGCTCAAGCCTTCGAGTGCATGCTTGCTCGCGGCATACGCGCCGTAGGTCGGCGGAGAAATCAGCCCGGTGGCGCTGCTCATCATCACAATGCGGCCTTTCTTCCGCTGTCGCATGTGCGGCAACACCGCCTGGGTCACGCTCAGCACGCCAAACACGTTGGTCTCGAATTGTTGGCGCACGTCCGCGGTGAGCAGTTCTTCGACAACGCCCATGTAGCCCACACCCGCGTTATTGATGAGCACATCGATTCCGCCGCCCTTATCGAGCACCCGTTGCACGGTAATTTGCACCGAGGCCTGGTCCCGGACGTCCATTTCAAGTGTCTGAATCGGGAGATGTTCCTGGTGTGCCTCGCGTTCCAGTCTTTCGCGTTTTTCCGCGGACCGTCCGGCGGCAAACACCGCATAGCCCCGCTGCGCCAGGAAAAGCGCTGCGGCCTTGCCGAGTCCGTCGGTCGCGCCGGTTATCAGCACGGTTGGTTTATACATCTCGATAACCCCAAGGCATTGTAGCAGCAGGCGATCTCGGGGCTGTGTGAGCGTTCCTAACAGAAACGGGCAAACGTTTCGAGCCTGGCTTCGCTTCCGATATGGCCCGGGCGGCTTGCCGCAAGCGTTCGAGCAATTGCTGTGCGCTGTGGGAAAGCGGGTGACGGCGCGGAACGATGACGTCCAGACTGCGCCGCAATTCTCCGCCGGCCGCAAGAACGTGGGCGGCGAATTGCGCGTGGCCTGAATGTCGGGATTCATGGTTTCCGTCCATCCCGACGAAGGCGGTGAGCCCCGCCAGCTGAGCATAGCCGGCTGACCAGGCAACACCTTTCCGGCCGGAGGGAATTTTGAAATCCCGGGATTCCGTGGCAAACTCTCACGGCATCCAAATGAAAATGGTGGAAGAGGGACTGAACAGGCGGCGCCGGCTTTTTCGAGGCCCGGGCGGAGTTTTGACTGCGCTAATCTCTGCGGCCGTGATTGGAGTTCTATGGGCGGTGAGCGGGACAGCCGACTTCTGCCGAGTGTGGGCACAGCAGTCCGCTCCCGCGGCGCCGGTGGTGGTTCAGCCGGGCGCGCCCGGCCAGCCGAGCAGGACGCTGCCGCCGACCACGACGGCGAAGTTGCCTCCACGGTCGCAGGCGGAAGTGGAGTTCATGCAGGGGATGATTATGCATCACGCGCAGGCCGTGGAGATGACCGCGCTGATTCCCTCGCATACTGAAAATAAGGATCTGCGACTGCTGGGAGCGCGCATCAGCAGCTCGCAGTCGGACGAAATCAAGTTTATGAAGCGCTGGCTGGCCGCTCGGGGAGAATCGATTTCCATGCCGATGCCGGATATGCCGGGCATGGACATGTCGCACCCATCGTTGGCGCTGATGCCGGGGATGCTCACGCCAGAGCAGATGGACGCGCTGCGCAAGGCCAAGGGCGCGGAGTTCGATCAATTGTTTTTGACCGGCATGATCCAGCACCACAACGGAGCACTGATTATGGTCAAAGATTTGTTCGACACGGCCGGTGCCGGGCAGGATGCGGAGTTGTTCGACTTTGCGAACGACGCGGACAATACGCAACGCGCGGAGATGCGGATCATGCAAGACATGTTGGAAAAGAAATCTTCAGGGGAGAAACGATGAACCGAGTAGTCAGCGATGTTTTGCGGATGGCGGCAGCTGCGATGCTGTTATTTCTCGGTCTGGACCAGCTACAAGCACAGGGCCAGAAGCCGAACCCGGCACCCGGTACTCCGCCCGCAGAGACTCCGGCTCAGCCACCCGCAGCCTCCGGACCTTCGCAGGACAACGCCGAGGAGGAAGAAAATCCATTCGCCCCGGAACCGGCCGCGCCGCTACCGCCGGGAATGGTCGGGTCCGATGCGGGCGATCCGCGCGCCAAGCTGAACCCGGGCCTGTATGACGCGGGCGAAACATCGATGGGCCTCAGGCACCTGTTGCTGCTTAGGAAGCCGGAAGCCTTTCAACTCGGGGCAACGGATCCCGATGATCCCAAAGTGCAGAAGATGCTGGGGCAACTCGGCATCGGAAACACCGCAAAACTTCCGAAACCGTTGCACCTGGTCATCGCGCAGCTGGCTTTCGCGAACTCGGATTTCGCGTTTCAGGGCAATCACCTGTTTCAGGGGAATTTTTATGGCGTGAATATCTACGACATTTCGAATCCGGCGAGCGCCCGATTGGTGACATCCCTCGTGTGCCCTGGCGGACAAGGCGATGTGTCCGTGTACAAGAATTTGCTGTTCATGTCGGTGGAGATGCCGAATGGGCGCCTCGACTGCGGCGTACAGGGTTTTCCGCCGGAGCCCCCGCCACCCGCGGACGAGGCCAAAGAAAAGGAAAAGAAGCCGCGGTTGCCGGCGGCGCAAAAGGATCGTTTCCGCGGGGTAAGAATCTTCGACATTTCTGACATCCGGAATCCCCGGCAAGTCGCAGCGGTGCAGACTTGCCGGGGCTCGCATACGCACACGCTGGTGCTCGATGCCAACGACAAAAGCAAGGTGTACGTTTACGTGTCTGGGACATCGTTTGTGCGCCAGCCGGAAGAGCTTGTGGGATGTTCCGGGGAGAAGCCGGACAAGGATCCGAACACGGCGTTGTTCCGGATCGAAGTGATCCAGGTACCGGTGGCGGCGCCGCAGGAGGCGAAGATCGTGTCGAGCCCCCGCGTATTCATCGATGCTCGGACGGGTGCACTGAACGGCCTGAACAATGGCGGCACGCACGGAAGGAAAGGTCCGGAGAAGGCGTCGGATTCGAATCAGTGCCACGACATTACCGTTTATTCGGCGATCGGACTAGCGGCGGGCGCGTGCTCCGGTAATGGAATTCTGCTGGACATCAAGGATCCCGTGAACCCGAAGCGTGTGGATGCGGTGAATGACCCGAATTATTCGTACTGGCATTCGGCTTCGTTTTCGAACGACGGCTCGAAGGTGGTGTTCACGGACGAGTGGGGCGGCGGGCTGGGTGCGCGATGCCGTCCGAACGACCCGAACAAGTGGGGCGCGGACGCGATCTTTGGCTTGCAGG
>Ga0306920_100017001_pt1 | contig 10032 bp, 8 predicted proteins | sample flu12Cox44000170_FD_204666 | JGI IMG/M metagenome (GOLD analysis project Ga0306920, IMG submission 204666) | Lab enrichment of tropical soil microbial communities from Luquillo Experimental Forest, Puerto Rico - flux4day.12C.oxic.44.000.170 (v2)... | ecosystem: Environmental > Terrestrial >...
TTTCGCTGAGATCTCTGCGTCCGTGAACAATCCTGGCGACCGCCGGTTCAACATTTCAGTCAACGGGGTTCAGGTGTTTACTGACTTTGATGTGCTGGCTGCCGCAGGCGCGAAGTTCCGCGCTATCTCCCGCGAGATCAAAAAACGTGCCGATAATTCAGGCACGCTTTTGGTGCAATTCACGCGTGGCTCGGCCAATCAGCCCAAATGCAGTGGGATTGAGGTGTTCGGCTCACCACCTGTGACGCAGGCGCCGCAGTTCATTGGTTTCAGCGTGACCAACAACACAGCGATGTTCACATTCCAAACCTCGCCGGCCGCAATCTACCAGGTCCAATTCAAGAACGATTTGAGTGACATGAATTGGTTCAATCTCGGCAATCCGGTTGTTGCTTCAGGGAGCACCGCGACGGTGACCGACCCGGTTTCGGCCAGCCGGCGCTTTTATCGAACCGTGCAACTCAACTAAGCCGATGACCATTGCCCAGAACACGCACCGATGGCTCGCCGCGCCAGTGCTGACCCGGAAACGGATTTGGTTCGCTTATGCCGTAGCCGTTGTCGCAGACGGAATCCAAATTGCCCTTGGCCCGTTCGGATGGGCGTTGGTTGATCAAGGCCTCGATGTCCTGGCGATGCTGCTGATTATGGCCGCGTTGGGCTTCCACGTGCTGTTGTTGCCCACATTTGTCCTCGAACTCCTCCCGGTAAGCGATATGTTGCCAACTTGGACGGCCTGCACCGCTGCGGTCGTGCTGCTTCGCAAACGCTCTCAGTCGCAATCGCCGCCCGGTTCCGCAACCGTCGTCACCCCCCCTGCCCTGCCGCCTCCACCGCAATCGCCTTCCGGCACGTCCTCCCCTGAACCGACTCCTGCTCCCGAAAAGCCCCCAAAGTTATAAGGACCTTTTTACATTTACGTATTACGTGTCACTTACCTAACGCCACCAACTCCTCTTCAAACTCAACAATCTCCTTAATCTGCGCCAAAAACCACCGGTCGATTTTCGTGAGCTGGAAAATCTCCTCCACCGTGAAGCCTGCACGCAAAGCATGGCGCAGGAAGAAGACGCGCTCCGCGTTTGGAACGCTCAGCTTTTGCATAATGAGTTCGCGCGGCAGAACATCGCGGTCGCCATACACGTGGTTGCCAATCCGCCACGGTCTGCCATCTCCACCCAGGCCGTAGCGGCCGATTTCAAGCGACCGCAGCGCCTTCTGTAGCGACTCTTTGAACGTGCGGCCGATGGCCATGGCCTCGCCTACGCTTTTCATTTGGGTATTGAGAGTCGGATCCGCTTGCGGGAACTTTTCGAAAGCAAAACGGGGCACCTTGGTCACGACATAATCAATCGTGGGCTCAAAACTGGCAGGCGTTTCACGCGTGATATCGTTTTTGATTTCATCCAGGAGATAGCCAACCGCCAGCTTCGCGGCAATTTTGGCGATAGGAAACCCTGTGGCTTTTGAGGCCAGCGCCGATGAGCGCGACACGCGCGGGTTCATCTCAATAATGACCATCCGCCCGTTGTCCGGGTTGACGGCAAACTGGATGTTCGACCCGCCGGTTTCCACCCCCACAGCGCGAATGACCGCGAAGGAGGCATCGCGCATAATCTGGTATTCCTTGTCGGTCAGGGTCTGGATAGGCGCGACGGTAATCGAGTCACCCGTGTGGACCCCCATGGGGTCGAAGTTCTCGATGGAACAGATAATGACACAGTTATCCTTGCGATCCCGCATCACTTCCATTTCGAATTCCTTCCAGCCCAAAAGCGATTCCTCAATCAGGATTTCCGAAACCGGAGACAGCTCCAGACCGCGTTTGGCGATTTCATCGAATTCATCCCGGTTGTATCCGATGCCACCGCCGGTGCCGCCCAAAGTGAAAGCGGGACGAATGATGAGCGGGAAACGGCCAATCCGCTCGGCGACCTGGCGGGCCTCTTCCAGGGTGTGTGCCGTGCCGCTGATCGGCACATCCAGCCCAATCTCAATCATCAAATCCTTAAACACTTGCCGGTCTTCGCCGCGCTCGATGGCCTGGGCATTGGCCCCGATCATCTCCACACCGTATTTGTCAAGGGTGCCGCGCCGGTAGAGCGCCATGGCTGTGTTGAGCGCCGTTTGACCCCCAAGCGTCGGCAACAAAACCAGCTTTCGACCTGCACTGTCTTTGAATTCCTCGACCTCACGCGCAATGATCTTCTCCACGCACTCGGGCGTGATCGGCTCAATGTAAGTTCGGTCGGCAAATTCGGGATCGGTCATGATGGTGGCCGGGTTGGAATTGACCAGCACCACCCGGTACCCCTCTTCCTTCAGCGCTTTGCACGCCTGGGTCCCCGAATAGTCGAATTCGCAAGCCTGCCCGATGACAATCGGTCCGGCCCCAATGATCAAAACTGAGTGAATATCCGCGCGCTTTGGCATACGGGCGGGCTGAATTAACAGGATCCGGGTGGTCTTGTCAGCTTTTTTGCGCTTTTCCAATTTTTTGACACTTTCGGTGAGCCTTCATTCAGTACCTAGGATAACTGCGTAGCTTCCTAAACAGTTGCCGCTCACGCCGACGTGCGGCAAAATGATATTGCATGTCTGTTGCCGCTACGCGCCCATGGTCCTGGCGCCAGGAACAGGCCGAGTCTTCGCGACTGGCCTGGGCCTTCGGCATTTCTTTGGCTGTGCACCTGTTGATTTTCAGCGGCTACTGGACCGACCACAAATACCATTGGTCTCGAACGCTGCACTGGCCTGCCTGGTTGCGCCCCGTAAAGACCCTGGTCGAAATGCTCAAGAAAAAGGAAGTGCCAAAACCGCCTCCGACTGAACAGCAGGAGCCGCCGCTGATGTTTGTCGATGTCAGCTCTGCGCAGTCAACGCCCGAGCCACCCAAAAACGCGAAATATTACTCCGACAAGAATTCAAAGGCTGCGAATACCGAAGCCGATAAAGAGACCGAGGTCCCTAAAATTACCGGTACGCAAACCGAGATGGTAAAAACTGAGGATGTTCCACGGGAAACCAACGTTCCGCTCCAGCCCGCTCCACCGCCCAGGCCGGCCCAACAAGCGCAGGAAGCTCAGGAAGCTCAGGTAGAGGTCGTGGCAAAACCGACTCAGGCTCGCGGCGATTTGACTATGGCTAAGCCCGATACAGAGCCGAAGAAGGACGAGAGCCAGGCAACCAAGCCGGTGCATTCTCGCCCGCGTTTGCTGGCCCAGGTCCAACCGCAACCGCCACCACAGGAAAACCGCCTTGCCGGCCAGAAAATGAAGCAGGAAGGCGGCGTCCATCGCATTGACATGCCGTCGCTGGATACGGAAGCCACCCCGTTAGGTCTTTATGATCGTGCCTTAATCGATGCCGTGGCGAACTGCTGGTACGGACTGCTCGATGCGCAAGCCTATGCCCTGGATTATCGCGGAAAAGTGATGCTTGAATTTCAATTGCACTCGGACGGGCGGGTGAGCGACATAAAAATCGCCGAAAACACTGCCGGGGCTGTTCCCGGACTGCTCTGCCAGACCGCGATAGACAAGCCTAATCCGTACGCCGCGTTCCCCCCGGAAGTGCGCCGGATTGTCGGTGAGACGCGACACATCCAGTTTACCTTTTATTATAGCTGGTAGTCGGTTGCTGTTTGAGGAACAATCCCACCCGTTTCAGTCGGAGTTCGTAGTGCTTAGTTTGAAAAGGATCGAAATATGGAATGGTTAGAGTGGCTTGTTTACGGATTATTGATATTAACGTCGATAGTGGGCCTGGCGTTCATCATTGAACGCGGCATCGCTCTGCGATGGAGCAAGGTAGTGCCCCGTGAAGTCGAAGCCGCTGTACAGTCGTGCCAAACATCCGCCGATGTTCCGATGCTGCAGCGGGTTTGTCAGCAACACGATTCGCCCATCAGCCGGCTGCTATTGCTGGCGGCTGAGCACCTCGATTGGCCGCGCGCGGAAACAACCGATGCGCTTCAAACGCGTGCACGCCACGAGATGACCCGGCTGGAACGCGGACTGGTAGTGCTGGAGATCATCATTGGGATCGCGCCGCTGTTAGGTCTCGTGGGGACCATCATCGGAATGATCGCTGTCTTTGGAGATGTTGGGAGAAAGGGGCTGGAAAACGCTTCGATGCTTGCCCATGGCATATCCATTATTCTTCAGACGACACTCATCGGGTTGCTGATCGCCATTCCTTCCCTGATTTTCTGGAGCTATTACAGCAAGAAAGTGGAGACCATCGGCGTGGAAATGGAAGCCATCTGCGACGGCTTTCTACGCCGTCTTTATCGAGAGGAAAGGGCCTCTTTGACTCAAGAGTAAGCCGAGCATGCGTTTCTTCCCGCGCCAACGACGTCGACCTCCAGCGATCATCATCGTCGCTCTCATCGACATTCTGATCGTCCTGCTGATCTTCCTGATGGTCACTACTACTTTCAAGCAGCAGCCTGCTCTTAAGCTCGCCTTGCCGGAATCGTCGCAGGCGCAAAAAACCGGCGCCAGCGAAGACGCGCCGCTGATTGTCAGCATCGACCCCCTTGGCAACTTGCGATTGGGCGCCGACGCACGGCCGGTTACGATCGAGAAGTTAAAGGAAGAACTGGCCACCGCAGTGGCTAAGAACCCGGATATGCACATGGCAATCAGCGCCGATAAGACGGCGCCGTGGGGTCAGGTCGTGCGGGTAATGGATGCCGCCAAGGAAGCCCATATAAAGACGGGTATGGTGAACGCGTTCATGCGCGAGGCGGGAAAACAATAAGGCCGAAGGCCGAAGTTCGAAGCAAGCGCGCCTCTCCCGTGGCGCTGATATGGAAGAAAAGCTTTGTTATATGCCATGACAGGCTGGCAAGTCGCTTCGTTGCGTTATCGGGGTCGTACGCCCTAAGAACTCTGCTCTTCGGATTTCGGCCTTCGGAATTAGCTAATCGCCGCCTCCAGTCGCTCACGTAAAACCTTCGACTCGTCTGTCTTTAGCAGTTCCTCGGCAATCTGCACGGCATTCAGCGCGGCGCCTTTGAGCAATTGATCGCCGGACACCCAAAACGCGAGACCGTTTTCCATTGCGCAATCTTTTCGCAAACGGCCTACAGCACAGTCGTACTGCTCGGCCTGGTAAAGCGGTAAGGGATACTGGCTGCGCGAAGGCTCGTCGATAACCTGCAATCCCGGCGCTCGCGACAGAACTTCCTTGGCTTTTTCCACCGTCACCGGCTTCTCGAATTCCGCGCTGACTGCCACGGAATGCGCTCGGTACACCGGTACGCGCACGCAGGTAACACTCGCCCGGAAATTCGGGTGATGCATGATCTTGCGCCCCTCATTCTCCATCTTCATCTCTTCCTTCGTGTAGCCGCTTGGCAGGAAGGAATCGACTTGCGGCAAAACGTTGAACGCAATCTGATGTGGATAGACCTCGCGGGTGACGGGCTTGCCTTTGACAATTTCGTCGACCTGCCGCTCCAATTCCGCAATTGCTTTTGCACCCGTGCCAGAAACAGCTTGATAACTGGAGGCAAAAATGCGTTTGCAATAGAACGCCTGGTGCAGGGGATAGAGCGCCATTAGCGTAACAGCCGTGGTGCAATTTGGGTTGGCAATGATTCCCTTGTGCGACTGAACGTCCCCAGGGTTAATCTCCGGGATAACCAGAGGCACGCCCGCGTCCATCCGAAACGCGCTGGAGTTATCAATGACGACGCAACCGTCCTGAGCGGCCATGGGCGCAAACTCCTTTGAAATGCCGCTCCCGGCACTGAAAAGGGCGATGTCCACCCCTTTCAACGAATCTTTCGTTAACTCTTGAACCTTTACCGTTTGGCCCTGAAATTCAAATGTCTTGCCGGTAGAACGAGCGGATGCGAGCAACGTCAGTTTCCCGACTGGAAACCGGCGTTTCGCCAAGGTCTTGACCATCTCAATGCCGACGGCACCCGTCGCGCCAACCACGGCCACATGTGGCTTTTGGTTCATAAAAAGGGCTTGAATATAGCTCCTTTTTTCCTTGGATGTCAATCAGAGGGGACGGACACGGGCAAATCCGAACGGATCTATCTCCGTCTTCTCGCTGGTCCAAAGAAGTATCCGCCCCGAATGCGCGCTCCCGTGATACGCTGCGGCACTCCACCGGGTTTGCCCTCCTCGAACAAGGCGGTGTAGCGGTAACTGAAATCCTCCAGCTTCACCCGCGGTATCTTCTGGCTGATAAACCGTTCGATGGCCTGCACATGCCGGCTGTCTTCTGCGACCATCAAGGTGAAAGCGTCGCCCTTGGCCTCCATCCGCCCGGTGCGGCCAATGCGATGAATGTAATCCTCCGGATGCTGCGGAACATCATAATTGATAACATGGCTGACGTCGGCAATATCCAGCCCGCGAGCTGCAATATCGGTTGCGACCAACACCTCGAAGCGCCCATCTCGGAAGCCGCGCAAGGCCTGCTCACGCTCCCGCTGGGTTCGGTTGGAATGCAGCACGGCCACTGCGTGATTGTTGCGCCTGAGCAGGTGGGAAATCTTGTCCGCCCCATATTTGGTGCGGCAAAAAACAATTACTGAATCGTAGTTGACGCGTTTGAGCAACTCGAGCAGCAAATCAGTTTTCTGGGCCTCAGAAACGGGGTAGATGACGTGCTTGACTGTTTCGACAGGAGTGCGCCTTGGACCGATCTCCACGGTCACCGGGTGCCGCATCGCCCATTGAATTAATGTCTCGATTTCCGGTGGGACAGTTGCTGAAAAAAGTGACGAGTGCCTCTCACGAGGGCATTTCTGGATGATCTTTTTTACATCCGGCAGAAAGCCCATATCCAGCATCCGGTCGGCTTCATCGAGCACGAGAAAGCGCACGCGGTCCAGGCGGCAGGCGCCCTGGTGCAGCAGGTCCAGGAGTCGCCCGGGAGTGGCGACCAACACATCGACTCCTTTCCGCAGGGCTTCCCGCTGGTTGCCGTAACCTACGCCGCCAAATACAACCGTCACGCGCAGGTCGGTGAATCGCGCGAAATCGCGGAAGGCGGTTTCCACCTGGGCCGCCAGCTCACGAGTGGGTTCCAGGACCAGAACCCGCGGTTGCGGTTCATGGCGACCTAACTGCGACAGAATTGGCAGCGCGAACGCAGCAGTCTTTCCCGTGCCGGTTTGCGCGCTGCCGATCACATCCTGGCCCTGCAGAATCAACGGGATCGCCCGAAGCTGGATAGGAGTAGGCTCGACATACCCCATGGCGCGAACCCCATCCAGCACGGCGTTAGATAAACCTAATCTCGCGAATAGCATAGTGGGACTCAACGGGAGGGTTGCGGACAATCCCCCATGTGCCGCCAACAAAGTGCGTGTTGCATGACCGCAATGGTGACCGCAGGCTTCTCCCTCCCCGCCAACGCACCTGGCCCTTCATGGAATTTTTACGATGGTGAGGGGACAATGTCTTCCGACTTTTCGGAAGGAGGCTGGCTGGCAGGGACTTGCGGAAGTCCGTTATGAGCAGTTTCGGGTGACTCAACAGGCTGATTCTCATGACCAGCTGGAGCACTGGAGGCCTCTGGTTCCTGTACAGAAGCAGGCTCTTCTGTCGCCAATGGCGCCGGCTGCGGTTGCTGAGCCACATCCGACACGGGAGTTTCGGCCGCAGGGGCTTCTGCTGATGGTTCTGTCGGAGCCGCAGGGGTCAACCCTTCGGCAGCCGTTTCGGCAGGCTTCGGCTCTTTTTTTGGCGGTCTGGGCAAAGGCTTTTTGGCGGTCTCGAGTGTGCCGTTGGCAAATTCAATGACATGGCCCTGGTGAATCAGCCAATGCAGATCGCCCATCAAAGCGTTCTGCTCGGCATTCGTCTCGGCGGGTTCAGCGGGAGCTGGCGCTATGGCTGCGGCGGCTGGGGCCTCAGCGGTCTCGGTTGCCGGAGCTGCAGGAGCCGCAGCGGGAGCAGGCACAAGGGTGACCAGCAGCTGTCGCCGCGTGCACTTCGGGTTGGCGTTGATGTACTCGACGATTCGTTTCACGCCCTCAGAAACAGGCGTCAGCGTCAAATCCAAATAGTGCGGACGCGCCACCGAAACGTGCGTAATGGTTTTATTAACCTTGAAGAACTGCAGTCCATGGCCGGCGAATTGCTGGCTGAGCACGGTGGCAATTTGCAGCGGGAAACGTCGCTGGTCCTCCCAAACAGTCCGAACCAGCCGAACAAGATCAGGGCTGCGCAAATTGCGCGCCGCCGTTCCGCTCAAGGTGTAAGACTCGACGGATTTAATGATGTTGTCCTTGTGACTTTCCCTGAAATGCTGCTCGACCGCGTCTTTGTTCGGTAACTTCAGCGGTTCGGGCATGTTCAAACAAAGGTATTCCGTCTTCCAGCTCTGTGCGTCCACCCACTGTTTGACTACGGCCTCGTCGCGCACAATCTTCACTCGCGACTTGTACATCTCAAAGGGCATTCTCGAGAACCGCTCGGCGTGCAGCTTTCGCAACTGATTCTGGTAATCGTGATAATTTGGCGGACCCAAAATCACCCCGCTCATCCCACACTGTGCGACAAACGTGTATTTGCCTTTGGGTGGCTCAGTGGCGGTTTTTTCTGCCTGGTAAAACGTATTGAAGTGCTTCCTCAGAACATGCCCTACGGCCTCATCTTCAGAAAGCCACAATGAATCGTCCAAAGCGCAAGCAAACAGCGGTTGCACCGCCTTGTTCTCCGCGTTTTTCTTTACGCTGAAGATCACGGCGTGCCGCTCCGGCTTTTGCAGGATCATCTGCGCGATGTCGAAAAGCGGATACGCGCGGCCGGTTATTTTGATTTGGCGAGTGAGCGATTCGACCACTTTCTCATCGGGCACCACGCTGACGTTCACCTCCGGCAAGGGCGCAGGTGGTTCGCGCCGTTCCCCACGCGGACCCCGACGCTGACCCGGCCGTGGACCACGTTCCCCGGGAGGGGGGTGCTGTCCGCCCTTCGCGAATGGGGGCCGGTCACCAGGCCGGCGATTTCCCTCACGGCGGTTTGCGCCTTCACGACGGGGGCCACCCTCGCGGCGGGGAGGCCGCGGACCCCGGCGGTCGCCGCGGCGTTCCGAGGGTTCCGTTTCCCCCTCGTACTTGGCATACTTGGCCGACGACGGCTCTTCTTGCGCCCACGCCGGGAGAAACAGCTTCTCCAAATCAAATTCGTTGTCTGGTATGTTACTCATTAGTTGACGTCAGCGCCACAAGGAGGGCGCACAACCCAAACTGTCTAAACCAGCATGGAACGATGGCGGCGAGATTGCAAGCGCAGGAAATACCGTAGCGGCGGGTGTTTCGCCGCGGCAATCTGCAAAAAAGGGCGGGGGCGAACTAGCCAGCCCAATGTCATTAAAAATCAGGACCGCAATTATTGCTCTTATAAGAACAATTTTTGGTTAATTCTTTGACGTCGACAATTCGCCTGTCCTTACGGTATTAATGCGCCATCCGAAAGCAGCTCGCCGACTATGCCCTCTCTGGTGATGAATTCGGGTGAGCGCCGCGTGCGCATGGAATTGCGGCCGGGCGTAAATTCCGTTGGACGCGCGGCCACCAACGATTTAGCCATTGAGGATCCTTCCGTTTCCAGCGCCCATTGCGAAGTTGTGGTGGAAGAAAACAGGGTGAGCATTCGCGACCTCGGTTCCACCAACGGCACCTTTGTGGATGACAGGGTCATTACTGAGGCTTGTGTGCAGCCTGGTCAAATGCTCCGGCTTGGGATGGTAGAATTCCGAGTGGAATCCGATGATGCGCCGGCTGCTGTCACCCCGCTCAAACGCATCGAACCGGACAAACCCGTTTTTTGCAAAAATCACTACCAGAACCATGCCCGATATTTTTGTCGCAAATGCCAGCGCTATTTGTGCGATTTATGCATCCACACGCGAGGCAGCGCTGATGGCGGGCTAAAGTTCTGTAAAATCTGCGGAACGGAGTGCGCGCAAGTGGCCTTGCGGCCGGTGCTCAAGACGATCGAGTTTTTTCCCGCGGCGCGGCAGTCCTTCAAGTATCCCTTCCTGGGCGACGGTTGG
>Ga0306920_100017002_pt1 | contig 10031 bp, 12 predicted proteins | sample flu12Cox44000170_FD_204666 | JGI IMG/M metagenome (GOLD analysis project Ga0306920, IMG submission 204666) | Lab enrichment of tropical soil microbial communities from Luquillo Experimental Forest, Puerto Rico - flux4day.12C.oxic.44.000.170 (v2)... | ecosystem: Environmental > Terrestrial >...
GTTCGACGTCATCAGACAGATCCTGGCGTCCGGATACATCTGGTTCTTCCTCTGCCCGGGTGTGCCCGAGTTGGCGATCCGGTCCCGGGTGACTGTGAAAGTTTTTGAGGCCGTTGAACTTATCGGTCGATCAGGTAGCCGTGGCCGGCGGCGTGCGGCGACGATCCGGTCGATCGACGACTACCTCAATGGGCTCAACCTCTACCGCGCCAACATGCCCGCGCCGATCCTGGCGCCGCCGGTGGAGCTGCCAAAGACCAGCGTCCCGGTTCAGGTGCTGGTGGCGCGCAAGGACTATTTCGTGACGCCCGCCCTGCAGCAGTTCACCGGTTCGATACCGACCGGCGGCAGGGTCGTCCCGATCGAGGGCGGGCACTGGGTGGTGGCCTCCCATCCTGACGCCATCGCCCGGCTCACGAGCGAGTGGGTCAACCTCATGAGCATTCGGCAGGCATAGGAAATTCGCTGTGGCACATACTATTTGGAATACAAGACCCGCCGACTTGTACGGTCGCCGTAAGCGAGATCGCTCGTACACCGCGTTGTGGGGTGTCGGCGCGCTGTTCGGTGGCTTGGCGTCGGCGTCGCGGTGGACGCCATCGCGGGTGTCGCCAGTGGAGCGGACCAACGCCGCGGTGGTCACCAAACGCGAACTCCTCGCGCCCGACGTGGTCGCTCTGACGTTGGCCGACCCCGATGGCGGACTGCTGCCGTCCTGGACACCCGGCGCGCACATCGACGTCCGGCTGCCCTCGGGTCGCCGTCGGCAGTACTCTTTGTGCGGTCCGCCGGGACGGCGCACCGACTACCGGATCGCCGTGCGCCGCATCGCCGATGGTGGCGGCGGCTCGATCGAGATGCATGACACCTTCAACGTGGGCGACACCCTGGTCTTCGAAGGTCCCCGCAACGCTTTCTATCTCGTGACGGACGAGCGTGACGTGTTGTTCGTGATCGGTGGCATCGGCGTGACCCCGATCCTGCCCATGATTCGCGTGGCTCGCCGGCACGGAATCAATTGGCGCGCAGTGTATGCCGGCCGGAGTCGGCAGTACATGCCGTTGCTTGACGAGGTGGTCGCGCTGGGACCGGACCGGGTCACCGTGTGGGCCGATGACGAGCGGGGCTGTTTCGCAACAGCAGCGAAACTGCTTGCCGACGCCGGGCCCGGGACAGCCGTTTACGTGTGCGGCCCGACCGGCATGCTGGAGTCTGTGCGCACGGCGCGCGACAAACAGGCCAACGCGCCATTGCACTACGAACGGTTTGGTCCGCCGCCCGTCGTCGACGGTGTCCCGTTCGAGCTCGAACTCGCGCGCTCCGGGCAGGTGGTCGGCGTGCCGGCAAACCGGTCGGCGCTGGACGTCATGCTCGACCGTGACCCGATGACTGCATATTCGTGCCAGCAAGGGTTCTGCGGGACCTGCAAGGTCAAGGTGCTGGGCGGGGAGGTCGATCGCCGTGGGCGCACCGCGGAGGGCGACGGCGAAATGCTGGTCTGTGTGTCACGGGCGAAAAGTGGCCGTGTCGTGATCGACGCCTAGAACCTGACTTTTCGACCAAATGCCTGTCGGCAAAGTCGTGGGGCGATTAAATCGGTATGCCGAGAGGAGAACCGATATGACCGCGAGACGATTTCCAAGGCGCTGCGCGATCGGCGCGTTCGCTCTTGCCGTGGCGGTATTGCCGGTGGCGGGACAGGCCGCGCCGGCAATCAGTCGGGCTGACGATCCGTGCGCCCCCGGCTGGGTTTGGAGTACCGACTCCAATCAATGCGTGTTCTGGCCTCCGACCGCAAATGGGCCCGGCGGACCCGGGGGACCGGGTGGTCCCGGCGGGCCCGGGGGACCGGGCGGACCGGGTGGCCCGGGCCGGCATTAGAAGTTGCTCGCCCTAGCAGTTGTTATGCTGGCTAAATAACGCACCAGTCCGACCATAAGAGAGAGCAGTCCCTTGCCACGCACAGGAGACGAAGTCAACCTGACGGCCCCGCAACGCCGGGGCCTCAACGACGCGGTCACGCGGATGTGGGGCTTCCTCGCCCCGGCGTATGACCTGCAGTTTTTGCAGCGATGGGTCTACCGCCCGCCGCACGACGAGGTGATCGCGCAGCTGCGCGCCCACGGATCCCGCAGGATCGCCGACATTGCTTGCGGCACAGGAATTCTCAGCGATCGGATCGAGCGGGAACTACGCCCCGACGCGGTATACGGTGTCGACATGTCCGTCGGCATGCTCAACCAGGCTCGGACCAGATCCGACCGGGTGCACTGGTTGCGTGGCCCGGCCGAGCAGCTGCCCTTTGACGACGGGGAGCTGGATGCCGTCGTAACGACCTCGGCGTTTCACTTCTTCGACCAGCCGGCGGCGCTACGGGAATTCCACCGCGTGCTGGCGTCCGGCGGACTGGTGGCGGTCTCGGCCCTGAGCACGCGGCAACGGCGGCTGCAGGCACCATCGGAACATCGATGGAAACCCCAGCACAACACGTCGCCAGCCGAGATGCGGGACCTGTTCGAAGGCGCAGGGTTCGTCATCAGCGATCAGCACCGTATCCCGCGACCGGCCTGGACCCGGATCGTGTCCGACCTGATAACCGTCGGGACCAAAAGCTAAGACAACTACGGGGTGTCGGTGTCGCTGCCCCGTCGTTGGGCGAGTATCTCTCGGAGAGTCGGGAGCATTCGCTGGTCCTTGGGTCGATTGGCGGCTTGCTTCGACCGGATGACGTCACTGAGTGAAGCGATGCGCACGCTGACTCCGTAGAGCTGGGCCTGGGTTGCGTCGCGGCGAAGGTCGCGGTAACCGCTTGTGCCGGAAGGGTTGAAGGTCACGTCGAGATCGCCGGCATCGGTGCTGAGATTCCAGGTTTTTCCGGCGGCCAGGGCCTCGGCGTCACAGCGGAACGGCAGCCCACTCGGCTCGGAGTCGGTGCGGATTCGCGCGTTGAGTTCACGCAGTGCAGCGGCGAGCCTGTCGAGATTTCGCCGGTCCATTTCCGGGGTGATGTCGGCGTCCTCGGTCGGAAACGGCGAGCCGTGGTAAACCGCGGCGAGGCCGCCAATGAGGATGTAGGCCACCTTGTTCCGGTGGAGAACCTCCAGGATGCGGGGTAGGTCGAGCTCCATCTCAGCTCCGTCCGGCCTCCCGCAGCGCGTTCAACTGCCGCGTCACCCGAGCGTGGCGGTCCATCCTTTCCTGGCCGTCGAGATCAGCAAGCCGCGCGGCCTGAGCCATATCGCTGTCATCGCGTGGCACGAGCATGAGCTCGAGGTCGAAGCCGCACACGCGCACCAGCCGACGGACGTCGTCGAGACTGACCGCGGTGCGACCGGACTCCCATCGGGCGATTGCCGGTTGGGCCGTCGCAGCTCGGCTTGCCAACTCGGCCTGCGTGAGACCCGCGCGGCGGCGTGCCTCCCGGATCAGATCACCGCCGTAGGACGTCATTCAACAATTATAGCAGTTCTGTTATATTTTGGTCGGTGCACTGCTATCTTTCAGGCGCGGCGAGCGCCCTGACCGCAGACCGGACGCCCAAGATGCCCGCGGTTTAGATAACCACTGCCGTCAGAAGCCGAGAGGAAGAAGCGCCGCGAACACAGGGACTAAGGGATCCGTGACTGGAACCGCCAGGGAAGCATTCAAGACCGGAGACACCGGACTTTGGAACGTGAGTATTGTCTGCCCGGGCACCCCCACGCCCTGTGTCTCTTCAAAACCAGAAGTCGCCCCAGCCGTGAAGAGCGGGGTGGAAAACTTAACCGCGACATAGTGGTCGTCAGGGTCGACGGTGTATGTCTTCGAGAACGAGCCGAAAGTGGTGGTTTGACTCATTAAGTTTTCGCCGGGTATGGGCATGGTGACTGGGCTGAGACCCAGCGGTCCGGCGAGCTGGCTCGCGAAGGCGTGCAGCGGTTGCAGCGGCGCCAACTGGCCGAGACCCAGCGCTTCGCCGAGCTGGCGCGCCAGGGCGTGCACCGGTTGCAGCGGCCCGTTGGCGTGTACTTCCATCCAGCGCGGCGCCAACTGCGCGGCGGCCGCCGGGGCCGCCGGATTGGCCGTAAACGCCGCAACGTTGGCGGCCTCGGCGCCGACATAGGAGCCCGCACCCGCGGTCAAGTTCTGCATAAACTGCTCGTGAAACGCCGCCGCCCGCCCGACAAGTGCCTGATATTCCACGGCATGCGCAGAGAACAGGTTCGCGATACTTGCCGACACCTCATCGGCTGCGGCGGGCAGCACCGCGACGGTCGGGGCCACGGCGGCCGCGTTGGCCGCGTTGAGTGTCGAGCCGATATTCGCCACATCCGAAGCGGCCGACGCGATCATCTCCGGCGTCGCGATCACATACGACATCCCGCACCTCCAAGCCCAATGGGGCCGCGACGATCATGCCGGCGGAGTCGTCACCGACGACATGCCCTACATGCCGCTACACGAGGCTCGCGCCCAAATCGTTCAATGTGGTGATCGAGGAGATCTAACCCACCTCGCCAAGTGACAACGGCCGCCTCGCCAATTGGCGAGGCGGCCGTCGAGGTGGGTTTACCTATTACAGCGGGATCCAGACTCCGAAGAACCAGAAGCCCCACTGGTTAAATCCGGGATCCCACACGGGCGTTTCGTCATAGCCCCAGTAGTTGACTGGGCCATATCCCCAATGCCCGCCGGGCGGAGGGAGCGGCTTGTTCCACGCTGGCCGTGGCGGCGCACCCCATCCCCACGGTGCCGCTCCATCGCCCCACGGGGCGCCATGGAAGTAGCCGCGGTCGGGGTCACCGCGCCATGCGCCGGGCGGGGGTCCGCCTGGGCCCCCGGGGTGATCGCCCGGGCCACCGGGGTGATCGCCCGGGCGATCACCCGGGGGGCCGCCATGGTCATCGGGGCGGCCAAAGTTTCCGGGATCACCCGGGTGACCGGGCCCGCCCTGCGGTCCGGGGCCGCCTTGCGGACCGGGGCCGCCTTGCGGTCCAGGGCCGCCGGGTGCGCCTGGGCCAACGTGCCCACCCGGATCGTTTGGTCCGTCGGGTGGATGGTCCCCGGGTGCCGGTCCGCCATGGTTATCCGCGGGCGGCGCGCTATGTCCGCCGGGCGGAGCCGGGGCCGGTCCTCCCGGAGCGGCGTTTGCCAAACCAGTGCCCATACCCAGGGCCGCAGCGCCGAGAGATCCGGCGATGGCTGCCCCCCCAATAATTTGCTTCAGTTTCATGGTCCTTCACCTGTCTAGAAGCTAGATGTGAGTTCCTTGAACCCCCCGACACCAAAAACGCTAGATAGCCTATCTATGCATCCGCTGTGAAAGCCCCATGCGAAGCCTTTGGGGCCGGCCCGTGGCGCCCAAAAGGGCTCAATTACCAGGGTTTTCGGCGCATAGGTGATCGCGGCCACAGCAACGTTGGCCTGGCGACACCAAGTCCTGCGACGCGGCAATAAGGTAAGGATGATCTAGCTTTGGCAAGGCTATGTTGGCTGGTCAGCCGCGATTTTGGCGTATATCGTTGCGGCCGTGTCGACTACGTCCCATGTTGCCGAACCCCATGTGGGTTCCGTGTCGTCGAAGTTGAATTGGCTGCGCGCAGGAGTCCTGGGGGCCAACGATGGAATCGTCTCCACGGCGGGCATTGTCGTCGGCGTCGCGGCGGCGACGGTGGCACGTGGACCGATATTGACCGCCGGAATCGCTGGGTTGGCCGCCGGAGCCGTGTCGATGGCGTTGGGGGAGTACGTCTCGGTAAGCACGCAGCGGGACACCGAGCAGGCGTTGTTGGCCAAGGAACTTCAAGAGTTGCACGACGATCCGGCCGCCGAATTGGATGAGCTTGCAGAGCTATTGGAAGGGAAGGGTCTGACGCCGGCGACCGCGCGCACCGTGGCCGAGGAACTCACTGACCACAATCCCTTCGCCGCCCATGCCGAGGTCGAACTGGGTATCGATCCCAATGAGCTCAGCAACCCGTGGCAGGCGGCGTTGTCCTCGGCGCTGTCGTTCACGTTGGGTGCATTGTTGCCGTTGATCGTGATCTTGGCACCGCCGGCGGCGTGGAGAATCCCCGCCACCGTCGTGGCCGTACTACTCGCGTTGGTGATCACCGGGGCAGTGTCGGCGCGACTGGGCGGAGCACCGCCGGGCCGGGCGGTGCTCCGCAATGTCATTGGCGGTGTTCTTGCGTTGGCGATCACCTATGCGATCGGCCATTTGGTGGGCGCTGCGATCGCCTGATGCTGGATCCGAGGTCCGTGGCGACGTACCCGAGGGAGCCCGCAAGGATTGTGAACTTGATCAGAGCCGCGATCTGTGCGCGCCGCGAATGACTGCCGACGTGCGTGCGGTTGAGTACCTTCAGTAGCGAGATTCCCTCGGTTGCGTCGGCGGCGACGGCAACGATCACCACGGCGGGCAGGGCAGCCGGATGGCCACGCCGTCTGCGTGCGCGGTCGACGAGCAGCGCCGTGAATGCGCCGTAGGTTGTCATGTAGCCGAAGTCGAGCCAGAGAGACATTCGGGCGGCGCGCTGACCGTCGCTGCCCCAGCGGGTCATGATGTCCTCGGCTCGAGATGCGCTGCCCGCCAGCTCAAATGGAATAATCCCCGGCCCGCCCGTCCGGCGCATGCGCCTTTCCAGGACGAGCATGATCGTCGTGTAGAGCGCGAAGGACATGGCGGCTGCCGCCAGTCGATTGTCACGTATCCGCTCGCCAGCGATACTCAACGCTTGCGTCACCTTTATTCCGAGGGGCCCGCCAACGAGGTCACCGTTACCCTTGGTCCAACAGCAAACCACGCTAGCAGAACTGATGATGCGTAATGAGCCGTCGCCACGTAAAAGCCATTACCGCCCATCCGATCGTTGACGCGCTGCTGGACCGATATCAGGATGCGCTGAGCGGCCATATGCCTACCTACCGCAACCACGTATACCGCTGCATCACCTACCACCAGCTAATGCTCGGCGCCCCCATCCCAGACTTCGCGGCGCTTGCATGGGCCGTGCACGATCTTGGCATTTGGACCGCGGGAAGTTTCGACTACCTCGGCCCGTCGGCTGACCTCGCGTCGTTGCACGCCAACGAATTCGGCGTCAAGGATGTGGACCAGGCGCGAATGCTGATCACCCAGCACCATCGGCTGCGGCCATCGCACGATCACATGACCGAAACCTTCCGCATCGCCGACCGCATTGACGTCAGCCGTGGATTCATAGCAGGCGAGATTGGCCGTTCCCGGGTCCGCGCCGTGGTCGCCCAGCTGCCATACAACGGTTTCCACGCATTCCTCGCCAAAGGTCTGTCCGGCTACGCCGCACGCCACCCACTGCGACCCTTCCCCATGTTGCGCTGGTGACGCAATCCGCCCGACCCGGGACCGCGACTGGAAAAAGAAACTGTAACGTCTACTGTTGCTATCCTCAGAACGAGGATTCCCATGAAAGTCCGCTCACGTGGAGAGGCGCCCGTTGACCGAAGCGAAGACCGTGCCGGATGACGTTGATTCAGCGGCGTCGATGCCATATTTTTTGCGTGACGAAAGCCATTACCTGCCAACGGAAATCACGCGCGGCGGCTGGGGTCCGTCGATCAGCGGACACGTTGTCGGCGGACTCCTGGGTTGGGCGGTCGAACGCGCGGTCGACGACCCGCAACTGCAGCCCGCGCGGCTGACCGTTGACCTTCCCGCGCCAACCGCGCTGGAACCGATCGAGGTGCACACCCGCGTGCAGCACGACCGGCGGCGATTGCGGCTCGTCGAGGCCGTACTCATCCAGCGCGGCGCCCCCGTGGCGCGGGGGAGCGCCCTGTTTCTGCGGCGGGGCCCGCAGCCCGACGGAGACGTCTGGTCGCCATCCGTGCAGATGCCGCCGCTACCACTCGAGGACGACGGCACCCACCCGTCGCTTTTCATGCGGACCTACGGGTGGGGCGCCGGGATCCAGAATCCCGATCCCGAGTGGGCCAATACCTCTGGGCCGAAATACACCTGGTTGCATGAAACGCGTCCGCTGATCGACGACGACCCGATGACCCCTTTCACCCGCGCGGCGATGGCCGCTGACATCACGGCCTCGATCGCCAATTGGGGCACACAGGGGTTGCAGTTCATCAATGCCGACTACACCCTGACGCTGAGCCGGCTGCCGGAAGGGCCCCACATCGGCCTAGCGTCACTTACGCATTACAGCCACGACGGGGTGGCGACGGGCTCAGCCGTTCTCGTCGACCACAAGGGCCCGATCGGCAGTGGTGCGTCGGTCTCGATAGCACACTCCGGATTCCGCCCGGCATCCTTGGATTCGCCCGCAGGCTAACGAGGGGCCCACCGCGTGTCGGATGACAAGACGTACTGGACGTTGATCGCCGACGGGGCACGGCGCGGATCGAACCGGCCGCTGCTCGCCGATGAGCATGGCCGCCGCCTCACCGCGCGCCAGCTTCACGATGCCGCGTGCGCGACGGCCGCGGCGTTCGCGGAACGTGGGATCGGCGCGGGAACCGTCGTGTCCTGGCAGCTGCCCACCTCGCTCGAAACCGTGGTCGTCATGGCGGCGCTGGCCCGACTCGGCGCGGTGCAAAACCCGATAATCCCGATACTCCGGGAAGCCGAGGTCGGTTTCATCACTGACCAGTTGGCAACGGAATTCCTTGTGGTGCCCGAGTTTTGGCGCGGATTCGATCATGGCGGGCTGGCGCGGGCGTTGTCTTCGGATCGGGGCTTCGACGTCATCACCGTTGACCTCGCCACACCCCCGGCCGCCGGCGAGCTTCGGCTACCCCGCGCGAGCGTCGATGCACTCACGGCGCCACCAGAATCCGCGAGCGACACCCGATGGATCTACTACTCGTCGGGAACCACGGCGGCCCCCAAGGGGATTCGCCATACTGACAAGTCTGTGATGGCCGGCGCAACAGGCCTGGTGCGCATGAACGGTGTTACGAGTAGCGACGTGGATCCGATTGCCTTTCCGATTGCGCATATCGGCGGGGCCGTGATGCTGGCCGCCGCACTGCTGACCGGCATGCGGTTGGCGCTGTTCGAAGTGTTCGATCCGGCCACCACACCGCTTTCCATCGCGGCGCACAACCCGACGTTCCTGGGCACGGCGACCCCGTTCTTCGTGGCATGCCTCGAGGCGCAAAAAGCCCACGGTGATCAGCCGCTGTTCGGCTCCCTCCGGGGCTGCCTGGCGGGAGGCGCACCCGTCACCGCCGAACTCGGACGTCAGGTCCGCGAAACCCTCGGCGTAGCCGGCATCGCCAATGCCTGGGGGCTGACCGAGTTTCCGGTCGCGACCTCACCGTCGCTTACCGCTGCGCCCGAAGTGCTCGACCACACCGTTGGCGCCCCGGGACCCGGGGTCAGCGTCCGCGTGGTCGACAACGCGGAAAACGAGGTGCCCGTCGGGCATGAGGGTGAGCTGCGGCTCAAGGGACCCCAATGTTTCGTCGGCTATGCGGACGCCGCCCTCGACGCCGACACATTCGACAGGGACGGCTGGCTGCGCACCGGCGATCTCGGGCTGATCGATGCGGACCGCAATGTCCGAGTCACGGGTCGCATCAAAGACGCGATCATCCGCAACGCTGAGAACGTCTCGGCCCTCGAAGTCGAAAACGTGCTCGCCACCCATCCCGCGGTCGCCGATGTCGCGGTCATCGGGGTGCCCGACCGCAGCGCCGGCGAACGCGTATGCGCCGTAGTGGTGCCAATGTCGACCGCCGGTGTGTCATTGGAATCCCTAGTGCAGCACTGTCATTCGCGTGGGCTGAGCCGCTACAAACACCCCGAGCGCCTGGTGCTCGTCGATGCGCTACCCCGCAACCAATTCGGAAAAGTGATCAAGAAAGACCTTCGCGAGGACTTAGCCAAATAGCGGTCGACTTGAGGCACCGTGTTGTACGTTGACGCCGTGTTGCGTCCTGCAAGTTGGACTGGACTAGCGGGTGGAAGTCCCGTCCCGGTAAGTACCGGAGCGCCGGGTAGCAGGCCCCGGTTCGTCGTGGAGACGCGGCGGGCTAAGCGGGGTGTCAAGAGC
>Ga0306920_100017003_pt1 | contig 10031 bp, 9 predicted proteins | sample flu12Cox44000170_FD_204666 | JGI IMG/M metagenome (GOLD analysis project Ga0306920, IMG submission 204666) | Lab enrichment of tropical soil microbial communities from Luquillo Experimental Forest, Puerto Rico - flux4day.12C.oxic.44.000.170 (v2)... | ecosystem: Environmental > Terrestrial >...
CTTTCTGATCTGCAGCGGCATGTCGACGCGCCACACCCGGGCCATCTGTGACGGCATCGTCGAAAGACTCGAGAAGTCAGGAGTCTCCCCCGCGCACACCGAAGGTTATGCGCAGGCGGACTGGATTCTGCTCGATTATCTTAGTTTCGTCGTTCACGTTTTTTCCCAGCGGGCTCGGCAGTTCTACGATTTGGAGCGACTTTGGAAGAATGCACAGAAGGTCGAAGCTCCAAGTGATGAGTTGTGAGTTCTGACAGGTGGATGAAAAGCGTTGCCTGTCATGCTGAAAGCAGCGAGCATCTGCTGTTTCTTGTTGAAAACAAACAAAGCAGATCCCTCTCCCGCATGTGCGATCGGGATGACCAAGTCGGACTTTTTCACCGAGGATGATAGGCTAGCAAAGTGAGCTCAGCGCTGTGATTCATAACTCAGAACTAAGAACTCAGAACTTGCGATGCGAATCCGGGTGATCTCGAAGGGCAAAACACGAGATGCTAATCTGCGTGGTCTGCAGGCGGACTATGCGAAGCGCATTGCGCATTTTACCGAGTTCGCGCAGGAGGAGATTCCGCGAGCCCGATCCAGTTCGGTCTCGGGAGGGCGGAAGCAGACAGCCGAAAGCAGTCTGTCCCCTGCCGAAAGGCGTCTATTGAAGAAGCTGAGCGGTGCGTACAAGGTCTTCTTGGATAGTCGCGGACGGCAGTGGTCGTCGAGCGAGTTCGCTGAGTGGCTGGGCCAGCAAGCGGTGCGGGGCACGAGCGACTTGGCGTTCCTGGTCGGTGGGACGGAAGGATTCTCCCATACCTTCCGAAGCGAGGCAGACCTGCTGCTTTCGCTTTCTACCCTGACGCTGACCCGCGACTGGGCGCGCACACTACTGCTGGAACAGATTTATCGCGCTTTCACGATCCTGCGCGGATACCCCTACGCGCGATGAACCAAGAGCGAAACTGCAACTCGAAATTGGAAACTGGAAATCCGAAAATGTGGGGTCGCGCTATTTCACAGTTTCTAGTTTCGAAAACGAGGTGACGGTGTGCCGGAAGCCGGACGAGGCCTGGTAATTGTCTACACCGGCCCGGGAAAGGGTAAGACCACTGCTGCGCTGGGGACAGCCTTCCGAGCTGTGGGCCAGGGACTCAGGGTACTGATGGTGCAGTTCATCAAGGGCTCCTGGCACTATGGCGAATTGGACGCTGCCAAAATGCTCGGTGACGACCGGTTTCAAATCCTGCCCATGGGACGCGGCTTCGTCAAGGTCGGGGTGGAAAAGCCCGACCCGGAGGACGTCCGTCTGGTGCGGGCTGCCTGGGATTTCGCCAGCTCAAAGCTGCTGAGTGGCCAATACGATCTGGTGATTCTGGACGAGATCAACTACGCCATCAGCTACAAAATGCTTGACGCGAAAGAAGTGGCAGAAAAGCTGAGAGAGAGACCGGAAATGGTGCATGTCATTCTGACCGGCAGGAACGCTCACGCTTCGATTGTCGACGCCGCTGACTTAGTGACAGAGATGCGTGAGGTGAAGCATCCCTATCAGAAGGGCATCTTGGCCCAGCGAGGGATAGAATACTGAAGGATTGAGCCATTGAGTCATTGGATTATTGAAGGACGTGCTCACCGGTCGCCTCAATGACTCAATGGCTCGATGATTCGATGAGTCAATAAAGACATGCCTTGGTTTCGCAAAGAGAAACAGCGGATCGAAGCGGCCAAGGAGAAGCGCATTCAGACCGAAGGCTTGTGGGTGAAGTGTGACGACTGCAAGCAGACCCTCTGGAAGAAGGATCTGGAAGCCAGCCTCTTCTGTTGCCCCAAGTGTAATTTCCACTTCAAGATGGGAGCCCGGGAGCGGCTGGACATGTTCTTCGACGGTGGCCATTACCTCGAGCATGACGCCGGACTGTGCTCTTCGGACCCCCTGGAATTCAGAGACACCAAGGCATACCGCGACCGGCTGAAGAAAGCCGAGCGGGAGCTCGGCGTGAAGGATGCGCTCATCACCGGCGAGGGGATGCTGGACGGTAAGCTCTTGATGATGTGCGCCATGGAGTTTCGGTTCATCGGTGGCAGTATGGGCGGGGTGGTAGGGGAGAAGATCGCTCGCGCCATTGATCGCTGCGTTGACAAGAAGCTGCCCCTGGTGATTGTCTCCTGCTCGGGGGGAGCCCGCATGATGGAAGGTGCCATCAGCCTGATGCAGTTGGCCAAAATCAGCGCGGCTCTGGCCCGCTTTGACGAAGTGCGGAAACCTTATATATCCATCCTCACGGACCCGACAACGGGCGGGGTAACGGCCAGCTTCGCCATGCTGGGGGATTTGAACATCGCCGAACCCGGTGCGCTGATCGGATTTGCCGGCCCCAGGGTGATCGAGCAGACGATCCACCAGAAGCTCCCCGAGGGTTTTCAACGTGCGGAGTTTCTTCTCACCCACGGTATGCTGGATGCCATCGTTCCCCGCCGCGAACAGAAAGCCTATGTCTCACGCGCTTTGGGTTTCCTTGGAGTGTAGGCGGAATTGAATGACTGCATGAACTACTCCGACTGCTTGAACTATTTGACCGACCTGGGACACGAGCTCCGTGGGTTGAAGTTCGACCTCCAGGCGATCGAGCGCGTGACGAATGCCTTGGGGCATCCGGAGCGTAAATACCCCTGTGCGATTGTGGCCGGGACCAACGGCAAGGGCTCGACGTCGGCGATGCTGGCGAGCATTATGGAGCGGGCAGGCTACCGCACCGGACTGTACACTTCGCCGCATCTGATACGGGTCAACGAGCGCATTCAGGTCAACGGGCATGAGATTGGCGACGAGGAGTTCGCCGGGTCATTCAGCGAGGTGCGGCGGGTTGTGGACACCCTGGTGGAAGGGAAGTCGCTGCCCCAGCGGCCGAGCTTCTTTGAGTTTTTGACTGCCACCGCCTTTCTCCATTTCGCCCGCGTGGGGGTCGATTTTGCCGTGTTCGAGGTCGGCATGGGCGGGCGACTGGATGCCACCAACATCGTTGAGCCCCGGGTCGCCGTCATCACCAACGTGGACTTGGATCATACGGAGTTTCTGGGAGACACGCACGGCGCCATCGCAAGGGAGAAGGCAGGAGTGATCAAGCAACACCGCCCTGTGGTCTCCGGTTGCGTGCATCTCGAGGCGTCTGAAGTCATCCGGCAGCGATGCTCGGAAGTCGGAGCAGAGTTGTTGGAGACGACGTGCTTCGCCAAGCTGTCCAACTTCCGCAACCAGAGCGGCTGCCGCTTCTTCGACATTGCCCTGAACGGCGACCGCTTTACAGATTTGGCTTCGCCTTTGCCCGGGAAATTCCAGGTGAGAAATGCGGCACAGGCGGTAGCGGCTGCCTGGCTCCTGGCGCAGGAGGATCTGAGCGTCACCCGGGCGGCGATCAACGCCGGGCTGCGCACGGCACACTGGCCTGGGCGCCTTGAAGCCATTCACAACCGGCCGCTGGTGTTGCTGGACGGCGCCCACAACCCTGCCGCCGCCCGCGAACTCGCCGATTTCGTGCGCGAGGACTTGGCTGGGCGACGCTTGCGGCTGGTTTATGCCTCCATGCGGGATAAAGCCATTCGTGAAATCAGCGCAACTCTGTTCCCGCTCGCGGAAAGAGTCTATCTCACCCGGCCGGAGCTCGCGAGGGCAGCCCGCCCAGAGGAGATCCTGGCGACTGCGGTCTTCGAGCCGGGAAAGATCTTGGTCGAATCTGCGCCGGCGCGAGCGGTGGAGCGCGCGTGCCGCGACGCTTCTGCCGACGACGTCATCCTTGTCGCCGGCTCCCTCTTCCTGGTAGGTGCTGTCAAGCAAGCGCTGCAGGAAGGGAAGCTAGTCATGGAGTGATTGCGAGACGAATGATTGCGTCACTGAAAGACGGAAATTCGAAATTCGAAACTCGAAACTTGGGAGTCCCAGCTAGGGAGGGCGAATCCGATGGTCCTTCGCACGCCCGTCGCGGGTGGGGATACTACCTTAGTTACCTTCGCTCCCTCCTTTTCACCAACAATCTCATTATCCTCTACACCGTGGTGTGTGGGGCTCTGTCGCTCGCCGGCTCCTTATTCGACACGGGTGGACGCTGGCAACATCTGTGGGCGCGCACGTGGTCATGGCTCATCCTCACAACCAGTAGGGTACGGGTAAGAGTTGAAGGTTTGGAAAACGTACCGCACGAAACGGCGATCTACTGCGCGAACCACCAGAGCGCTATGGACATTCCTATCCTCTTTGTCCATCTTCCCGTCCAATTTCGCTTTCTCGCCAAGCGTCCCTTGTTCAACCTCCCCTTCCTGGGCTGGCATTTGTACCGCTCAGGCCACATTCCCGTGGATCGCAGCCAACCGAGGAAAGCGTTCAGAAGTTTTGACCAGGCGGCGGAGCGCATTCGCAGCGGTGTGCCGGTGGTTTTATTTCCCGAGGGAACCCGCAGCCGGGACGGGTCGCTCAAGGCGTTTAAGGGCGGATCGTTTTATCTGGCCATACAAGCTAGGGTACCTGTCGTGCCGATCACGCTGAATGGCACTCGCCATGTTCATGAGCCAGACACCCTCCATGTACGTGCGGGCCACACGGAGATGATCGTTCATCCGCCGATTTCAACCGCAGACCTGAACGCACAGGACGTGGATGCGCTTTCCGCTCAGGTGCATAGTTGTATCGCGTCCCGCTTTGTGCCCCCGGGGGAATGGAGTTCTTAGTCCTTTGGATGAAGCGGAAAAGGCAATAGGCGAAAGGGGGAAACGGAAGGAGGACTGGCTCCAATGGCCCCTTTTGCCCTTTCCCGTTTCTGACCGCGGAAGCCCTTATGCAGATCAGTCTCAATAACCAAGTGGCCGTCGTTACCGGCGGGTCGCGCGGCATTGGAGCGGCCACAGTAAAGCTCCTTGGCCAGGCAGGGGCGAAGGTGGTCTTCAGTTACCGGAAAGCCGCTCAGGCAGCGCGTGAGGTCGTTCGCAATGGAGAAGCGCCACCCGGAAGTGTAACGCCGGTTCGCGCCGATGTGTCAAAGATGAAAGATTCCAGGAAGCTGATTGAGACCGCAATCCTCCGGCATGGTCGTTTGGACATCCTGGTAGCTAACGCCGGTATCTGGAATGCTGATGACCTTCCCATCGACAAGATGACCGAAAGGGAATGGGACGACATGATGGCCATCAACCTGAAGGGGGTTTATTCGGTCATTCATTATGCCGTGCCACACATGAAAAGGCTGGGGTCGGGGAGTATTGTCGTCATCTCCTCGACGGCCGGACAGCGAGGCGAGGCATTCCACACCCACTATGGGGCGTCGAAGGGCGCTGTGATCAGCCTGGTCAAAGGCCTCTCCACCGAACTCGCTCCCCACCGCATCCGGGTGAACTGCTTGGCGCCCGGGTGGGTGGATACCGATATGTGTACTCCGATACTTCGGAACCGGCGCGAGGCGCGAAGGATCAACGCCGGAATACCGCTCGGGCGCTTCGCACAACCGGAAGAAATCGCCATGCCCATCCTCTTTCTCGCTTCAGGAATGGCATCCTATGTTACGGGGGAGATCGTAAACGTAAACGGCGGCAACGTGCTGTGCGGCTAGGAAGAAGGGAGGAAGGGCAAAAGGGGAAATGGGGAAAACGGAAGAGGGGCAAACGCGGCTACAGAACTGGATCTTCCTTCTTGTCTTTTGCGTTTTTACCCTTTTCCCGTCTGCCCCTTTTTCCTTTTCAGCTAACGGATTATCGACCGTTGACCGCGCACAGGCTGCTCAGAACGCTTCTCCAGCTCCGGCACCAGCTTTGCGAGTCGATCCCAAGGCCCAGGCGCTGTTTGACCAGGTGATTCAGACATTGGGTGGCCAAACCTTCCTCGGCTTCAAAACCTTGACAACCACCGGACGGAGTTTCTCGGTCACGGATGAACAGACAACGGGGTTCGTGACCTTCGAGAGTCAAGTAGAATATCCGGACAAGCGGCGCTTTGCCTACGGCCTTGGAAAGAAGAAACCCATCGTCCTCATTAACAACGGCGACCAAGCGTGGGAAGTGGACCGCATGGGCCTTACCCATCAAACGCCGGAACAGGCGCGCCGCTGGAGAATCACCAACGCTTACAGCCTGGAAAACCTGCTTCGCCTCCGCACCCGGGAACCCGGAACACTCGTCCAGGATGCGGGTTCCGACTTTATCCAGAATCTTGCAACCCGGGTCCTGGATATATCGCTAGCCAACCGGGTTGACGTGAAGCTCTACCTCAACAAGGCAAACTTCTTGCCCGTCCGCATCACCTACCGCGTACAGGACCCGAAGACGCTGGAGTGGGATGAATATGCAGACATCTACGGCGACTACCAAAGCTTTCAGGGCATTCAGACCCCAATGCACATCACTCGCTTTTTCAACGATGATCGGATTTCCGAAATCTTCCGCAGCACTGCGAAGTACGATGAAGTATTCCCTGCCAGCTTGTTTCAGCCGCCCGGACCGTAAACCCCCTGGGTGGGAGTGCATCACACAAAAGTTGGGGTTGATTTCCTGCGTCCGTCCTTGCGTAGGGGTACGGCAGGACCCAGAGATCACTGAGAAGGTGTGAGAAGGCTGCGGCCCTGCCGCCTGCAGTGCGGAAGGGCTTAGTTAGCCCTTCCGGACCTCAGGCTTAAGATTAAACTCTTTAGCCGGTGGCCAGCGATTCTTTCACACCTTCTGACTCGCCGCGAAGCAGGAGGGCGGGCGCCCTTCGGCACCCGTCTCAGGACCATAAGTGCGCAAGGACGGCGGCCGCTACGCACTTTCGTCAGTCTGCGTCTGAGCCGGTCGCATCCGCAGGTAATCCGCCAGGGCCTCCGGCCATGGCTTGACGTCATCCAGACCCAGGCCGCGCAGGCGCGTGTTATCCAGCACCGAATAGGGAGGTCGCCGGGCCACGGTGGGAAACTCGGCAGACGCTACCGGGCGCAGATCCGGCTTCAAGCCTGCCAGCTCGAAGATTTTGGCGGCAAACCCATACCAACTGCACTCGCCCTGGCAGGTAATGTGATAAAGTCCATATTCCTTCGCTTCGAGCAACTGCCAGAGCTTGCGCGCGAGCTCCGGCGTGTGCGTGGGAGTGAGCACCTGATCGTCAACCACCCGAATGCTTTCTCCGTCGTTAGCCTTGCGCAACATTGTTTCGACAAAATTCCCGCCCTTCGACTTGCTGCCACCCACCCCATACAGACCGCAGCTTCGGATGAGGAAATGCTGGGGCAGCAGCGCCGCGATCAGGTGCTCGCCGGCAAGCTTGGAAGCCCCGTAGACGTTCAACGGCTGCGGCAAGTCGGTCTCCGTTAACGGAGCGTGCTTGCTTCCGCCGCCAAACACGTAATCCGTACTGAGGTGGACCAGCGTGGCCCCACGGTCGCGACAGGCCAGCGCCAGCCGCCGCACTCCCAAGGCATTCACTTCGAAGGCGCGGTTTACTTCAACTTCGCAATCGTCCACGCGGTGGAACGCGGAAGTATTGATGACCACCTGCGGCGCATGGCGGTCGAAGGCTGCACACACCGACGCATCAGACGTTACTTCGATATCGGTGTGCGCGAGGGGAGCCACGTCGTGGGCAGCGGGCGCACTCACCATCAGGGCTGTCCCCAGCTGGCCGGTACAGCCGATCAGCACGATTCTCATAGATCGCGGGATCTCCGTGACTGCAATCGATCAGTTATGATGCGGCGCAATACTGGAGAAGATCGGCCTGAGGTGAAACAAGCCACTCGGCCAGGCTCTGCGCCTTCCGGTCTTTCTCCGAAAGGACGGCCTCACTGGTAATGGGCCACTCCACCCCTATTTGCGGATCGTTCCAGCGAATTCCTGTCTCGCCCTTGCCGTTGTAGATCGCCGTGCACTTATATTGCAGCTCTGCATAATCCGACAGAACGCAGAATCCCCGCGCAAATCCCGCCGGCGCCCATACCTGCAGTTGATTCTGGGCCGAAACTTCGAGGCCGACCCACCGTCCTACGGTGGGGGAGCCTTTACGGATGTCCACGGCAACCAGGTAGGCAGCCCCCACAGTTACCCGCATGAGCTTGCCCATGGGGCGGTCGTACTGAAAATGGAGCCCGCGGATCACGCCCCTTTTGGAGCGCGAGTGATTATCCTGCACAAAGTCAGTCGGAAGTCCCATTTCCCGGAACTGGTCGGCGCGGTAGGTTTCCAGAAAGAAACCGCGCTCATCTGTGAACGCGTCCGGCTTGAGCACCACAATATCATTCAGATGTCGTGATTCGATGTGAATTGGCATCGGCCGCCCAAACTCCGTTGGCAGTAGGGAGTTGAACGAGTATTCTAGCATTTGTTCATCACCCATTTTGCTCGGTGGGCCGGATCACCGATGCGACAATTTGTCTCCTGAGGACGGGCGGCTTCCTACAAACCTGAAGTCCGATTTCTCACCGCTGAATCTGTTCCTCTGTCCGACGAGTTCGGAGATCCTGAAGCATGGTAAGATACCGGGGCTTGGGTGCAATGAAGGTCTCCCTGAATTGGCTTAGAGAATTCGCCGATATTCCGCTCGATCCGAAGGACGTCGAGCGAGGCCTGACTTTGCTGGGTTTGGGGGTGGAGTCGCTCGCCCAGTCGGACAGCGATTGGGTTTTGGATTTGGAAGTCACCACCAACCGACCGGACTGCCTCAGCCACTATGGAGTAGCGCGCGAAGCCTCGACCTGGTATCGCAAGCCCCTGAAGCGTTTGGAGTACACGCTTAAGGAATCGCGCACCCGCACGGCTGGTGAAGTGTCAATCGAGATCGTCGACGGCGACCTGTGTGCCCGCTACTGCGGCCGCGTCGTGCAAAATGTGCGGGTCAGGCCCTCGCCGGCCTGGCTGACGAAGCGGTTGGAAGCCATCGGCCTGAGGCCCATCAATAATGTTGCTGACGCGACCAACTACGTCCTGATGGAACTGGGCCATCCGCTGCATGCCTTTGACCTTGACCTGCTCAGGCAGCGCCGAATTATTGTTCGCCGAGCCCGTCCTGGTGAACATCTGCGCACCTTGGACGGAACGAACCGGACGCTGACCTCCGAGAACCTGGTGATCGCGGATGAGGAGCGGCCTGTGGGTCTGGCGGGGGTGATGGGCGGACAAGACTCCGAGATTTCCTCTCACACCCGGTCGGTGCTGCTCGAGAGCGCCTGGTTCGATCCGACCTCCATCAGGCGGACCGCAAAGTCACTCGGCGTGTACACCGAGGCATCCCATCGGTTCGAGCGCGGCGCCGACATCGAAATGGCCCCGGTCGCCCTGGATCGCACGGCGGGGTTGATTGCCGAGTTGGCAGAGGGCGAGATTCTGGCGGGCGTGGTGGATGTCTATCCCCATCCTAAGCCCATCCAATACCTGACGTTTCGTCGGGCGGAAGTCGTTCGCGTCCTAGGGAAGGAGATTTCCTGGGAGGACGTAGAACGGATTCTCCGCTCATTGGGATTTCAGGTGGAGCGGCGTGGGACAGACGGGTGGCGAGTGACTCTGCCATCTTTCCGGTTGGATGTGAGGCGCCCGGTGGACCTTGTAGAGGAGGTTGCGCGACATTATGGCTATGACCGTTTGCCGTCCCGGCTGCGCCCGGCTCCGCCACGTGTAGGGCGCGATGAGGTTCGGGACAAGGAGCTAGCTATCTCCTCTCTACTCGTAGGCTTAGGGTATCGTGAAACCATCACCTCCTCTATGGTCGACCCCAATGAGAATGGGAGGTTCACGGCTTGGCCGCCGGTGATCCTGGCTAATCCTCTCAGTCAGGAAGCGTCTGCCCTGCGCTCGACACCCGTCCCTAGCATGCTGCACGCTGTCCGCTGGAATCTGGACAGGAACCGGAAGGATGTGCGATTGTTCGAGATGGGCAAGACTTACAAGGCGCGTCCAGAGGGTCTGCCCGAGGAACTCAGGGTCCTGACCTTGGGAGCTAGCGGTTACCGTCGGCTAGTGACGGTACACGACAGTGCGAGGGAGCGGGAACTGTTCGGTCTGGAGGGTGAGCTGCGCGATTTCTTCGATCTCAAAGGCGAGTT
>Ga0306920_100017004_pt1 | contig 10031 bp, 13 predicted proteins | sample flu12Cox44000170_FD_204666 | JGI IMG/M metagenome (GOLD analysis project Ga0306920, IMG submission 204666) | Lab enrichment of tropical soil microbial communities from Luquillo Experimental Forest, Puerto Rico - flux4day.12C.oxic.44.000.170 (v2)... | ecosystem: Environmental > Terrestrial >...
GCAGAAATTCAGCGCATTGCTGAAAATGCTCCGCGCTGGCCTGACATAAACAGTCTTGTGCAGCCCTCCTCAACATGGCCGCCGAGCCGCTCGCCATGTGCTATCCTGGTCTGGCTGGAGGCACTTTGAGGGGCCGGCTAACGCTTCGATTCAGAACAATTCAGGTCTGCCCCAAGGACTTGCAGGCCCTTACGCGGCAGGTTGAACGTGCGGTGGACCGAGTGCGCGGCGCCAAGGCGGGAGAAAGCCCGATGTCCGGCATGAGGCGGCGCGAGTTCATCACGCTCATCGGCAGCGCGGCTGCGTGTTGCGTGCGGGCGCGCTCGAACCTAGAGATGCGCTCAACCACGCCAGGGATGTACGGCTTCGGCGAGTCAGTTCCCCGTTGGCTCGTGCGGTGATGCTCGGAACCCGAGCTGTGTGAGCTCTTGCGCGACCACTCGCAGCTCGGCAGTGGCGTTAAGCTCGTTCATCCTGTCGATGCAGGCGACCAGTGACCGAATGTGACGCTGGCAGAGCCGCAACAACATCACCGGGTCGCTTTCTTCTGGTCGCTCCTCGCGGAGGTATCTGCCAACCAGGGTCAGCGCGCGCTCGACCGCATCGAGGTCTTCGGCGATTAATCGCGCGGCGGTGCTAATCGTTGCGCTCGCCTCGGAGAGCTTTGCGATCGCCTCGGAGAGCTCGCCCAGCTTGCGTATCCCGCCGGCGATCAGGGCAACGGCTTCCTCTCGCTCGGTCATAGCTAGAACTCGTCGTGCCGATCGCGATCGGTTGCGATGCGGCAGAGCGCCGCGGCGCAATAGCCTAACGGCGATGTAACATTGCCCCCATGGGTTGCAACGGTGAGGCGGACTCATGAACAAGATAGCTCGATCAAAGAATGTGCTCAGCGTACGGCTTGCACATGACCGTGCCTGGCAACCGAGAGGCGGTTTGAATGAAAGTGCCTTCAAACGGCTAGGTCTGGGGCAGAGTGCCAGCAATCAGAGATTACTCGCCCAGCTCGAAGCCGAGAATGCACAGCTGCGAGACAGTTTGGTGAATCTCATGCTCCAGATTCAAGCATTGCGCGAACGCACTCGGCCGTCCGCAGTCTGAAATTCGACCCAAGTCGGTTGGTCTCATCAAGGCATTCCATTCCCGGGTGGCAACGCGACAGGGATCAATTTTTTCAGTGTTGAGTTGACAGCAAAGCGGCTGGAGCTCCTGCGTGAGCTGGTGCCCGCAGTGGCGCGTATTGCCGTGCTCGTCAATCCGGCCAATGCTACGAGCACAGAGGCCACGTTGAGAGACGTGCAGTCCGCTGCCCGCGCCATGGGATTGCAAATCCAGGTCCTCAACGCCAGCACCAGCCCTGAGATCGATGCAGCCTTCGCAACTTTTGGGCGCGAGCGGCCTGACGCCCTCTTCGTTGGCCAAGATGGATTTTTTGTCAGCCGGCGGGTGCAACTTGCCAACATGGCGGCGCGCCATGCCGTTCCCATGACATCTGGTTCTCGTGACTTTTCTGAAGTCGGCGGGCTCATGAGTTACGGAACCAACATTCCGAATGTGTTTCGTCAGCTGGGCATCTACACCGGCCGCATCCTCAAGGGCGCGAAGCCCGCGGACTTGCCGGTCGTGCAGCGCGGCAAGCAGGAAAAATTCTCCTGAAAAACCAATGCAGAACCCGTCCGTGTGCAATGGATGTGAAATATAGCGGGCGGGTTACCCTCGTAGCCGCCGGCGCCGTTCAACGCACGGGCGCCCGTTCTGCGCGTCAGCGCGATGCCTTCTAGGCGCGGTCGAGGGTGGGCCGGAAACGCCAGCGGCCCCAGCGCGAGTGGTGATCCCGCCGAGGCCGCGTTGAAGCCCGAAAGTGCCCTAGGACAGTATGAACGGTACGCGCTCGAGGCGAGCCAATAGGAAGGGGCACTTCACGAGCGAGGGGGCGCGGAGTAGCTGAAATGGGGGCTAGGATGCGCTAGGACTGGCGTGGCGCGATGGTCCGCGGGACACGTGTGGCTTGCGTTTCGAGGACTTGCCGCCATGACAGCCACCAAATTTCTCAGCTGCACTGATGCGGTTTCGAGTTGTGAAGGGGGGCAACGGTTAGGTACTGTCCTTGCTGAGGCGACAAGGCTAGCAAAGGCATTAGGAGTTCGTTTGTAGGATCGCTCATCATGTCCTTCATGCGCCCACACAAACAAGTTACAGTGCTGCGATTTAAGGGCCCGCGATTTGAAGATCACGGCCTAGACGTGGACGTGCTCTCTGAAATTGTCGCGTACAAGCGCCTCCTTCAGGAGACAGCAAAAGAAATTTGGCGACGGAACAACCCCACACGTGTCAGGCTACCAAAAAAGTTTGAAGCGGAAATTAGTTTGAAGTTTTTCAACCTTACGCCTGGTTCGACCGGCGTACCGCTTATGCGTGAAATACCGCTCTATAAAGCTCCACAGCTGCCGTTCTTTGAGGACGAGCTGGACGAAGCTGCTATATTGCTAGAAAGTGCCATACGCGCTGCCGGACAACACAGGTTGGCGCCTGATCAACTTCCTCGCAACATAATTCCCCTTTTTGATGAACTCGGAACAACACTTCGCGAAGATGAGTGCTTACTCATTTCAGCAGGCACGCGAGAGGACGCGGCCCGCTACGATGCCGCCGTCAAGGGGCAAATTTTGTCTTGGACCACCACATCGTATCCCGATGTGGTGGATCTAACAGGTGAAGTGCGCGCAACAGATTTGGACGGCCTGAGATTTACTTTGCGCCTCGAAGATGGGCGCAAGGTCACCGGGCGGTTCAGATCAGATCAAGAGACAGTGGTCCTTGAGGCTTTGGGTGAACACTTCAGCAGACGAATGCGCGTGATCGGTGTTGGTAAATTTGCTCCAGAAGACGGCACGCTGAAACAAATAGTCGCTGTGGATCGAATTGAACTGGTCGGACCAGAGGTAGCTTCAGACGGCGACATTCCTATCTGGGAGCGTCTTGCTACCATCGGGGCAGCCGTTCCAGGAGATGCTTGGAACGATGTTCCGACAGACCTGTCTACAAACGTCGACGACTACCTTTATGGCGGTAGGAAAGACCCGCATTAAATGCGGTCTGTTTTCGTCGACACGGACTATTGGGTTGCGACGATCAATCCCCGCGATGGATTACACGACAAAGCGATTGGCATTTCAGGCCAGCTTGGTTCCTACACTCTGGTCACATCTGAAATGGTGCTCGCCGAGGTACTCAACATGTTCGCCAGGCGAGGTGCGCATCTCCGTGAGATGGCCGTGAAGGCTGTCGATGCTATTATGAGCAATCCTCAGGTCTATGTAGAGCCTCAAACACGTCGCCTATTCCAAAAGGCCTTGGCTCTTTATCGCCAGCGCTTGGACAAGGATTGGAGCATCACCGATTGTGCATCATTCACAATTATGGACCAGCGCGGCATTGGCGAGGCGCTCACCCATGACCATCATTTCGAGCAGAAGGGATATACGGCCTTGCTCCGATAGAGCCAAATGGGCACGGAAGAACGGCGGCGCTGATCCTACTGCGGTCACGTGCCATCGCGCGCATCAACAGCCAATGCTCACCCGCACACGCGGCCAACGTCGCACCGCGTCTGGCGGGGCGGGGCCTTCTGGCGGCGATCGAGGATCGGGGTGCTCCTCTCCCTTGGTGACGAAGGTGACGAAGGTGACGAAAGATTTGCAAACTGCGTCACCTTCGTCACCGCCGCTCGATCGTCAGCGGCCGTTCGGCATTCTTTCGCTTCCCCGAGATGACGTGGATGCCGACTGTTGCCAGCATCGGGGTCAGCAGCCGCAAGCGGTCGGCGAGCATGCGAGGGGTCTTAATCCCGGTCACTTCGCCTAGGTCGGCGAGCAGCTTCGCCGCGGTGCCGTGCCAGTGCTTTCGGCTCTCCACGAGCTGGCGCACCGCCTTGGCGGCGGCGTCATATTCGAGCAGCGTGTTGATCGCCTCTTGCTGGTTGGCCGCATAGGCCTGCTCGAACCCCGGAAGCCCGCACGCCACCGCCCAGGTGACGAAGCCGACCATGCGCGGCGCCGGCAGTGTGAGCTGCACCGTCGCCTCCCCGCGCAGGCCGGTGACCAGCAGGTCGAGCAGGGCGCCGAGGATGCGCGGCCGCGCACGGTCGAAAGCGCGATCGAGCACCTTGTCATCTTGGTAACGCTCCACCCGCTCGACCTCGATGGCCACGAGGCGATCGAGCATGTCGGCCTCGGTCACGACGTTGTTGATGCCCTCGAACGCGATCGGGCGCCCGCCCTTGTGCAAGTTCTCATCGGTGTTCGTGTAGCGCCGGCGCCCGCGGTAGCTCCCGCCGGTCGCCATCCTGCAGAGGTTGTCGGACATCTTCTTCGACAAGTGGCTGACGTTCTCGAACGCGAGAAAATGGCTGTTCCGGGCGCTGACGAACAGCTCTTCGCCGCTGGGCGGAAGCGGAGTGGTCTCGGCCGTATGAGGATCGACGACGCGCCGGATCAGGCGCAGTAGGCGCGTCTTGGCGGCGCCGGGCGGGCCGACCGGGTTCAGGGCGGCGTAAGGGGGATACGGGCGCATGGCCGCCAGCACGTAGCCGACGACGACGATGAAATCCGCCTCCGTCTTCAAGTTGAAGAACGGTCGCAGTGTTTCGATCTTCCCGCCGCGCTCGGGATAGGGCAACGGCAGCATGCCGCGGGGCCGGCGGAAGCGCACCGGGGGGCTTTCAACGATGCTCCATCCACCCGCGGTGATACGGATCGCTTCCCAGTTCGGATTGCACAAGTCGATGTAGATGTCGTCGCCGTGCGGAGCGATGCGAGCGTAGACGTCGCGCCGCGTCGCCAGGTTGCTGTTCGCTTTGGTCTCGTATTCGTTGATCGCGTTGTTGATCGCATTCTTCGACATGGCGTGCCTGACCCCGATCGCCAGGATCGACCCCTCGTCGACCAGGCGATCGAGCTGCTTTTGCAAGTACGCGATATAGGCGCCGCGGAATTCCATCGATCGAATCGGCCAGGTTTCGCGGTGACCATCGATAATCAAGTCGGCGAAGACTTCGCCATTCGGGTCGTGGAAGAGCGCTTTGTCGCCGTCGACGAAGACGTTGACGAGGCGCTGGCGCTCGCGGTCCTGCTGGAGCTTGCGCATCGCCTGCCGCTCCTTGGCATTGAGCGGGAACTGAACGATGTTGCCGTCGTCGTTGCTGTCGTCGGCCATCATGGTTTCCTCCGCAACCATGAGACCAAGCCCAGAATGTTGAGGGCGATGGCGAGCAGGACGGTGCCGCCGACGATGAATGCCAGACCCAGGTCGGCAACGCCGGCGTCGAATGTGTGATAAGGGAAGGCGGGCATGGTGAACCGCTCATACCGGTTTGCTGTGCCAAGTCCCGACCCGCTGCTGCAAGCGGGTCGGGGCGCTCATTCATCTAACAGCAACACCGCCGCGCGTGAATGACGCCAAAGTTGCATAGCGTCGACTACGAACGTCAGCGTGATCTGGAAGTATTCGGCTGTTGAGGTAAGTTGAGCGGCCGATCCCGACAGGCGATGCCGGGATCGGCCCAGCCTTCACACTCGACGGGATTGGCCCCCGTGAGCGCAAAAGCCAAGAAGAAAGTTACCACAGCGCGGTCGCTGCCGCTGGTGAGCCCTAACTGGTGGCCCTGGGTGCAGGCGATCTTGTATGTCCGTAAGCAGGTGGGGAATCGCACTATAGCCGACGACGATCTAGCGGCGGCTATCAATCGACTTGACGTGCCCGTCAAGATTGAAACGTTTGATTGCCGGACCGATCCACCGCGGAAAATATCGGAGGTGCTGCAGAAAACGTTTTTTCGTAACTATCCATTCAAGCCTATCCTTAACACCATACATCCGTGCCCTCTTACCCCGGATGGACTTCGTCCGCATGACAGAGACCTGTTTGCTATCCGTCCGCAGGCGTTCTTCGCTTGGGGACCGGAGGTGCAAAGACTTTGGCCGGCCTCCACGACGGAGTCGAACACCGCGGGATCGAACACCGCGGGTTCGCGATCGGTACTGCGACAGCCGACAGGGCCGAAGACTGCACGGCGCTGGCAGGACCATGTTTTGCGCGAGATCATTCGCGCTCATTGGGAGGGCCGCCCAGACCCTCCAGCGTCTGAGCTAGCTCAATCATGCACCGTACACGTAGGCGTCACGCCTGAAACCAGCGCGATTACTAGGTTTCTTCGGGACGTGCGCGACGGGCGGTAGTCCTCCTCGAACTGTTGTCGAACTGTTGTCGAACTGTTGTCGGTGCAAATCCTGCGCCGCGTTAGCGTGCGCCATCGTAATTGATGGAGCACGGCGATGGCACGTGCAGCAGAGATAAAGGAGCGCAAGCCACCTGCGCGCTCGTCCCGGCGGGGTCTGACCCGCTCGGGCGTAGTCCGTGCTGAGCCGACCGCCGTCTATAGCCGCGCGGGTTTTTGCGCAGCGCATGGGCTCAGCGAAAGTTTTTATCACAAGCTCCAGAATGAAGGCCAAGGCCCCGACGAATTGAGGGTGGGCTCGAGGGTTTTCGTTTCGTTTGAGGCCGCCGCGAGGTGGCGCGCCGCGAACGAGGTGAAGACGGCGGAGACACCCGCTCTCCAAGGGCAAGAGATAGCCGACCCGCGCACCGTCACCGGCGATCGGGAAGGAAACTACTCGGGTGACGAGAAGGAGAGAAAAGACCGGGCCCGTTGAGTGGTTCGAGAAGCCTAAAACGAACCCGGTCTCCGAAGCAGCGAATGGAGGATCCCATGCTGCGACGTTCTACGGACGACCATGTACTGAGTGTTCCCCCCACCGTCAAGGAGAACGGCCACAAGGCCCGACAACGGAAGGCGCCGCTCTCCGCTACGGAGGCCGCCTTGATCAGCGTCGCCCTGGTCAACGGTCGGCTGACCGCTGCGCAGGCGTGTCGGCTGACCGGGGCCAACGCCGGCTATTTCTCCATTGTGAACGGACTGTCCGATCGTGAGGAAGGAATTGCTCGCGCGCGGAAAGCTCTCGCTCACGGAGCTGCACAACGGCAAGCGCAACAACGGTAACGGCACCAATGGCGGCAACGGCGAACACGCGGGCGAGAGCCTGATTGAACGCTTGCGGCGTGCTGATGCCGCTGAGTTGGTGACGGCGGTGCGCGAGTTCGGCGTCGCCAGGTTCTTCGACGTCGCGATCGTCCCAACCCTTGATCACGGCGTGACCGAGGTCGTGGTCGACCAGGCTTAATCGTTCGGCGCCGTCCGCGCGAATGCGGGCGGCGCCCGTTTTTTCTGATTTGATTTCCTGTTTGTCAGTTTGAGGCGAGCTATGACCGTCAACCTTCGGCACGAGCCGGTTCACTCGCCGTTCGGCGGCAGCGTCGCCGCGCGCGTGCTGCGCTGCCCAGCGTCTGTCGATCTCGCTCGGAAAGTGCCTGCGTATCTGCACCGGCCGTCCGCCTACGCCGACCGCGGCTCGGCGCTCCACGCCGCGACGACCCTTCTCCTCGAGGACAATCCGCCCTCGCTCGAAAGCCTCGTTGGCAAAACGATCGGCTCCTACACGATCACCTCCGACGACATCGAGAATGCCCTGCGGCCAGTGATGTACGCCTACGTGGAGCCGCTCTTGAACGCGCCCGGGGCCGAGTTCTACCTCGAGCGGCGCGTCATCTTTCCGACCATTCCTAATACCTGGGGCACAGTCGATCTGCTCGTCCGCATCGGCCGCACGATCCACGTGATTGACTTCAAATTCGGCGTCGGCGTGCGCGTTCTCGCGCTCACTCCGGACGGCGACGAGGACGTCCTCAATTCGCAACTTATGTTTTACGCCTGTGCGGCGCGCCACTCGCTGCCCGAATTCTTCGCCGGGGTCGAGAGCATCGTTCTGACGATCCTCCAGCCCGTGTCGGTCGATATCGAAGCCGAGATGGTCTCTTCGACCGCGGTGACGAACGCCGAGCTCGACGAGTTCGTCACGGTCTATCGCGCCGCCTGCGAGGAGGCGCTCTCGGAAGCGCCGCGCTTGCAGCGGGGCGCTCATTGCCGTTTCTGTCCCGCCCGGCCGATCTGCCCGATGCATGCGGGGCCGTTGCTCGATTTGGCCCAATTCGCGGCGCCGGCGACGCCCGCCATACCGAAGGAAGCCTACCTGCAGGCGCTTGCCGCTGGCCTGGACCTCGTGGACGCGATCAAGGACATCTGCGTCGCGTTCCGCGATCAAGCCAAGCGCGCGCTGGAGCAGGGCGACAACGTGCCCGGCTACGCGCTTTCGGCCGGCCGCGCCGAGCGCCATTGGCGCGACGAGAACGCTGCGTTTGCAGCTCTGCAAAGCGCTGGTTTTTACTACGACGATGTCATGAAAGCCGAAATGCGCTCGGTTAAACAGGTCGAAATCCGGGCGAAAGCGCGCGGCCTCGAAATCCCCAAAGAACTCATCGGTTCACGTCGCTCCGGCGTCTCGCTGGTGCGGAGTGAAAACGTGCGCGTCCCGGTCCTCGGACGGAGCGAGCTCGCACGAACATTCTCCGAGGCGCTCAAAGCCTTTCAAGGAGGAAGGCAACCATGAGCAATCCCGATCGCGACCACGATCGCGCCAGCGATCACGCCAACGACAATGGCGAACACGAACGGCCCGGGGGCAAGATCGCCTCCGCGCCTGCAGGAGGTGCGCTCACCTCCTTGGCGTCGCTCCAAGCAGCGCTCGCCAATGTCAACACCGCTGCCATCATCGGCCGTACTGGCTTGCCGATGCTGCTGTTCAAGAGTCGAGAAGACAGCGGCACTTGGGGATTTGGACAGAGGCGCACCATCCCCGAGGCAGACAGCCGATGGGCCATCAATCCGTTGACGTTCAAGTGGGGCACTATCTGCTTCAACGGCAACAAGGTGGTCGACGAGCGCCTCGTTTCTGTCAGCCAGCCGAAACCTATGATCACGGAAATGCCTGACACAGGATTTCCGTGGCAAGAGGAATGGGCTGTCAACATGAAATGCACCAACGGCGCCGATGCTGGCGTCGAGGTGATCTTCAAGGCGACGACCGACGGCGCCATCAAAGCCGTCGTCACAATGGTTGATCAGGTCCGTGACCGGCTCAACAGCGGTCAGCATGACGGCAAGATCGCGCCGATCGTGCTGCTCCAAAAGGACAGCTACCCCCACAGCCAGTACGGGAAAGTTTGGTTTCCCGTGTTGACGATCGTCGATTGGATGTCGCTCGACGGCCCGGCGCCAACGCCGGCACCCGAACCGGCGCCAGTCGAGCAACCGCGACGTCGACGCGTTGCGTGACCCGGCACGCGTACGCGCGTGTCCTGACAGGGCGAGGCTGGCCGCGCGGCAGCCTCGCCTGTCTTTCTGAGCTGCGAGAACCGCGATGTTCAGCTCCGGCGATCTCATTTGGATTGATTTCGAGGTCTACGGCGGGCCGCTCGATCTGAAGGCGGCCGGAACGTTCCGCTACGTCGCCGCGGCGTCGACGCGCGCCATTGTTCTGGCCTACGCCATCGGCGGCGCGCCGGCGCTGACCTGGCACGCCGACGGCGCGATCCTCGATTGGGACAACGCGCCGGACGAGCTCCGCGCCGCCTTCGAGCGGAGCGCAACCTTCGGCGCGTGGAATGCGAGCTTCGACGCCGCCGTCTGGAATTATGCCACGCTCGGATTTCCCTTCCTCGCGCCGGAACGCGTCATCGATCCGATGGTGCAGGCCGGCGTCTCCAACCTGCCAACCGATCTCGAGCGTGCCTCGCGCTATCTCGGCGGCGCCGGCAAGCAGAAAGACGGCAAGGCGCTGATCCGACTGTTCAGCGTCGAAGGCGCGAACCCGCGCGAGCACCCAACAAAGTGGGAGCAGTTTCTCGCCTATGCGTGCCAGGACATTGAGGCAATGCGCGAGGTTTATCGCGGGACCCGACCGCTGCCGCTCGAAGAGTGGCAGCAATCCTGGGCGTTCGAGCATATCAACCGACGCGGCGTGGTGCTCGACATGCCCTATGTGCGCCGCGCCGCAGCGCTTGCGGCCGAAGACGCCATC
>Ga0306920_100017005_pt1 | contig 10031 bp, 5 predicted proteins | sample flu12Cox44000170_FD_204666 | JGI IMG/M metagenome (GOLD analysis project Ga0306920, IMG submission 204666) | Lab enrichment of tropical soil microbial communities from Luquillo Experimental Forest, Puerto Rico - flux4day.12C.oxic.44.000.170 (v2)... | ecosystem: Environmental > Terrestrial >...
AACGAAAGCTATGATTCGGACAATCGCTGCCAGAAAAGAGTCGACGGCTCGCCGAAGGCCATTCCGGTGTTTCGTGACCGGAATGGTTCGACTCATATTGCGTGAGCCAAGGACGTCTCAGCCTCGCGCCAACACTACTCGCGTGCGAAAAATGAATGTGCCAAAGGGTGCGCTCAAATCGCGAGGTTACTTCGACTGGAGGGACGCAATGGTTTTCAGCCTATCTAGCAATATCGAGACACGTGCCTGGATCGCCTGATCAGGGAGTAGATAACCAGGTGTACGCTCGATCTTCACCCGAGGACCCTGCGACAGATCAGGGATCGTGCCCGGCAGAACGGCATGGACTTGGATGTCGGACAATCAAATTCTCCTGCCCGGCGGTGTCGTCAAGTACGTCCAGGTGGTGACGTGTGCTGGAAGAGATAACTCCGTCGACCTCAACTACATGGGCGCAGTTACCGACATCACCCAACGCAAGAACGCCGATGAAGAACGCGAGGCTCTGTCTCGCAGCTTACAAGAAAGGCAAAGCCAGGCTGGAAGAAGCTCGTGCGCTCGCCGAGGGCGGCGCGTTGCTAAAGCTTAGAAAGAGCAAGCGCTGCCCTGCGGTGCGCCTCCCCTGCAACTATCGGGTCGCAATTCGGCTTGGTGAGAAGTTCTAATAATGATACTTGGTTTTCATTGTCCACTCGCTCTTCGGATACTGCTCATGCAATAACCGGAAAGACTTCTCCGACCATTTCGTCGTCTCTGGGTCCGTGCACCCGTAGCGCGTGGAACGCACCACCAGGTACAGGGCCTGCGGCACTCGCTCGTCGCTCGGGTGCGATCTAGCGTAACCAAGGACCTCGTCAGCCAGGAAATTGGGGGCTATTGCAGCCTCGGCGAGCCTGCCCTTCTCGCGCTCGAACTGCGCCATCTCGTTCACCGAAAGGAATGAGGGTCGCGGCAGACCGGGATCGCGGTCCGTTCGGATGCGCGCGCTCGCGTCGTTCACCGGTTCACACCACCAGTTGTCGCGAAAGTTGTCGATCTCGCCGAGCGTTGCCGAGCGCAACAGGCCCGTCCGCACATACGGGCTTAGCCCAGGATTCTGCAACGTCACAAACGCCGCCGCAAACCGCTTCTCGTCATTTATTTTCGCCGACCGGAACGGCTGCATCGCGTTCCAGAGCGGCTTGTCTAGTTCTGCGATCACAGGCTGCAGCTGATCTGCCGCCGCCATGTTTCCCAGCACCGTTGCCCGAATCCAGGTGCTGCGGGCCAACTCCCTCCGCAGCGGAGCGGGCAGTGTCGGCGACTTCGCCGACTCGGCCAGCAAGTCGAGTGGCATCCCGTGCGCCAGAATCTGTGCCGAATAGTCGTTGAAAAAGGCCTGGCCCTTGTCCTTCTTAGCGCGCTCGGTCAGGGCTTGGTCGTCGTCCCCGGCGACATCGCTACCGTCCATGTCCAAGCCGATCTGCGCCGGCACTTCGGCCGCGTGGGTGAGAAAATCCGCCAAACTCGTGCTCAGCTGCTGCCGCTCATCGTTGAAGAGATTGCTCGTCCCTTGTGGCAACTCGCTCTCAGGACGACTGAGCCATGAATCCAGTTCCTTCCGCGCTGCCTCCGGCTGTTTTCCGCGTGCCATGGTCCGCAAAGCATAGTAACGAACGCTGATGTACCCAGGGGAGGTAACTGGCACTCTCTCCGCTGCCTTTAGCAATTCCGCCGTGCTTGCGTCATTCGGGTCACTCAGATCCAGTGCGGCAATCAACCATGCCAGCGAGTGCTCTTCGCGCCAGCGCTCCAGGGCATGTTTGGCGTCCTCGTTCGCGGAGGGATGAGGCACTCCCTGCCGATCTTCATACGTTCGCTCGCTATGGAAGGTTTTGACCCAGTCGCTCAAGTCCGATGCTTGCTCGCCCTGCGATACCAGCAGCACATAGTCCCAAAGATGCTGTTTGAAATCCGGCCCTGGATCGGGCTGCGCCATCAGCTGCTCCAGTTCGACAACCCGCTTTTCCGGCTCCGTGCGAAAGCGAACATAGTCCAGCAGCCGTTGGGCCGCATCGCGCATAGCTTCCGACTGCGAATCGTGTAACGCCCTCTCCAGGTCCGTTTGTGCCGCTCGCAATCCCGCCATTTCGAGTTTCCCCTCATTCGTCGCGCTCAGCGTCGCTTTGCGCACTAACGCACGCGCGGCAAGGTACTCGCCATATGGTGCCCACGCAGATTCCTTATCCTTCGCGACAGCGTCAAATGCCGTTGCCGCTTCGTCAAACCGGCGCTGATAAAACAGAGCTGCCGCAATCTGATAGTTGCGGTCCGCCCGCAGCAATGGATCGGTGGACTCAAGTACAGCCGGAACCACGCTAGAAGCCCCCTCGCAATTCTCGAATACCTGGTCCTGAGCCGCCAGCCATTGCTTCACGGCCGCGCTCGCTGCCCCGTATCTCTGGACGCGCGCCTCCAGCGTCCGTTCGGCGGCCTTGAACGCATCGTCAGGACAATTCAAGAATGTCTGGTACGGCTGGTCCTTGATGACTGGCGCGTACGCACCGACATGTTCAATCCGCGCCACGCCCTCCACCCGCTCTCGCGCCTTCAGCCACGCGTCGGAGGCGGGATGCTGGTCGGCAAACGGAGGCGGAGTCGGTCCCATGTTCCGGTTCCACACGTCCATAGCGTCGCGCTGCTGTTCGCCGGTTAGCTTCATTCCGCTCAAGTAGCGATAACCCACAATCAGATAAGACCGCCGCATCGTGGGCAGGAGGATGCCGAGCTTTCCTGCGGCGAACTCCGCCTGCGACGTTTGTGGCGCTCGGTCGGGAATGAAAATCGCCTCGTCAAACCACGGCCCGCAACCATAGATCGCGGGCGCCGCCAGCACAACCACCACCGCGGCTATAAGCAAGCCGTAGCGCACCCGGCGCGAATATTCCAGTGTCATCGCCATGCCTCTACCTCCCCAACAAGCTTCTGCAAGGATCGTTCGGTCCACGGAGAAGGAGAAAACGCGTACAGCCGCCGCCCCCGCGGCAGTTTGGACCAGCGCTCATCGAGCGAAACTCCAAGGCTGGTGCGGCAAGCCGCTTCTCGGAAGTCGTGTCCCGATCGTATCCAGCTCGTAACCTCAGCCTGCCCAACCCCCATGCAGAACAGCATTGGCACGGCCTCATCAATCGGCAGCCCCGTCATCCAGCGGTCGCCGATGCACCAGGAACTGAGTGCGGTGATCGAAATCGGCATCGATGCCGGCAGCTGCTGCCTCAGTTCGACCAGCAGCTCGCGATAGAACGCCCGTTCCGATGCGGTCGCATCGAAGTCCACTTGGAGCGCTACCACGCCGGGTAGTCGGCCCGCTCCCGAAATCTCGCCCGCAACCCTCTTGGCAGTCTCGTGGTCGAGCGCAGCTTCGGCCAATGTTTCGATACGCACCACAGCAACCAATCTCGTTTCCCGAGCCACTTGCAGCGGCTGCATCCGTGGACCGTAACTCATTCCCTTCGGCCCTAGCCGTACAGTGCCTGCCAGAAACGCCACTCCCGCCCTTGTCGGGTCAAGAAAGCGCAGGTCCTCCGGTCGCTGCCACGCCCAGAGAACTAGCAATGGCACGGCGCTCATATCATGTGTCTCGGCACGTACGGTGTGGGCGCAAAGACACGAAATATTCCAGGGAAGAAGACGGCGTTTAAAGAATAGCGGGGCGAATAAAACCGCAAGGATTACAATTGCAGCGCAGCGGACAATGCATTTCATCGTGGTCAGAGGAGAATTGCTTTCAGCTTGCCCTACCGTTCAAACCTTGCAACCTGCCGTCCAACGTCCAAGTTTACCGCGAGGGAACCGAACCTTGAGTGAGGAGTCACTCGATTCAGACAAGGTTTGAATTAGCCGAATGGTGTGCGAGTTGTGTGCGAGATTCGCAATGACACGGACGTTACGAATCGGCTCTTGAGTTGCGGCGGAACAGTTGTGTTCACTCCACTAAGCATTGAATCCTTCACTTGCAACCGTAATTGTGAGCCTGAAGTGTTGTCTTTCGGGCTCAATTAGGCTCCCGATTTTGTGGATGGACTTGAGATGTCATGATCCGAAATCTTACGAGTGCTTGGCTAGCCGCGTAGCTGCGAACCCGACGATCTGATCTTTGCCCAAATGGCAAGGCGAGTTGTTCAGCCGTGACCAGCGGCAACGTCATTGCGGCACTAGCTTTGATCCATCAGTATCTTGCTTTTTGCGTTTTTGCGCGTTAGCCTCGCCCATTTGTTTGCCGCTTGTAGTGATCGATGAGAAAGCCAAGACCAATCGATAGAGTTCTTTGGAATTGATCGGTTTTGCCAAATGTGCGTCCATGCCAACATTAAGGCACCGTTCCTTATCGCCATCCATGGCATGAGCGGTCATGGCGATGATAGGAATGTGCGAATCGGTCTCATAACGGCGTATCAACGTCGTGGCTTCGATGCCGTCCATTTCGGGCATTTGGACGTCCATGAAGATTAGATCGAATGGATGGCTGCGAAACAGTTCGATGGCCCGCTTGCCGTTTTCCGCGATGGTTACCAAATGCCCCTCCCGCTCCAACAACCTGCGGGCCAGCTTTTGGTTCACGAGATTGTCTTCGGCCACAAGGATTCGCACGCCGTGTGTCAGCGCACGGTTGGGCGTATCCGCTTCCTCGTGTCGCGCTTGAGATTCGGGCCTACCCGGAGCCAAGATTCTTAGTATTGCATGCCGCAAATCGAGTTCTCGAATCGGCTTGATCAGGTGGGCTTTGATCCCAATTTCCCGGCAAGACGCGATCGCCGGCGTGCAGTCATCGGAAGTCAGCATCATGATTACCGAATCCGAAAGCTTTGAAGTAGAACGAATCCTGCGGGACAACTCCAGGCCATCCATCCCCGGCATTCGGAAGTCGATCAGAATCAGTTGGTAGGGGTCGTTTTCCATTGTGGCTCGAGACAAAGCACGAAGAGCACTGTCACCGTCGCCTGCGCTGTCGACTCGCAGATTCCACTTCTCGAGAAGCGACTCGAGAATCCGCCGATTGCTGGCGTTGTCGTCGACCACCATAACCTTGGAATTAGCCAACTCGAAAAGATCGAGCGGGGACTCGCGGGGAGGAGCTTGGGCTGCACGAACGGGGATGGTGAAATGAAAGGTTGTGCCGATTCCGGCGTGGCTTTCTAACTGCATCGTGCCACCCATGAGCTTCACCAGTCGATGGGAAATGGCGAGGCCCAGTCCCGTGCCCCCAAATTTGCGCGTGGTAGAAACGTCGCCTTGTGAGAAAGCCTCAAATACCAGCTTTTGTTTTTCACTGGAAATTCCGATTCCCGTGTCCGAGACGGAGAATTTGAGAATCGCTCCCTGCGCCGTCTCCTCCTGGGCAACCCTCAACACCACCTCGCCCTGGTGCGTGAATTTGACCGCGTTTCCCAGCATATTGAATAAAACCTGTCGCAAGCGGGTCGGGTCGCTTTGAATGAAGCGTGGGCATTGTTGGATGATCTCGCAGGTCAGCTCTAGTCCTTTTTGGTGAGCTTGCACGGCAAATGCCTTGGCGGAGGTCTCGACGAGATCGGCGAGGTTGATGGGCAGCATTTCCAGGTCCAACTTGCCCGCCTCAATCTTTGAAAAATCCAGGACGTCGTTCACGATCGCAAGTAAGGTATGTGCAGCCTCTCGGCTGGTCACGAGCAGATCTCGTTGATCCGGACTGAGCTGTGTATCGAGAGCCAGCTCGGTCATGCCGATGATTCCGTTCAGAGGCGTGCGAATTTCGTGGCTTATGTTGGCGAGAAAGGCGCTTTTTGCCCGGTTCGCGGCCTCTGCCGCTTCTTTGGCTTGCTCGAGTGCTTGTTCGGCCTGCTTCTTAGCGGTGATGCTCCGCGAAATTCCGAATGTTCCGATGATCTTCGCCGATGCGTCGCGCAAGGGCATCTTGGTAGTCGAGACCCAAGTCACCCGTCCGTCCGGCCAAGTCTCCTTTTCTTCCTTGCCGATGATTGCATTGCCAGAGCGCAGCATCTCATGCTCGTCTGCTAGCCTTTCCCGAGCCTGCTCCGGGCCAAAGAAATCGACATCGCTTTTGCCCAGCGCTTCGGCGAGCTCGGTCAGGCCGAACTTCTTAAGGTGGGCTCGACTATTTCGAATAAAGCGGCTCTCGGCATCTTTGAAGTAGATGTAGTCCGGCGTGTTTTCTAGCAGGGCGGTAAGCAAATTCTTTTCTTGCAGAAGTGCCTCTTCGATTCTTTTCCGTTCACGGCGCTTCACGATTCGAAGCCGGTGAATCAGACACCCGAGCAGCACTAGGGCCAGCGCCAAGAGCCGGATGGCAACAGCCATATAGCGGTCGCGTTGCTGCAATGCCCAAACGTAATACACAATAGTTGCATCGTTATTAGGATTCAAAGACCAACGGAAATAGATTGAGGAAAGAGTGTCATCCCTGGTCAAGTCCCCAAGACTTGACGCTATGGCATCGGCAGCGCGATCGGCTCCTGGCCGGGAATAGGAGGCGCCGATGCCGAACATTACCCTGCCGTTCGGCAAAGGAAAGAAGTTTAACTTTGCGTTGCGGCATGCCGCCACTTGCTGAAACTGGGCGGCGGTGACGTCGTCTGCAGAGATCATTCCTGCATTCGCCTTGTCCAGGCAGATTGCTTCGAGAATCTCTAGATTGGCGCCTCGAGCGACCAGGTGCGCTCCGGGGAAGCTCGCTTCTGCCAGACGGTCGTTTAGATCCGTCTTGTAGTACAGGATTGTGCGCCAAGGCGTGTCTTTGAGACCCGATATCCCACTGGACTGAAGCGAAATCATCCAATATCTGTTGGCCAGCCACGGACGCGAGATGTAGACGAACTTTCTTCTCCCTGGAATATCGCCCACCAGAGGCCACAGATCGACTTTGCCGCTTCTCAGGCTGGTCTCGGAACCCTCCGGCGCATAGACCCACTCAATCGGTATGTGTTGGCGCCGGGCGGCCTCAACGAACACCTCAATTACTGGCCCGGTAGGAGTTCCATCTGGCCTGAAATATCGACCGTTCGAATCAAACCCCACGCGAAATGGTTTTGGCGATAGCCGAGGATCACCCGCTCTCCAGTGTCTGCACCAGAGCAGAAACGACAGCGAAAAAAGCGCGGCTGCAATCCACAAAACAATGCGTGGATGGTTAGATTTATTCAAATGCTTCATCGATTGAAGCAGCGCGGCTTCTCAATTGTCGAATCGCCCATGCGGGTTGTTTGCAGTCGCCGACGGGTCGGTTACCAACATGGAATACGCGCGTTGGCTCTTGCGTGGCGAACTTGATTTCATTCTCAGGAGCCTCATCGCGTGTTCTCAATTGCGTGAGCCGCATTCGGAGGTTTAGAAATCAAAGCATCCGCCTTTCTGTGGCCTGTTCCGATCGAGGACGGCTGAGCACTGTGGCACGTACGTTCAGCTCAAACGCATTCCTTACCGCATTTGTGTCCGGTATCTAGCATGCAGTGCAAGCTCCAGTTTTCCTACATCACCAACGTGACTCAAGACCCGTGTGACGTGCGGGTTACTTGTCCTGCTTTTGTTCCAAGCTCTTGACAGGACGGCATTTCGCCGCTTCTCATAACAGCCAGAATTGCTGGAACTAAACTCTGGTGAGATTACTGTTGGGGGTAGATTTCGGATGCGTGTTCGCTTTCCGGTCACCGGGACTTGTGAGAGATTACGTTACCAGTGGTTACGGACCAAATTCCCCTCATATTGAGGATTAGCATTGTTGGAAAGATGTCACCGAGACTTCCAGTGATCACCAACCGCAAGTTCTAGGAAACGGGAGAGCTTAAGTATTCCCCGGAACAGGGGCAAAGCCGGGCCTGGCTTTCACGCTGCTCGTCGTCGACCAATCGGGGATTCGAGAAGTTATAGGCGGGCAGGTCTTCCCTGAAAGGCAAGCCGAACTTGCGATCATTCCTGCTGGAATCCTCCGGGATTATCCTCCAGACGCTACGGTCACACTGCGGTCACTACTCATCGCTAAAGTGTCAGTGCGCTGCGCCCTGGTTTCCCGAAACAGCCCTCCTTGCCTCGATGAGCTCCGGCCTGCCTGGCCTGTCGCCGTGTTCGCACACCTTCAGAAGTTCACTGTTATACCTGCGACTCACGTCGGGGCACCCGGTGAGTTGGGCAGCGCGGCGGGCTCCATAAAGGGCACGGAAGCGTGACGGCTCCGTTTTCAGCGTTGCTTCAAATTCTGTCAGCGCCAGCTGTGGCTCATTGGTTGCTAGCAACATCTCACCAAGCAGCTCGTGGGCTGGAGCTAACGGTCCGGGGGTCACGGCACTCTTCTCCGTTCCATCCTCCAGTTGCACCGCCGACCTCATCTCCCGGAGCGCGTCGTCCCGCTTGCCCGCTGCGAGCATTGCCCAGGCTCGGACCTCGCGCCCCTGGATCTCTACTTGCAGAGCCCAATAATCTTCTCCTGATTTCAGCAATCGCTCGCGGACTTCTTGTAGGGATTTCGCTGAATCGTAAGCTGCTTGCACTTCGCCCAGCCGCGCCGCGCCCAGTCCACGGGCAAACCAAGTCATGGCCTCGGTATATGGAAACGGCGTCTTGCGGGGCGTCAGCCGCGCAGCCTGCTTCCAATCACCTCGTTCGAGCGCGTACCTTGCCGGGATTGCAGCTATAGCAAAATACCCGACTGACGGACTGCCCGCACCGCCGATAACTTTGTTCGGATCAAAGCGTGACGTGATTTCTGGCAACGAATTCAGCACCCGCTGCGCAGCCTCATCCTGCCCGGTCTGCAAATAGGCATAGACCTCGTAGTCGCTGGCATGCAGCTCTTCCGCGGTCTCAGCGTCTCTCTTGGCCGCAGCGGCAGCGGCTATATTACTCTTGATCGAGTCCTGCCAATAGCCCATACGTGTGAAGGTGTGAGACGGCATATGCAGCGCATGAGGCGAGTCCGGCGCGATCTCCGAGTAGCGTCGAGCAGCTCCCAGCGCTCGCCCTGCTAAAGCGGGGACATCATATGTGTGGATGATGTAGTGCGCCAGTCCGGGATGATTTGGCTCCTTTTGAAACAGCTTTTCCAGGATCGCACCCGCCTTCAGACGCCCGGCGTATGCCTTGTCAGCAGGATCTTCCGACGCTGAGATCGCCAAACTGTAGAAGATCTGGGCCTCGTGGTCCGATGGATATTGTGCCGCTAGGGATTCCATAGCGTCGCGGTAGGCAAGCAAGCGCGAGCGTTGCGTGGTGTTCTCGAAGTTCGCGTATAAACAAGAAACGGCCGCAATATATACGCGTTCGCGCTCTGTCTTCGCACCCGTGGTTGCACCAACTTCCGCAATCACTCGCCCTGCCTGTAACTGGTTCTTGTCCTTCGATTCCGGAGCAAACGGATTACTCCAGTGGCTTAGGGCGATGCCCCAGTAGGCGATGCCACAAGTCGGGTCGTCACGCAGGGCGGCATTGAATTTGTCAATGGCGCGGCTGAATTCGAAGGAGTGCAGGAGTGCTACAGCCCGATCGACTTCCTGTTGCGCCGTCTCACCGCACGAAGTGGCGAAGTGCACTGTTCCTAGCTTTTCACTACTGGCACGCGTATGCCCCTCAGCGATGCTGCTGGTGCCTAGAACCAGGAGGCAGGCAAATAGGACTCGGTTCTGCAAGAAGTGCCATCTCCTTTTTGTGCAGCCGGAACCCGGTCACAGGTATTGTATTGCGCTGACGACTAACCTCGTCATTGCGCGCACAGCAATCCCCAAGGCGTGTATAACCCGCTTCATGCCAGAAAATGCGTTATGGCGAGTAACTCCCGAATCCCGGCCAGCCTTCATAAAGTCCGCCCCAGCTCAAAGCCGGGGCTCGATGCCGATTCGTTCTTGCTCCTCATCCTTGCTTGCGAAGAGGCAGTAAAAGTAAAGAAGCGCTTCCTCTCGACTTTCACTAGTCACTGCCGCTCAGATTCTGCGCTTTTGGTTGAGCGGCTCCCCGTCTGCCCAGTCCTCGTCATTTCAGGGTTGCCCGTGACTAGACGAGGATCTTCG
>Ga0306920_100017006_pt1 | contig 10030 bp, 9 predicted proteins | sample flu12Cox44000170_FD_204666 | JGI IMG/M metagenome (GOLD analysis project Ga0306920, IMG submission 204666) | Lab enrichment of tropical soil microbial communities from Luquillo Experimental Forest, Puerto Rico - flux4day.12C.oxic.44.000.170 (v2)... | ecosystem: Environmental > Terrestrial >...
CTCGTGGGCGTCGCCAGCCTGATCGCCGCCGCCTTGATCTTCGGACCTAAGCCTTAATCGCTAAGCACGATCCGTTTGGTCTCGACGATCGCGTCGCCGTCGCGCGCAAGCGAGCGCCAGATCGCTTCGCACCGCCATTGGCCGCCGCCGCCTTCCACGCGGTAGAGATTGTAGCCGGCGCAATGCTCGCCCCGCGCTTCGGAGGCCGAAGGCGCGCCGACCACCGGGATGCGGCGCTGCGGTCCTTCAAGCTCGATGAGCGAGTGCGCGTGGTCGTGGCCGTGGATGACGAGCTCCGCCCCATGGCGCGCCAGCGCGGCGCGGAAGTCGGCGCCGTCGAGGAGCCGTTTGAGATAGCGCGCCGGTTTGCTCATCGGTGGATGATGGATCAGCACCGCGCGAAAAAGCCCCTCGCGGTTGCTGCGCTCGAGCGCCTCGGCCAGCCGGGCGATCTGCTCGCGGCCGAGCCGCCCGGTCGCCAGGAAAGGCGCCGTGGGCGCCGCCGTCGACACTCCGATCAAGGCGAGCGGCCCGCGCCGGCGCACGAACGGAAACGCCGTCTCGCCGGCGTCATCCCCGCGCATATAGTCGCCCCAGTAGAGCTGAGGATGGCGCGCCGCGGCGCGCACGTAGACGTCGTGATTGCCCGGCACCAAGGTGACGTCGCGCGGCGACCCGAGTGTTGCGAGCCAGGCGCGCGCCGGCGCGTATTCGCCCGGGAGCGAGATATTGACGAGATCGCCGGTCACGGCGATGTGGTCGGCCGTTTGCGCCTTGAGATCCGCCACGATACGCGCGAGCACGTCGGCGCGGTGAATGCGCCCGCGCTTGCGCCGCCAGTTGAGAAAGCCGGTCGCGCGTTTGCCCATGAGCTCGGCCAATCGCGGCCGCGGCAGCGGTCCGAGATGGGGGTCCGACAGATGCGCGAGGACAAACATGCGCGCATCATAGGATGCCATGATTGTGACTGTCGCGAGGAGCTTGCAGCGATCCGCGGCGCGGCTGATCGCCGCGAAGCCCGAGCCTCACGAACTCCCGATCAAAATCCCCGCGACAAACACCAGCACGCCGCCGACGACGACTTGAAACGTCGCCTGGAGGAACGGCGTATCCATGAAACGATGGCGGATGTAGGAGATGGCCGCGAGCTCGACCGCGACCACGGCGATGGCGACGGCGGTCGCCGTCCAGAAATTGGGGATGAGATAGGGCAGCGTGTGACCGAGCCCGCCGATCGCGGTCATCACCCCGCAGACCACGCCGCGCACCAGCGGCGCCCCGCGCCCGGTGAGCGAGCCGTCGTCGGAAAGCGCCTCGGCGAAGCCCATGGAAATGCCGGCGCCCACCGATGCGGCGAGCCCGACCAGGAACGTCTCCCAGGTATTGTGGGTGGCGAAGGCGGCGGCAAACAGCGGCGCCAGCGTCGACACCGAGCCGTCCATCAATCCGGCGAGGCCCGGCTGCACGTATTGCAGCACGAACATGCGCCGCGCGGTTTCATCCTCCTTGGCGCGCGCGCTGGGTGTCAAGATTTGCTGGCCGAGTGTGTGGGCCAGGCTCTCGTGCCCGACCTCGGCCTCGGCGAGCTCGACCAGGAGCTGACGCACCGAGGCGTCCCGGCTCGTCTCGGTGGCGCGGCGGTAGAATCGCGCCGCCTCGTATTCCATGTTCTCGGCGAACTTGCGCACCTCGTCGAGGTTGAGCGGGTGCATGAGCCAGAGCGGCTTCTTCTGAATGAAGCCCTTGACGTCCTGGCGGCGGATCAAGGGCAGGTATTCGCCGAATTTCGTCCGGTAGAGGTCGAACAGCATGGTGCGGTGGCGCACCTCCTCCTCCGCCATCTCGTCGAAGACCTTGGCGGAGGCCGGATATTTCTCGCGCAGCCCTTCGGCAAAGCCGCGATAGATGCGGCTGTCCTCGTCCTCGTTGGTGATGGCAAGCGCGAGGATTTCCTGTTCGGTGAGTTCGGCAAAGCGTTTCACTGGGGTCCCCGCGCCGTAGATATCGTATATTAGAACTCTTCTAGACAGCAAACTCGCGCTTTTGACAAGCCGGGCGCGATTGGCCCACTTGGAGGCGGCGACAGCATGAAACCCCTCAGCCTCAGTGGGACCCGCCGTGCGCTCGAGCCTGCGCTGCGGCGCCTGCTGCACGTCTATTGGCGCTTCGCACGCGCGATGACGCTCGGCGCGCGCGCGCTGGTGATCGACGCGGACGGGCGCATTTTCCTGGTCAAGCACAGCTACGTCAGCGGCTGGCACTTGCCGGGCGGCGGGGTCGAGACCGGCGAAACGCTCACCCAGGCCATCGCCCGGGAGCTGCGCGAGGAGGGCAACATCGAGATGACGGCGCCGCCGCGGCTGCATGGAATTTTCTTCAACAACCGGGCCTCCCGGCGCGATCACGTCGCGCTCTTCGTCGTGCGCGCGTTCCGCCAGACGGCGGCGCCGGTCCCCAATGGCGAGATCATCGCGCACGGCTTCTTTGCCCCCGATGCGCTGCCCAACGACACCACCGCCGCGACGCGCGCGCGCATCGTCGAGGTGCTCGGCGGCGCGCCGGTGAGCGAACGCTGGTGAGTTGCCTTGGCGCGACCGCAAAGCGCACTCGCGGTTTTTTCGAACGCGCTCTATGGTCGCGCTGGAGCCGTCCGTCCGTAAGAGCCGTCCGTGTCCCCGCGTCTGCAAGCCGTCTACCTCGTACGCTGCGAGGCGCGCTCGATCGAGGAGCGCGCGCGCGCCATTGCGGTCGAGCAAAGCGTCGAGATGCCGGTCTCGGCGATCGCGGACGATTTCGTGCGCTCGGAAATCGTCGGCCGCGTCGAGGGCATTACCGAACGGGCCAGCGGCCTGTTCGAGGTCCGTGTCTCGCTCGCGGTCGAGACCGTCGGACACGACCCCGGGCAGCTCATCAACATGCTGTTCGGCAACACGTCGCTGCACGAGGACGTGGTGCTCACCGATGTCGCGTTTCCGCAGGAACTGGTCGCGCTCTTCGGCGGCCCCCGCCATGGGCTGCACGCGTTGCGGCGGCGGGTCGGCGCGCCGGCGCGGGCTTTGACCTGCTCGCCGCTCAAGCCGCAAGGCCTGCCTGCGGCAAGGCTCGCGGAGCTCGCCAAGAATTTTGCCCAAGGGGGCGTCGACTACATCAAGGACGACCACGGGCTCGCCGACCAGGACTATTCGCCGTTCGCGGCGCGCGTCGACGCGGTTGCGGCCGCGTTACGGGACGTCGCGCAGGCCCATGGCCGGGCGGCGCGCTACGTGCCGAGCCTCTCGGGCGATCTCGACACGATGCGCGCGCAGATCGCGCTCGCCAAAGACGTCGGCGTCGACACCGTCATGGTCGCGCCGATGATCGCGGGTCTCTCGAACTTCCACCGGCTCGTGCGCGAGAACCCCACCGTCGCCTTCGTCGCCCACCCCACCATGGCAGGAGCAGCGCGGATCGCTCCCGCGCTGCTGCTGGGCACGCTGTTCCGCGTGCTCGGGGCCGATGCGGTGGTGTTCCCGAACTATGGCGGACGCTTCGGTTACTCCCCAGATACGTGCCGTGCGCTCGCGCGCGCGGCCTTGGACGACCGCGACGGGTTGCGCCCCGCCGTGCCGATGCCGGCCGGCGGCATGACCATCGATCGCGTGCGCGAGATGCTTGATTTCTACGGGGCCGACGTCATGTTGCTGATCGGCGGCGCGCTGCTCGAGGCGCGCGAAAATCTGCGCCAAGCGACATCGGCCTTCGTGGCCGAAGTCCACCGATACGCGTACGGGTAGAATGATGGCCGCGGGCGAGCGAACGATCCACCGCAAGGCGAAGGATTACCGCTGGGAAGGCGTGGAGGAGCTTGCGTACAAGGAAGACGAGCGCGCCTTGTTCAAGTCGATCACGCGGCAGGTGCTGTTCTGCGATCCGGAGCTCCAGAGCGAGCTGCGCTATTTCGAGATGGCGGCCGGCGGTTTCTCCAGCCTGGAACGGCACCAGCACATGCACGCGGTGCTGATCTTGCGCGGGCGCGGCCATTGCCTCGTCGGCGACGAAGTGAGACCGGTCGAGACCCGCGATCTGGTGACCGTGCCGGCGATGACCTGGCATCAATTCCGCGCCAGCAGAGGCGAGCCGCTCGGCTTCCTCTGCATGGTGAACGCCACGCGCGACAAGCCGCAACTGCCCTCGGCGGGGGATTTGGCCAAGCTCAAGGCGGACGCGAAGATCGCCGCGTTCCTGCGCAACGAACCGACCTAGAACGCATCGTCTGAAATGAAATCAGCGCGCGGGGCACTTTGCCCTGAAACGTCGCTCACGTTACTGTCATTCCCGGATAGCGGCTTGAGCGCGCACGCGTGACATCCTCCCCCACAATCCGCCTCGGCGTCGATATCGGCGGCACGTTCACCGACGTGGCGCTGGAAATCGGCGAGCGGCGGTTTACCGGGAAGATCCTGACCACGCCGCACGCGCCGGAAGAGGGCGTGCTCGCCGCCTTGCGTTCGGTCACGGCCGAGGCCGGCGTCACGCCCGGCGAGGTCGGCGTGATCATCCATGGCACGACGCTCGCCACCAATGCGCTCATCGAGCGCAAGGGCGCCAGAACCGCGCTTCTCACCACCGAAGGATTCCGCGACGTGGTCGAGATCCGCCACGAAAACCGCTTCGAGCAATACGACGTCAACATCGACCTGCCGCCGCCGCTCGTTCCGCGCAGGTTGCGCCTGCCTGTGCGCGAGCGCATCGATGCGCAAGGCGAGGTGCTCCTCCCGCTCGACGAATCCAGCGTTGCCCGGGCGATCGATGCGCTCGCTGCCCAGCAAATCGAGGCCGTGGCGGTCGGGCTGCTGCACAGCTTCACCAATCCCGATCACGAGCGCCGCCTCGGCGATGCGATTGCGCGCCGGTTGCCGCAGGTCGCAGTGACGCTGTCCTGCGAGGTCTCGCCGGAGATGCGCGAATACGAGCGCTTCTCCACCGCCTGCGCCAACGCGTATCTCCAGCCCCTCATCGGGCGCTACCTTGCGAAGCTCGCCCGCGAGCTCTTGCGCGCCGGCTTTCACTGTCCCCTCCTGCTGATGACCTCGGGCGGGGGGATCACGACCACCGAGACCGCCATTCGCTTTCCGGTCCGACTGGTCGAATCCGGGCCCGCGGGCGGCGCGATCTTCGCCGCCTGCATCGCGCGCGAGCACGGACTCGATCAGGTCGTATCCTTCGACATGGGCGGAACGACCGCGAAGATCTGTCTCATCGACAAGGCGCGGCCGCAGACCGCGCGCGCCTTCGAGGTGGCGCGGATCTACCGCTTTCTCAAGGGCAGCGGGCTGCCGCTGCGCATTCCGGTGATCGAGATGGTCGAGATCGGCGCCGGCGGCGGCTCGATCGCGCGCGTCGACACGCTCTGGCGGATCGTCGTCGGTCCAGACAGCGCCGGCTCGGAGCCGGGGCCGGTGTGCTACGGCCGCGGCGGCGACGAACCGACCGTGACCGATGCCGATGTGGTTCTTGGGCGTATCGATCCGACGACCTTCTCCGGCGGCAAGATCACGCTTGATGTCGCGGGAGCCAAGCGCGCGACCGCCGAGCGGATCGCAGCTGCGCTGAATCTCGCAACCGAGCATGCCGCACTCGGCATCAGCGAGATGGTGGACGAGAATATGGCGAATGCCGCGCGCGTGCATGCCATCGAGAGCGGGAAGGATCTCCGCCCACGCACGCTGATCGCTTTCGGTGGCGCCGCTCCGCTGCACGCCGCGCGTGTCGCCGAGAAACTGGGCATCAGTCGAGTCCTTGTCCCGGTCAACGCGGGCGTGGGTTCGGCGGTCGGCCTCCTGCGCGCTCCGGTGGCCTACGAGACCGTTCGCGGCAGGCTGATGCGTCTCGGCAGCCTCGAGCCCGCATCAGTCAACCGCCTGTTCGCAGAGATGCGCTCCGAAGCAGAAGCGATCGTGCGGCGCGGCGCGCCCGCCGCCAAACTGGTGGAGCAGCGCTCCGCTTTCATGCGCTATCGCGGCCAGGGCCACGAAATCGCGGTCGCGCTTCCGGTGCGCGACCTCACGGCTGCCGATCACTCGACCATCCGCGAGCTGTTCGAGGCCGTTTATCGCCGGCTCTACAGCCGAGCGATCCCGGGGGTCGAGATCGAGATTCTCAGCTGGGTGGTCGCGGTGAGCGCCCCATCGGAAGGCCAACTTGGCGCACCGACGCGCGAGCGGCCGAGCAAGCCAAAACCGGCATCGCGGCGGCCGATCTTCGACCCAGGCACCGGTGAGTTCGAGGAAGTGGACATTTATTGGCGGCCGGATCTCGCGCCCGGAGCGCGCATCAGCGGCCCTGCCGTGATCGCGGAGGCCGAGACGTCGACCGTCGTCAGTCCGCTCTTCGACGCCCGGATCGACGAGTTCGGCTATATTGAACTCACCCGCAACGAGGCTTGAATCATGGTCGCTCGTCCCAACGCGGCGCTCGCGCAGATCCACACCCAGATCATGTGGAGCCGCCTGATTGCCGTGGTGGAAGAGCAGGCGCAGACGATGCTGCGGACCGCATTCAGCACCTCCGTGCGCGAGGCCGGCGATCTTTCGGCGGGCGTGTTCGACCGCCACGGTCGCATGCTGGCGCAAGCGGTCACCGGCACCCCGGGACACGTGAACTCCATGGCCAACGCGGTCAAACATTTTCTCGACGTCTATCCGCTCGCCACGATGAAGCCCGGCGACCATTACATCACCAACGATCCTTGGCTCACCTCCGGCCATCTGCATGACATTACCGTGGTGACGCCGAGCTTCTACCGCGGCGAAGCCGTCGCCCTGTTCGCCAACACGATCCATGTGGTCGATATCGGCGGGCTCGGCATGGGACCGGACGGACGGCAGGTGTTCGAGGAGGGCCTGTTCATTCCGATCATGCCGCTCGCCCGCGAGGGTCGCATGAATGAGGATCTACTGCGTCTGGTGCGCGCCAACGTGCGCGAGCCGCTGCAAGTCGAAGGTGACATCTACGCCGCTGCGGCATGCAACGACGAGGGCAGCCGCCGGCTGATCGAGATGATGGACGAGTTCGAGATTGCCAATTTGGACCGCCTCGGCGACACCATCGTCGAAGCGTCGCGTGAGGCGACGCTCGAGCGCATCCGCGCGCTGCCGAAGGGTACTTATCGCAACAGCATGACCATGGACGGCTGTGAGAAGCCGCTCGTGCTCAATGCCGCGCTGACCATTTCCGATGATGGTATCCACGTCGATTTCGACGGCACCTCGCCGGCCTCGTCGCACGGCATTAACGTCGTCTACAACTATTGCCTTGCCTACACCGCGTTCGGCGTCAAATGCCTGGTCGCGCCCGAGGTGCCGAACAATGCCGGCTCGCTCGCCCCGATCAGCGTGAGCGCGCCGGAAGGCTGCGTGCTTAATGTCAAGCGGCCGTGGCCGGTCGCTGCGCGGCACACGGTCGGCCAGATGCTGCCGGATGTGGTATTCGGCTGTCTGCAGGGGGTGATGCCGGTGCCGGCTGAAGGCGCCTCCTCGCTCTGGAATCCGCAGATCTTCGGCGGCGGCTCCCTCGTCGATGAAGTCGAGGAGGGGACCGACGCGAACGCGCTGCCGGAATTCAGCACCGTGATCTTCCACTGCGGCGGCGCCGGCGCGCGCCCCACCAAGGACGGGCTCAGCGCGACCGCGTTCCCATCGGGCGTGCGCACGATACCCGTGGAAGCGACCGAGAGCGTGGCCCCGGTGGTCTTCTATCGCCGCGAATTCCGCGACGGCTCCGGCGGTGCCGGCAGGCTGCGTGGCGGGCTCGGCCAGGTGATCGAGCTCGGCGGCGCCGGCGCCGCGCCGGTCGCGCTTTTGTGCAATTTCGAGCGCGTGCACAACCCAGCGCGCGGACGCGACGGCGGCCGCGCGGGCGCGTCCGGCGCTGTGGCGCTGCGCTCCGGCCGGCCCATCCGGCCCAAGGGACGGCAGACGGTGCCGCCGCGCGACGCGATCCGCCTCGAACTGCCGGGGGGCGGCGGCATCGGAGATCCACGCACGCGCGATCCGCAACGCGTCCTCGACGACGTGCTCGACGGCTTTATCACCGCGCAAGAAGCGCGGCGCGACTATGGCGTGGTCATCGACGGGGATGGACGGCTCGACTTGGCCGCCACGCAGCGTCTGCGAAACGGCGATGATTCGGCGCCAGGCACAGCCTAATTCGCGAACCTGTTGCGGTCGTGCGGCGCCAAAAAATCGAGCTGCGGCCCCAGCGGCACGATGCCGGTCGGATTCACGTGGCGCTGGCTGCCGTAATAGTGGCGCTTGATGTGGTCCATGTTGACGGTCGCGGCGACGCCGGCCTGCTGATAGAGATCGCGCAGGTAATTCGAGAGATTGGGATGGTCGATGATGCGGCGCAGGTTGCATTTGAAGTGGCTGTAGTAGACCGCGTCGAAGCGAACGAGCGTGGTGAATAGCCGCCAGTCGGCTTCGGTGATGTCGCTGCCCACGAGGTAACGCTGGCCCGAGAGCCGGCGTTCGAGCTCGTCGAGCACGCGGAACACCGCGCGGAACGCCTCTTCGTAGGCCTCCTGCGAGGTGGCGAATCCCGCCCGATAGACGCCGTTGTTGACGTTCTCGTAAACCAGCGCGTTGACGCGGTCGATCTCCTCGCGCAGCGCCGGCGGATAATAGTCCGTCCGCACATTGGTGAAGCGGCCGAAGGCGCCGTTGAGCATGCGGATGATCTCGGCCGATTCGTTGTTGACGATGGTGCGGCGCTCCTTGTCCCACAGCGCCGGCACGCTGACGCGGCCGGTGTAGCGCGGATCGGCGCGCAGATAGATCTCGGCGAGCTCGCTCGCGCCGTTGACGCTGTCGGGAACGGTGCCGGGGCTCGTCCCGAACCGCCAGCCGTGCGGACCGTAGAGCGGCTCGAGCACCGACATCGAGACCACGTCTTCGAGCCCCTTGAGCATGCGCATGATCACGGTGCGGTGCGCCCACGGGCAGGGCAGCGCCACGTAGAGGTGGTAGCGTCCGCGCGCGGCGGCAAAGCCGCCTTCACCGGTCGGGCCGGGGCTGCCGTCTTCCGTCACCCAGTTGCGAAAGCGCGTGGTCGGGCGCACGAAACGCCCATCCGAAGTGCGCGCGATATGCTGCTCGTCCTGCCAGACGCCGTCGACCAGAAGACCCATGCCGAACGTCCCTGTTTGCCCGACCGCAGTGTGGTGGATTTGAAGTTCCTACGAATATGCAGCGAGCTCACATAGGAACTTCAAATCCAAAAACCACACTAGAGTCATAAGTTTGCTAGTGTCCCTTTGATTCCGAAGTTCGCACAAGAGTGTGCCGCAAGGGCTTGCGAACTTCGGAATCGGGACACTAGCCTATCTAATCATCGGCGCGCCGGCTTTCACCTCTCCCCGCGATCGGCGACAGGTTGCTTGCCGGGCAATGGACCTTGCGCCTGCCAAATGCTAAGCGCGCTCGGGCGCCAATGACCGACCTCTCCCTGACCATCCTGCCGGAAACGGCCGACGACGCGGTGCCGATCGAGCGCCTGCACGAGCGCACCTTCGGCCCCGGCCGCTACGCCAAGTCGGCTTACCGGCTGCGCGAGGGCATAGCCCACCGCCTCGACCTGTCGTTTACCGCGCGCATCGGCACGCTGCTGGTCGGCTCGGTGAGGCTGTCTCCGATTCGCATCGGCGAGACCAAGGCGCTGCTGCTCGGACCGCTCACCGTCGAGCCGGCGTTTCGCGAGCGCGGCGTTGGCTATGCCTTGATCGAGCGCGCGCTTGCCGAGGCGAAGGCCAAGGGCCACCGGCTGGCCGTACTGGTCGGCGACGAGCCGTACTACGGCAAGTCCGGCTTCAAGCGAATTCCCAAGGGCCGCGCCACCATGCCGGGGCCGGTCGACCCGGCGCGGCTCCTCGTCTGCGAGCTCGGCGAGGGGGCGTTCGACGGAGTGTCCGGGCCGATCCGGCCCGATTGGAACGCGGCGTGAGGGCTCAGTCCGCTTTCGCGCCCGACAGTTTGACCACCTTGGCCCACTTCTC
>Ga0306920_100017008_pt1 | contig 10030 bp, 7 predicted proteins | sample flu12Cox44000170_FD_204666 | JGI IMG/M metagenome (GOLD analysis project Ga0306920, IMG submission 204666) | Lab enrichment of tropical soil microbial communities from Luquillo Experimental Forest, Puerto Rico - flux4day.12C.oxic.44.000.170 (v2)... | ecosystem: Environmental > Terrestrial >...
ACTTCGACCACTTCCTGGGTGGCCGATGGCTTCAGCGTTGCACTCATTCGGGTGGTCTCGGTGATGCGGACCGCGATGCCGGGAAATTTTGTTTTGGCGAATCCGGCAGAGCTGATCTCGACAGAATAGCTTCCGACTGGCAGGAGCGGCGCGGAGAAGGCTCCGGTGATGTCCGTTGCCAGCTGGCGGACCACCTGTCCGGTGCTTTCACTGATGACGTCTACACGAGCGTTCGCAAGCACGGCACCCGATGCGTCCTGAACGGTTCCGATGATGGCGCCGGTAGCACCGCCCTGGGCAAATACCACGTTGGACAGACAAAAGAGTGCGGCGACCGCCAACACGACTCTGCGTGCGCTCATTTTTCCTCCCCCTCGCGTATCGGAAAAAGACCGGTGCGCTGCTAGACGTCGGAACGTTGCCCAACGTCAGGCGACGCCGGGAACGTCGATCATGTGGAGTGAATCCGGAAAGCGCCGAGGATTATACCCCCGTTTTTGTGCACGAATGCACCTGGATATGAATTCGGCCATGCAAAATTTTTGTATCTATCCCTGGGTCAGGGGAAGACAGATCAACGTTAAGTGTCTGCAGGAGCAAAGACATCGGGACGCTGAAGTCTCGCTCGAACCCCAAGGGCGAACGCTCCGGCCCGCGAAGCATCCACGGATCGGAGCGTTCCTTAAGACACGTTTTTTGGGTCCAGTTTACATCGTCAAAACGACCCGGAATTGAGCTTTGCCGCTCATCATTCGGGCATAAGCCTCTTCTGCTCTTTCCAGTGGGAAGGTTTCGATCATGGGACGCACGCCGCTCAGTTCAGCGAACCGCAGCGTGTCCTCGGAATCGGCCGGGGTTCCCGCGGCCCACCCCTGGATGGTCCGGCTGCCAGTGATGAGCTGAATCGGCGTTACCTCGATGGGGTCGAAGGTCGCACCGATCACAAGGAGCTTGCCGTTTGGGCCAAGTCCATCAATCAGTGCAGACATCGCTTTAGAATTCGGAGCGGTGGCCAGGATGACCCTTGCTCCGCCTAATTTCTGCAAGGCCTCGGCGGCATTGGTCGACTGGGTGTCAATGTACATGCTGGCGCCGAGCTTCTTTGCCAGGGGCGCGTTTTCGGGGCCACGTCCGATGGCGGCCACCTGATAGCCAAACTTGTTCGCGAACTGTACCCCGAGGTGACCTAACCCGCCGATCCCCTGCACTGCGACCAGATCGCCTGGAAGGGCACCGCTGTGTCGCAGCGCGTTGTAGGTGGTGATTCCCGCGCAGAGCAGCGGCGCCGCTTCAACGTCGCTGAGCGTGTCCGGTATCGGGACCAGTGCCTCGACGGGTGCCACCATGTATTGCTGGTATCCGCCGTCATAGCTGATGCCGCAGACTTTCACGTTCTGGCAATTGCGAAAATCGCCGCGGCGGCACTCGCGGCAGGTGTTGTCCTGGCCGCCGTGCCAGCCGACGCCAATACGCTGTCCTTTCTTCCAGGCAGAAACGCCCGCGCCTACATCGTCGATGACGCCCGCCACTTCATGTCCAGGAATCCGCGGATACTCGAGCCCGGGCCACCCGCCTTCTTTGGTTAGCACGTCACTGTGACAAACTCCACAGGCCTTCACCCGGATCCGGACCTGTCCGGCGCCCGGAGCGGGAATCTCGCGTTCGACGATCTGAAATGGTGCTCCCGGCTTCGGAACCTGTGCCACCGTCATTTTGGGTAGTGCCACTCTTAGCGTTGCCATTGATCCTCCTACGGATGATGAGCCATGGTTGAAAAATCTCAACGGGGTTGTGGGTGCGAGTGAACATTTGGCACGCAGCGTTTGACCACAACGAGCGCGCACCGGTTTGCCAGGGTTAGCGGGGATCAGTCAGCGTTCTTGAGGAATGCTGTCTAGCGTATCGCCAATCATACGGCTGAGGGCGACATGGCCGCAACGTGGTCAGGATGGCCTCAGTTCAGGCACACATCATAAATGAAACCTGACAGCACGAATGAGCGACTAAGATCACGATACCAACGATCTCGCAAAGACCGTCCTTTGCTGCAGTGACAATCTGTTTACAAAAAAGGTTGGACAGGGCGAAGACGCCAAGCATCGGATTGTGGTGCGGCCGGGGGATGCCGGCGTCGCCGCGCCGCTAAGGACCGGGTGCTGATTTCCTCGTTCACGGCACCGGACAGAGCAGAAATCACAACACAGAAAGGAATCTCGCGAATGCCTATCTTTCAGACCGGTGGATATCAGGTCAAACCGTCAGCTGTGAACAAAGTGAAACAGGCAATCAAGGAATTCGTGTCCTACGTTCAGGCAAATGAGCAGGGTACGCAGATGTATCTGGCATGGCAGGAACAGAGCGACCCCACGCGCTTCTTGCATCTGTTTATTTTCGCCGACGAAGCCGCGCAGAGTCGCCATGGGCAGTCGGAGGCCGTGCGACGCTTTGAGGCCGCGTACTCACCCGAGTTGGTTGGCGGAGAGGTCGTGTTTACCGACTACGAATTAATCTCCGGGAAGCCCACGCCGGAACAGTGGGCGCGATGGCAGAGCCTCATCGAATCCTCTGCCGCAGTTCGGAGTAAATGAGCAGCAATCTCGGTCCGATTGGTGCTGAGGTGAGGCAATCTCAGACGAAAGGATGAGTCATGGAAAATGGTTTGGCCTAACGATCCGTTCTTGAGCGGGGTTCATTCACGTGGAACATCCTGCAGCTCCTGTGCGAGTTTGCGCTCCCGCTCCGCCTCGCTGGTTCGCCCCATGTCCTGATAAGCCTGTCCGAGTAAATGATGGGCCATGCTGTTGTTGGGATCCATGGTAAGGGCGTGCTGCAGGGCACGGACCGCGAGCTCGGCCTCGCCTTTTTTCCCCAGAACTTTGCCCAAGAGGATGTAGGGACCGGTCGACGTCGCATCGAGCCAAATAGAGCGCTGCAAGAGGCGCTCCGCTTCATCGAATTTCTGGATCCGCGAATAGGCGTCGGCCAGCTTGTAGTAGGTCGCCGCATGACCAGGATTGAGAGCAAGCTCGGTCTCAAAGTCGGCGATGGCCTCGGGAATCCGCGACTTGTAAAGGTGCAGTTCTCCCAGAAAGAAATGGGCCAGCGGCAGCTTCGGATCGAGTGCCGTCGCCTTCTTGGCGTATTCCTCGGCAATGGGATCAAATTCCTGGCGCAACAGCACGCGTGCCGTGAACAGATATGCGGCCGCAGAATCAGGAGGCACTTCAAACATGTGCGCGAATGCAGTGCGCGCATGGTCATAGTTTTTGGTCTGGATATAACAGACGCCAAGAACGTAGGACGCGTCAACATTGGCGCGCGGATACCAGCCCTGCACTTTCTCCAGCAGAGGGATGGCCTCGGCGGGGCGGCCGGCGAAGTAGTTGGAAAGGCCGAGGAGTTGAATGGCTTCGTTGTCCTGGGCGTTCTCCCCCGATGCTTTTCTGAGCGCATCGATCGCTTTTAGATAGTCTCCGGATTTGTAGTACGCGATGCCGAGTTCGTGTGCCAAGCCCTTCATCCCCGGGTTCGTCGACTCCATCTGCTGTAGCTGGGCAATCGCTTCATCATTCTTGCCTAGTTGCAGGAGACGGCGCGTTGCTGTGATGCCAGTATCGACAGAGGTCGACGGCGCGGAGGGAAGAGCCGGTTGATCTTGGGATTGCGACGTTGCTCTCGAGGAAAACACCCCTAGAGAACAGAACCACAGAATAAGAGTGATGCGAACCCGTTGCGTATGCATGGGCGATTCTCGGGGATTTGATTCGATTAGATCACAAGTCGTGGTCGGGTGAGGGCTGAGCGCATGGATCGGTCACACGCAAAAAATGAGGGAGCCTTGGAAGGCTCCCTCGATGCGTGAGCGATTGAAAATCAGAACTCGAAGCGCACGGCGAATTCTAATTGACGCATGTGACTGCCGCCCTCGAGCCCAGTGATCTTGCCGTTGTTTCCGCCTCCACAATCGACGCAGGGGTTCGCGCCGTTGTTCGAGCTGAACGCGAATACCGGGTGGTTGAATACGTTGAAGGCATTCATCAGGAACTTCGCCCGCACCTGTTCTGTGATGGCGAAAGCCTTCGAAATCGACATATCGGAATAGAAGCCCTTGGGGCCGTTATAGGTGTTACGACCGATGTTGCCGATCTGGCCGCAATTGGGGAGTGAGAATGGACCAGAGGCGACTCGTTGCATGGCGCAAACATCCGTCCCGACAGGCACGGCGTTCGGATCGAACAGTGGGGCCACAGGTGTGAAGAAGGTTCGAGTATGGTTGACCGGATCGAGCGAACCGACACCGGTGTGAAGCTTGTGGCTTGTCGAGTTTGGACGGCACGGACCTGTGTCGGTCACGGCTCCGCACTCGCCGATGCTCGGGGTCCAGGGCAACCCGCTGCTCCAGTTTGTGGTATTGCTGATTTGCCAGCCACCGATGAGGTAATTCATCATCTTGCTGGCGTCGCCCATGTATTTCTTCCCCCTGCCGAAGGGCAGTTCGTAGAGCGGGCTAAACACGAACACGTGGTCGCGATTGAAGTCAATTCGCCCCCAGGAATAAAGGTGGCTTACAGCGTAGTAGTTATCCTGCACATAACCCATCGCCTTGGAAAAGGTGTAGTGAGACAGGAATTGTAAGCCGTTCGCGAAGCGCTTATCGACCTTAACCTCGAACGCATTGTACGTGCTGGCCGCATCGTTCCCATAGTAGTTACCCAAGTCGAAGGGGATCCTTGGGTACAGCGGTCGACGGTTGTTCTGTGGGACGAAAGCGCTGAGCGAGGCACTCGCTGCACCGCAGTCTCCAGGAGTCGTCGAGGTGGGATGCGGCGTCGCACCTGCAGGGCATGGAGTAGTGGACGGCTTTCCGTTCGCCCCAATAATGAAGGCTTTCGTTACGTCGGAGCCGTCGCCTACCGCCGCCGGGTTAATGTCGTAGTTGGGGCCATTCCCCGCGAACCCGTGCGTGCCTTTGCTTCCCACGTACGCCACTTCAAGGGACATGGTATTCGTCAATTGGCGTTGCAGGGTCACGTTCCACGCATCCACAGTGGGCAACGTCTGCTTGACGGGACGAATGTGGGTTCCTGACAGTTGCGAGGTCAACGGGATGAACCCGTTGGCGGGTATCGGGTGGAATGCGTTCGCGGGATTGATGCCCGAATTGATGGGTGCATTCGGTCCGGCATCCAGACTGAACAACTGAACCAGGTTGGCGGAACACGCAACCTTTAAAGGGTTAGTGACTGCGTTCGTCGTATCACAGTTTGCATTGGCCGCTGTCGAGTCGGTGAAGGTACTGGCATCGTAGTTTTGTTTGAGCAGCACAGGCAGGTTTTGCGTGACCGTGTGTCCGAAGTTGGAACCGAACACGCCGATGTCATAGCTACGCCCGTAACCCATGCGAACCACTGTCTTGGTCGTAGCCTGATAAGCGATGCCCAGGCGCGGAGCGAAGGCCCGCAGAGCGTTGCTCACATTGCCGCTCAAGTTATAGGGGCCGTAGCCGCCGACCCGGATTCCGCCTGTTCCGCCGTTGTCGACAATGTTGGCGAAACCGCCGTGACCCTTCCCGTTCACGGTTTCGGGGAAATAGATTTCCCAGCGCAGCCCGTAGTTGAGAGTCAACCTTGGGGTTGCACGCCAGGTATCCTGGCCATAGAAGAACCAGCGCTTCTGACGTTCCGCCGCATTGTTCGCCCCGGCAACGTTGGGATTGTTGACATAGCGGGCAAACGAGGTGACGTCACCAAGAAGGAAGGTCGCCAAGTCCAAACCACCACTTGTACCGTTGGAGGTGCCCTCCGGACTGAAGTTGTATTCCCCAGTGCGGTTGTTGTCGCTGGGGATGCGCAAGTTCATGGCGTAACGAATGTCGGCCCCGAACTTGATCTGGTGGTTGCCTTTGACGTGGGTCCAGTTATTGACGAACTGGAACTGTTGTTCGCTTTCGGTCAGCGGACAATTGCAGCGGGCGACACCTAGCCCGTCGCCGAAACTGGAAACCACCAAGCCGCTGTTGCCAGAGTTGGGAGCGCCGTTTTCGCCGCTCAGAGGGTCGGCTCCAAGTAAGAAGGCCCCGAGGCCGTTTGTCTTGGGATCTCCGGGAATGTTGGCACCCGGGATTCCAAAACCCGTCATCGGTGTGCCACTATCGGGCTTGCTGGTGACGGGGTTGTACTTGAAGTATCCGAATCGAAAGTCCGTAAGCCAATTGGTGGTAAGCGTCTTGTTGAAGCCGGTAGCGAGGCTGTAGTTGTGGGTCGTGGAGCTGCCTGCCAAGCCTGGGGCGTCACTGGTTCCTCCGTTGCCTGGTCCCCCCAACGGTCCCAGCAGGCCCTTTCCGGAAATTGAGTAGCGCGAGAGGCTGAATCGACCGAACACGTTTAGCGACTGACTGACCGTGTAGTCAATTCGAGTGTCGAAATTATTCGACGTGAACGGACCGGAACCGGCGCCCACAAAGTTATTGAGTACCGGCGCAGTCGCGCCGGGATCGGGGAACAAAGCCAGGATCTTGCCCGCGGCCGCGGAGATTCTACTAACCGGAATCAGGTTCCCAGGGAACTGAGTTCGACCCGATCCGGTTTGGAGATTACCGGTGAGAGGGTCGTAAACCTTCCCTCCGCCCGGAGCCACGTTCAAGTACTGACTCAAATCGCACATTCCGCCCGGGTTTTTTGCCGGGTCGCACGTCGTCAGAACCGTATGAGTGGGGACAGTGAATCGCCCGCTCACGCCGTTGATCTGCCGTGTTCCCTGGTAATCACCGAAGAAGAAGAGCTTGTCTTTGATGATCGGCCCGCCGATCGTGCCACCGAACTGCGCCCAACGTGAACCTGGAATAAGGCGATGCGTGATCGGATCGGGCGCGCTTTGGGCGAACGGGTCGCGGGCCTGAGTCCAATCCGAGCGGCGATAGAAGAAGCCCGTTCCGTGAAAGCTGTTGCTGCCCGACTTGGTTTGTGCTGTCACAAGGCTAGCCACGGCCTTGCCAAACTCGGCGTCGTAGTTTGCCAGGGCCACCTTGGCTTCTGTGACTCCGTCCAAATTCGGGTTCACCACGATGATGCCAAGGATCGGGTCCTGATTGTCGGTTCCGTCGAGCTCGAAACCTGTGCCGCTGAAGTGTTGGCCCTGGGTGAAAATCTGATACCCCTGTTGCGGATTCTCGGTGGCGGCGTGGCTCCAGCCGACAATTTTCTGCGAGCCTGGAGCCATCAACTGCAACTCCGTGAAGTTGCGGTTAAGAATCGGAACCTCCACGACGGCTCGGTCATTGAACGTGACGGCCACATCGGCGCGGTCGGTTTTCAGCTGAGGGGCCTCAGCGGTGACTTCGACTGTCTCAGTGGTACCGCCGACTTGAAACTGCAGATCGACGCGCGAACCAGCGTCGGCCTGAACGATAACGTCTTTCTGTTCGCTGACCTTGAAGCCGGAGCCCTCGACGCGAACGGTGTAGGTGTCCGGCACCAGGTGAGTCACAGAATAGTTGCCGTCTGCGTTGGTAGTCGTAGTCTCTTCATTGCCTTTACGCTGGTTGATAACCGTCACCTTCGCACCGGCGACGGCGGCGCCTTGGGGGTCCGTCACTGTTCCCAAGACGCTTCCATAAACAGCTTGTCCGAAAGCCACAGGGGGCGCGAAAGTGCACGCCGTCACGAGAACTGCAACTGCCGTTAGTACGACCACGCCCTTCGTTCTCATCGAACTCCTCCGGATTGGTGACACCACATCAACACGTGGGCCTCCCGCCCGATTGCGGAAAGTCCGCGAAAACTTGAGAGTCACCCCTAAGCCATCCTCTTGCTAGTACAAAACTACTACCCGTATTTCCGAGCTGCAGTTCAGTGTCCCAAATCGATGTTGCTCGTACCCTGCTGATGCTGTTGGGAAATCGTGACTACGGGATTGCAGAGATCGTTATGGCATTTGGAAGCGCGAACGCGCTTGCTATGAGAACTGGTATTGCGTGTGGTGATTGGCGAGTTTCGAGCAAATCCACCGCATTGTCAGCTGTCATAGAAAGCTCACGTTGCCATTGCAGAGGCCTGCTGCGCAAAGCCACTCGCGTGTCTAAACGTCGGCCTCAAACGGGACTGAATACACTACAGGCGTCCCCCGCTTGAAGCGCCAGCCAATCTGCACCGCAGATGGAGCAAATTAAAGTTTCATGGGGTTTGATACCGTTACAAACGCGAGAAATCCAGCGCTTGCAGATGGATTGGAACCATTGTTACGCTCTGTTACATGTCTGTGACCGGAGCATCATTGGAGCAGCGACAGCGATATCTCGATGCAGTCGATCGCCTGACTAAGAGTCGGGTGCTTCATGGCTCCGAATCGCTCTGCAAACTGCTCCGATATCTGGCCGACCATAGCCTCCAAAACCCTGGAGTCCCCATAAAGGAGTATCAAATTGCGACAGAAGTCTTTGGGCGCTCGTCGGATTTCGATCCACACTTGGATTCAGCCATCCGCGTGCAGGCCGGCCGGCTGCGGGTCAAGCTCGCTGAATACTATTCGACGGAGGGCGAGGCAGATGCGGTCTTAGTGGAGATGCACAAGGGAAGCTACACACTCTCCTTCCAATTGCGACCCACAGGTGCGAAGTCTCAGCTCGGAGAAGTTCGTGAAGTGCAGCGAAGCAACGGGCTTTGGAGTTGGATGGGGGCTGGCGTCGCTTTGTCGGTTCTGCTGGCGGCTGGTGTGGCGGCGCTGGTGGCGTGGTGGGAGGAAGGTAACCGTCGAGCCGCCTCGGTGGTTCATCCAGAGAGCCCGGCTGTCTTTCAGACTTTCTGGAAGGATTTCGTCTCGGCACCGTCGGAGCCGTGGGTGGTTTTCAGCAATGCGGCATTCGTGGGAAGGCCAGAGAGCGGTATGCGATACCGCAACGGCAAAGAAGCGTCGGGCACTTTTGTCTTGGACCACTACACGGGAGTGGGAGAAGTATTGGCTGTCCACGAACTCGACCGCGTCTTCTACCTGTTGAACCGCGAAGTACGAGTCAAACGCGGGAGTCTCCTATCGCTGGATGATGCGAAGAACAACAACTTGATCTTTGTGGGCTCTCCGGCGGAAAACCTGTCGTTGCGGGACATCCCAGTGAGTCAGCAGTTCGTCTTCCAGAGGTTGCCTTCTGGGCCCCGGAAGGGAGAACTGGCGGTGATCAACCTCCATGCGGCCGAAGGAGAGCCGCCGTATTTTCTTGGCAGTCCTCCGAATGTCCCGCTGAGCGAGGACTACGCCGTGGTTGCATTGAAGCGAGGCATGGGCCCCACTGAATCGGTTCTGATCCTGGCGGGAACGTCCACGATCGGGACGCAAGCTGCGGCGGAGTATGTTTGCCATGAAGATTCATTGGCACAATTGCTGTCGCGACTGAGCGTTGCGGCACATGGCGACCTGAAGCCATTTGAAGTGGTATTGCATGTGAAAGTGGCTCGGGGGGTTCCTGTAGAGTCGGAAATCGTGGCCGTTCGAAAAGACGAGAGCCGATAGTGGGCAGCTACGTTGGTGGCGGCAGGAGCTGAGGATTCAACTCGGTGGCACGACGAAATTCCCTCGACGATTCCGCTTTCTCTCCCTTGCGGCGGAGTGCGATCGCGAGCTGATAGTGTCCCTGGGCATAGTTCGGGCTCGCGCTGATGGCTGATCGAAACTGAGAGATAGCAGTCTCAACGTCGCCAGCGTCGAGCAGACGACGCCCAGAATTGGTAGCGAGCACGGCCGCTTGCAGACCGCTTTTTTCCTTTCCGATGTCCTGCCCTGATCGGGCTTCCGCGGCTGCCGCGTCGTTGTCCCCCAAAGCGCGCAAGACCGATGCCAACGTGGTATGTGCGCCCGCGAAGTCAGGCTGGAGTCGAATCGCCTCCCGAAGAGCAGTGGATGCTTCCTGCAGTTTTCCTTGTTGCTTGAGGACGGTTCCGAGGGTGTAGTACGCCTCGGCATAGTCAGCACGTGCCGAGATGGCTGCGCGCAGCTCGCTCACCGATTCATCAAATTCGCCTTGCTGCCACAGGGTCACTCC
>Ga0306920_100017009_pt1 | contig 10030 bp, 8 predicted proteins | sample flu12Cox44000170_FD_204666 | JGI IMG/M metagenome (GOLD analysis project Ga0306920, IMG submission 204666) | Lab enrichment of tropical soil microbial communities from Luquillo Experimental Forest, Puerto Rico - flux4day.12C.oxic.44.000.170 (v2)... | ecosystem: Environmental > Terrestrial >...
TCGAGCATTGCGTTTTACGTCATCGCCCGGGTCGCCAGGCAGGGATGGACGGCCGGCATTAAACGACTGCAGCCGGAAATCCAGAGGAGTGTACCGCAGGGAAACACCCCCATAATGTTGCGTTCCCCCGCCGACGACCTGTGCCGTGTAGCCTTCTATCGTCGCGCGATCCGACCCGTCCGGCGCGCGGTAAATGTGCGGCTCGTCGTTCAGGTCGGGCTCCACATGGCTCGAATAGAACGAGGCGCCGGTATTAGTGAGGCCCGGCAAAGTAAGGCGCTTCTCCATGCCGTCGGAGATCAATTCGTCCCGCTTGAAGCTGCTACGCTGATTTGCGCATTGATACTGCGGCCTGATCAGCGGCCCTTTTTCAAGGACCAGCACCGATTTGCCTGCCTTGGCCATTTCGTACGCAATCGGTGCTCCACCAGCTCCACTTCCGATAATAACAATGTCAAAATCCGTTTTCATGATTGGTCCTTAGCCCAGATAGTCGGCACTGTTGCCGAGCGGTTTTTCGACAGCGTCCCGCCACTGAAAAAGCGAGTTTCCACTCTGCGGATCCGTGTATCGCTCCTGCAGATAGGCCCATCCGGACCCGGCCGAATTGCCGCCGTACTTGGGATGGGAGAAGGCGCCGGTGCAAGCGTGTCGCCGAAGAAGGTTAAGGAAAAACAGGGGGCTCTGATATTTTGATGTATCCCAGCCGTCCACTTTGTCGGTCGCCATTTCCGTATAGAGAGAGTTGTATATCTCTTTCGATATCAATTCGGGCTCCTCGTAGGGATTCCGCTGTCGCAACACCTGTTTGATAAGCGAAATGCAGATCTTGTAGTCGACCAGACGATGGTGCTCCTCTCGTGCGAGGATATTATCGATAAATGCTACCTCCCCTACCGATTCATCAAACCGATAGGCGTGTTCGAAGGTGGTCTGCTTCGCCGAATTATCCAGGTAAGTATAGTATTGATCCAGAAACCTTTGCCCATCCTGCGTGCGAAATGGAGCCATCTGTTCGACCATCCGCGAAAGAATGTTCTGCTCCCAGTCTTCGAGCACCAGGTTCTCGGCGCACTCTTGGGTAAAAAAACGAGACCAGACCTTTCCCGTGGGGAGGGTCAGTGTTTGCGGATTCACCGGGTCATTCTGAACGACGCCGTCGACGACAAACCGGTAGCGGTGCAGCTGCTGTTTCGGAATGACAAAGCTCGCCGCCCAGAATGGCGTCCCCTCATCGCCGAATGGCACCCGGGTGAGCGGCTCCGGTTCATAGAGATTTTGGAAAGTGCCGATGATCCCGACACTCTTTGCTGGGCTTGACGCCGGTTCGCGAAAAACAAAAGTGACTTGGTTATAACGATCAAAATCTTTTGGATTGGCGACCGCAGCTGCCCCTCCGCCGTACGTGTCGACGATGGGAAATTGCCAAGCCTCAGCGATCGTGCCCGATAGCGTCCCCTTAGCCTCGTCCGTGAATGCGTGCCGCGCGTCGGTGTTGTCTCGGGCCAAGTACTTTGTACAGAAGTTCAATACATACTGCGGCTCAGGAAGAAATGATCTGCTGCTCATGATTAAATCCCTGCCCTCAAAAGGTATTTTAGCGAAGCCGTACCAAGAATTGCTCCATTGCAGTTATCAGCTTTGCATTAAAAGCCAACAAAAATTTCGTGTCTTTTTCGTTTCCGTGTTCCGGGCACCCGTTGAGGTTGTGCTACCCTGAGATTCTCAAAAATCCTGATTTTTTTAATAGGGGCATTGACACGTCTCGGCATTGCATCCCTCAGGAAACGATCGCGCCCAACACGAATTTTTCTCCCAGTCAAGCTCTCTCCAGGAAAGCTGATGTTGGAAGGGTTTGAGGGACAAAGAGTTATATGCTGGATATCTTCGAGTAGGCGGGTAGGGCCGGATCTCCGAGCCGGCCGTTCTAAGGAGGCAAATTCGCCGCTGCTCTCGGCGGGCAGCTCGGAGATCTGCCCCTACCCCAGCACCGTCTGGCTTTGCACAAAACAATGGACATTCGAGCTGCGAGGATTTCCCGAGCATAGCTTTGCTCCGCGAACTCCCTCTCTCCTGCTTCTTCTACTTGCCATCGTACCGAGATAACCGAATAGTCACGGAAAACGCCCACCTGCCAAAGCGGTGAAAATTCGTTCCGGAACTCCTCGTCTCGCGTGAAAAGACTTTTGATCGCCCTCGGGGCAATACTTATTTTTATCTTTTTCTCAGCCTGGATAGGATTTTACGCCTTCGTCCGGGGCGATTCATTCCGCGACTGGTTATCCAAAAAGGTTAGCCGATCCCTCCGAGCCGATGGCCGATTCGAACCGTTGACATGGGAAGGATCCAGCTTTCGTTCGGCGGGCTTTTCCGCGACAGGAAATCCCAAAAGCAAATTGCGCTCCCTGAAAATTACGAACATTTCGGCGCACATTGATTGGCACGAGTTGCTGAAAGGCCAACTCGTTATTCACAATGTAAACGTAGAAAAAATTGAAGCCGACCTTGGAAAAGGCACTGCGCAACGCATTGCCGAAGCTGCCCCCCAGCCTCCAGGATTCAAGTTCTCGAATCTCCTTCCCTCACAGCTGCGAGTCGATCATTTCTACGTTGCCGACGCGAACGTGCATTGGCGGACAACTCGCGGCGATTCAGGGCAATTCACCGACACCAAAATTAGCGCTACGCAAAGGCAACCCGACCAGTGGGACGTCGAGGCGATAGGGGGCAAGGTCCAGCACGCCGCGTACCCGCTCATCGAAATCGAGAAAACTGAGGGCACAATCGATCGGGAGGCAATCACAATCCACGATGCAAAAGCAACGCTCTCTGGGGGGACAACCATCCGGGCTACGGGCAACATTGCGATCGCAAAGCAGTTAAACGCGATTCTGAGCGTGGATTTTACGGATCTAAACAGCAACGTGGTATTCCCTCCGGCTTGGCGATTTGGAGGCAAACTTTCGGGACACCTGATATACAAGGGCGACCTTGATCGCTTCGAACATGGTGAAGTGACCGGATCGGTGAAAATGACGGATGCTGCTTTCGATCTGGCAAACGTCTTCGGAACTTTGCATCAGTTGGCAAAATTCGGTGGTCTCAACGACGTGCAACTCGACTCCATCGCAACGGATATTCGATATCAGGAGCGCGACGCCCAGTTTTCGAATTTTCGCGCGAGCTATCAGGATCAAATACGCGTCGAAGGCGCGGGATCGATAGGACCCGACCACGTCGACGCGGACCTTGTTGTTGGTCTTTCTCCCAAAATCCTAGGGTGGATTCCCGGGGCAGAAGAAAAGGTCTTCACAGACCAGAAAGATGGTTTGCACTGGACCGAAGTACGGATATCTGGAACACCCGAACAACCAAAAGAAGATTTGACCAAACGACTGGTTAGCGCCTTCAGGGACAAGATGACAAAGGAATTCAAGGGCCAGGCAAAAGATGCTATCAAATCCCTGCTCGATATGCTTCACAGGTAATCATGTCTCCACCTCGCTACCGTTCGAATGTGGCGGCAATCATTCAGGCAGCAGATCAAAAAATTCTCATCGGCGAGCGTTCGGATGTACCTGACGCCTGGCAGTTCCCCCAGGGAGGCGTCAAGGAAAATGAATCTACCCTGCAGGCGTTATTTAGAGAATTGCGCGAGGAAGTTTCGATCAAACCTTCTCATTATCGCGTCATCGACTGCAAAGGCCCCTATCGTTATCTGTTCCAGAGCGGACGAAAAAAGGAAGGCTTCGACGGACAGGAACAATTCTATTTTCTTGTCCAACTCACGGTAACCGACTCCTATGTGCAAGTAGAGACAGACAATCCGGAGTTCAGCCAGATTCGCTGGATTGAACCAGCCGATTTTCGTATCCAATGGGTACCGGAATTCAAGCAGGCGGTTTATCGACAGGTTTTCCTGGATTTTTTTAGAATTTGGCTGGCCTGAGCGCGATGAGCTTTTTTCAAGGAGCTGTAATTTCCCTTTGACTCTCACCAGGTATTCCGGCATCACCAGAGGCGTATGTTGACTTTGGGAATGTTCTTGTTTCTCGGTGCCGTACTTCTGGGAATTGTATGGTGGGTCTGCGTTAAGGATGACACGAACCGTTCACGTTGATTTTTTCTGTCAATCCGGAGAACCGAACAGCTGAAGAATAAAAATGGTGCAGAATGATCGTTACTCGTGCCTTGAAAAACAGCCAGCTGACCCGGCAGCCGACGGATTTCAGGTTGAAAACCACTCCTTATTCGGCTGAGGGTTGCTCCTTCTTCGATTTCTCCCGATTCTGCTCTTTCTTTTCGCTTCCTTTCTGCTGCGGATTTGCGTGCTCGCGCTGCTTCTGCTCAACATCAGGTTGCTTTGGAGATTCCTGGGGCTTTTCCTCCCTGGTGGATTCTTCGCGCGCTGATTCGGGGCGTGCGGTTCCTTCATTTGCGGAGTCATCTACCGGTTGTTTTTTGCGGGACTCCATCTGCTTCTGTGGTTCATCCGAGGTTTGCTTTTCGCGGTCGTTCGGAGGCCAGTTCCCGATGTCTGACCGCTCGTCGGACGACGGGCGCTTCGTCGTGTGGGTTCGATCTTTCAGCTCTTCGGAAGACGGATTTGTCCGTTTGCTCGACTGTCGTCTTTGCTCTTGCGGCTCGGTGGACTGCCGCGAATCAGAAGAGGATTCGGCCGGCTGCCGAAGTCCTGTTTCACGCTCGTTAGCAGGCGTCGGCGAAGGGTGTTCCTGGCTTTGGGCAGCACGCTCCGAACCGGAAGAGGGACCAGGACGTTGGTTCGGTTTCTCCTGATTAGTATTTGCTTCACTGCCAACGGACCGCCCTCCTTCGGGCGTAGGCGACTGCGTTGGAGGTTTTTCCGAACGAGCCGCTTGTCTCCCCGCAGTTGGAGTTGGTGGCAAGTTAGCAGGGACCGGTGCTTGTTGCGCAGTCGCTTGCCTCAGTTGTGCCGCCTTTTCCTTGTTAACCTCCTGCCATCCGCGATCCACCTGCGCCTGACTTAAAGTCTTTTCTATCTTTGGCTGGCTCGAGGCACTACGCTGTAGAGTTGCCGGAGGCGCCATAACTTCCAGTCGATCGCCTTTGGTATTGATCGCGAAGCGTCCCTGGTTGTCGGTAACGTAGTTGAGTTTATAACTGGGGACCTTTACTTCAGACTCAATCTGTTCGTACCGAGGTCCGTTGACTGCTACGATATCGCCATCGAAGGCAATGTTGGTAACGTTTTTGGTTTCCGAAAAAAACTCCGTGTCCTTTGACGGTGGAAGAACCACGTCGCGATAGCTGGGCCGCGAGAGGTCGCTTATTTTGACGAACAAATATGCCGCGGGACCAATGTCGTAATAGTTGTCGACCCATTCCCCAACACTCGTTCGCGAGTCATCGGCAACTTCCGGGGGCAGTGGGGCCCAACCGACGTGATCGTTGCTTTCCCGCCAGGAGACCCAGGCCGGAGCCCATCTCGCGCCGGGAATCCAAACCCAACCGATGTCAGCCCGTCTCGCCCAACGCCCGTAGTGATAGGCCGCCCAGCCGAACGCCTCATTCGAAATCCAAGTCCAGCCTCGATCTGTGTAAGCCCAATGTCCATCGCTGTACGGGCGCCAGTTGCCGTCCGAATTCGCGATATCGGGCTGCCAGACTTTTCCATAAGTCGGATCGTCAAACCAATGTCCGCCAGACTGCAAGCCCTGATAAAATACGTCGTAAGACTGCTCCCCTGCGGCGTTTTCCGGACGCGCCTTTGCTGAACCGCTCCTTCCATCGGACTTCAAAGAACCTGCTGCCGGCGGCGCCCCCTGTAAAGGTTGCTTCCCCCCCCTCAAAGCCCTTCATTCGATCTTGAAGATCCACAACATCGTTGCGTAGTTGATCGATCTGACCTTTCAAACTCTGATCATTCTGTTCCAATTGCTCGATCCGATCTTCCAGTGTCGGCTGCCTTGTCTTGGAGCCCCGATTGTCTTGTGCCGGCAGATTGCTAGCTATTGCCAGTGACCCGGCTAGCAGTGCCATGCTGAAAATTCGCTTGTTCATAGTTCTTATTCTTAATTTGACCAACCTAACTCCACTCTTATTCAATCGCCTTAGATGTGACCTGAACACATCAGCTGGCATTGGCCCTAAAATTCGTTCCCATCCTCTTGCACAAAACTCAAAATGCCGAGATACTGGCCCCGGAAACATTTCTGCTGAAAACCAAGCTATACTAATTACGGCAAAAAAATAAGGATAGCCCTGATTTGTCTATCATCTTAAAGTCCGATGCTCCGTAGTCGATGTTAGTTAAAGCTTTTGCAAAATTCTAATCTATCTACATACCACACTAATGCTCCGCGGCTAGAGACGAGAGATAGCAAAGCTTCCTTTTCTTCTAACAAAGATGCTGTCACTCCAGTGCGACCGGCGAGCTGGAGCATGAAAAGATGCACCGCTCAGACTCTTTTGCAGCGAACTATTACCTCGTCGCCGACCCACAGGTTCAAGGGATATCCCGGGTGATAGATTTCCGAACGCTGCGTTTGCCCCCCAAAAGTTTCATACACTTGACCGGGTATAAGCTTGTGCAGGATCTCCGGCTCGTCGATTGAATCCGGTGCTTGAAGCCAAGCCACTGGCCGGTCCCCAATTAGTTTTACGTCATTTGAGGTGCCTTTTGTCACCGTAGCTTTGATCTCGTACATATCGTCTGCTCCGGACCCATATTTTCTCCCTACTCGGGAATTACTTTAATATTCGCGGCACCTTGACGCCGCGGATTTCGCACAATCAGAAATTTTTGCAAAGATTTGCATAGATAACACCGGGCAAGGAACTTTCTGCGATTAAAATGGGTCATTCAACGGTCTCTCTTCGAACGGAACCACCAAAAGAGCGCTGATCGGAGAAGGGCCATCGCCAGAGGAATATCTTTTCAACGCTGGCCTGAGACTGCTCTGGAGCTGGTGAACTGCCGCGAGAATCGCGCGATGCGCCTGATCAGTTTTTCTTTCTCTCCGGCAGTCGGCCCCGCTTCGTTTTTGCGAAATCCTTTAGTTGTTCTTCCGACATCGATTCAGCCATTTTTTTGGAGGCGCCTTTGAGGCTCGACCTGCTGCGTTTTCCCCTCTTGGCCGCCAGGGCAGCACCGGCTGCCATCTGCTGCTTTTTCGACTTTGCTGGCATGCTGTTTACTCGCACTTGCCAAAGCGATCGGACGTAGGATTTTGTCTGTGCGTTTTTGGGCAATGGCTACGAGAAACCTGGGCAAAGGTAGTCCCAAGTGCTAATGATAAATAGGTCTCAGCATGGATTGCAGACGCTTTCTCGCGTAGAAAAGCCGTGACATAACTGTGCCAATAGAAAGATTCAACGCCTGCGCAATTTCACGATACTGCAGACCTTCTAGCTCCTTTAGCATCACCACTGCGCGCTGTTCCGGCGAAAGCTCAGCAAGGGCCCAATTGAGCCACTCGCGAATCTCACCGTGTTGACAGTTTTTTTCGGGGCCGATACCGGAATCCGGGATAGAATCGCTGAGCTCAACGTCCATGCGCCGTCCCTGGCGTCGAAGCGAATTTCTCGTGACGTTCATCGTGACACGGTACAACCACGTGTAAAACGAAGCTCGGCACTCGAATCGTTGAATGGAAAGCCAGGATAGCAAAAATGCCTCTTGGGCAATATCCCATGCATCATCCTCATTATTAACAATACCATAGACTAAGCGCAAAATTCTGGCACGATACCTGGTGACTAGTTCGTCAAAAGCCGACGTATCGCCGCGCTGAGACCTGCTTATCAGGTCCAATTCCTCGAGTTGCTCTAACTTATTATCATCTACGCTTAGCCGTCGTACTGCAATGCGATCGTTCATAATGCCATTTTTCCCTCATTGTTGCCCTCTTTTTATTAATGAATGCCAAGAGCTCGTCAAATGGCGCGACCTTTTGTACGGGAATGGTTAGGAACGGCCTTTTTCGAGTCCACTGGTATCGGTCTTATTGTTGTCTCCGATCGATGTCAATCAACCGAAAGCCTACGGCGATATCGGGGCACCACCCGATATGCTCTCTCGAAGTCAGACGATCTTCTTGACCGGAAGGAGACCCGATTGGGTTGGGCTGGAAATGGTGCCTTTGTGCTTGCCTTGCAGACGCGGTTCCGGGTTTTGGTGTCGCGGTTCTGGAGTTCGGGGTTCTGCCTTCTGCCTTCTGAATTTGATCTTGAAAGAAGTCCTGGAGCATATAGTGTTCATACGAACACTATATGTTGCACTCGCCTAAAATCATCCAGCTACGCAAGATTTTAGCCGAACGTTTCCCGCACAAAAGCGGTACTCATCTTCTTACCTCCACCGGCTGGTCACCACTTGATTCTCTTTTGGGAGGAGGTTTGCCCAAAGGATCCATTACTCAACTGGTAATACCTTCTATCAGCGCGGGAGGAGCAATCGTATTACATGAAATCATCGAAGCGATGCATGGACGTTCGCAATGTGTCGCCCTCATTGATGGTAAAAACTCTTTCGAACCTTTCACAGACTCTCCCTTGCTCCTCTGGATTCGATGCCAAAACGCCGCTCAGGCTCTTAAGGCAACAGACATGCTCCTCCGGGATAATAATCTTCCATTAAATATCCTGGACTTGAAGCAGAACTCCGATGCCGAACTTCGAAGAATTCCAGGGTCAACATGGTACCGATTCCAGCGCATTCTTGAAGAGAACAAAAGCACTCTTCTAACTATTACACGACAGCCTATCGTGAGCAGTGCACAGATTAGCATTATGCTGACACATCAGCTCACTTTTGATGATCTGACATCTTTTCGGCAGGAAATTATTAAACTCTTTTCTCTGCGAATCGTACGTCATCGATCGCAACTGGAATATCGATATGCATAAAATTGAAACTCACCGTTTTACAGTTATTTACATTCCTTTTTACTTTTTACAGTGCGCCCAGCAGAAACGCATTTTACAAAGAAGTGAAAACAATAACGTGTCATCATCCCAGCTCACTTTAGATGTGGCGATTGAAGAGAGTTATTCTGAGTCACTTTCTGTCCCGGTTTTTGAGCATTCATTTGCCGATATTCCTGCTGCGCTTTTAGATGAGGATGGAATTCATGTCATCGAACTGAATCCCGCTGCAGAGCGCGCTGGAATTCGAACCGGTGCATCGACAAGTCAGGCTGTTGCCCGTGCTCCGGAGCTTGTTTTATACACCCGTGCTTTGTCACACGAACGGCATCTCCAAGATGTGCTGCTCCAACTTGCATACAGTTATTCTCCATTCATCGAAAATAGTGCTCCCGGTATCTGCACGATCGATATAAGGAAGACACGTAATCAACAGAGCGGGCTGAGAAAATTATTGGCTCAACTGCGAGCTATTGGCCTCCATGCCCAGGCAGGCATTGGTCCCAATCCGGAGATCGCTTTGCAGGTAGCAAAAATCGCCGATCCGATCTTGGAAATTTTTCACGATTGCAAGCTGCTGCAATCTCTGCCGTTGGAATTCTTAGGTCCCTCGCCCTTTTTGCTCGATATTTTGAAAAGCTGGGGAGTACGCACACTTGGGGCAGTGACCCGTCTGCCGCGGGATGAAATCGGGCAACGCCTCGGACTCGAAGGTCTATCGCTTTGGGACCGTGCTGCTGGGCGGTACACGAAAGTGCTCCAATTTGTTCAGCCCTCTGAGACATTTGAAGAATCCATCGACTTTGAGCAACGGCTGGAAACACTTGAACCTCTTTTGTTTATTCTCAGGCGTTTTCTGGAAAGATTATCGTTGCGCACAGAATCGGTTTATCTCCTGATTGCCGAATTGCACCTGACTCTTACTCTGGAAAACGGGGAAAAGATTGTTCGTTCCCTGCAAATTCCAGCTCCAACCAGAGATGTCGATATCCTCTCAGGGATTGCTGCTCAATATCTGGAAACGCTCCAAACGACTGCACCAGTAGTAAGTTTTCATCTGGAAATCAAACCGAGCAAACCTGCTGGTCATCAGTTCGATCTGTTTCAAGGAAAAGTCCGAGAT
>Ga0306920_100017010_pt1 | contig 10030 bp, 10 predicted proteins | sample flu12Cox44000170_FD_204666 | JGI IMG/M metagenome (GOLD analysis project Ga0306920, IMG submission 204666) | Lab enrichment of tropical soil microbial communities from Luquillo Experimental Forest, Puerto Rico - flux4day.12C.oxic.44.000.170 (v2)... | ecosystem: Environmental > Terrestrial >...
TCCATGACCGCAAGCTGCCCGACAAGGCGATCGACGTGATCGACGAATCGGGCGCTGCGCAGATGCTGTTGCCCATGAGTCGGCGCAAGAAGACCATCGGCATCAAGGAAATCGAGACCACCATCGCGACGATGGCGCGCATCCCGCCGAAGAGCGTGTCGAAGGACGATGCCGAGGTGCTGCTGCATCTCGAGTCGACGCTCAAGCGCGTGGTCTACGGCCAGGAGAAGGCGATCGACGCGCTCGCCGCCTCGATCAAGCTTGCTCGCGCCGGCTTGCGCGAGCCGGAGAAGCCGATCGGCTGTTATCTGTTCTCGGGACCGACCGGCGTCGGCAAGACCGAAGTGGCGAAACAACTCGCGGCGCTGCTGGGCGTCGAACTGATTCGCTTCGACATGTCGGAATACATGGAGCGCCACACGGTCTCGCGCCTGATCGGCGCGCCTCCTGGCTACGTCGGGTTCGACCAGGGCGGGCTGTTGACCGACGGCGTCGACCAGCATCCGCACAGCGTGCTGCTGCTCGACGAGATCGAGAAGGCGCACCCGGATCTGTTCAACGTGCTCTTGCAGATCATGGATCACGGCAAGCTCACCGATCACAACGGCAAGCAGGTCGACTTCCGCAACGTGATCCTGATCATGACCACCAACGCCGGCGCGGCCGAGCTTGCCAAACAGGCGTACGGCTTCACCCGCACCAAGCGCGAAGGCGACGACATCGAGGCGATCAACCGGATGTTCGCGCCCGAGTTCCGCAACCGCCTCGATGCGATCATCACCTTCGCCCACCTCTCTCGCGAGGTGATCATCAAGGTGGTCGAGAAGTTCGTGCTCCTTCTGGAGGCGCAGCTCGCCGATCGCGATGTGACCATCGAGCTGTCCGACGAGGCCTCCGACTGGCTGATCAAGCACGGCTACGACGAGCAGATGGGCGCGCGGCCGATGGCACGCGTGATCCAGGAGCACATCAAGAAGCCGCTCGCCGACGAAGTTTTGTTCGGACGGCTCAAGACCGGTGGCCACGTGCGCGTCATCCTCGGCAAGGACGAGGAGGGCCGCGAGAAGCTCGGTTTCGAGTATCTCGACGGACCGGTGACGCCCAAACCCGAGAAGCTGCCCGAGCCACGCCGCGCCCGCGCCAAGCGTCGGCCGCCGCAGCGCCGGCCCAAGCCACCCGGTCCGCGCGGCGACGGCGGCGGTTCGCCCAGGCCCCGCGGCTCCGTCCCCAAGGTGCCGCTGGTGAAGGTGTAGCGCCCGTAGGGCGCATTAGGCCGAAGGTCGAGGCCGTACCGCTTCCTTCCTACAAATAAAGCTAGGTAATGCGCCGTTGACCGGGCAACGGCGCAATACGCTTCGCTATTGCGCCCTACACGACCGCGTGGGACACGGGCGCCATGTCCGCTGCACCCGCCGAACCATCCTCAAGCCTCGCCGCCTTCGCGCATGGTCTCGCGGCGGCGGCGCGCTCGGTTTTCGTCTACGTGCTGTTCGGCACCTATGTCGGCATCGGCGCGCTTTCGCACGATTTGAATTTTTCTCTCGGCTGGACGATGGCGTCGACCGTGCTGTTATGGGCGGCACCCAATCAGGTGATCCTGGTCTCGGCGCTAGGCGCCGGCACTGCGCCGATCGCAGCGGCGATTGCGGTGAGTCTCAGCGGCGTGCGGCTGTTGCCGATGGTGGTGTCGCTCTTGCCGCTGCTGCGCACGCCGGGAGTGAAGCCGCGCGCGCTTATCCTTCCGGCCCACTTCACCGCGATCAGCGTGTGGGTCGAGGGCCTGCGCCTGCTGCCCGAGGTGCCCCGCGAACATCGCATTGCCTTCTACAACGGGCTCGGCATAGGCCTCCTCGCCGCGGCTTGGGCGGGGACCGGCGCCGGCTTCTATCTTGCCGGCGCGCTGCCGGTGCTGTTCGCGGCGGCGCTGCTTTTTCTCACCCCGGCGTCGTTCCTTGTGTCGGTGTGGGCGAGCAGTCGCCACCCGCTCGATCGCCTGGCGCTGGCGCTCGGCCTTCCCATCGGCGGAGCGCTGGCGCTCGCCGACGTCGCCTTCGACCTAGTGTGGACCGGCATCGTCGCCGGCACGCTCGCCTACGTCGTCGATCGGTTGCGGAAGCCGCGGCCATGAGTGCCGATCTCTGGCCTTACGCGCTGCTGCTGCTCGTCGGCTTCCTGCCCAACGAAATCTGGCGATGGCTCGGCGTCGTGCTGGCGCGCGGGCTCGATGAGAGCGCGCCCGTCGTGCTCTGGGTGCGCGCGGTCGCGACGGCCGTGCTCGGCGGCGTCATCGCGCGCATCGTGCTGGTGCCGCCCGATGCGCTCGCGAGCGTGCCGAGGGCGGTGCGCGTTGGCGCGCTCGCGCTCGGCTTTGCCGGCTTTCTCCTGGTGCGGCGTTCGCCGTTTGCGGGCATCGTCGTCGGCGAGGCGGCGCTGCTCGCCGGTGCATTTTTGTTTGGTTGAAGTTTACGCCAGCGCCGCCTTGAGCCGCTCGGCGTGGGCGGCGAGCACGTCGGGCGCTTCCTTGAAGCTCGCCGGCGCCTTGAGCGCGACGCCCGCGTGGCGCGGGATCACGTGCACGTGGAGGTGAAACACCACCTGGCCACCGGCGCTTTCGTTGAACTGCTGCACCGTGACGCCTTCGGCGTCGAACGCAGCCATCGCCGCCTTGGCGATCTTCTGCGCGACCTTCATTGTGTGGGCGAGGTCATCGGGTGCGACGTCGAGGATGTTGCGCGCCGGTGCCTTCGGCAGAATGAGCGTGTGGCCGGGCGCGCGCGGCATGATGTCGAGAAAGGCGAACGCCTTGTCGTCCTCGTACACCTTGTAGGACGGCAACTCGCCGCGCAAGATTTTCGCGAAAAGGTTGTTCGGATCGTAGCTCGGCATCTCGTCCCTTTCTAAACCGCGTCCGCGTCGTCCTCGACCGCCACCTTGCGGAACGGCGCCGCCGCGGCAAGCTCGTGGCCGGCCATCTCCACATAGGCGCGCTCGCGCTTGAGATAATCGGCGATCGCGCGGCGCAGCGCCGGATCGCCGATGTGGTGCGCCGAATGGGTGGTCACCGGCATGTAGCCGCGCGCAAGCTTGTGCTCGCCCTGCGCGCCCGCTTCGACGCGCTTGAGCCCGCGCGATATCGCGAACTCGATCGCCTGATAATAGCACAGTTCGAAATGCAGGAACGGATGATGCTCTATCGCGCCCCAGTGGCGGCCGTAGAGCGCGTCCGAGCCCATGAAGTTGATGGCGCCGGCGATGTAACGCCCGGCGCGCTTCGCCATCACCAGCGCGATTTTATCACCCATCGTTGCGCCGACAAGCGAATAGAACGCGCGGGTGAGATACGGCCGGCCCCACTTGCGCGAGCCGGTCTCCATGTAGAAGGCGAAGAACGCGTCCCACACGCGTTCGGTGAGGTCGGCGCCGGTGAGCCATTCGATGTCGATGCCGGCGAAAACGGCGTCGCGCCGCTCGCGCTTGATCGCCTTGCGCTTGCGCGAAGCGAGTTCGGCGAGGAAATCGTCGAACGTGGCGTAGCCGCGGTTCTCCCAATGGAACTGCTGATCGGTGCGCAGGAGAAAGCCGCGTTGGCCGAGCAGGCGCCATTCTTCGATCGGCGCGAAGGTGACGTGCACCGAGGAGGCCTCGCGCAGCCGGCAGAGTTCGACGAGCCCCGCGGAAAGGCCGCCGCGGATGTCGTCGGCATCGGGGCCGGGTCGCACCAGCAGGCGGCGGCCCGACGCCGGCGTGAACGGCACCGACACCTGAAGTTTCGGGTAGTAGCTGCCGCCGGCGTCCTCGTAGGCCTCGGCCCAGCCGCGGTCGAACACGTATTCGCCGCGCGAGTGGGACTTGAGATAGCAGGGCACGACGCCGACCACGGCGCCGTCCTCGGTCTCGGCGACGAGATGCTGCGGCTGCCAGCCGGTCCGCGCGGTGGCTGAGGCCGAGGCTTCGAGCGCCGCGAGAAAGGCATGCGAGATGAAGGGGTTGTAGGCCTCGGCGGGATGCGGCGAAGGCGTCTCGGCGGGGCAGGGGGCCTCGGCGTCGACAAGCGGCGGACCGCTTTCGGCGGGCGCGGCGCCGCCCGGATTGGCGCACGCGTCCCACGCCGCGGCGGGAATATCGCGGATCGCCGGATGAACGCGGATGCGCAGGTCGGTTGAGGCCATCAATTACCGTAAGTCTAGCGAGAATTTAGCTCAGCCAAGCAGCGAAGCCAGTGTGCCTGCTGTCGCTGCTTTTCTCCATTTCCTTCGCGACAAAGTGATGGCTTGTGGATCCGTCCGCGGGTGTCACTTACATTGCTTGGCGGGGAAGTTGAATGTTCGACGCGCTCGGTTACCAAGTCGAGTTTCACTCACACGCGCAGGCCATTCTTGGCGTCGACTTCCCTGAAGCTGTTGGCGAGCTTGAAAAGGCGTTGCTAGAACAATCATTGCCGATCGAGGAGATCATTGGGTCGAACCCAGCGGCTTAGACGAAACTTGACCGCTGTTAATTGGGTGAAGGAAACGTTCAGGAAACGCGGAGGTCAGTCTCGCATAAAGTGGATCGCGTTAGAATATTTGAACAGCAGGACCAGCCGCGCTGTGGAATTGCGCTTGAAATCGAATGGAACAAGAAAGACGCGTTCTTTGGCCGCGAGCTCGAAAATTTCAAAACGTCTTCTTCTCCGTTCGAGTCATCGTCACGCGCGGGATCAGCCTGCAGGATGAAATGAAACTCTTGTTCGACGTTGGATCGATGAGTCCAAAGCGAAATCTTTCGAGGACTTGGCGCATTCCGGAGTGTCGCCCACTGCACGGCAACGCCGAGAGGTTATGAAGCGCGTCGAACGCAAGAAAAACCCATTACCCTTTCAGCAGGCATGGGTGGAACATTTCGTTTCAGATAAGTACGATGCCGCCACGACCCATTGGCGCAAGCTGGCGGACCGGGTTCAACGGGGCGTGGGGAACCCTTGCCCGCTCGTATTGATTGGGCTGCCGTCTTCGATCGTTACGTTTGGGGAAGACCCTGCAGTCATCGCCCATTTGCTTGAGGGGGGAGCGGTAGCATACGAGGCGGAGAAAATATACTTACTCGGCGGCGACCCGATGCGCCTGGCTGTGATGCGCGTACGTCTTCCACGTGGGCATGTATGCCCCATCGGCTTCATGACCCCACGTGGCCCATTTAGCTCTAGTTCCTCGTGCAAAGAGTTCAATGAATGGGTCGGGGCTGCACGCCTCAATAATTTTGTATTGTTCATCGGGCTTTCTGCTGTGTTCACGCTTTCGCGTAGCAAGATAATTCACTTGCCGGCGGCCGGGCGCCAGAGTTTGTGCATTCCTTCCTTTTCACGCCGAATAGAATTAACTCGGTGACGTTCCGAAAATAAAAACGACACCCCTTCCATCCGGTCCTCCATCTTTACGCATCTTGTGCCAAACAATGTCCGACTTGCATGGCATTGGGAACCCATAGATAAAGATGCGATATCGGAGCAGCGGTCTGCCCGACGGGCAGTGCTCTGATTTCGTCCAATGTCAAAGTTCCGTAGCGCGAAAGGCGTCGGTGTTCGGGCGCCACCTTTCCTGTCCGGTTTGAAATTGCCACGGCGGATCAGCTAGGATTGTTGCGAAGCGATGATTTCCGATGAAGCCCAATAGCTCGCGACCGGGCGACGCCAACTGCATGACCGACTTACTTTTTGCCATCGCCGACTCGCTTGGTTGATGTTGCAATCATAGCCAAGCGGCCGCAGCGCGGGATTAGAGCACAAGAAATAAGAACAAGCGAAAGTTATACAGGGACCCTTACGGCCACCACCCCTCGAAAAGCACCTGATCCGCCCACTTCTCTGCCTTCGCCCGGTCGGCTTCCGTACGCACGGTCCATGTCAGCACCGGCCGGCGCAGCACATATCGGGTGAACAGCGGCGGCAGCGCAGGGAGGTCGGCGACCGAATAGGCGAGGAACTGCGGCCGGGCGCGGACAAGATGCGCAAAATAGCGGGCCGCCCGGCGCCAGCGTGTGCCGAACGTATTGCCCGCACGCCCGTGCGCCCGCTCCGCGATTAGGCCGCGCGCGCGTGCAGGCGCCGCCTCCCGCACCACCGCCACCTGGAACGGATCGAACGACATCAGCGCCGCCGGGCCGCCATAACCGGTGAGCACCGCCGCCGCGCGCCGCGGCAGGCGTACGTCGCCGTCACTGAGGCTCTTGAGTTCGATCGCAAGCGTCGCGCGCCCGGCAACCAGATCGAGCAGCTCGCCCAAAGTGATGATCCGGTCGGCGGTCTCCTTGAAGGCGATACGCCTGAGGTCCGCCACTGTCATGGCGGCCAATGCGCCGCTGCCCTCGGTCAGCCGCCCGAGCTTAGCGTCGTGGTGAACGACGGCCTCGCCGTCCGCCGTGATCTGCAGGTCGGTTTCGATGGCGTAGCCGGCGGCGATCGCGGCGTTGAACGCGGTCGGCGTGTTCTCGACCGCGCCAGGCCCGTGCAGCCCGCGATGGGCGATCGGCCGCGCCGTGAGCCAGTCGAGGCCGGCCATCTGGCTTAACGCCGTCCGCCACTCACGACACTTCGAACGATCCCTCGACCTCGACCGCCGCGTTGAGCGGCAGCGCCGAGACGCCGACCGTGGTGCGCGCGTGCTTTCCTTTATCGCCGAACGCAGCGACCATCAGGTCGGACGCGCCGTTCATCACCTTCGGTCCGTCCGGGAAGCCGGCCGCCGAGTTGATGAAGCCGCCGAGTCGTACCACGCGCACGACCTTGTCGAGGTCGCCGAGGGCGGCCTTGATCTGGCACAGCAGGTTGATGGCGCAGGCGCGCGCCGCCTTCCGGCCGTCCTCGATCGAAACGCCGGCGCCGAGCTGGCCCTGGGCGACGAGCTTGCCGGCGTCGTCGAAGCACAGCTGGCCGGATACGACCATGAAATTCGCCGTGCGCACGAGCGGCACGTAGTTTGCGATCGCCGGCGCCGGCGCGTGCAGGGTAATACCCAGATCCGCCAGCTTCTTCTCCACCGTTCCGGCCATCGTCGTCTCCTTCTACGTTAGATCATCGACTCTTCGCCGATTGGGCGCCCCCGCGCAAGAACCGCACTCGGTTGCCGCGCCGATGTCCGCCCCCTATGTTGCCGCCGGGGCGCAAACGGAGTCGCGGCGCATGCCCATTGCCTGCACACGAGTTGCTTCCTCCCTTGCGGCCGTCGTTGCGGTCGGCACGGCCCTGCTTGGCACCGCCTCGGCAGCTGGGCCGGCCAAGGTCGACGATCCCTCCGCCGCGATCCCGCTCGCGCCGCACCGGGCGATCTACGACCTCAAACTCGGCCAATTGCGCGGCAAGCGCGCGCTCGAAGCGGTGCGCGGGCGCATCGTCTACGACTTTGCCGGCAACATGTGCGACGGCTACGACCTGCGTTTCCGCCAGGTCACCGAACTCGACTCGGGCGAGGGTAAAACCGCGCTGTCCGACCTGCGCTCGACCTCCTGGGAGGAGGGCGCCGCGCGCTCGCTGCGCTTCGATTCGCAGAACTATCTCGACCGCAGGCTCGTCGACTCGGTCGATGGCCATGCCGACAAGGGCGCGGACGGCGTCACCGTCACGCTCGCCAAGCCGAAGCCTGCGACCATGGGCATTGGCACGGCGGTGTTTCCCTCCGAGCACATGCGCCGCATCATCGCGGCTGCGCGCGAAGGCAAAACGTTGCTCGAACTGACCGTCTACGACGGCTCGGAAACCGGCGAGAAGGTCTATCAGTCGCTCACCGTGATCGGCAAAAAGATCGCGCCCAACGAGCACGCGCCGACCGATGCGGCGGCCGGGCAGACGGCGGTCGCCGGGCTCGGCCGCTGGCCCGTGACCATCAGCTATTTCGACCGCGCCCAGCAGGGCCAGGGCGAGCAGACGCCGGTCTACGCCATCACCTTCGAGGCTTATGACAACGGCGTCGCCCGCGCGCTCGTCCTCGACTACGGCGACTTCACCGTCTCGGGCGACCTCACCTCGCTCGAGATGAAGGACGTGAAGCCCTGCGAGAAATAGAAACAAATTATCTCACTCGTCATTGCCTCGCGAAAGCGACCTCGAGTAAACGCCGGCCACTGTTTTTATCTGACATACTTGTGATTACTGGATCGCCCGCTTTCGCGGGCGATCACGACCGAGCTTTCGGCTATTCCTCCTCCAGCGCCAGTCCGCGTACCACGGCGGCGCGGCCGAATTTCTCCCGCACGCGGTCGACCGCGCGTTCGGCGAGCGCCTTGCGCCGGCCGGCCTGGTCGAGGAGGTCGCCCGGGTCGGCCTTGTCGGCCTCGACAATGTCGGAGACGCCAATGCCGATCAGGCGGAAGCGCGTGCCGTCGGTCTCGCGCGCGAGCAGCTCGCGCCCGGCAGCAAATATTTTCTCCGCCAGCTGGGTCGGGTCGGAAAGGCCGCGCGCGCGGGTGCGGATCTTGAACTCGTCGCTCTTGAGCTTGAGCGTGACCGTGCCGCCCGCAAGCCCGCTCGCCTTGAGCCGCGCCGAAACCTTCTCGGCGAGCGGCCACAGCCGGCGCTCGAGCGGCCGGAACGCGGAGAGATCGCGGTCGAAAGTCGTCTCCGCCGAGACGCTTTTCGCTTCCCGCTCTGGCGTCACCTCGCGCTCGTCGATGCCGCGCGAAAGCCGCGAAAGCCGCAAGCCTTCGACGCCGTAGCGGCGCGCGAGGTCGCTCTCGGGCGCGGCGGCGAGATCGCCGACCGTGAAGTAGCCGTCGCGCTTGAACCGCGCTTCGCTCGCCTTGCCCACGCCCCAGATGAAGCCGACCGGCTTCGGCCCGAGGAACGCGCGCGCCTCGCCGCCGCCCAGCACGGCAAAGCCGCGCGGCTTGTCGAGGTCGGAGGCGATCTTCGCCAGGAATTTGTTGACCGAGAGTCCGATCGACACGGTGATGGCAAGGGTCTTTTCGACGCGCGTTGCAAAATGAGCGAGCGCCTTCGCCGGGACCATGCGGTGCAGCCGCTCGGTACCGGTCAGGTCCATGAATGCCTCGTCGATCGAGAGCGGCTCGACCTGCGGTGTCAATTCCAGCATCAGCCGGCGCACCTCGCGCCCGACCTTGACGTATTTCTCCATGTCGGGCGGCACCACGACCGCATGCGGACACAGCCGCCGCGCCGTGAACATGGGCATCGCCGAACGCACCCCATAGGTTCGCGCGACGTAGCAGGCGGCCGCCACCACGCCGCGCTTGCCGCCGCCGACGATCACCGGCTGGTCGGCGATGCTCGGATCGTCGCGCTTCTCGATCGTCGCGTAGAAGGCGTCGCAATCGACGTGAGCGATGGCAAGCCGCGCGATCTCATCGTGCACGACCACGCGCGGCGAGCCGCACGCGGCGCAGCGCGCGGGCGCCTGCGCGTCGGCAAGGCAGTCTCGGCAGAAGCCGGGCATCACAGGTATCAGCCATCGGGGATCAGAAATCAGGGATCAGGGATCAGGGAGTGCATCCCCCCGGATGCCTGATGCCTGATCCCTGATACCCGATGCCTGGTCACCCACTATCCCTTTCCTACCCGTCGCTGCCTAGAAGCCGGCGGGCTTTCTCGACCTCTTCCGGCTTGATGCCCGCCTCCGCCGCGAACGCGGTCACCAGCGCATCCTCCGAGGCGACATGGTCGAGTACGCCAGCGAGGAAGCCGGGTGTTGCCGCGGCGACCCGGATGCGGTCCGGCCCGATGCCGCTGAGCGCGAGGAATCGCGCGAGCCGCTCGGGCTCGCCGGCGAGAAAGCTAAGCGCCTGAACTGCAAGGGATTCCGCGGCAGCCCGGCGCATCGAATCGCGCGTCTGCATGGGGTTGCGTTTGCCTTTCCGTAATATATCGCAACTAAGGTCCGGGCGATGCCCAAGGGCGGGCGGGCACGATTCGGTCACGCTCCGATATTACGGGGCATTGACGACCCAGGCGGCGCGATAGGCACCGCCGAAGCATGATCGGCAAGTGGGGCGCGGGTGGCGAAGACCGTCCTGATCGTGGAGGACAACGAGCTCAACATGAAGC
>Ga0306920_100017011_pt1 | contig 10030 bp, 11 predicted proteins | sample flu12Cox44000170_FD_204666 | JGI IMG/M metagenome (GOLD analysis project Ga0306920, IMG submission 204666) | Lab enrichment of tropical soil microbial communities from Luquillo Experimental Forest, Puerto Rico - flux4day.12C.oxic.44.000.170 (v2)... | ecosystem: Environmental > Terrestrial >...
GCGGCGCCAGCGCGAACACCTGGTCCTCCGACAGCCGCTCGAGCCCCGGCGTCACCGGGAGCTGGACGAACACCCCGCTGCAGCCGGAGGCCCCGGCAGCCGCTGCGATCGCGAGGGACAGGAACAGGGATGTGCGCAGGGTCATGCCTGACAGAATATCCGAACCACCTTGCTCCTTCCCTGTGGCAACGATCGCCAGTACTCTTCGCGCATGATGAAGGCCGCCTTGCGTTTCGCGGTTCTCGGATCCATGGCGCTCGCCGTCGGGGCCTGCAGCAGCACGAGCTCTGGGGGTGGGGGAGCCGACAACTTCGTCGGCACCTGGACCTACGACTCCAGCAGCATGCTCATGCCGATGAACTGCTCGCTTCTCGGGACGGCCATTCCCCCCATCAGCCTCTCGGGGCAGATGCTGCAGATCACCAAGATCGACGGCTCGCACATCTCGGCAGCGCTCGGCAGCGCCTGCAACGTCCACTTCACCGTGAGCGGCACGACCGCGACGGCCGACAGCGGTCAGACGTGCAACATCACCTACATGATCGTCACGTTCACCCTCAACATCTCGTCCTGGACGTTGACCCTCAACGGCGCGACGCTCACCAGCACCGAGTCGGGGAGCGCCCCGATCGGCGGAGCCATGTGCACCGCCACCGGCAACGGCACCCTGACCGGCCAAGGTGGCTGACGGCTGACGGCTGGCGGCTGACGGGCAGCGCTCAGTAAATCTGAATTTCGGGTTTCAGGAGCGAGCCGAGGAGCGCGGCGCGGCTCTCCTGCGGCAGCGGCGTCAGGTCGCGGATGAACTCTTCGATCGCGCCGCCGTCGTCCTGGTCGAAGAGCACGGCGAAGCCCTTGTAGGCGACAGTCCGGACCACGCGGCCGGAGGCCTGGCAGCTCTTGCCGCCCTGGACGGAGAGCACCACCGAGATGCGCCGGTCGAGGGGGACGGTCTCCCGCGACTTGAAGAAGCAGCCGCCGCGCGAGATGTCCTGGAGCTCGGCGTGGACCTGGCCCTTGCCGAGCAGCGAGAGCGTCACCGGGAGACCCAGCCCCAACCGCGGGTACTGCCGCTGCTCCATCGCCCCCATGCGCGGAGAGCATGCCACAGTTTGCGCCGCTGCGGTCGGGGAAGCCCCGTGCTATCACTTTCCGCGTCATGAGCGCGGCGGGCACGGCCGGGTTTGTGCCCGTCTCACCTGATCTCGTCCCGGCGACGCTGTTCGCGCGGTCGAGCTCCGGCCCGCGGTCGAGCGCCGGCGGGCGCCTGCCCGCCCCGGTGCTGCCCATGTCCCGGGCCGAGATGGAGGCGCTCGGGTGGTCGAGCTGCGATGTCGTGCTGGTGACGGGCGACGCTTACGTCGATCACCCCAGCTTCGGGGCGGCGTTGGTCGGGCGCCTGCTCGAGGCGCAGGGGTTCCGGGTCGGGATCATCGCCCAGCCCGACTGGCGCAGCGCCGAGCCGTTCAAGGCGCTGGGGCGGCCGGCGGTGATGTGGGGCGTCACCGCCGGGAACATGGATTCGATGGTCAACCGGTACACCTCCGATCGGCGGCTGCGCCACGACGACGCGTACTCGCCGGAGGGGGCAGGGGGCCTGCGCCCCGACCGGGCGGCGATCGTGTACGCGCAGCGCTGTCGCGAAGCGTTCCCCGACGTGCCGCTGGTGCTCGGCGGCATCGAGGCCAGCCTGCGGCGCATCGCGCACTACGACTACTGGTCGGACAAGGTCCGGCGATCGATCCTGCTCGACTCCAAGGCCGACCTGCTCGTCTACGGGAACGGCGAGCGCGCGGTCGTCGAGATCGCCCACCGGCTCGCGGGCGGCGAGCGCCTCGAGGCCATCACCGACCTGCGGGGGACCGCCTTCGCGCGGCCGGGCGGGGCGCGGGAAGGGTGGGCGGAGATCGACTCTCGCGAGGTGGACGTCCCCGGGCCCGTGGAGCCGCACCGGGATCCCTACGCCGCCGAGGCGGCGACCGCGGCCGGTTGCGCGCCGGCGGCGCCGGGACCGGCGCTGGTCCCCGCGCGCGGGCTCCGGCCGCGCACCGCGCGCGAGCGCACCGTGGTCCGCCTCCCCGACGCCGAGGCGGTGGCCGCCGATCCGGTCCTCTACGCCCACGCCTCGCGCCTGCTGCACGTCGAGTCGAACCCGGGGAACGCGCGCGCGCTCGTCCAGCGCCACAGCGACCGGGACGTCTGGCTCAACCCGCCGCCGCTACCGCTGGCGACCGCGGATCTCGACCGGCTCTACGAGCTCCCTTACACCCGCCGTCCGCACCCGGCGTACGGCGGCGCGCGCATCCCGGCGTACGAGATGATCCGCTTCTCCGTGACCATCACGCGCGGCTGCTTCGGCGGCTGCACCTTCTGCTCGATCACCGAGCACGAGGGGCGGATCATCCAGAACCGCTCGGAGGCCTCCGTGCTGCGCGAGATCGGGCGGGTGCGCGACGACGTCCCGGGGTTCACCGGCGTCATCTCCGACCTCGGCGGCCCGACCGCGAACATGTACCGCCTCGCCTGCAAGAGCCCGGAGATCGAGGCCGCCTGCCGCCGCCCCTCCTGCGTCTACCCCGGCATCTGCCCGAACCTCGGCACCGACCACCGGCCGCTCATCGACCTCTACCGGCGGGCGCGCGCCGTGCCGGGCGTCAAGAAGGTGCTGGTGGCGTCGGGCGTCCGCTACGACCTTGCCGCCACGTCACCGGACTACGTGCGCGAGCTCGCCGCGCACCACGTCGGCGGCTACCTCAAGATCGCGCCCGAGCACACCGAGGACGGGCCGCTCGACAAGATGATGAAGCCCGGGATCGGGAGCTACGAGAAGTTCAAGCGTTTGTTTAACGACGCCTCGAAAAAAGCAGGGAAGAAGCAGTATCTGATCCCGTACTTCATCGCCGCCCATCCCGGGACCACGGACCGCGACATGCTGGCGCTGGCGCTCTGGCTCAAGCGCAACGGCTTCCGGGCCGACCAGGTGCAGACCTTCCTGCCGTCACCGATGGCGACGGCGACGGCCATGTACCACACCGGGCAGAACCCGCTCCGCCGGCTGCGGCGCGCGGGCGGCGAGACGGTCGTCGTCCCCAAGGGGGCGAAGGCGCGGCGGCTGCACAAGGCCTTCCTCCGCTACCACGATCCCGCCAACTGGCCGCTCCTGCGCGAGGCGCTCCGCCGCCTCGGGCGGGCCGACCTGATCGGCAACGGGCCGGACCAGCTCGTCCCGCTTCGGCAGCCCGCCGGGGGGACGGAGCCCACCCAGGCGCGCGCGACGCGCCCGTTCCGGACGCAGCACACCCGCGCCGAGGCGCGGCGGCCCGGCTCTCGGCGCGCGAAGTCTAGAGCGCGACGGCGAAGCTGACCTGCCAGCGGGCCAGCTCGGGGACGACGACGGCGGCCTCGTCGGCATCCAGGGCGACGAGGTCCTCGATGCGCCGAATCACCGCGCGGGCGTCGGCGTCGGCGCCCGCGGGGCGCTCGGCGAGGAGGCGGCGAAGCTCGTAGCGAAGTCGGACCAGCTCACGCGTCCCGGCGTAGTCCATGCGTTCCCTCCGGACCTCCACGCTAAAGGGCCCGTCGGGCGCGTCAAATTTTCGCGCTGTTTCCTGCTAGATTCGTCGCCGGCATGCTCCGCGCCACCGACGACCTCCGCATCGAGCAGATCCGCCCCCTCATCCCGCCGGCCATCCTCATGGAGAACCTGCCGCTCTCCGAGCAGGCCTCCACCACCGTCGCCGAGAGCCGGGAGGCCGTGGCCCGCATCCTCCGGCAGCAGGACGACCGGCTGGTGGTGGTGGTCGGGCCCTGCTCGATCCACGACGTCGCGGCCGCGCGGGAGTACGCGCGGGGCCTCCGCGCCCTGGCCGCCGAGCTCGCCGACGCGCTGTTCGTGGTGATGCGCGTCTACTTCGAGAAGCCGCGGACCACCGTGGGCTGGAAGGGGCTCATCAACGACCCGCACCTCGACGGCACGTTCAAGGTCAACGAGGGGCTGGGGCTGGCGCGCAGCCTGCTGCTCGACCTCGCCGAGATGGGGCTGCCGGCGGGCTGCGAGTTCCTCGACACCATCACGCCCCAGTACATCGCCGACCTCGTGAGCTGGGGGGCCATCGGCGCGCGCACCACGGAGAGTCAGGTCCACCGCGAGTTGGCATCAGGGCTGTCGGTCCCGGTCGGCTTCAAGAACGGCACCGACGGCAACGTCCAGATCGCCATCGACGCCATCCAGGCCGCCAGCCACCCGCATCAGTTCCTATCGGTCACCAAGCAGGGGCTGTCGGCGATCGTCGCCACGCGCGGCAACCCCGACTGCCACCTCATCCTCCGCGGCGGCAGCGGCCAGCCGAACTACGAGGCGGCGTCGGTCGCGCGCGCGGTGGAGGCGCTGGAGAAGGCCAAGCTGCCGCCGCGGCTGATGGTTGACTGCAGCCACGGCAACAGCCGCAAGGATCCGGCGCGCCAGCCGGAGGTGGCCCGCGACATCGCCGGCCAGCTGCGCGCCGGCGGGCGCTCGGTCGCCGGCGTGATGATCGAGAGCCACCTCGTCGGCGGGCGGCAGGACCGCGTCGCCGGTGGCAAGCTCACCTACGGGCAGAGCATCACCGACGCCTGCCTCGCCTGGTCGGACACCGTCCCGGTCCTCCGCGACCTCGCCGCCGCCATCCGCGCCCGCCGCGCGCGCGGCTGAACTGGCCGAGCGATCGCGTCGAGCGGAGGCGGGCTTCGCCCGCCGGAGCTCATCGCGGGGGGCGCGGGACCCTTTGAGGGTCCCGCATAGGACTGAACGGCCGATCACGTAGCTTTTTTGGCAGGTCCCGATCGGCGTGGTTCGATGGCGCTCGAGAGGGAACGATGGACATCAGGATCATTCACCTGCCGTCCGGGGGCCTCGCCGAGACCCACGGCAACATGGTTCGCCTGACGACGCCGTCCGCGGGGGCGCTCGCCGCCCACCGGCTCACGCGCCGGCACATCCAGGCGGCGACCGTCGCCGAGGCCGAGGTGGCCGTCGGCCGCAAGCTCGTCACGGGGCTCTGGTGGCTGACGACGGCCGGGGCGAAGACCACCGCCGTTCCCGTCGCCGAGGGCTGAGGCGCCGAGCCGCGCGCCCCGGCGCGACGCGCCTGTCGTCATCGTCTATTCTGGGCGGGACATGAGCGCCGCTAGTCCGCCCGCCCCGCCCGTGACCGCCACGCTGCTGGTCAGCTGCCGCGATCGCACGGGCCTGGTGGCGGCGCTGTCGGAGTTCGTGTTCCAAAACGGCGGCAACATTCTCGACGCCGATCAGCACGCCGAGGCGGAGACGGGCCTGTTCTTCATGCGCCTGGTGTGGGACACCGCCGGGTTCAAGCTCGCGCGCGACGGGATCCGCGCCGCGCTCGCGGCGCTGGCCGGGCGCTTCGACCTCGGCTGGGAGCTGACGTTCTCCGACCTGCGCCCGCGGGTGGCGGTGTTCGCCAGCAAGGCGCCCCACTGCCTCTACGACCTGCTGCTCGCCCACCAGCTCGGCGAGCTCGGCGGGGACCTCGGGCTCGTGGTCTCCAACCACGAGGACCTGCGCCCGGTGGCCGGGCACTTCGGCGTGCGGTTCGAGCACATCCCGGTGGTCGGCGACAAGGCCGCCGCGGAGGCGGCCGCCGAACGGCTGCTCGCGGAGCTTGGGATCGACGTCGTCGTGCTCGCCCGCTACATGCAGATCCTGTCGCCGGCGTTCGTCGCCAAGCGGCCGGCCGGCATCATCAACATCCACCACTCGTTCCTGCCCGCGTTCGTCGGCGCCAAGCCCTACCACCAGGCCAAGGCGCGCGGGGTGAAGGTGATCGGCGCGACCGCGCACTACGTGACGAGCGAGCTCGATCAGGGGCCCATCATCGAGCAGGACGTGGCGCGCGTCAGCCACCGCGACGACGTCAGCGAGCTGGTGCGTAAGGGCGGGGAGCTCGAGCGGCGCGTCCTGACGCGCGCGGTGCGCCTTCACCTCGAACGGCGGGTGCTCGTCTCCGAGAACCGGACGATCGTCTTCGGCTAGTGGCAGTTCTTGAAGTCGATCTGACCGCTGACTTCACGTCCGTTCCGCTGACACGCGAGGGTCGCGCTGCCTTTGAAGTTCCGGTGACTCCAGACCCTGCTCAGCTGCCAATCGAACGTCATCACGCCGCACGGGCCGACAGCGTCCCAGACGTCACTCCCGGCTCGCGAAATCGAGACCAAAGCAGCGCCGGAATGGCCCGGAGGGGGGCTGTAGAGCCGGAGACGCTGTCCATTGGCGTCTGTGAGCTGGACCCCGGGAAAAAAACCGGCCGCGGCTCCGGTCCGGCATTCCTGGGTGACGAAAGGCGCGCGGTCGACCTCCAATTGACCCGTGACCGTTGCGATGCAGCCCGCGGCGGCCGCCCCGGCGAGGGCGATGACGGCGGAAGACGAGGCCCGCACCGGTCAATCCTAGCCGAGTCCCGGGTCGGCTGCGCGCGCCGACCATCAGCTCGCCAGGGCCGAACCTTCGAGCCAGCGGATGTCGCCGAAGCCGGCGATGAGGCGCGCCTCGTCGATCTCGAAGCGCCAGAGCGAGAAGTCGCCGAGCGCGAAGTAGTCGGCGGCCTGCGGCCAGCGGGCGAGGTAGCGGGTGCGGGCGTCGGTCTCCTCCGCGGCGTCGACGCGGACGACGCGGCCGAGCAGCGAGATGCGGGCGCCGGCCTGGGGATCGGCGGCTGCCGATCGGTCGCCGACGTAGAGACCGGCCCGCGGGTCGGCGGTGAGGTTCTGGGTGTGGGCGGCGAGGCGGGACAGCAGGAGCAGCGGCGAGCCGGTCGCCGCGAGCGCGTACGGGGTCACCGACCCGTAGGGCGTGCCGGCGCGGCGCACGGAGATCGTCGACAGCACGCCGACCGACTCTGCCTCCAGCAGCGCGCGGGCGCCGCGGGCGGCCACCTCTGCGGGGCTGGGGTCGTCGCGGTCCGGCATCCTCCCAAGTATGCCTGAACGGGATGCCCGAACGGGCGCCCGGCGCCCTGCCGGCATATGATGGAGGGGCCCCGTGGAGATCGTCGTCCTGCCGTCGCCCGAGGAGGCCTGCGTGCACGCCGCCCGGATCGTCGCGGAGACCGTCACCGCGCGGCCGGCGGCGGTGCTCGGCCTGCCGGCCGGGCGGACGCCCGGGCCGGTGTACGGGGAGCTGGCGCGGCTCCACCGCGAGGCGGGGTTGTCGTTCGCGCGGGCGCGGGCCTTCAACCTGGACGAGTACGTCGGGCTCGCCCCCGACCACCCGGCGTCGTTCCGGCGCGCGCTCGACGAGGCGCTCTACCGGCCGGTCGGCCTGCCGGCAGAGAGCGCGCGCAGCCCCGACGGCCGCGCGCCCGACCCGGCGGCCGCGGCGCGCGCGTACGAGGCGGAGATCGCGGCGGCCGGCGGCTTCGATCTCGTCCTGCTCGGCCTTGGCGGCAACGCCCACGTCGCCTTCAACGAGCCCGGCTCGGCGTTCGACTCCCCGACGCGCGTCGTGACGCTCGACGCGGCGACGCGGGCGGCGAACCGCGCGACGTTCGCTCCGGACGAGGTCCCCCGTCAGGCGATCACGATCGGGATCGGCACCATCCTCGCCGCGCGGCGGGTGGTGCTGCTCGCGACCGGCGCCGCGAAGGCGGCGGCCGTGGCGCGGGCGCTCGACGGGCCGATCGGCGTCGAGGTGCCGGCGTCGGCGCTGCGCCAGCACGCCGACGCGACGGCGATCCTCGACGGGGCGGCCGCTTCGCGCTTGACACCTGGGCGCGGCTGAGGCTCCATGCAGGGGCCTTCCGAAGTCTTGAAAACTGAATAGCGCCTTCGGTGCCCAGCCGGGCATAAAAGGGAAGCCGGAAGCTCGATCGGGAAGCTCGATCGACGAGCCAGCCGGCGCGGTCCCGCCACTGTGTGTGGAGGCCGCCCTCACGACCCACTCGACGTCAAAGCGATCGTCGGGGAAGGGGAGGGCGGCAGCGAGCTGCCAGATTCAAGACCAAGACGCGCAGCCCGCGCTCCACGAGCCAGGAGACCTACCGAAGGCCGACGCTTTCTTCTCCGCGCGGACGGAGATCGGCCTCCCGGCCGGCGTGCCCTCGATGACGAAGGGACGCGACCGGGTCCGACCCCTCGTCCGCCGCGGAACGAGGGGTTTTTCATGCCGACAGCCACGGCGGAGCCCGCCCGGGCCGAGCCGACCACCGCATCGCTAGCCGAAGCCGCCCGCCGCCGCGCGCGGGCGCGGGCCCTCGTCTGGCTCGCGCTCTGCCTGGCCGCGGGCGTGGCGGCGATGGCGGCGGCGTTGCTGGTCGGGCCGGCGCACATCACGCTCGCCGAGGTCGCGGGCGCCATCGGGCGGCGGCTCACCGGCCGGGGCGATCCGGCCAACTGGCGCGACACGGTGGTCGTCGCCGTCCGCTTGCCGCGGGCGCTGGTGGGGTTCCTGGTCGGCGGCAGCCTCGGGATCACCGGCGCCGCGCTCCAGGGGCTGTTCCGGAACCCGCTCGCCGAGCCGGGCGTGCTCGGCATTTCCTCGGGCGCGTCGCTCGGCGCCGTGCTGGCGATCGTCTTTCACCTGGCCGGGCGCGCCGTCGTGGCGCTCCCCGCCTGCGCGTTCCTGGGCGCGGCGGGCAACGCCCTGCTGGTGTTCGCCATCGCGGCGCGGAGCGGCCGCGGCCGGCTGTTCACGGGGACGCTGCTGCTCGTCGGCATCGCCGTGGCGGCGCTCAACATCTCGCTGACGACGTTCGTCCTCTCCCTGTCGCTCGAGAACTATGAGGTGGGGCGGCAGATCCAGCACTGGTTGCTGGGCGGTCTCGAGGGGCGGACGTGGGACCACCTCCTGCTCGGCCTGCCGCCGATCCTCGTCGGCGGCGTCGTGATCCTCGCCTACGTCCGCGACCTCGACGCCCTGATGCTCGGGGAGACGGCCGCGCACTCGGTGGGCGTCGACGTCGCGCGCACGCGCTTCCGCCTGGTGCTGGCCACCTCGCTTGTCGTCGGCGCGGCGGTGGCCATCGCGGGCCCCATCGGCTTCGTCGGGCTGCTGGTCCCGCACATCATCCGCGTCGGCGTCGGCCCCCGGCACGCGGCGCTCTTGCCGCTGTCGTTCCTGTGCGGCGGCATCTTCCTGGTGCTGGCCGATCTCGTCGCGCGCAGCGCCCTCGCGACGGAGCAGCTCCCGGTCGGCGTCGTGACCGCCGTGGTGGGCGCTCCCGCTTTTCTCGCGTTGCTCGTCCGCAAGCGCGTCGAGGTGACCGGGCCATGACGATGACGACGACGACGACGACGGCCGCCGGCGCCCCCCTGGTCCTCGTCGAGCGCCTCGGCTTCGGCTACGGACGCCGGCCGGTGTTCGCCGACGTCGGCTTCGCCATCCGCCCCGGCGAGCTGGTCGCGCTCTGCGGCCCGAACGGCGCCGGCAAGTCGACGCTCCTCCGCCTGCTCCTCGGCCTCCACCGCCCCGCGGCCGGGGCAGTGACGCTCGGCGGGGCGCCGCTCTCGTCGCTCACGCGCCGCGAGATCGCCCGCCGCGCGGCGCTCCTCCCGCAGGACGCGCCCGCCGACCTGCCGCTCACCGTACGCGAGGCCGTCGCGCTCGGCCGCCTGCCGCACCTGGGGCGCTTTCAGGCCGAGTCCGCCGCCGACGCCGAGGCCGTGGCGCGCGCCCTCGAGGCCACCGACACCGCCGCCTTCGCCGCCCGCCCGGTCACCGATCTCTCGGGCGGGGAGCGCCACCGCGTCCACCTGGCGCGCGCGCTGGCCCAGGAGGCGCCCCTCCTCCTGCTCGACGAGCCGATCGCGGGCCTCGACCTCTCACACCAGCTGCAGGCGCTCGATCTCCTGCGCGCCACCGTCGACGCGGGGCGCGGCGCCGTGGTGGCGCTCCACGACCTGTCGCTCGCCGCGCGGAGCTGCGACCGGATGCTGATCCTCGCCGACGGCGCGCTCCGCCTCGACGCCCTTCCGGCCGAGGTGCTGACCACCGAGCATCTGCAGCGCTACTTCGCGGTCGCCGCGGACGTCCGCAACG
>Ga0306920_100017012_pt1 | contig 10029 bp, 9 predicted proteins | sample flu12Cox44000170_FD_204666 | JGI IMG/M metagenome (GOLD analysis project Ga0306920, IMG submission 204666) | Lab enrichment of tropical soil microbial communities from Luquillo Experimental Forest, Puerto Rico - flux4day.12C.oxic.44.000.170 (v2)... | ecosystem: Environmental > Terrestrial >...
GAGGCCCATCGTCTTCTACTGCCGCAGCGGCAGCCGCTCGGCGATGGCGACCGAGGCCTTCCGCGGCGCCGGGTTCGACGCCCACAACATGGTCGGCGGCCTGCTCGACTGGCATGCGGCGGGGCTGCCGCTCGATCCGCCCGACGGCTACGTCGCCTGATCCGGCGTTCAGAGCCCTACGACTTCCACTTGATCGAGCAGCCCACCGGCTTGGTCTCCGGCCGGCTCACGATCGACCCGGCCAGCACCGCGTCCAGGGCGTCTCGTAGCCACTCCGCTCGCTCACTCGGGTTGTCGTAGTCGGCGTCGGGCGCGCCGCGATAGCGCAGCCGGCCCTCGGTATCGAGTACGAACACATCCGGCGTCACCGTGGCGCCGTATTCCCGCGCCACCGCCTGGGTGGCGTCCCGCAGGTAGGGCATCGGCCAATCTTCACGCGCCACCCGCTCGCGCATCGCGTCGAGCGAGTCGGCCGGGTAACGCTCGGCGTCGTTGGAGTTCACGGCCAGTACGCGCACACCGCGAGCCGCATAGTCGCGCGCCACCTGAGTGATTCGGTCATGCCACGCGCGCGCGTACGGGCAGTGGTTACAGGTGAACACCACCACGGTCGCCGGCGCACCGTCGTAGTGGGCCACCGACCACCTCCGACCCTCCGTGTCGGTCAGGGCGAAATCAGGCGCCACGTCACCAATCGAAACACTCATCGCGTCACCCCCGCGCGCTCGGCCGCCCGTCGTAGCGCCTCGCTGAGATCGTCGGGATCGGGGGTCGGGCTGATCCGGCCGTCGCGCCGGCGGTACACCCGGCAGCTGAGCCCGATGTGCTCGTCGGCAGCGGCGGGAACGATGTCCTGGCCGTCGATCAGGATCGTGGGCGAGCCGACGAAACCCGTGTCCTGGGCATCCTCATCGGTCTGGATCTCGCGCATGCGGACTTGCACGTCGGCCAGTCCGAGCCCGGTCAACGCGTCACGCACCGCCTCGACAGCCCGCTCGGTGGAGGGGCATCCCTCCCACCACAACACTTCTACCTTCACACGCCCAGCGTAGCGACCACGGCTGCGCCGCCCGCCAGGATCGATCAGCCGACGGTCCAGCTGTCTGAGCCGACGAGAAGGTCAGTGAGTTCGACGTCGGTCGCGGGGGTGGCGCGCCCCACCCGGTGACGTCCGAACACCGGCCGCTGCACGTCGCGAAAGACGCCGATCGGCGTCGGCACGGTCGGGTCGTCGGCCAGTCGCGCGAGCGAGAAAGCCAGGCCCGGATCGGCGCGCTCAGGATCGTGCACGATCAGCGCGTCCTCGCCGACGTCGGCGACGTCCACGATCGCCAGATGTCCGTCGGCGGCCCGCGCCACCCCGCGCTCGTTCTCGACCCCGAACCGCACCGGCTGCCCCGCGACGAGCCGGATCTGGTTGGCGTCCTTGGTCTCCTTCTCGGTCAGGGCCGCGAACGCGCCGTCGTTGAACACCGGGCAGTTCTGGTAGATCTCGACCAGCGCCGCCCCCTCGTGGACGGCCGCCGCGCGCAGCACCTCGGTCAGGTGGCGCTTGTCGCGGTCGATCGTGCGGGCGACGAAAGTCGCCTCGGCGCCGAGCGCCAGCGACACCGGGTTGAACGGATGGTCGGCCACGCCGAACGGGGTCGACTTGGTGACCTTGCCGATCTCCGAGGTCGGTGAGGCCTGGCCCTTGGTCAGTCCGTAGATCTGATTGTTGAAGAGCAGGATCTTGATCGGGACGTTCCGGCGAAGCGAGTGGATCAGGTGGTTGCCGCCGATCGACAGCGAGTCGCCGTCGCCGGTCACGACCCAGATCGAGAGATCCTCGCGTGTGGAGGCCAGCCCGGTGGCGAGCGCGGGCGCGCGGCCGTGGATGCCGTGCATCCCGTAGGTGTTCATGTAATAGGCGAACCGGCCGGCGCAGCCGATGCCGGTGACGAACACGATCTTCTCGGGCGGGATCCCCAGCTCGGGCATGAACTGCTGGACCGCGGCCAGCACGGCGTAGTCGCCGCAGCCCGGGCACCAGCGGGTCTCCTGATCGGACTGGAAGTCCGCCTTCGTCAGCTCGACCGGCGCGCCGCCGTTCCCGTGCCCGTTCGTGACCACCGCGCTCATTGGCGCTCCACGATCTGTGCCTCGATCTCGGCCGCGAAGATCGGCTGCCCCTGCACTTTGCAGAACGACTCGACGTCGACCAGGTACTTGGCGCGCAGCAGGTGGGCCAGCTGGCCCGTGTTCATCTCGGGCACCAGCACCCGGTCGAACGAGCGCAGGACGTCGCCGGTGTTGGCCGGGAACGGGTTGAGGTGATGCAGGTGGGCGCAGGCGACCAGGTGGCCGGCCTCGCGCGCGCGCCGCACGCCGGCGCGGATCACGCCTTCGCTCGAGCCCCAACCCAGTAAGAGCAGCCGCGCGCCGGGCTCGGAGTCCACGCGCAGCGGCGGGATGTCGCGGACGATGCCTTCGATCTTGGCCTCCCGCAGCTCGGTCATCCGGGCGTGATTGGCCGGGTCGTAGGAGATGTTGCCGGTGCCGTCGGCCTTCTCGAGCCCGCCGATCCGGTGGGCCAGCCCGGGCGTGCCGGGCACCGCCCAGGGCCGCGCCAGCCGCTCGTCGCGGGCATAGGGCAGGAAGGTGTCGGCGTCCTGCTCGGTGGCGATGCCCGGATCGATCGACGGCAGGTCGCCCACGTCCGGGATCCGCCAGGGCTCGGACGACGAAGCCAGGAACGTGTCGGACAACAGGATCACCGGGGTGCGGTAGCGGACAGCGATCTGCGCCGCCTCGAACGCCGCGTCAAAGCATCCGCCTGGCGTGCTCGGCGCGATCACCGGCAGCGGTGACTCACCGTGGCGCCCGAAGATGGCCATCAACAGATCCGACTGCTCGGTCTTGGTCGGCATCCCGGTCGAGGGACCGGCCCGCTGGACATCGATCACGATCATCGGCAGCTCGAGCGCGGCGCCGAGGCCGATCGTCTCGGCCTTGAGGTCCATGCCGGGGCCGCTCGTCGCGGTCACACCGAGGCGGCCGCCGAACCCGGCGCCGAGCGCCATGCCCGCTGCGGCGATCTCGTCCTCGGCCTGGATCGTGGTCACGCCTAGCTTGGCGTGGCGCGAGAGCTCGTGGAGGAGCTCCGAGGCCGGGGTGATCGGGTAGCTCGCCAGCAGCAGCGGCAGGCCGCTGCGCACGCTCGCGGCGATCAGCCCCAAGGCCAGAGCCGTCGTCCCGTTCACATTCCGGTACGTCCCCGGCGGCACATCGGTGGCCGGCTTGACCCGATACTGGACGTCGAGCAGCTCGGTCGTCTCGCCGAACGACCAGCCGGCGTTGAAGGCGGCCAGGTTCGCCTGCAGCACGCCCGGCTTGCCGGCGAATTTCTGCTCGATCCAGCGCTTGGTCCCGTCGGTCGGGCGACCGTAGAGCCATGAGATCACTCCGAGGGCGAACAGGTTCTTGGCCCGGCCGGCGTCGCGGGTCGAGGCGTCGTCGACCCCTTCGACCGCGCGGACGGTGAGTGAGGTCATCGGAATGCGGTGCACCCGGTAGGCGCTCAAAGATCCGTCCTCCAACGGATTTGACGCGTACCCGGCCTTCTCGAGGTTACGCTTGGAGAACGCGTCCTCGTTGACGATGACGGTGGTGCCCCGGTCGAGCTCGGGAACGTTGGCCTTGAGCGCAGCCGGGTTCATCGCCACCAGCACGTTCGGCTTGTCGCCCGGGGTGAGGATGTCCCGCGAGGCGAAGTGGATCTGGAAGGCGGACACGCCGGCCAGCGTCCCCGCCGGCGCGCGGATCTCGGCCGGGAAGTTCGGCAGGGTGGCCAGGTCGTTGCCCACCAGCGCGGTCGCATCGGTGAACCGGCTGCCCGCCAGCTGCATCCCGTCCCCGGAATCACCCGCGAAGCGGATGACGACCCGCTCGCGCTCCTCCACCGTCTTAGTCATCTACGTGCGCCCACGTCTTAATCGCCTAACCAATACTACGCGCGAGCGCGGCCGAAGTTTCGCTCTATTGGGGCGAGCCCCCCGTTTGGGGGATGGGGGGCCGCCTGCGGCGGCGTCCGTCGGCATGTGGCGCGGCAGGCCCCGCCTGCGAGGCATGGATGCCGAGCGGGGCCGTTGCCGCGGCCACCGGGAGGGCCCGTCCGGTCACGTGTCGCTGCCCGACCGGAGTTCGGACGGTCAGAACCACCGCCGGGCACGGATGCCCGGCGGAACCGGTCCCAGGGACGCCGAGCGCAGCGAGGCCCGTACTAGATCTTGGTTACGTTTACCGCCTTGGGACCCTTCGGAGAGGCCTCTTCCTCGTAGGAGACCTTGAGGCCCTCTGACAGGGAGCGGTAGCCGTCGGCGGTGATGCTCGAGTGGTGGACGAACAGGTCCCGGCCGCCGTCATCGGGCGTGATGAAGCCGAAGCCCTTCTCGTCGCTAAACCATTTGACTGTGCCGCTTGGCATGTGGAGTTTCCTCCGTGGCTAGAAAGTGCTGCTACCGCGGAGGATGTGCCGCCCGGAGCCTGCACCTGCTGTTGGCGCCGCCCGGTCAGCCGGACGGCCTTACGAGCTGGGAAGGTACAGGAGATGGATGATCCGATGTCACTCGGTCGTGACCTCAAGCTGCCTTTGCGCGAGATCACCGTGCGAACCTCGCGCTCGTCCGGGCCGGGCGGCCAGCACGCAAACGTGACGGCGTCCCGGGTCGAGGCCATCTTCGACGTCGAGGCCTCCGAGACGCTGACCGACGAGCAGAAGCGCCGGGTGATCGCGCGGCTGGGTCCGCGCGTGACCGCGGTAGCCCAGGACGCCCGCGGCCAGGCCCGCAACCGCGAGCTCGCGCTCGAGCGCCTACGCCGGCGCCTGACCGACGCGCTGACCCCACGCCGGCACCGCCGCGCGACCCGGCCCACGTCTGCCTCGGTTGAGCGGCGTCTGGACGTCAAGCGCCGCCAGGCCGCCCGCAAGCGCGAGCGCCGGCGGCCACGAACGGACGACCCCTAGCCGGCCGTGGAGGCGTTCCCCGTCGCCGACGCGGTGTGCATGGTGCGCCACTGCCCACATCGACCCGAGGGTGTGGCGCGTCAGACACATCAGGGGATCCTGATACGCCAACCCACCGCCATCGGCGCAGCAGTGGCGCGTCACGCACACAAGCGCCCGCGCGTCCGCCGGGTGCCCCCGCCGTCCTGTGCCTTTCCCACGGGCTCGATGGGTACTCGCGAGCGGCGGACCGCCCCGACTAGCCTTCGACCCAGATGCGCTGGCTCGTCGACGGCATGAACGTGATCGGCACCCGGCCCGACGCCTGGTGGAAGGACCGCGACGCGGCGATGCTGCGGCTGGTCGACCTGCTCGAACGCTGGGCCGCTGACAGCGGCGAAGACGTCACCGTGGTGTTCGAGCGGCCGCCTCGCCCGCCGATTCGCTCGACGGTCATCGTGGTCGCGCACGCCCCCAAGCCCAAGCCCAACGCCGCCGACGACGAGATCGTGCGGCGCCTGCGCGCCGACGCCGATCCGGCCGACGTGCGCGTGGTCACCTCGGACCGGTGGCTGGCCGATCGCGCCTGGGCGGCCGGGGCCAGCGTCGAGGGCGCCGACTCGTTCCGCACGCGCCTAGACAACTCCTGAGCCTCTCTCAAAATGAGCCGGCCTGGATCTGGCCGGCTGATCGTCGCGGATACGGCCCCGTCGATCGGCTCGCGTAGCGCTGCTACGCCACGCCGATCGCCGTCACCGTCCCGCTCGATCCCCGACCAGCCCAGTCTCGCGCTCATTTTTTTCGAGACTCTTAGTGAGTGTTCAGCCAAGGTTGATCGGAAGCCGCAAACCCTTGCCACAATCAACTTATGGCCGAGCAGCCCCGCCGGCGTGAGAGCAGCCCTCGTATGCGGCAGCCCGGCAGCACCCCACCGCAGCCGGGCTGGAAGATCACGCCTGCGCCGGATGGCCGCGGCGGCACTCCGGCCAAGCCTCCCACCGGGCCGAGTAGGCGCTGGCTTCCGGTCCTGATCCTGATCGCCGCCCTGCTCGCGCTCAACTTCTGGGTGTCTTCACAGGTCCTCGGCCCGAACCCGCGGGTCGCGATCCCGTACTCCCCCACGTTCCTGACGCAGGTCAACGACAACAACGTCAGCTCGATCAACTCGACCGGCTCGTCGATCCAGGGCACGCTCAAGAAGGCGATCAAGTACCCGGCGGACAGCTCGAGTGCGCCCACCACGCCCTACTTCTCGACCCAGATCCCCTCCTTCGCGCCGAGCGGACCGCTGTACGACAAGCTGACGAAGAACGGCGTCACGATCAACGCCCATCCCGCCAACGCCGGCCCGTCGTTCCTGGCCAGCCTGATCTTCGGCTTCGGCCCCACCCTCCTGTTCCTGGCGCTGCTGGTGTGGGTCTTCCGACGGGCGGCGGCGGGCGGCGGCGGTGCCGGCGGCCTGATGTCGTTCGGCCGGTCCCGGGCCCGCCGGGTCGAGGCGGCCGATCAGCGCGTGACGTTCGACGACGTGGCCGGAATCGAGGAGGCCAAGGCGGAGCTCACGGAGATCGTCGACTTCCTCAAGAACCCGGACAAGTACCTCAGGCTGGGCGGCCGCATTCCGCGGGGGGTGCTGCTCAGCGGCCTGCCCGGGACCGGCAAGACGTTGCTGGCGCGCGCCGTCGCCGGAGAGGCCGGCGTGCCGTTCTTCCAGATGTCGGCGTCGGAGTTCGTCGAGATGATTGTCGGGGTGGGCGCCTCGCGCGTGCGCGACCTGTTCCAGCAGGCGAAGGCGGCGGCACCGGCGATCATCTTCATCGACGAGCTCGACGCCATCGGACGTTCGCGCGCGTCGGGCGGGCCCAACATCACGGGCGGTCACGACGAGCGCGAGCAGACGCTCAACCAGATCCTGACCGAGATGGACGGGTTCGACCCCCGGCTCGGGGTGATCGTGCTGGGTGCGACCAACCGTCCGGAGATCCTCGATCCCGCGCTGCTGCGCCCGGGCCGTTTCGACCGGCGCGTGGTCGTCTCGCCGCCGGACCGGGCCGGACGCGAGGCGATCCTCCGCGTCCACACCCGGGGGGTTCCCCTCGCCGACGAGGTCGACCTGGGCGACATCGCCTCGTCCACCCCGGGCATGGTCGGCGCCGACCTCGAGAACCTGGTCAACGAGGCGGCGCTGCTCGCCGCGCGTCGCAACCACGAGAAGGTCACCCGCCAGGACCTGACCGACGCCCTCGAGCGGATCGTGCTCGGCGCCGAGCGGAAGGTGATGATCTCCGAGGACGATCGGCGGCGCACGGCCTACCACGAGGCCGGTCACGCGCTCGTCGGGATGCTGACCCCGGGGGCCGACCCGGTCCGCAAGGTTTCGATCATTCCCCGCGGCCAGTCGCTGGGCGTCACCTTCTCGGCTCCGGACGCCGATCGGTTCAACTTCGAGCAGCAGCACCTGCTGGCGCAGATCAAGGTCGCGCTGGGCGGTCGCAGCGCCGAGGAGATCGTGTTCGGCGACATCACCACCGGCGCCGAGTCAGACATCCAGCAACTGACCCGGATCGCCCGCAGCATGGTCGGGCGCTGGGGAATGAGCCGGGCCATCGGGCCGATCGCGGTGATTCCCCAGGACGGCATGAGCCCACTGCTGCCGGGCGTGTCGGAGACCTCGGAGTCGACGCAGCGCCTGGTCGACGAAGAGGTCAGGCGGATCGTCGAGTCAGCCCACGGTGAGGTCTCGACGTTGCTGCGCGAGCACCGCGCGAACCTCGACTCGCTGGTGGCGGCCCTGCTCGAGCACGAGACGCTGGACGAGGCGGATGCTTACGCTGCCGCCGGCCTGCCCCGCAACCAGGAGGCCGCGGCCGAGCCGCCGCTCGCCCTCCCCGCGGGGAGGACAAACTCCACCCCCGAGGACGGGAACCTCGCCTGAGCGCTAATCGCCCAGCCGGGTCATCCGCGCCAATGCCTCGTGGCACTCGACCACACGGCGCTTGACCGGATCGCCGTCGGGCCGGTCGTGCACGAGGTCCCAGGTGCGGTCGGCGACCTCGCGGGCGTTCTCGGGCGTGGCGCTGTGCCACAAGCGATCGACGAGCTGGATCTCGAAGCTCTGGATCTGGTCGGCGGGGTCGCCGGGCGGCATCCGCGGCAGCGGCTCGGCGATCGTCTCCTTCCACATGGACGTGGCCACCAGCAGCCGGTTGCGCAGCGTGATCTGATCGATCGGCGACATCAGCGCCAGCCTAACTCATCTGCCGCGCGGCCCTCAGCGCAGCCCGGGAAGTTGCTGCTTAGTACTGAGAACGGGTGCGAACAGGTCGCCCTGCTCCTCGGCGCGGGCCAGCACCTGGTCGAATTCGAAGGTGAGTAAAGACTCGGCGCGCTGCTCGTGGCAGGCCGCCACCTCCTCCCAGGTGACGGGGGTGGAGACGGTGGGCCGCTCGCGCGCGCGGAGCGAGTAAACCGTCGCGGTCGTCTTGTGGTCGTCGTTCTGGCTCCAGTCGACCAGCACCTTTCTCGGGCGCAGCCGTTTGGTCATGCGCGAGACGACCAGCTCGGGCATCCGCTGCTCGAGCACCTCGGCCACCCGCTTGGCAAACGGCTTGGTCACGCGGTAGTCGAGCTGGGTGTTGAGCGGCACGTACACCTGGAGGCCCTTCGAGCCTGACGTCTTGGCCACACTCTCCAGCCCCAGCTGCTCGAACAGGCCGTGCAGCACCAGGCCGACCTCGCAGCACTCGACGATCCCGGCCGGCGCTCCGGGATCCAGGTCGAACACCATCATCGTGGGCCGCTCGGGGCGGCCTGCCAGCGACAGCGAGGTGTGCAGCTCGACGTCGGCGAGGTTGGCCAGCCAGATCAGGGTCGGCCGGTCCTGTGCCAGGGTGTAGTTGACGTCGCCGATGCGGGCGGTCTGAACCCACTCGGGGCGGTGCGAGGGCGACTGCTTCTCGTAGAAATACGGCTGCTCGACCCCGTTCGGGTAGCGCTTGAGGGTCAGCGGCCGGTCGTGCAGGTGCGGGAGCACGACCGGGGCGATGCGCGCGTAGTAGGCGACCAGGTCGCCCTTGGTGAACCCGGTCTCGGGGTAGAGCACCTTGTCCCAGTTGGTGATCTTCAGCTGCCGGCCTTCGGTGACCACGAGCAGCGCTCCCTCCGGGAGGCGGTCCACCGAGTCGAACAGCGCCTCGGGCGAGCTCGGATCCAGATCGGGGTCCCCGGACGCGTCGGGAGCGTCCTCGCCGAGGACCTCGATCCGCACCTCACGCGCGGACTTGTCCGCGCGCAGGCCCTTGAACGACGGCGCGCGCATGATCCGCTCGGCCGTCCACTCGCGCAGCTCGATCTCCGCCACGAGCTCTGGCTCGACGAACACGGCCTCGCGCGGCAGCTTTGGGGCCTTGTCGAACGGGCTCGAGTCGCGCGTCAGCGGCTCGAGGCTCCGGAGCAGATCATCCAGCGTCTTCTCGGTGAACCCGGTCCCGACTCTGCCCGCGTAGCGGAACGCGCCGGGGGGCTCGTAGTAGCCCATCAGCAGCGCGCCGATCCGCTTGATACGCCGGCCCTCGCCCGGAATCCAACCCCCGATCACCAGCTCCTGGCGCAGGGTGTGCTTGATCTTCAGCCAGCTGCCGCTCCGCCGGCCGGGTTCGTAGCGGGAGTCCAGGCGCTTGGCGACAACTCCCTCGAGCCCCTGCTTCGCCGTCGCCTCGAGCAGCAGCCCGCCCTCCCCAGGGTGATTCGCGGGCACGCGCCAGGCCGGTCCGGACAGCTCGAGCGACTCGAGCCGCGCGCGCCGCTCGCGGTAGGGGGTGCCCATCAGCGAGTGGCCGTCGAGGTAGAGCAGATCGAAGATCGCGTAGATGACCGGCATGCTCGCCGCCAGCCGCCTGACCGCCGCTGGCGCGGTGACGTGCATGCGGCGCTGGAGCCGCTCGAAGCTCGGCCGTCCGTTCTCGTCGAACGAGACGATCTCCCCGTCGAGCACCGCCTCGTGCATCCCGAGCCCGCCGATCAGCCCGCGGACCTCCGGGTAGGCG
>Ga0306920_100017013_pt1 | contig 10029 bp, 8 predicted proteins | sample flu12Cox44000170_FD_204666 | JGI IMG/M metagenome (GOLD analysis project Ga0306920, IMG submission 204666) | Lab enrichment of tropical soil microbial communities from Luquillo Experimental Forest, Puerto Rico - flux4day.12C.oxic.44.000.170 (v2)... | ecosystem: Environmental > Terrestrial >...
ACCTCACAAATTTTGCCCGGCTCGCTGTGGGAATTGATAATAAAAAAGCTGTGGAATCGCTGGTGCTGGCGGGAAGTCGGGCCAATTCACCGATTGGTGTCCTGGTCGAGTTCGAATCAGGCGGGAAGCGGCAGGGGGTACAAACGCCGGAACAGGCGCTCGAGCTAGCGAAGATGATCCGGGGTCAATCCCGGTTGGAGTTCAGGGGGCTGATGACCTACCCGACAACGGTCAAGACAGCCGAATTTCTCGGGGAAGCGCTTCTTATCTTTCGGAAGGAGGGAATCGACGTCCCGGTCATCTCCGGAGGTGGAACGCCAGCTGCCTATAGGACACATGAACTTGCGCCGGTCACAGAGATACGGGTCGGGACGTATATTTACAACGACCGAATGATGCTGGCTGCGGGCGCAGCCACTCTGCAAGACTGCGCCTTGACGGTGCTCGCTACCGTGGTGAGCCGCCCCACCCCGGAACGAGCTGTCATTGATGCCGGCAGCAAGACGCTTTCGAGCGACCTGTTAGCACCGGGCCAGGGAGACGGTTATGGATTGCTTCCAGACTATCCCGAGGCCATCATTGCGCGGCTCAGTGAAGAACATGGTGTCCTGGATCTGGGAGGTTCCGCCCGAAAACCTGAACTTGGCGAATGCGTGCGAGTCATTCCCAACCACGCTTGTGTCGTTACCAACCTCCACGACCGGATCTACCTGCATCGCAACGGGGAAGTACTCGCTCAATTGCCAATCTACGCGCGCGGCAAAACAATCTAGCCTGATTATCTCGCGCCCTCTCGGGAGACGCTTTCAAGACTTTGTGCTTCTCTGGCGGGAGCGAGATATCCAAGATAGCAGATAGCAAAGCTTAGCGGTTTCACCTTTCTCATGTCCTCTGTCGACGGGCTTGAATCGGACGAGAAACGAGAAACCAGACACCGAAACGAGACACCAATTTGCTATTTGCTATCCTCAATAGCTAGCTAACCCGCCATGCCTCCCTCCCAGCCTGCCTACCGCGCGATCTACGCCTATCCGTGGGACGTGGCGCAAGTCGAGCCGCTAACATTTGCTGAAATCGTTTCTGCCCAGGGTATCTCGGCTGTCACGCTTGCTCTTAGTTACCATGCCGGAAAATTTCTGTCTCCAGGGCGCAAACCGGGGCGCGTTTATTTCCCCGAAGACGGCGCAGTCTACTTTCATCCGACCATTTCCAGTTACGGCCGAATCAAGCCCTATCCCCATCCAGACGACGAACTCCGCAACGTTGCCAATCGCCTCATCGAGGCGAGCGGGTTGGCCGTAAACGCCTGGGTGGTGCTCTTCCATAACACCCGACTCGGCACCGCCTATCCCGACGCCACCGTCCGGAACGCGTGGGGAGACCGCTATATTTACAGCCTTTGCCCGGTGAACCCTCAGGTCGCGGAATTCGGTACCGCGCTCCTCCGCGACATTGCGGCGACACTGTCCTTGAAGAGTATTGCGGTTGAGACACCTGGATTCCTGCCCTATCCGCACGGCTATCATCACGAATTCGGGCAAGTAGAAAGCCAGCGTTGGCTGGAGAACCTTCTGGCTCTCTGCTTCTGCGACCATTGCTTGAACGAGTCGCGTCGCGAGACCGGCATCGACAGTCAGGCTCTGCGCTTGCGAATCGCCAGCTTGGCAGACGCCTATCTCGCATCCTCCTGTGATGCACCCTCCGACATGGCTTATGGCTGGATCACCGCGGATCTCCTGGCTGACCTCGAGCTGGCCGGCTTCCTACGCTGGCGTACCCGGCGCGTGTCAGGATTGGTTGAGCAGTTCCGGGCAGCTTTACCGGGCAAGATCGCGCTGGCCGTAATTCCAACCATACAAAGGCCGACTGCTACCACTTGGATAGAGGGGAGTAATCTCGGAGAGTTGGCGCATGCGGCAGACTACCTGGAAGTTCCTTTTTACGAGCCAACCGCTGCGCGAGCTATTGCCGATGCCTGGGACACCGTGCGGAGAGCCGGTGGCGAGGCCGCAAAGATCCGCGCAATCCTTCGGCCGGGACCGCCGGACCTGGATGGCGGACGTCAAACAGCGGAAGCGGTCAGGGGAATTGCCGAACTCGGGATCCGTGACTTCGCCTTTTACAACTGGGGTTTTCTCCGAAAACATGATTTTGCCCGCATCGGCCCCGCGCTGAACTCGCTGTAGGACGCCTGGGTCAGGCGCCACGGAAAGAAGTCGGGCACCTCGTTATTCCGGCGCGTGCCGCCCCGTGGTGTGTTGGGCCGCGAGGGAGCCTTGGCGAAGTCGGGACCCACGCGCGCTACAACTCCCCGGGGTCAGCCCCCCATAAGAATAGACTCGGCGGCAGGGCCCGGCCGCCCTACAAACGTTACAAAAACGTCTGAACGTCAAAATATGTCACGAACCGTACTCATCACAGGAGCGGGCGGCGGGATCGGCCGCCGACTGGTATATCGATTTGCCTCGCTAGGCGATACAGTCCTTGCGCTGGATCTGTCTGAGGAGAACCTGAATCTGATGACCGCAGAGTGTGCCGGTACCGCAGGCAAGATACATAAGGTCGTTGCCGATATGCGGAACGCCGGTCCCCTCGCCGATGCGCTGAATGCCGCGATGCCCAAGAGCGGTATCGATGTGCTGGTTGCGAATGCGGGAGCAGCATCCGCGGCTACTATCCGGCAAACCACCGTTGAATCGTGGCATCTGGATGTTGATGTGAATCTGAATGGGACCATGCACACAATTCAGGCAGTGCTTCCGGGAATGGTCGCGAAGAAGAGTGGGAATATTGTCGTGACCGGCTCCGTGAATGCGATCCACGCCTTGGGACATCCCGCCTACAGCGCGGCCAAGGCCGGTCTGATCAGCTACGTTAAATCACTCGCCGCCGAACTGGGTCGCGTGGGGATCCGGGCAAACATCATTTTGCCTGGCACAGTCAGAACTCCAGTCTGGCAAGAGCGGGCGAAGAAAAATCCTGCAGTGTTCGACCAGCTCCTCAAATGGTATCCGCTGGGACGAATTGTCGAGCCGGACGATATTGCCGAGGCCGCGATCTTTCTGACCTCACCTGCCGCCAAGGCGATAACCGGGGTAGTTCTGCCAGTGGATTGCGGCCTCCTGGCCGGTAACCGGCTCATGGCTGCAGAATTGACGCTGGAGGAGTTTTAAGACGTAAGGACGTATCTCGTATCTCGTTTCTCGTTTCTCGTGTCTGGTTTCTCGAGTGCGTTCCTGCTGCCCCCGATTTTCGGCTGGATGCAACCTGCACGAGACAAAGGCGCCTGAATTCTCCGCGTGGAGGGTCCATTCGTGGTTTGCCTGAGGAGAAAGTCTCCAGACCTCGTTAAACGGAATAGATACGCCTAAATTCTGGAGGTATGGCCCCCAGGTTGCCATTCCTGAAGGCGAGTTGTTTTTCGCTATGAACTACGAATCGCAATACAAAAAATTCCTATCAGAGACTGAACAGGCTTTGACGGAGCTAAAGCTTAATAACCCAGCGTTCCTCAAACCAAAGGAAGGAATCGACGTTTGGCAAGGGGCTGCGAAACAAGCTTTCTTGAGCGTAGAGAATCTGCGTCAATTCGTCGCGGATTCCCCAGATTGTACGCCCGGCCTGAGGTCGCTCGGGCGAAGGCTGAGGACGGAATTCCTCAAGGGTCTCTCCGCAGCCGAAACGCGGTTTGGAATGGAGGCCGCCCGAGAGAGTGTTGCCCAGCTTCTTCCCGATCTGAACCAAACGCAAGAGGGCAAGATACTTAAAAGCGTCGCAGATTATCTTAAATTCAGTTTGGACGAACTAAAGGATGCGACCGATAGGTTGCCAGGCGGACTCCCCCATTCGGGGTGGCATAAGGTTGCGGAAAAAACGGTGAACAGGACGGCGACCTTCGCAAGCTTAGTTAAAGAAGAGCTCCCAGACCTTGTGCCCGCCGTGAAGAAGCACGTCAAAGCCGTGGGTGAGGAAATCGGGGTGGGCATTAGCAATGTTGCACGATACATCGGAGAGGAGCATGCCAAATGGAGTTATGATACACTGCTTCGCGAAGCGTACGCCGCTGTGTGGGCCACTCCGAATAGAAGGATGGCAACTTCGCTGGTCGGCGCCACGGTCGCCGCTGGCAGCCTCGTCTATCTGTTAAGCACTTCACGCGTTGAAGCAGAAGAACAACCCGAGAACGCCGGCCGGCAATCTCAACCTCCGGCCACCGACGTCACATGGTCCCGGCCACAGCCAGCTCTGGACGCGGCAACACAATTGTGGCAGCAGACGGACAAATCCCGACTGGTAGCCAACCAGGGTAACCAGACGCCCACCGGAGTGACAGTGTGAGTTTGGATTTGAGCGCTCAGGTTGCTCCTTTGCCCGCCTCTCAACAGCGCAGTTACCTTCAACCTCGGTAGGGGCGCGTTTCAAACGCGCCCGGTTGTCCGAGGTTCGCTCACCATACTCGGCCAAAATCGGTCGGTTTGCCCGCCTTCGTCCAACGCTTCGGCGCGCCCGACCGACTGATTTCCCCAGGGACTTCGATTCGTCGCCTGTTTACGCGCAAAAACGGCAAGGCCAACACGTTACTGCCGCCGGCCCCGCAGCCCCCGTTTTTACACCATGTCCAGCGAAAGCTCCAGCTTTCGCATCCGGTGCGTAAGAGCCGGAGCTTTTACCTACTCGTATTAAGAAAATACATTTGCTTATCTGTGGAGTTATGACACTATCCGAAGATTGGCGTTCTGTGGAGATATGGCGCAGTGCCGGCAGATACACCGGAGTGAACAGCTGGGTTTGAAACAAACTGACAAATAGCCCTATAACTTATGACAGAAAAACAAAATGGTAAACCAATCATAACGACCCTGGAGAGTTTGCGCCAATGTTTACCTAAGGCTCATGGTGACTTGAACGAGTTCTTCTTACGCCCTAGCTCACTGACAACCCTTCCGGGGTCCGTCGATGAGGCACTGCGATCTCGTCGTTGAGCCGTGGGGGGTATGGCATCCTATGGAGATGGCACCGCTTGAAGACGACCTCTTCTTTGCAATGTACCCCCACATAAAGGCACTCCAGAACGAAAACTAAATAACTGATGAACACTAACTACGAGCTTCAATTCAGCGCGCTATCCGATCGCGCTGCTAGTTCTTTGACTAATCTGAAGATTATGAACAAGTACGCACTTGGGCGAGGGGCACCAGATGAACACGTCCTCCGTTGGCAGACCATTGCAGAAACAGCCCTCAACAAAACGGCAAAGCTCTTAGAATTCGCGGCGCAGCGCGCCGATGATATGGACCGCCTGAAGCCCCATAGCCAAGAACTGGAGACGGAACTCATAAAGGGCCTTCGCGCAATCGAGGAGCATACCCCAAAGATGGTCAGTAAAACGTTTAACGGGCTGGCTGCCCTTCTGAAAAACAGAACGACGATGGTCACTGAAACGTTTAACCGGCTGGCTGCTGTTCTGAAAAACAGAACGACCCTTAGCCTGATCGGCACAGCGGTTGTTGTTACCGGTCTTGGCACCAATCTGGCAAGCAGTTCGGGTGTTGAAGCAAAAGTGCCAGGCGAAAACGCCGGTCAACAATCTGCTGCCGTCGACGCCGCACCGAAACCTCTGGATTCAAAAAAACAGTTAGCCAACTGGAACGACAGGCCGGTGTCCACCGGAGTACAGGTGTGAGTTTGAATCTGAGCTCACTCTCGAGCGAAGTCCCGAGTTCAAGGTCAGCTGAACCGTGGGCTCTCCGCTTACTCCCCACCCCGCCTCTCAACAGTCAGCAATTTGCCGCGGCTGATTCCCCGGTGGCTGACCCAGCCGCCCTACAGGGCTCACGGGTGAACCGAGAAACGGACACGCAATTTGTCGCACGAATTTCATTTGGTCGGCCGCCGTTCGTGCCTTTATTAGCGATATGCCAGACATTGAAACCCTCTCTATCAACACTATCCGGACGCTTTGCATCGATGCTGTCCAGCAAGCGAATTCCGGTCATCCAGGGACCCCGATGGCTATGGCGCCGGTCGTCTACGTGCTTTGGCAGGAGTTTCTGCGATTTGATCCCTCCGATCCGATCTGGCCAAATCGTGACAGATTCATTCTCTCGGCCGGGCATGCCTCCACCCTGTTGTACTCCGTTCTGCACCTCGCCGGGGTGAAAGCCGTAAATCGGAAGTATGAAACTCTGGGCGAGCTCGCTGTGCCCCTGGATGATCTGAAACGTTTCCGGCAACTCGAAAGCCGGTGTCCGGGTCATCCGGAGTACCGTTGGACCTCGGGAGTCGAGACGACCACAGGTCCCCTTGGCCAGGGAGTTGCCACGAGCGTTGGTATCGCACTGGCGGGCAAATGGCTGGCTGAGCACTACAATCGTCCGAACCTCTCGATGTTCGATTACGACGTTTACGCCCTAGCGGGTGATGGTTGCATGATGGAGGGCATCAGCGGCGAGGCGGCATCGCTGGCCGGCCACCTTGGCCTTTCCAATCTTTGTTGGATTTACGACAACAACCACATCACGATCGAGGGAAATACCAGCCTGGCTTTCTCCGAAGATGTGGCGGGACGTTTTCTTGCTTACGGCTGGAACGTTCAGCGTGTATCAAACGCCAACGACCTGGACCTCTTGCGCGAGGCATTTCAGCGCTTTAAGAAGACGACGGACCGGCCCAGTCTCATCATCGTCGATAGCCATATCGCTTACGGCGCGCCACACAAGCAGGATACCAGTGCTGCCCATGGCGAACCGCTCGGGGAAGAGGAGATCCGGGGTACCAAACGACGCTACGGCTGGCCGGAAGACGCCAAGTTCCTGGTTCCTCCGGAAGTGCTGGACGACTTTAAGGGGAAGCTGGGCCAGCGAGGCTCAAAATTGCGTGCCGACTGGATGAGCCTGTTCGGCGCCTACGAAAAGCAATTCCCGGAGCTTGCGGCCGAGACTCTTGCGATCCAGCGTCGTGAGCCGCCGAAGGGCTGGGATGCGGACATCCCAACGTTTCCGGCAGACGCAAAGGGGCTGGCTACCCGGGACTCCTCCGGCAAAGTGTTGAACGCGATCGCCAAAAGGCATCCCTGGTTGATCGGCGGCTCGGCGGACCTGTCGCCATCGACGAAGACCCGGTTGACCTTTGAAGGCGCCGGTGAAATCGCTCGCGATTCGCTCGGTGGGAGAAACATCCACTTTGGTATTCGCGAACACGCCATGGGCGCGATCCTGAATGGCCTGGCCCTGGCCAAGCTCAGGGCTTTCGGCTCCGGGTTCCTGATCTTCAGCGACTATGGAAGAGGTTCGTTGCGTCTTGCGGCAATCATGGAACTCCCGGTGCTCTACGTTTTCACTCATGACTCGATCGGCGTGGGAGAAGACGGCCCTACCCATCAACCGGTGGAACATCTCCCCTCGCTCCGGGCAATTCCCGGCTTGACTGTGCTTCGTCCATGTGACGCCAACGAAGTGGCTGAAGCCTGGCGGGTGATCATGGAGAAAAAATACGATCCGGTAGCCCTGATCCTGAGTCGCCAGGCGCTGCCAACCCTGGACCGCTCAAGGTTTGCGCCTGCCTCCGGTCTCCGGCGAGGCGCCTATATTCTTTCCGACACAACAAATCAGAAACCTGACGTACTGCTGCTGGCGACCGGCAGCGAGGTTTCCCTCTGCCTGGAAGCACAGGCCGCCCTGCAAAAGCACGGTGTCGGAGCGCGAGTCATCAGCATGCCCTCCTGGGAACTGTTTGAAGCGCAGGACGCCGGCTATCGCGAGTCCGTTCTCCCCGCCAGCATCCGCGCGCGTGTCTCGGTAGAACAGGCATCCAGGTTCGGTTGGGAACGGTATGTCGGGCTCGACGGAGGCCGCATCGGCATGAGAACATTTGGGGCTTCCGCACCCCTGAAAGAATTGCAAAAGAAATTTGAATTCACTGTGGATGCGGTTGTTTCAGCCGCTCTGGAACAGGCGAAAAGGAGACAGGGGTAGCCTCTCCGACGACGGACACGAACCCGGGATGGTAGGGCGAGGCTTGCCGAGCCTAAACCCCTGGGCTACCTCCACCTACGGTAGGGCGCGGTTCATCCGACCGCCTCTACGGTAGCGCGAGAGTTCATTCGATGCACCGCCAATCAAAGAAATGAATTAAACCTAACCCTGAAATTGCACTGGAAGTGGCTGCCGATGGGATTAGGCTCGGCAAGCCTCGCCCTACCCATCCTGGGTCTGCGGTCGTCGTCGGTAGCTAGGCTACAAAAGCTGGAGCTTTCGCAGAACATTGTGTGGAAGCTCCAGCTTTTACCTACATTTCGCACTTTGAAAGATCGCCCACATGACAAAAAAAAAGACCTACCCGACCCATGCGTTCTTCTTTCTTGCGCCGGCTGTCATCGTACTGTTGCTGGTCGGGATTTATCCTCTCCTCTTTGCCGCCTGGAATTCACTCCATGAATTTATCTTGCCGCGGGTCGCCCGCTACGGCAGCCCGTTTGTCTGGTTCCAGAACTACCTGTCCTTGTTGTCGGACCAGTCTTTCCGGGAGGCGCTGACGCGGACTTTCGTTTTCCTGCTGATCAATCTGCCAATCCAGCTCGTGCTGGGGACGGGTATCGCTCTGCTGCTTCATAAACCTGGTAACGAACTGGTAAAGAACATCTCCCGCGTCTGCCTGGTGATCCCCATGGCAACGACCTTCGCCGTTGTAGGGTTGATGGGGCGCCTGATGTTCAACAACGATTTCGGAATTATTACTTACCTCTGGAGTCTGGTCCTCGGGCACAGGGTGGAATGGCTCGCTGATCCCAATCTTGCTTTCGTCTCGATCTCGATCATGGATTGCTGGCAATGGACGCCATTTTGCGCCCTCGTGCTCCTGTCGAGCTTAACGATGGTGCCTATCGAGGTCGAAGAGGCTGCCAGGCTTGAAACCGATAAATGGTGGCACGTGCTCTGGAGAGTCCAGTTACCCTTTATCCTTCCCGGTATCACGGCGATTCTGATTCTTCGCACCGCCGATATCCTGAAGATGTTCGACGTCATCTTCATCATGACCAGAGGAGGCCCCGGGTCCGCGACCGAGCTGATCAGCATCTTTATTCAGCGGGTCGGGTTCCGGGCCTTTGATCAAGGGATGGCCTCAGCGCAAGCCATCGTCATGCTGGTCATCTCGATTGTGCTGTCGCGAATTTATATCCGCTTCGTGTATCGCGAAATCTGACGAATGACGACGAGCCAACCAGATTCCAACCCTGCATTGCGCGCACCGCGTCTTGCCATCGGGCACCTGATCGCGCTCCTGGTGATCATCGCACTCTGCGTTTTTCCCTTCTATTGGATGGTGACCGCGTCCTTCAAGAATCAGCAGGACCTCCTCGCCGGGACGCCAAGACTGTTTTTTCAACCGACTTTGGAAAATTATCAGAGGGCCGCCGCTAACTCCGATCTGGTGGTTGGTCTTGGGAACTCCCTGGTTGTAGCGCTGGCAACCACGGCCATGGCGCTGATCCTTGGCATACCCGCCGCCTATGCTCTGGCAAGGTTTGAATTCAGGGCCAAACGCGATCTCTGGTTCTGGTTCATTACCAATCGCATGATCACTCCCATCGTCCTTGCCCTCCCTTTTTTCATCCTGGCCAGGAACCTGCGGATCCTGGATACGTGGCTCGTTCTCATTCTCATCTACCTCACCTTCAGTGTGCCAATCGTGGTCTGGATCTGTTCTGATCAGTTTCGCAACATCCCAAAAGAGCTCGATGAAGCCGCGACGCTCGAAGGCTACAGTTCATTCGGCATTTTCTGGAAGATTGGTATCCCGCTGGCCGCCCCCGGTATCGCAGTGTCAGCGATTTTCAGTTTTATCTTCTCCTGGAACGAGCTCTTGTATGCCCTGGTTCTCACGCGTGATCACGCCCGCACCGCTCCCGTCGTTGCCACCAATTTAATGAGTGGCTACGAATTACCCTGGGGTCAGATTATGGCTACTGGCACCCTGATCGTTCTGCCGGTGATCATCTTCAGCCTAATCGTCTCGCGCCAGCTGGTCCGC
>Ga0306920_100017014_pt1 | contig 10029 bp, 10 predicted proteins | sample flu12Cox44000170_FD_204666 | JGI IMG/M metagenome (GOLD analysis project Ga0306920, IMG submission 204666) | Lab enrichment of tropical soil microbial communities from Luquillo Experimental Forest, Puerto Rico - flux4day.12C.oxic.44.000.170 (v2)... | ecosystem: Environmental > Terrestrial >...
CGAGCGAATTTCAATCGGTGACCTGTCTCGATGCACTGGCGTCAATGTCGAAACGATCCGGTATTATGAGCGCATCGGACTTCTGCCAGCACCGCCTCGCACCCAAGGCGGACACCGACTCTATGAGGATCCCCACCGCCTGCGTCTAGCCTTCATAAGGCGGTCGCGCGCGCTCGGCTTCACCATCGATGAAGTACGTGCACTCTTGCGCCTGGCACGCGAAGGCGGTCTCGCATGCGGGGAGGCGGAGAAAATCACACTACGTCACCTCCAAAGTATTCGCGGCAAAATTGCCGATCTCAGGAAGCTTGAGCGCACGCTTGCTACGTTGGCCCAAGCGTGCAAGGCCAGCCAACGCCGCCAATGCCCGATTATCGAGGCGCTATCAGGCAGCTAGCCCGCATTGCCAACTTGCTCGCAATCCACCAAGGCAGAGAATTCGCACGGGAGCCTGAAGGCGAACAGATCCTCAGCGTCAACAGGCAAGATAACCAAGCAGGACGAATACTTCATCGCCGCCGTCGTCTTGCCCGCCGGAGTTCAGCGGGCGACGTTGGTAGATCAGCATGAAAGCTCGCCCAACCTCGGCGTTTTGACCAAGCGAACACGTCCTCGACGCAAGCATAAATGACTGATGAACAACTCTTTCCTACGGCGTTCACACGCAACGGTGTATCCCCTGGTCCTGGGAGGTTTGACCAACTCGAGGATGATCCCATGTCCAAAACTCTCTGCGCCATCAGCGCCCTTGCGGCCTTAGCCTTCACGGCTGGCACGGCCAGCGCGCATGACGCCTACGAGGTGCGTTACGAGCTGCAGCAACGTGGCTACTACAGCATTCGCTTCCTGGATGCCCAGCCGCCCCACTTTCAAGTCAACGCCTGCCGCGGCGGCGAACGCTTCCATCTGCATGTCAACTTCTATGGCCGGATAACCGAGCGAGACGCCATTGGACCGTGCCACCGTCATTGGTGGTCCTGGTGGCGGGACAACGACGATTACCGCTGGCGCCACGATCGTAGATATCCGGTTTACGCATACCGCCCACGCTAGTCGCCTCGAAATCGTAGCAGGAATAGGGGCAAGCCTCAGAGCCGGCCCCATTTCCATCGAATGAGAGCAGGAATGGCGCGACCGCCATCCGGATCCTGCCTTGGCCCTATGTCTGATCGGATTATGCTTGAGCTTCAGCTTGGCCAATAGGAGATGTGATCACCGTGTCAGGCAAGCGCCTTATTGTTGGCTTCTTGGGGTGGCCTGAAGCTCTTACCGCTGATTCCAGCCGGAAGCGGATTTGTCGGATGGCTTGGCTCCCAAGGCTGATCGTCTGCCTGCTGGTGGTCGTGCTCCCTGTGCACGCCAAGGCACAGGATTCCGAGAAGCGCATTGCCATCGTCATCGGCAATGCCGCTTATCAAGCGGGCGCCCTGAACACGGCTGCCAATGATGCCGGCTTGATCGCGCAAACGCTCGAGGCCGCCGGCTTCAATGTCGTTGGCGCTCGTGATCTTGACCAAGACACCCTGCGTCGTGCGCTCCGCGACTTTCTGGACAAGGCCCAAGCCTCAGGTCCTAACACCGTAGCGTTCATCTATTTGAGCGGCTATGGGCTGCAACTCGAGGGCGAGAATTACTTCGTTCCCGTGGACGCCAGGATCGCCCGCGATGCCGATGTGGCGTCCCAAGCGATCCGGGTTTCCGATTACACGCGGCCTCTGGCGGCGCTTGGATTGCGGACAAGCGTTGTCGTTCTCGATGCGGCACGGCCGCATCCCTTTGGGAGCTCGGACGCCCAACTCCTCGGTAGCCTCGCGCTCGTCGAGCCGGAAACCGGAATGCTGGTGGCGTTCAACGCCGCCCCCGACACCGTCGCTCCGGAGGGGCAAGGACCTTACGGCCCGTACGCCCAGGCATTGGCAGAGATGATGCGTGAAGGCGGCCTGCCGCTCGCGGAGGTTTTCGAGCGCGTGCGACTGCGCGTAAACGAAATCACGGGCGGCGCCGAGGTGCCCTGGCATGCGTCGAAGGTGCAGGAGCCGTTTGTGTTCTTCGAGAGGGCGCCCGATGCCCCGCCGCCTCCAGTTTCGTTTGAGGAGAAGACAGCGTACAGGGCTCGGCCCATCCGCGACCTCGGCGACAAGGAAGCCTACGTTGCGGCCCTGGAACGCGACACGCTTGAAGGATATTTGGACTTCCTCGCGGTCTACCCCGATGATCCCATGGCCCTGCGTGTGCGCGCCATCGTTGCGGCCCGGCGCGAGGCCATCACCTGGCGGCGAACGCGCGCGATCGACACGCCAGAGGCCTATTGGTCGTACCTGCGCCGCTATCCGCAAGGCCGCCACGCCCACGAAGCCAGACGCCGCCTAGCCTACCTTGCGGCCGTGCTTGAACCGCCGCCATCATTCACATCGATCGACTATGAGGTGCCACCACCCCCACCGGAGGAGTTCGTTTACGTCGAGCGGCGCGTACTCATTTTCGATGACCCGGTGTTTGCGTTTGCCCCGCCGCCCCCGCCGCCTCTGATCTTTCTTGCGCCGCGGCCGCCAGAGTTCGTGGTCCTGTTGGCGCCCCCACCGCCCCCGATCGCCCTCTTCGTGCTACCCATCCCCATATACCGCCCGGTGCCGATTTGGGTCCGCCCGCCCGTCTACGTCGCACCTCCGCCACCGAACAACGTGATCTTCAACAACATCCACAACACGGTCGTGATCAATAACACGACCAACGTAGTGACGATCACAAATCGCAACGGGCAGACCACGACCATGGCGCCGCCGGCTCGGCCGGCTGCGGCTCCCGGCGCGCCCGCTCCTGCCGCTGGAGGTATCGGTCCGGCGCTGCCGCCCTCCGTCGCGCAGAAGGCAAGCCAAGCCGCGCAGAGCCCGCCGCCGGGCTCGCCAGGCCAACCTCAGACCCAGCAACCCGGTTCGCCGATGCCGCAGCCTGGTCACACCGCACCCGGACAGCCGTTGCCGGGAATGAAAGGTGTGCCCCTGCCGATGGTGCCTCCTCTTGGGCCGTCACAACCCGGCCAGCCCGCAATAAAGCAGCCTGGAGCGCCCTCCCAGACAGTACAGCCACCGCCGAAAGGGCAAACGCCACCGCCAGCAACAGGCGTACCTCCGACTGCAGCGCCGCTGCCTGGACAGCCAGCAACAAAACAGCTGGGTCCGCCGCCGCAGCCCGGACAGGCACAACCTTTGCCCAAAGGCCCGCTTCCACCGACGAAAGGCGGTCCCCCCGCCGGGTCGCCACAGCCGGCCCGGCCAGCAGCCAAGCAACAAGTCCCGCAACAGGTGCCGCCAGGACAGGGGCAACCTTCACCAAAGGGTCAGACCCCGCCCACAGGCGTCCCGCCCAGCGGTGCGCCACAGGCTCAACAACAGCGTCAACTCGAACAGGCGCAGCAACGCCAGAAGCAGCTCGAGCTGCAAAAACAAAAGCAAGACCTGCAACGCCAACAGCAGCTGGAGCAACAACAGCAAAGACAGATTGAGCAACAGCGCCAGCAGCAAGAGCAGCAGCGTCAACGCCAGCTCGAGCAGCAACGCCTGCAGCAACAGGAACAGCAGCGACAACGACAAATTGAGCAGCAGCGCCAGCAGCAAGAGCAGCAGCGTCAACGTCAGATCGAGCAACAACGCCTGCAGCAACAGGAACAGCAGCGACAACGACAAATTGAGCAGCAGCACCAGCAACAGGAGCAGCAGCGTCAACGTCAGATCGAGCAACAACGCTTACAGCAGGAGCAGCAACGCCAGAGGCAGATCGAGCAACAACGCCAGCAACAGATTCAGCAACGGCAGCCCCAACCTCAAAAGAAGCAGCAAAACTGCGGCACCCCTGGGCAGCCGGCTTGCCCCAAATAGTGCCGAAGCCATTGGTCGCAGCACATCCATTATAGCCCTCACGGACGTGGTACGAACCCCGCTATCAAGGGAATGGGCAAGGGAAGGCGCTGAGATAGCTTCGACCATAGTCCCGCGGGGCTACGACGGCAATCGTCGTCATCAGCAAACCGAATAACGCAATCCGCAACAGCCTTGATCTCGGCATGCTCTGTGGCTTTACCTGCAAGAGCGAGCAGGCAGAAGAGCGTGAGACGCATACGTCACTGCGTATGGGTTGCCAAGTTTTGAAGGCGCGTGCAAACATTGCCGCTTAAGTAAGCCCCACGAGTTGTGCCTTGGGATCAGCAAAGGAACAAATCAGCATTCCTTTGCGGCGCACTCGTTTGTCCCGTGCGCGGGTGAACTATGAGAGCTCGCGATTCGCCTTCATTCTCAACGCGCCGGCACTAATCGTGATCATCGTCCTTGTTGGCTATCCCATCGCCTACTCAGCATGGGTAAGCCTGCACAAGTACAGCTTGAAGCGGCCGCGTGTCTTCGACTTCGTCGGCCTGACGAACTATCTAACCATTCTCCAATCTGACGAGTTTTGGTCGGCTTTGTGGATCACGGTCGTGTTCACGACGCTTGTCGTGACGCTCGTGAGCGCGATCGGGCTGCTGACTGCGCTGCTGCTCAACGAAGAGTTTCCAGGCTCGGGCGTCGTTAGAACCTTGATCCTCCTGCCATGGGCAATTCCTCCGGTCGTCAATGGTCTCATGTGGCAATGGATTTATGACTCGAAGGTTGGCGCGTTGAACGGTCTGCTTGTCGGCCTGGGGCTAATCAACGAATATCGTGGGTGGCTGTCGAGTCCGACATCGGCGCTGCTGGCTCTCGTTTGGGCGGACGTCTGGAACATGGTGCCACTCGCGGTGATCCTCCTGCTCGCGGCACTGCAGCGCATACCCGCAGAGCTTTATGATGCCGCTCGTGTCGACGGTGGAGGCGCGCTTGAGCACTTCCGCCACATCACGCTGCCATGGCTCGCACAGCCCTTGCTGATTGTGCTCATTCTTCAGACGATGTCGGCAGTCCGCGCCTTCGACATCATCTACGTGCTGACGGCCGGGGGTCCCGGGACGGCGACGACTACGCTGTCGTGGAAGACCTATCTGACGACCTTCGACAGTCTCGATTTCGGCATGGGCAATGCCTACGCCTATACCATCAGTCTAATCACGTTTGCCTTGGCGCTCGTATATTTTCGCGTGCTCTATCGCAAGGGTGAATTCGAGGCATGAGAGGGCAATTGGCCAATCGTGAACGTAGCTTCACGTCGACACGGCGTACCCTCCTCCTCATGTGCAGTGGAGCCCTCGTTGTCCTTTACGTGCTCGCTCCATTCTGCTGGCTGGTGCTGACGAGCTTCATGCACGAACGCGACGCGTTTACGGTCCCTCCCCAGTGGATCCCGACCGATATAACCTTGGAGAACTATATCGCCTTCCTCAATTCGACCGGGACGCGAGCCGTTGTCGGCAGCCGCGCGGCCGAGCAAACCCTGCCGAGCATGGTCAACTCGCTGGTCGTGGCAGGCGCGACAGCAATGATCAACGTAGTAATCGGGGCTCTCGCTGGTTACAGCCTGGCGCGCATCCGGTTTCCCGGCCGGTCCTCGCTGCTTTTACTATATATCGGTTCGCGAATGGTCCCTGGCATCGCGCTCATCGTTCCGCTCTACCTGACAGTCAAGACCTACGGTTTGCTCGACAGTCGCTCTGCGCTCGTGAGCACCTATCTCACCTTCACGCTCCCGTTTTCGATTTGGCTTATGAAGAACTATTTCCAGAGCATCCCTCGCGATATCGAGGAGGCCGCGTTCGTGGACGGGTGCACCTGGCCGCAAATGCTGGCACGGATCCTGGTTCCGGTCGCGGCGCCAGGATTGATCGCCGCCGGAATGTTCGCATTCATGACGGCGTGGAGCGATTATCTGTTTGCGGTCATCCTGACGAGCACGATCGCGTCGAAAACGCTACCTGTCGTGGTGGCTGGATTCGCCACCGATGTCACTACTGAGCGTACATTGATGGCCGCCGGTGGTGTCTTGGCAGTGATTCCGCCACTGGTCCTCGCGTTCATGTTCCAGAAGCTGATCGTCCGAGGTTTGAGTAGCGGAGCGGTGACGGGATAGGGGTCGCGGATTGCTGATTTGGACAGGAGGAAACGTGATGACTTGGAACAACGGATCAATCTCGCGCCGCAGCTTTCTTTATGGAGCGGCGTCTGCCGGGATCGGGTTCGCTGGACCTGGCCTCGTTGGCCGCGCTGAGGCACAGCAGAGCACGGTGTCCTTTGCGGGCTGGGCGTTCGAGCCGCAAGTTGTCGAGGCCAACGTCAAGCGGTTCATGGAGCAGAACAAGGACCTCAACGTCAAATACACACCGCTCGATCTTCAGCTCTACAATGAGAAGATGGTCGCGTTGTTCAATGCCGGCACCGAACCTGACTGCTTCTACGTCCGCGACACCAATCTCGGCGCCTGGGTCGAGGCCGGCTGGGTGCAGCCCATCGATGGGCTAGCCAAGCTCGATGAACTCAACAAGGACATCTTCCCCTTCAACCTCGATGCAATGTCCTACCAGGGCAAGCAGTATGGCACGCCCTATTACGGTGATATCTACATCTACATGTACGATAAGAAGGCGCTCGAAAAGGCAAACGTTTCCAAGGTGCCGGTCACTTTGGACGAGCTCAGGGTGGCCGCGCTCGAGGTCAAGAAAGCAGGTATCGCAAAGCATCCTATCCTGAAGGGCTTCAAGACCAACGTCGACGGGCTATCCGAGTTCTGGTCGATGGTCTTTGCCTCGGGGGGCAGCCTCTTCAACCAGGCCAATGATCCCGTGTTTCCAAACGAGGACAAAACCGCTCTGGCCGTGCTCGAGTGGCTGGTCGATGCCATGCATACTTGGGAGATCCTCGATCCCACCGGCCTTGAGCTCGACGAGACCCAGGCCCGCGACGTATTTCTGAGCGGCCAGGGCGTGTTCACATCCAACGTGGGCAACGTCATGCCGCGTGCCAACAATCCGCAGCATTCCAAACGTGCCGGCGACATCAGGATGATGAAGTTTCCAGGTCTCAAGGATGTTGGCCGCGGGCCGATGGGCTGGTCCCGCCTCTACTGCATCGGCTCAAGAACGAAGGTGAAGGACGCCGCCTGGCGCCTGATCTACTACATGGGCGGCAAGGACGCCGAGGACAAATACTACACGGCCAAGGACTGGTACCTGAAGTACGGCGTCGGCTACGCGTTCAAGTCCATGGACAAGGATCCAGACATCATCGCTGCACAACAGCAGGCCGGATACGATCCCGACATCCGAGCTCAGCAATACTCCACCGCCAAGGCGCGGGAGAACATCAATGCGCCCTGGTACAACGACTGGGATCGGTTCACGCAGGCACAGATTCAAAACGCCCTTCTGCGGCGGGCGAAACCGCTCGAGGCCTTGCAGGCCTCCGCCAAGAAAGCACAGGACTTGAAGAAGGCGGGCTAAGGATCAAGCCTGGTCGAGGACGCAATGCACGTTATCGAGAGGGAAGGTCGCCCGCCGGCGGTTGTCTGTATTCACGGATATTGCCAGTCGGCAGCCTATTGGGAACCTACCCTCGAGCGCCTCGCGCAACTTGGCGCTCGTGGTATCGCTGTTGACCTGCCGGGGTTCGCTTACTCGGCGAACAGCCCCGGCCCTTACACCATGGAGGGGCTGGCGGACGCGCTCGCGCTGTTCCTTGACGGCCGGAAGCTCGCGCCTGTTGTGCTCGTCGGCGGGTCGATGGGCGGGGTCATCGCCCAGCATTTCGCCCTACGGCATCCCGGCCACGTCTTACGCCTCCTGCTCGTCGCGACGGGCGCCTACACAGCAGATTCAGATGGAGCCTTGGCCAAGGCCGATGCACTTGCGGCAGCCGCATGGGGCGAGGACGCTGTCACGCCCATCATCAATGGCTTTTTCTGGCGATCGCCACCGGGACTGGACCTTGCCCGCCTCCGCCAAATTGCTGCCATGGCCACCCAGGCTGCGGCCATCGAAGCTGCTCGCTCGAATGCCAAGTCGCGCACACTGGAACGGCTCAGCGAAATCCGGGCGCCAACCCTCATCATCCAGGGACGGCACGATCGGGTACGCACCTCGGAGCACGGTGCGGAGATGCGAGATCGGATCCCCGGTGCCCGGCTCGAGGTACTCGAGGGCTCGGGGCACACCCCGCATCTCGAGGAACCCGAGGCCTTCCATCGGATCGCATTGCCTTTCCTCTCGCCGGCTAACAGCGCGCGTTTCTGTTCAGGGAGGCCCTCCGGTGCAGCTCAGCCACTGCGGCTTCCTTCAGTTCACAAACACTTCCATAGATTGCAGACAGAAAAGGAAGTAGCCAAATCCCGAGGTCAACTTTCATAAAATTCTTCTTAGCCATCTTCCGACCATAACGATTATATGGCCGCACCCGCACCTCACCAACAAATTGCCCAATTAAAACCTCACGTATGCTGATCATTTTCATGAAAACGCCATCGATCCGGAGGAGCCTATTGGTCACGTTCGGCGGACAGATTGTCCGTTGAAGCAATTGCGACAAAAGGGAGGACAACCCAATGGCACTCAATCCCGGTGATCTTTATTTCGAGAACATGTTCAATGACGCTACAAGGATCCTTGAAGGTGGGCTCTGGCACAACAACGTCCCGGTGGGGAATCAGGGGAACGGCACGGACGGCAGGTACGCAGCTGATCTTCAATTAGTTCAGACCGGGTTGACTGCAGACGTTGCAGCCAAAGATTTCTCCGGTGATCAGCTCACTCACGTCAACAGGGTGTTGGCCGACATCCAGACCGCCCTCGCCGCAGTGCCAGGAGCGGTCAACAATGATCCCCACGCCGAAGCAACCTTGCGCGCAGCGCATCTAGACATCATCAACACCATCGAGAACGATCCGGTTCTCCAGGCGCTGAGCATAAAGGACGGTAACCCGGGATTTAACTTCGCACCCCCAGAGCTGGCGACGCCACTGAACGCGAATACGCCTCACAAAACATTCGCCGAGCTGGGAGCGATATTCGACGACGCCCAGTCCAAGTCCTTGGGTGGCATCAATGCAGACAATTTGCCGGCGATTCAAGCCGATCTGCGGACGGTGCGCGATGGGCTTCAGACTCTGATGAAGGACCACCCCCAGTTGTTTGGTGGCGCAACCGGCATACACGCTTCAACGATTGTCAATCAGATCAATCTCCAGCTGACAAACTTCGACCACCAATACGGGTTCAATCCCGATGCGGCTAAGGCCACGAACGACAATCTCCTCGACATTACCGATATCGTCGCGGGTGATCCCAATCTTGCAAACATGGCATCCAGTGGGGGCGTCACCGGATGGACGGGAGCCCCGGCCACTGACGTTGTGCCCGTCCGCTATCAGGACAATGCCGCCCAGACCAACTTCGTGGCAGACTTTATAGCCTCCAGCAACACACTGGGAGCCAAGGCCGAACAACTTGTGTCCGCGGGCACAACCGGGGAAATCAAGGATTTCATCCACACGCTCCAAGGTTGGGAGAAAAACGTCACGAACTTCGACGCAGCCCAAGGCGGCATCTTTGAGGCACGGTTCGATAACGAACTGCTCGGGAACAAAGCCACGGTGGGTGCTGATGTGGCGGCGATGATCAAGGGGCTCCAGACTCACAACGCGGCGCTGGTTACGGCCGCGGCGGAGGGGCTCCATGACAATGCAATGGACTTCTCGGGCAACAACGCTCCACTTAACGGGGGCACCTATAATCCTGACGGTCTGACCGTGGCCGATGCTCTCAGCACTGCTACGCCTCCCCTTCCTCCAACTTCGGTGACGCCTCTCACACCTGCTTCTCGGGGCGCCTCGACTGGAGCCGCTGCTCCCGTTGCCGCAAACGACCAGTCGGAACACACAGGCGCTTCTGCGCCCGAACAACTCTTCCACCAACAGCAGGCGCAGCACCATCACCATTGGGATTTCGGATAGTCTTAGTCTCGGCGTGAACCTCGCTTCTGCTTTGCGGTGGAAGGCCCGTCTGTCGGAAGAATGTGTGCGCAAGATACCCCGCGGCTCAGGGGAGTGGGCCGGGACAAGATTGCGACGGAGCGGGGA
>Ga0306920_100017015_pt1 | contig 10029 bp, 10 predicted proteins | sample flu12Cox44000170_FD_204666 | JGI IMG/M metagenome (GOLD analysis project Ga0306920, IMG submission 204666) | Lab enrichment of tropical soil microbial communities from Luquillo Experimental Forest, Puerto Rico - flux4day.12C.oxic.44.000.170 (v2)... | ecosystem: Environmental > Terrestrial >...
ATATTGCCAGCAGAAGGAATGGGTCGTGAAGACGGCGGTCATCAAGACCGCGAATACGTATGATGACGTGCCTCACGCAATTGACCGGGAAGCGCAGCACTGGCACGCGCAGCTCGTTGTCCTTGGAACGCATGGACGACGCGGTCTGACGCGCTGGCTGCTCGGCAGCGTCGCGGAACGGGAGGTGAGATTGACCGCGATGCCGCTCCTGCTCGTACCCGCTTCCGCCAGTTGATCCCCTGACCGTCGCGGTTATGGGAGCCGCATGCGCTGTGCCGTTCGAAGCGTGTGCGAACGCGTTCATGGAGGATCGACGTGAAGACCCTGGCGATCCTGTTTGTCGTTGTGTTGCTCATCAATCTCATGCCTGCGTTTGCGCCACCCACATGGATGGCGATGTCGTGGGTTGGCTTCAATGTCCATGAGGGCAGCACGGTACTCTTCGCGCTTGTAGCGGCCAGTGCAGCGACGCTCGGTCGCCTTGCACTCGCCGCTTTCTCTCGATCGCTTGTAAGAAGGCGCTGGATACGCGAAGCGGATCGGCAAAACATTGACGTGGTGAGCGCGTGGCTCGAGAAGCACAAGAAGAAGACTGCCGGTGCCTTTCTTCTCTATGCGCTTAGCCCGTTTCCGTCCAGCTATCTGTTTATCGCTTACGGGCTGTCGGGCTTGCCGCTCAGGTTCATCGGCGCAGCGTTTTTCGCCGGGCGCACGGTGAGCTACGTGATCTGGGCTCATCTTGGACGGTTTGCATTCTCGGTCGTCGATCCCGAATCGCTGTTTGAAGGACAGTATCTCGGCATGGGGTTCGCGCTCTCCCAACTGGCACTGCTCGTGTTTGTTTACGTGCTCATGAAACTCGACTGGAAGATGTTGCTGGAGCAGCGCAAGGTGAGATGGCGGCGGCCAATCAAGGAGTCGGACAAAAGGGATACGAGCTCTGCTAAATCTTGACCGGAAAACACACGCGCGAATCACGGAGACGGTGCCCATTTCACCGAAGCGGACCGCGCTGCAGCCAGCGCCCGATGGGTCGTTCGCTCCGCGCTTGACGCAGATCAAACGTATTGACTTACCGTGCAGCAGACTGGTTCACGCGTGTCCAGCAAGTCCGACACGTTCCCGTGCGCGCCGTACCCTCCGCACGCGTCGCAATGTGCGCCATACGCTCTTCGTGGCGCGCTGGAGTCACAGGCATGAACCCCATCGCCCGGAAAGTGATCATCGTTGGCGCCGGCATTGCTGGCCTGTGCGCCGCGGTCTATGCGCGCAAGTGCGGTTACGCCGTCACCGTGCTCGAGCAGCACGAACGTCCCGGCGGACTCGCCACCAGCTGGCAGCGCGACGCCTATACCTTCGAGGCTTGTCTGCACTGGCTGCTCGGCTCGAATCCGCGCGACCCGATGCACGCGGTATGGCGCGAAGTGTTCGCCATCGAACGCCTGCACTTCGTCTATCCGGAAGAGTGGATGCGCGTAGAAGGCGAACAAGGCGAGCATCTGTCCATTTACTCGGATCTCGAAAGGCTCGAAGCGGAGCTGCTCCGGCATGCACCGCAGGACGAAGCGCAGATCCGCCAGTTCGTGCATGCCGTGCGCAGCCTGAGTCACTGCCCGCTGCCGTCGTTGAGCAGCGCCTGGCGGGACCGCGTCATGACAGGGCTGCAATTGATTCCACGCATCCCGCTTTTGCAAACCCTCTCGCACATCACCTCCGAAGCCTACGGCAAGCGGTTCAACGACCCGTTGCTGCGGGGCTTCTTCGGTGAAGGGGAAAACGCGCAGCTCTCGGTAGTCGCGCTCGCTTTCGCGCTCGCGTGGGTCAGCAATCGCAACGCCGGCTATCCGATAGGCGGCTCGCAGGCGGTGATCGGTTCGATTGCGCAGAACCTGCAGCATCTCGGCGGCGTGTTGCGCACAGGCGCGAGCGTCGAGCGGGTTCTCGTGCAAGACGACACCGCAGTGGGCGTGCAGCTTGATGACGGCGAGCGGATCGACGCTGACTGGATCGTCTCCGCCGCCGATGGATATTCGACCATTTACGATCTGCTCGACGGGCGGTATGTCGGCCAGCGCATCGGGCACGTCTATCGCACGTACAAGCCTTTCCCCTCGTTCCTGCAGGTGAGCCTTGGCGTGGCGCGCGATCTTTCGCAGCACTGCGGATACGTGATGCGGCTGCTCGAAAAGCCGTTCACGGTCGACCCGCAAACAACGCTGAATCAGCTTGCCTTCCGGCTGTTCAACTACGATCCGACGTTCGCGCCCGCCGGCAAGACCGCCGTAACGTGCACGCTGCCGACGCGGAACGTGGAGTACTGGTCGCGTTTGAGCGAACGCGACCCGCAAGAATATGAAGCAGAAAAGCAACGCGTGGCGAACAGCGTGATCGCGATATTCAACGAGTGCACACCCGGCGTGCGCGACGCGATAGAAGTGGTCGACGTTGCGACGCCCGCCACCGTGGTCCGCTGCACGCGCAACTGGCACGGCAGCATGGAAGGCTGGTTGCTGACGCCTCAGACGGGCGTAAGACCCTTGCCGCTCACGCTGCCGGGCTTGCGGCGGTTCCAGATGATCGGCCAGTGGGTCATGCCCGGCGGCGGCCTGCCGTCGGGCCTGATTACCGCGCGGCGCGCGGTGCGCCGCATGTGCCGGCAGGATGGCATCGCCTTCGTGCCGGACAGGCACGAGAAGTCGCCGAACGCAGCCGATGGTTTTCCGGCCTGACGTCGTTCATCGCTGGCCGAAAAACGCAAACCGGCAGGAGGATGCAAGAGGGCGTGGCCAATATGCTCCTCGCTCCATGCTTTGCTCGTTGTGATCCCCGCACCACGCAAGCGTGAGTTCATCATGAAAGCCAAAGCCGGCATGGTCCTGGAACTCGTTGTCGCCCGCCGCCGCGTAGTTGATGCAGATCAGCCGGAGCGATGCAGGCCGTGCCAGGCTCGTTCCAATGGTCCACCTGGGACCCGAATCGACGGAGGCGACGATGAAGACCGATTTGCAGCTCAAGCATGATGTGGAGGCAGAACTGGAGTGGGAGCCCGCAGTGACCGCTTCGCGCATTGGCGTGGAGGTGAAAGACGGCGTGGTGACGCTCGCTGGGCATCTCGCGAGTCTTGCCGAGAAGATTGCAGCTGAACAGGCCACGCGCCGCGTGGGTGGCGTGCGCGCGCTGGTGGTCGAACTGGAGGTGCGCCTGCCCGGCGAGGATGTTCGTACCGACGAGGACATCGCACACATCGCGCATTCCGTTTTGCGCTGGACAGCCGGACTGAGCGAGGACGCGGTCCAGGTGCAGGTCGAGCACGGCCACGTGGTGCTCAGGGGCGCGGTCGACTGGCCGTGGCAGAGTCAAGCCGCAGTGCGCGCCATCGTCCAGTTGCGCGGCGTCGCGGACGTGACGGATCACATCGACATCCGCAATACGATGGCGCCGGAAAAGATCAGCAAGGACATCCTCGAAGCCATGCGGCGACATGCGGACCGCGAGGCGCGCCATATTCAGGTCACCGTAAACGAGGGTACGGTCCGGCTGACCGGCAAGGTCCACTCAGTCGCCGAACGCTCCGTCGCGAGAGGCGCAGCGTGGGCGGCACCGGGTGTGCGCGCCGTGGTGGACGATCTGATCGTGGAGTGAGGCGGCGCCTCATCGCCGCAACCAGGGCGGCGCTCAGGGTGAGGCCATGGGCAAGTTTCATGGAACTCTCCTCGCATAGGAAACGGCCGGTTTTGCAACGGCACCAGCATCCCGCTCCCGGCGGCGCTGTGTCTGATGCAAATCAAGACATGCCGTCGCCTCGCTATTGGCTGTCTCTTGATGCAAATCAATGGTGTGACTTGGCTCGATCCGAAGATGTGCGTCAGGCAAGGCAATGCGGCGCGGGATGTCCCGCGGGTCAGGAGGCAGAGCATGTACGAGAAGATTCTGATTGCGTTCGACGGCAGCGAGACCTCGAAACTGGCGCTCGCCGAGGCGTTGCGCATGGCGCGGCTGACGGGCGGCCGGCTCTGCGTGGCGCATGTGATCGACGTCGTGGCGCCGTTCGGCATGGGGCTCACCTACGTTCCGGTGGAACTGCTCACGTCGTATCGCGAAGAGGCCAAAAAGCAGCTCGCGGCGGCGCGCTCCGAAGCGCAGGCCGCGGGTGTGAACTGCGAGACGCAACTGCTGGAAGTGCATGGCGTCACGCAAAGCGTTGCGGACTGTCTGCAAGGCTGCGCATCGAGCTTTGGTGCGCAACTCGTCGTGCTCGGCACGCATGGCCGGCGCGGCGTGAGGCGCGCTTTGCTTGGCAGCGTGGCGGAGGCGTTCGTGCGCAACGCGGAGTGCCCTGTGCTGCTCGTGCGCGGCGAGCCCGCCTGAGCCCGCCTGAGCGCGGCAGCCGGATCCATTGAACGCACCTCATGAGCGGAGCAACTTATGGAAGACGCTAGCTCTCCCGTCGTCTCGCTTGCGGATGTCACGCGCGCCGATCTTGCGCGCGTGGGTGGCAAGAACGCGTCGCTCGGCGAATTGATCGCCAACCTCACGCCACACGGCGTCAGGGTGCCGCCTGGCTTCGCGACCACGGCGCAGGCGTATCGCGACTTCATCGAAGCGAACCGTCTCGACGAACCGATTGCCGCCGCGCTGGACGATCTCGCGGCCCAACGCAGCACGCTCGAACAAACGGGGGCACGGATCCGTTCAGCGATCCTGGGTGGCGAATGGCCTGCCTCGATCGCCGATGGCATCCGTAGCGCCTACGCGGACCTTTGCCGTCAGACTGGCAACGAGAAGCTGAGCGTTGCCGTGCGCTCGAGCGCGACGGCCGAAGATCTGCCCGAGGCGAGCTTCGCGGGGCAGTTCGAGACGTTCCTGAACATCTCCGGCGCCGCCGCCGTGCTGGATGCGTGCCGCCGCTGTTACGCATCGCTCTATACCGACCGCGCGATCAGCTACCGCCAGGCCAAGGGTTTTGACACGCTCAAGGTCGCGGTGTCGGTGGGCGTGCAGCAGATGGTGCGCGCCGACCTGGGCGGTGCGGGCGTCATGTTTTCGATCGACACCGAAACCGGCTTCGACCGCATCGTGCTGATCGACGCGGCCTGGGGGCTGGGCGAGAACGTGGTACAGGGCGCCGTCGACCCCGACGAGTACGAAGTCTTCAAGCCGCTGCTGGACGAAGCGTCCCTTACACCCATCGTCAGCAAGACGCGCGGCGCGAAGGCAGTCAAGATGATCTGCACGCGCAGCCGGACACAGCCGACGAAGAACGTACGGACCTCGCACGCCGAGCGCACGGCCTGGGTGCTGCGCGACGACGAGATCCTGCATCTGTCGCGTTGGGCGTGTCTCATCGAAGCGCACTATGGCTGCCCGATGGACATGGAGTGGGCGAAGGACGGCGCCACAGGTGAAATATTCATCGTCCAGGCGCGCCCGGAAACGGTGCAGTCGCGCCGCGACGCTGGCGCGCTCAAGACCTGGCGCATCGGCAAGACAGGGCCGAAGCTGCTCTCGGGCGTGAGTGTCGGGGAGGCCATCGGCGCGGGGCAGGTCTGCGTGATCGAGCAGCCCCGCGACATGGCGCGCTTCGTGGATGGCGCGGTGCTGGTCGCGCAGACCACCGACCCGGACTGGGTGCCGATCATGCGGCGCGCTTCTGCGATCGTCACCGATCACGGCGGCCGCACCTCGCACGCGGCGATCGTGAGCCGCGAACTCGGCCTGCCGGCGATCGTCGGCACCGGCAACGCCACGCGCGTGCTGCGCAACCGCCAGGCGGTCACGGTGAGTTGCGCGCAGGGCGAGGAAGGCATGGTGTACGAGGGCATCGCCGAGTTTCACGCCGACGAGATCGACTTCTCGAACATGCCGCCTACGCGCACGGGCATCATGCTCAATCTTGCGAATCCGGCGGCGGCGTTTCGCTGGTGGCGCATCCCGGCCGACGGGGTGGGGCTCGCGAGAATGGAGTTCGTGATCAGCAACCAGATCCGCGTGCACCCCATGGCGCTCGTCCACTTCGACGAGCTGAAGGACGAACAGGCGAAGCGCAGCATCCGCGATCTGACTGCCGGTTACGAAGACCGCACGGAGTACTTCGTCGAGCATCTCTCTCGCGCGCTCGGGCGCATCGCGGCCGCGCAGTATCCGCGTCCCGTGATCGTGCGCATGAGCGACTTCAAGACCAACGAATATGCGAACCTCGTGGGCGGCGCACAGTTCGAACCGAAGGAAGCCAACCCGATGCTCGGCTTTCGCGGCGCGTCGCGCTACTACTCGTCTCTCTACCGCGAAGGCTTCGCGCTCGAATGCCGTGCGATCCGACGCCTGCGCGAGGCGATGGGGTTCACCAATGTCATCGTGATGATTCCGTTCTGCCGCACGCCAGAGGAAGCCGACCGCGTGCTGGCGGTCATGAGCGAGAACGGCCTCGCGCGCGGGGTCAATGGTCTCGAGATCTATGTGATGTGCGAGATTCCATCCAACGTCGTGCTCGCGCGTCAGTTCGCACAGCGCTTCGACGGGTTTTCGATCGGCAGCAACGATCTCACGCAGCTCACGCTCGGCGTGGACCGCGACTCGGCGCAGCTCGCCGGGCTCTTCGACGAGCAAAGCGAAGCGGTCAAATGGATGGTGCGCCGGGTCATCGCCGAGGCTCATCACGTCGGGGCCAAGGTCGGCTTGTGCGGCGAGGCGCCCGCGCACCACCCCGAGTTTGCTGCCTTCCTCGTCGAGTGCGGCATCGACTCGATCTCGGTGAGTCCCGACAGCTTCGTCGCGGTCAAGCGGCGCGTCGCGGCCAGCGAGCCCTCGCTCGATGCGGATGCCGGGATGCCAGTGACCCTGGCGCGGCGTTAGCCGCCGTGATCGGTGCCCTCATTCAATTTGGCGCGGCAGCGCCGGCGACTTCTGATGCAGGTCAATTGCACGCGAAACACGCCCATTAGATTGGACGAGAAATGCGACCCGCCGTGCGAAGCCGCGCGTGGCAGATCAACTAACGGTGCCTAATCAATCAGGAGATTCAAATGAGCGACACCCCTCAGAACGTGCGGTTTGCGCCGGTATCCATGCTGAGCGTGGGCACGCGCATGATGCAGCTTGGCCTGGAGGAGCTAGAGGCCGCGCTGGGGTTGCAGGCAAAGTGCGTCGAACGCGATCGTGTCGCCGCGCAACGTGCCTGCGATGCCCTGCTGGATGCGCGCACCTACGATTCGGGAGCGTTCGTGCAGACGTGGCAAACCTTGATGCGCGAGTACATCGCGTCTGGCGCGGCCTTGTACGAACAAGGTCAGGATCTGGCCAGGCGCAGCCAGTCGGCATATGGAGCCCTGCTTCGAGAGGCGACGCTCGATTTCGAAAAGGCTTGCGTGAGTGCGCAGGCTCAGGCGGGGCAGCCGGCAGGCGCCGTGCCGCAGGCGGCCGACTGGATGACGTATCTTCGGCATTTCGTGGGCGCGCGTCCGCCCGGAGAGGCGATGCCCGAGAAGCCGGAAAACCGTTCCTCATCCGCGAATCCCTGATCGTCAGGAATCCGATCCGAAATATGACGACCGCGCGCCCGGAGCACGCCATGAAAGCCGATACGCAACTGAAGCAGGACGTACAGGACGAACTGGCGTTCGACTCCGCGTTGGACGCATCGCGCATCCGTGTCGAAGTGGCGAACGGCATTGTGACCCTCTGGGGATGGGTGCCGACACTTGCACAGACGCACGTCGCAGAACGCGCTGCACAGCGCGTGAGCGGCGTGCGTTCAGTCGTCGTGCGGATCCAGGTTGAACTGCCGGCTACCAACCCGCCGGGCGACGAAGCGCTTGCGGAGATGGCGCGCGAGATCCTGCACTGGACCGCAGGCGTGCCGCAACGGGCAGTGGAGGTCGAGGTGGTGAACGGTCACCTTTTCCTGGACGGGGCCGTCGAATGGGAATGGCAGCGCGAGCTTGCGATCCACTCGCTCGTGCGCCTGCGTGGCGTCACGGGCATCACGAGCCGTGTGGAGGCGAGCCGGCGCATGGATCCTCTCAAGATCAGCGAGCGCATCCGCAAGTCGCTCCAGCGCCACGCCGAAGACGAGGTCAGCCACATCCATGTCGAGATGAGCGACGGCGTCGTGACGCTGAAGGGCACGGTCGACTCGGAAGCCGAACGTGCCGTCGCGCGCGGTGCGGCGTGGGCGCAGCCTGGCGTGAGCGCGGTCATCGACGAACTCGTGCTGGCGTGACGCCGCGGAGAAGTACCGTGCCCATGAACCACGCGTCGAACGACACACCCGCCCGAGAGCACCGGTGAGATCACCGCGGAAATCGTCGAGCTGACCACGGGACGCGAGGCGGCGCAGCGCGCAAAGGATTGATCGACATCCTGGTTGACGTGTGTCAATCGGATGGCAACGAACGCGCGCACGATGATCGTGTCCGTATGCAGCGGTTTTTGAAAGGAGCCACCGCCATGCAGAAACACCTGATCGTGGTCGCCCATCCGGTGGAAGACAGTTTCACCATGAGCGTGACGCGTGCCTACGTTGGAGAACTGGTCCGCATCGGTCATGACGTGCGCGTTCATGACCTCTACCGCATGGGGTTCGATCCCGTGCTGTCCGCCGAGGAATTGACCGAAGGCAGCGACGTGCACGTTCGCATGGCCGATGTCGTGATCGCGCAGAAAGACGTGCTCGCGGCGGATGTCGTGACGATCATCTATCCGCTCTGGTGGATGGCGATGCCCGCGATGATGAAAGGCTACATCGACCGCGTGTTCAGCCGCGGCTTCGCGTACGCGACGCAACCTGACGGCGTGCACGGCTTGCTGTCCGGGCGCCGCGCCGTCGTGGCGACCGTTTCCGCCGCGCCGTTGGCCTCGTTCGTGGAAGACGGCCGGTGGCAGGCAATGCAGCTGCTGCAGGATACGCATGTTTTCCGCGCATCCGGTTTCGATCTGATCGGGCACCTGCATTTCGACGAAGTCGGCCCGGCGATGCCTCCTGCTACCGCCTCCGCCAACCTCGCGCGGGTGCGTGAATTTGTTCGCGGGCATTTCGCTTCGGTACCGGCGGCATGAATCCTGGCTGAGACGAAACTGCGTCGGGACGAAATGAGGAGTGGACTGCGATGAAATCCGATCTGGAATTGAAGCATGACGTAGAGGCCGAGATTGCGAGCGACCGGTCGATCCAGCCGGCGACGATCGGCGTGGAGGTGTCTCACGGCGTGGTGACGCTGTCGGGCCATCCGGCGAGCTACGCGGCGAAGCTCGCCGCGCAACGGGCGACGGCCCGGGTTGCGGGCGTGCGCGGGATCGCCGTGGAGATGGAGGTGCGTGTTCCGCGGCACGAAGCGCGCAGTGACGAGGACATCGCGAACACGGCGCGCTCGATCCTCGAATGGACCGTTGGCGTCAACAATCAGGATGTGCAGGTAGAGGTCGAGAAGGGGCGCGTCACGTTGCTCGGCGAGTGCGACTGGGGGTACCAGAGCCACGCTGCGCAGCAGGCGATAGCGCATTTGCTCGGTGTGACCGGCGTCGAGGACAAGATCCGCATTCGCGGCGCAACCTCGGCCGAAGACATCGCACGCGGCATTCGCGCCGCGATTGGGCGGCACGGCGAGCGCGAAGCGAAACACGTCGAAATCAGGATCGACGGCGGCACGGTCACGCTGACCGGCAAGGTCGCCTCGCACGCCGAGCGCCAGCTCGTCTACGGAGCCGCCAAAGCGACGCCGGGCGTGCACACGATCGTCAATCTTCTGAGCGTCGAATGACACGGGGAGCGCTGCCATGTATCGCTTCTTTCGTCGATTCGAACGCCTGGCGTTCGGCATCGTGACGGCGTCGGCCATCGTATGTACAGCGGTTCTCCTCGCCCACCGGTACGGTGACGCGCTGGCGTCCGATTTCGTTCCGCTGCAGGCCGCGAATGCCGGCGTCCCGCTCGCGCTTGTTTGCGAAGATGCACGCCAGGTGGGTGCGTGTGAACAACTGCTCGCCCAATGGAGGGTGATGAAATGAACGCCGCTACGCTTTGCACACGCGAGG
>Ga0306920_100017020_pt1 | contig 10028 bp, 10 predicted proteins | sample flu12Cox44000170_FD_204666 | JGI IMG/M metagenome (GOLD analysis project Ga0306920, IMG submission 204666) | Lab enrichment of tropical soil microbial communities from Luquillo Experimental Forest, Puerto Rico - flux4day.12C.oxic.44.000.170 (v2)... | ecosystem: Environmental > Terrestrial >...
CCCTCGTCCACCTGGACTCCGGCCACCTCGCTGGCGCCGAGCTTGCCGCCCAGCCGCGGGGATCCTTCCAGCACGGTGACCCGGCACGAAGCCCCGCGAAGGAAGAACGCCGCGGCCAGCCCCGCGATGCCACCACCGACGACCACGACGTGCGGCTGCCCGGGACTGCTCACCGCTCTACCCTGGCAGAGCCCGCGGCTCCGGGGTGACCGGGGCCGGCCAGCTGCGGCGGCAGGCGCACCTGGCTCTCCTGCCACTGCAGTGCCCGAAACCAGTGTGGCATCTGGTAAAGCAGAGGCCCGTTCTCAGGGATTTTTCAGCGGCTGACCTCTTGATGGGTTTTGGGTCATTCCTGCCATACTTCTGTGCCATGGCTTCGGAACCTGGTGCGGTGACGGTGCGGCAGGCCAGGCCCGAAGACGTTGGCCGGCTCCAGGCGATCCAGCTCGCCGCCGGCAATGCGTTCCGCGACATAGGCATGCCCGCGGCCGCGGACACCTTCCCGCTCCCGCCCGAGTCGCTGTCCGGGTACCGCCGGGCGGGCCGTGCCTGGGTCGCGGCCGACGAGCATGACGAGCCGGTCGGCTTCGTGGTCTTCGACGTCGTCGACGGCTGTGCGCACATCGAGCAGGTCAGCGTGCACCCGGCGCACGCGGGGCAGCGGATCGGCGCGATGCTGCTCGATTATGTGGCCGACTGGGCGGCCGGCCAGGACATGCCCGCCATGACCCTGATCACCTTCCGCGGGGTGCCCTGGAACGCGCCGTACTATGAGCGCCTCGGCTTCCGCGAACTGGCTGAGAACGAGGTCACCCCTGGCCTGGCGGCCCGCAACGCGGACCAGGGCGGGAACTCCTACGCGCGGGTGTGCATGCTCCGCGAACTGGCGCCGGCCGACGGCACGGCGAACTGAGCCCGGCCCAGGCACCGCACCGGCAACGGTTCACCGGGGCGTCACCCCCGGCCGGCACAGTTGCCAAGTCGTGACTTAACCATGGGAACCGGCATGGTCGCGCCGGCGTCCGATCGACATGACAACGCAGGTGCCCCGCTTGACCGCTCCCCCGTCGCGCCCGCGCCGGACTTGGTCCGCCGCCTGGGCTGTCCTGGCCGCCGTCGGCGCCTGCTTGCTGGCCGCGGGCTGCTCCTCCGGGGGCGCCTCGGCCGGCGGCACCATGACCGGCCATTCCTTGGCGAACAATGCCGCGGCGCCGGCGGCCCCGCCCGGGCACGTGCCCGGCGCATCGGGCGTGCATGCCGCCGGTTCCGGGGCGGCGGCGCGGAGCGCGGGGCTGACCGCGCTGCGGCTGCCTGGGCAGGCGGTGATCTTCACCGCCACGCTCAGCCTCAGCGCCCCGAACGTCCAGGCCACCGTGGCCCGCGCAACCCAGCTCACCGAGGCGGCGGGCGGCTACGTGTCGGGTGAGCACGCGACAATGACTCAGTCCCGGCACGCCAGGGCCACGGTCAACATCCAGTTCAAGGTCCCGGCCGCCGTCTATCAGTCCACCCTCGGCGCGCTGGCCGGCCTGGGCACCAGACGGTCGGAGACCCAGCAGGCGCTGGACGTCACGGGCACGGTGGCCGACGTGAACAGCCGGGTGGCCTCGGCGGAAGCAGCAATCGCCCAGCTGCGCAAGCTGCTCACCCGGGCCGGGACGGTCGGCGGCCTGCTCACCGTCCAGGAGCAGATCAACGCCGAGGAAGCCACCCTCGAGGCGCTCCAGTCGCAGCAGCGCGCGCTGGCCCGTGAGACCAGTTACGCGACCATCACGATGACGGTCATCGGCCCACCCCCGCCGCCTGCACTCCGGAACCACCCGCACCTGGCGGCGGCCGGGTTCCTCGGCGGCCTTGTCGCGGGCTGGCGGGCCCTGCGCGCGGTGGTCGCCGTCCTGCTCACCCTGGCGGGGGCCATGCTGCCGTTCGTCATCCCGCTGGGCCTGATAGCACTGGCCGCCGCCGCCGCCCGCCGCTGGCTGAGCCGACGCCGGTCCGCCAGCGCGCGCCCGGCGGACTAGGGCTTAACTGCCCAGGCGGACGCCTCATGGACAAAGTCGGTGACCCGGGCGAGCACGCCGGGGTCGGTCTGTGGGAGCACGCCGTGGCCGAGGTTGAACACGTGCCCCTCGGCCACCCGCCCCTGGTCGAGCACCTGCCGGACCCGCGGTTCCAGTACCGGCCACGGCGCTAGCAGCAGCGCGGGGTCCAGGTTTCCCTGCAGCGCCTTGCCCGCGTCCACCCGGCGCGCTGCCTCGTCCAGGCCGACCCGCCAGTCCACGCCGACGACGTCGGCGCCCGCGGCTCCCATCAGGCGCAGCAGTTCGCTGGTGCCGACACCGAAGTGGATCCGCGGCACACCCAGCCCGGCCAGGGCGTCGAAGATGCGCCGGCTGTGCGGCAGGACGGCTGAGGCGTAGTCGCCGGGACTGAGCACCCCGACCCAGGAATCGAACAACTGCACCGCGGTGGCGCCCGCGGCCACCTGGATCCGCAGGAACGCGGTGGTGATGTCGGCCAGCCGGCCGAGCAGCGCGTGCCACATCGCCGGGTTGCCGTACATGAGGGCCCGGGTGCGCTCGTGGTTCTTCGACGGGCCGCCCTCGATCAGGTAGGAGGCCAGGGTAAACGGCGCCCCGGCGAACCCGATCAGCGGTGTCGCGCCCAGTTCCGCGACCAGCGTCGTGACGGCATCGGTGATGAACGGCACGTCCCCCGGCTCCAGGTCGCGCAGCCGCGACACGTCCCCCTCGGCGCGGAACGGCTCGGCGGTCACCGGGCCCACTCCCGGTTTGATGTCGATGTCCAGGCCCACCGCTCGCAACGGCACGACGATGTCGCTGAACAAGATCGCGGCATCGGCCGCGAACCTGCGCAGCGGCTGCAGCGTGAGCTCGGCGATGACGTCCGCCGTGGTGCAGGCCGCCACCATGCTGTACCGGTCCCGGACGGCCCGGTACTCGGGCAGCGACCGGCCCGCCTGGCGCATGTACCAGACCGGGGTGGCCGGCACCGGCTCCCGGCGGCATGCCCGCAGGAACAGCGATTCTCCGGGGCCGGCCGTCACGAGGGGATCATCTCATGGACCCACGGCCGGGTTGCCGCATCCGGCCTGCCACCGCGCCCCCGCGCCCCGGCAAGTGGCCAGCCGGAGCTCCGCGGACGTCCCCCAGCTACCGAGGGTTCCAGGCGGTCGCTCCCTTAGGCCAGCACGGGCGAGGCCCGTGACGAAGGAACGGGGGGATGAGCCAGCGGCGGGGGTTCCAGGGGGGCCGCTTCGCCGGGCTAGCAGGGACACGCCGCCGCACCTCCCGCATCCTGACGGTGCCCCGTGCCAACATCGAATCGGCCGGGTTTGGGTAATCCCGCCGCTACTGGGCGGTGCTCCCCCGGCCGCGGAGGAGGTCGCCATCATGGGCCCGATGTTCCGGCCCTGCCAGGACTGTGGCGGGGAGCAACTGTTCGAGCAGTCGCACATCATCCCGGGCAGCTGCCCGGACGAGCCGGACGGGATGTGCCCGGAGTGGTCCTGCACGGCGTGCGGCGCGGCCACGCTCGTCCTTGTGCTGCCGCTGCCATCCCGGGCGGCCACCCTGGCGGACGTGGTCGGCCGGGTGGCATGAGGAGCGGGCGGTCACAGCGTACGCTCGGACCATGAGGCAGGTCGGCAGGGTCACGGCGTCGAGCGAGGAGGCGGCCGCCACGTTCCGTGCCGTGGTCGCGGGGCTGCGCTCGTGCCAGGACCAGGTGTGCCGGATCCGGCCGGAGCTGTGCTTCGAGGAGGTGCCCGCCCCGCGGACGCTGGCGCCGTTCGCGACGGCCGTTGGCGCGGCCGTCCGGGTGGACGGCGCCGAGATCGCTACCGGCCGGTTCGTGCTGCTCTACGACCCGGCCGGGCAGCGTGGCTGGTCTGGCCCGCTGCGCGTCATCGTGTACATCCGGGCGGAGCTGGAACCGGAGATCGCCGAGGATCCGATGGTTGGTGAGGTTGCCTGGTCCTGGCTGACGGAGGAGCTGGATGCCCGGACGGCGGGCTACGCCGAGCCCAGCGGCACGGTGACCCGGGTCGTCACCGAGGGCTTCGGCGCCAAGCGCGCGGAGCCGCGTGCCACCGGTTTCGAGCTGCGCGCCTCCTGGTCGCCGCTTGGCGCCGAGGAGGCCGCGCCGCCAGAGGAGGACGACGGGCAGGGCGGCGGCCTGGCCGGGCACATGGCCGCCTGGTGCGGGACGATGTGTGCCGCGGCGGGGCTGGCGCCGCTGGCCGCGGGGGTGAGCGCGCTGCGCCCGGCCAGCCGGCGGCGCAGCCCATGACGGACGGAACGCGGGCACCCGGGGGGGACCGGCCGGGGGCGCCAGGCCGTGCCGCGCATCCCGGCGGGCCGGCCTGGCTCGACGGCGCCCGGTCGGAGGGCCCGGCCCCGCCAGCGGAGGGCCCGGTTCCGCTGCTTGAGCCGCGGGACGGGCCGGCCACACTGGTGGCCTCGGTGCCCGACCTGGACCGGTCGGTGGCCGCACTGGCCGCGGGCAGGGGCCCGGTCGCGGTGGACGCCGAGCGTGCCTCGGGGTTCCGGTACGGGCATCGCGCCTTCCTGGTCCAGCTGCGCCGTGAAGGCGCGGGCACCATGCTGATCGACCCGATGGCCTGCCCGAACCTCACCGGGCTGGACGAGGCGCTGACCGGCACCGAGGTGGTCCTGCATGCCGCGTCCCAGGACCTGCCGTGCCTGGCCGAGCTGGGCTTCCGGCCGCGCGCGCTGTTCGACACCGAGCTGGCCGGGAGGCTGCTGGGCTTCCCGCGCGTCGGCCTGGGTGCGCTGGTGGAGTCGGTCCTGGGCTGGACCCTGGAGAAGGGCCACGCAGCGGCCGACTGGTCGGTCCGCCCGCTGCCGGCCGAACTGCTCCGCTACGCGGCCCTGGACGTGGAACTGCTGGTGGAGCTGCGCGATGCGCTCGCGGCCCAGCTGGCGGCCCAGGGCAAGGCCGAGTGGGCCGAGCAGGAGTTCGGCGCGGTACTGGCCGCCAAGCCGCCGGGCCCCCGCGCGGACCCATGGCGGCGCACGTCGGGCATCCACCGGGTGCACTCCCGCCGCGGGCTGGCCATCGTCCGCGAGCTCTGGCAGGAACGGGACAAGATCGCCAGGCGGCGGGACCTGTCCCCCGGCCGCGTGCTGCCCGACACGGCCCTCGTCGAGGCCGCCAGGGCACTGCCCGGTTCCCAGGCTGACCTCGCCGACCTCCCCGGATTCCAGGGGCGGGGGGCGCGCCGGCACGCCTCGGCGTGGCTGCGCGCGGTCCGGCGGGCCCGCGGCCAGGCCGACGCCGAGCTTCCCGGCCCGGCGATGCCGCCGCCGGACGGGCCGCCGCCCACTCATCGCTGGCAGGAACGGGACCCGGTCGCGGCGAACCGGCTCGCGGCGGTGCGGACGGTGGTCGCCGCGCTGGCCGACGAGCACACGCTCCCCGCGGAGAACCTGCTCCCGCCGGACGTGGTGCGCCGGCTCGCCTGGCAGCCCCCCGAGCCAGCCGGCCCGGCCGAGGTGGCCGCCGACCTGGCCTCTCACGGCGCGCGGCCGTGGCAGGTGGCGCTGACGGCGCTGCCGATCAGCCGGGCCCTGGGCCGTCTCGCCGAGAAGGCCGGGGCCGGGGAGACGGCGACGGCGGAGGCCGCCGACACCTGAGCCCGGGTGGCGGGCCGGGACCAGCGGGGGTTCCAGGGGGGGCCGCTCCTCCAGGCCAACATGCGCGATGGGGCCTGCCGGCTTGCCGGCCGGGCGCGATCGGCGCCCCGGGGGGTTCCAGGGGCGTCGCTCCCCCGGGCCAACACTGTCAGACCCTCCGGGCACAATGGACGCCGTGACAGAACTCGGTTGGGGCTGCCTGGATACGCCGGTGGGCCAGGTCTCCGTGGCCTGCAGCGACGCCGGGGTGGCCAGGGTCCGGTACGGCCCGCCGGCCGGTCCGGGGCCGGCTGGCGGCTCGCTGGCGTCGGTGCTGCTGGAAGCGGCCGTCGAGGAACTCGGCGGGTATTTCGGCGGCGACCTGAAGACGTTCACGGTGCCGGTGGACTTGAGCACCGCGCGCGGAGCCCGGCGCACCGTGCTTTCGGTGCTGCACGACACGGTGGGGTTCGGGCAGACCATCACCTACGGTGCCCTGGCGGCCCGGGCCGGCCTGGGCTCGGCGGCCGCGCCGGGCACCGCCCTGCCGCCTGCCCGGGTGGTGGGCCAGATCATGGCGTCCAACCCGGCTGCGCTGATCGTGCCGTGCCACCGGGTGGTCGCGGGCACCGGGCTCGGCGGGTACAGCGGCGGCACCGGGACCGACGTCAAGCACTGGCTGCTGGTATTCGAGGGCGCGGCCCCGGCCACCCTGGACTGGGATCCGGCGGGCCTGCGCCGCGGCCCGCGAGCGCCCGTCAGGGGTTAGCCCGCCGGCGCGGCTTCGGCATGATGCTGCTCGACTGAGGCGAGGCTCCCCCCGGCCACCTGGAGCACCCAGAAGGCACCACCCGACAGCTCCGGCCCGTCCGGCGCGGGCGCGCCGATCGCTTCGCATGCCTGGCTGAGCAGCCAGGGCAGGTTCTGGCGGTGCGCGCAGATGAGCGCGGGCCGGCGTGACCTGGCGGCCATGGCGATCTCCCGCTGCGCGTCCCGGCTGGCCGTCCAGTCGGCGTCGCCGTGCTCTGAGGCGGTGCTGTCCGCGGTGAACGCGGGCTCCACCGCGACCGGGACGCCGGCCCGCTCCGCGTAGGGGGCGACGGTGTCCAGGCACCGCCGCGCGGCCGAGCTGATCACCCGCGCCGGCGCGAACGTGCCGAGCAGCTCGCCCAGCATTCTGGCCTGCGCCAAGCCCTGGCCGGACAGCGGCCGGGCCCGGTCGTCGTGGTGGCCGGCCTCCTGCCACGCCTGCTTGGCGATGGCGCTGGCGTGCCGCAGCAGGATCACCGGGGCGCTGTCGGCCGACCCGGAGGTGAAGCTGTCCAGCAGTGCCACATCGCGCGGGTAGCTCAGCCGCTCCCGCGCCCCGGGCAGCGGCAGCCAGGCGAGCTCGTCCACCTCGGTCCCCGGGGTGAACGGCTCTGCCGAGACCGGCCGCGCGGCCCAGTACTCCACCCGCTTAGGCCGGCCGTTCACCGGGTAGCTCTGCGTGGGGAGCCGGCGGCCGAGCGCGGCACGCACGCCGGTTTCCTCTTCGACCTCCCGGACCGCGGTCAGCAGCATGTGCTCCCCGGGCATGCTCTTGCCCTTGGGGAAGCTCCAGTCGTCATACCGGGGCCGGTGCACCAGGGCGGTCTCGATGCCCCCCGCCCGTGCCCGCCACAGCACCGCGCCCGCGGCCCGGATCTCGCCGGGCGCAGCGTCAGCCATCCGCGGGCCGGGCGCGGCGGCGGGCGATCAGGTGCTGCTGCAGGTCGCGGAGCTGGTTTCCGTCCGGGTCGAGGTGATGCCTGGTCCAGGTGCCGTCGCCGGACAGCCACCACGACGCGGTGCCCTCGTCCATGGCGAGGTCGATGAGCGCGCGCAGCTCGGCCTGCTGAGCCGGGTCCGTCACCCGCACCAGCGCCTCGACCCGCCGGTCGAGGTTGCGGTGCATCAGGTCGGCAGAGCCGATCCACGCCTCGCTGCCGGGGTCATCAGCGTGGCCGAACGCGTAGATCCGGGAATGCTCCAGGAACCGGCCGAGCACGCTACGGACCCGGATGGTCTCCGACAGGCCGGGGATCTGCGGCCGCAGCCCGCAGATGCCGCGCACCCACAGGTCCACCGGCACGCCCGCGATCGAGGCCCGGTAGAGCGCGTCGATGACCGCCTCGTCGATGATCGCGTTGCACTTGAGCTGGATGCGGGACCGCTCCCCGCGGGCATGCCGGGCCACCTGCTGCTCAATCCGTTCCAGCAGGCCCGCCCGCAGCCCTGCCGGGGCGACCAGGAACCGCCGGTAGGCGCTCTTGCGGCTGTACCCGGTGAGGTGGTTGAACAAGTCGGTGGCATCCTCCCCGACGGTGCGCTCGGCGGTCAGCAGGCCGAAGTCCTCATACAGCCGGGCGGTGGTCGGGTGATAGTTGCCGGTGCCGATGTGGCAGTAGCGGCGCAGCGTGCCGTCGGATTCCTCGCGGACCACCAGTGCCATCTTGCAGTGGGTCTTCAGGCCGACGATCCCGTACACCACGTGGCAGCCCGCTTCCTCCAGCTTGCGGGCCCAGCTGATGTTGGCTCGCTCGTCGAAGCGCGCCTTGAGCTCCACGACCACCACCACCTGCTTGCCGGCCTCGGCCGCGTCGATCAGCGCGTCCACGATCGTTGAGGTGTCGCTGGTCCGGTACAGGGTCTGCTTGATGGCCAGCACGCCGGGATCGGCGGCGGCCGCATCGATCAACCGCTCCACGCTGGTGGTGAACGAGTCGTAGGGGTGGTGCACCAGCACGTCCTGCCGGGCGAGGGTGGTGAAGATGTCGGTGTCCTGCGGCAGGGCGGACTCGGACGGGACGAACGGCGGGTATTTCAGCTGCGGCAGGTCCTCGTCGGCGATCACCGACAGGCCGGACAGGTCCAGCGGCGCGGGCAGGTGGTAGACCGCGCGATGGTCAATGCCCAGCTCGGTGACCAGCTTGTCCAGGACGTCGCTGGAGATCGAGTCCTCCACCTCCAGCCGGACCGCGGGCTCGAAGCGGCGCTTCTGCAGTTCCCGTTCCAGGGACTGCATCAGGTCCTCGGTGACGTCCTCGTCCACCTCCAGGTCACGGGTCCGGGTGACCCGGAACACGTGGTGCTCCAGGATGTCCAGGCCGGCGAACAGCTCGGTGAGGTGCGCGGCGATCACGTCTTCCAGCGGCACGAACCTGCGCTTGGCCACGGTGAGGAACCGGGGCAGCAGCGGCGGCACCTTGACCCTGGCAAACATGGTGGCGCCGGTGCGCGCGTCGGCGATCATCACGGCCAGGCTCAGCGACAGGCCGGAGATGTAGGGGAACGGGTGCGCCGGGTCGACGAGCAGCGGCGTGAGCACCGGGTAGATCCGCTCCCGGAACAGCCGGTGCAGGTCATCCTGCTCGGCGGCGGACAGCTCCTTCCAGCGCAGGATCTCTATGCCGTGCTCGACCAGGGCGGGCAGCACCACGTTGCCGAAGCACTCGGCGTGCCGGACGCTGAGCTCGCGGGCGGTTTCCAGCGTGTTGGCGAGGATCTGCCCGGGCGCCAGCCCGCTGGCCCCCTCCACCGGCAGCCCGGTGGCCATCCGGCGGATTCGCCCGGCGACCCGCACCATGAAGAACTCGTCCAGGTTGCTGGCGAAGATCGACAGGAACCGCACCCGTTCCAGCAGCGGCACGTTCTCATCCTCGGCCAGCTCCAGGACCCGCTGGTTGAACCGCAGCCAGCTCTCCTCACGGTCCAGGAACCGCCCGGCCGGGAGGCCCGGCTCCGTGGCCGCCCGCCTTGTTCGCCCGTTGCGCCGCACCAGGTCCTGTTCCACGCTCACGCCTTCATTGTCCCCAGTGCCCCCGGGCACATGCCGCTCAGGATCGACGCGCGCGGAGCGCCAGATCCGGCTGACCGCCGACTGGCTTAGCCCGGTTGCCGCGGCCATGGTCCGCGTGGTCCAGTGGTCCCGGCCGGCCGGGGGCGGCTCGCCCAGCGTACGGGCGAGCACCTCGCGCACCTGCTCCTCGGTGATCTTCCGCGGGGTGCCCGGCCGGGGCGCATCCCTCAGGCCCGCGAGCCGCGCCGCGGCGAATCGCGTCCGCCATTTGGCGACGGTGGCCCGGGACACCCCGGCCTTCCCCGCCACCATGGCGTCCGGCCGGCCCTCCGCGGAGGCCAGGATGATCTCGGCGCGCACGGCCTGCCGGCCGCCGCGTGCAGCCCACGCCGCCAGCTGTTCCCGCTCGCTGGTGCTGAGCACCAGCCGCCTCCCTGCCCGGACCGCCATGCGCCTAGCTTAAGGCGCGGAAGCTATTTTTGACTCAGCCTACTTTGTTACCGGGCAAACGCGGGATGCCTGGATTCGCGCGGACAGTCAGCATTTCAGCG
>Ga0306920_100017022_pt1 | contig 10028 bp, 9 predicted proteins | sample flu12Cox44000170_FD_204666 | JGI IMG/M metagenome (GOLD analysis project Ga0306920, IMG submission 204666) | Lab enrichment of tropical soil microbial communities from Luquillo Experimental Forest, Puerto Rico - flux4day.12C.oxic.44.000.170 (v2)... | ecosystem: Environmental > Terrestrial >...
TTCGCCGTTATGGCTGGGCGACCCTGCCGATGGACGAGGCGCTGGTGACCGCGGCGGTCGACCTGAGCGGCAGGGCATTCAGTGTCTGGCAGGTCGAACTGCCATCCGAGCTGCTCGGCACGTTCAGCACGCCGCTCGCCGAAGAGTTCTGGCGAGCCGTGTCGGGCAGCGGCGCGTTCAACCTGCATGTCGTCCGGCATCATGGGCGGAACGCGCACCACGTGATCGAGGCGGTGTTCAAGGCGATTGCGCGGGCGCTGCGGCAGGCCGTCGAGCCCGACCCACGTGGGGGCGGCATCCCGTCGACCAAGGGCGTGCTGTGAACTCCCGTCGCCCGCTTGCGCAGCGGTTGCTATATTAATGTGAGAAACCGACACGCCGTGATCCAATGTGCGTGGCAGCCCATGGAGAGCCGCGAACGTTCAAGGAGATAGTGGTGAAGCAATTCCTTTGGCTATTTGGCACGCTGCTTCTCTGCGGCGGGTTGTCCGGGTGCGCCGGCGATCCGCGCGAGGACGCGATCCAGGCGATCATCGGCCGAATGAGCGACGCCGCCAGCGAGATCGGCGGTATCACCGATGAGGTCAATAAGGCGGTCAAGGCCCACGTCGAAAAGAAAGAGCCACTGGACTTCGAAGGCGCTATCGCGGCCGCAAAGAAGCTTCAGAAGACCGGTGAAGAGACGCAGCAGACGGTCAAGGTCAGGCTGGTCGATCAGGCCGGTGCGACAAACGACGAGCAAAAGAAGGAGTTCGCTGAGCGGTACCGCGGCCGGATCAACCAGGCGTACTCGGAGTTGCTGAGCAAAAAGAAAGAACTGAACGACGCGCTCCAGAAGGCCGAGGCGATCGACGCCGACGCGCGCAAGAAGGTCGAGGACCTGCGGGCGAAGATCCGCGAGGCGGAAGGGCCGTTCGAGACGCTGGCGCGGCAGCAAGGATAGTTGCGAAACCGCAACCAAACGGCGAGCCGGAGAGGATGGATCCCATGAAGAAACGCGTGATCGGAATCGCGATCCTGTTGGCCACGGCGGTGCTGCTCCCGATCTTCGCCGGCGACGACAGCCCGTACGAGAAGACGCTGAAGCAGATGATCCAGTCGCTCGGCAAAATGACCGCGACGCTTGGTAGTGTCAAGGACGCGGACACGGCACAGGCAGCGCGGCCGGAGCTGAAAAAGGCGATCGACGGCTTCACGGCGCTCCGGGCCAAGGCGGACAAGCTGCCGCCGCCGGAGCCGGCTGAGAAGGAACGCATCGCCAAGCAGTACAAGCCGAAAATGGAGGAGGCGATCAAGAAGCTGCTCGTGGAAGCAGGCCGTCTCGAGTCGGTGCCGGCCGCCAAAGAGCTGCTCAAGGACCTGCGAACGGTCCTAGAAGCGCCGGCCCCCCCGAAGTAGCCACGCGGGCATACCGACGAGGCTCGATCGCATGTCACGGACTTGCCAGCTGGCGCTCCTGCTCGGCGTCATCGCCCTTGCCGGTTGCACGCGACCCCAGGAATACGTCGAGATCGCGCGAGCCCAGCGCAAGGCTATGGACGACATCCGGGCGGTGCTGGCGGACATTCAGGACGAGAAGGGCATGCAGGCCGCACAGGCCGAGCTCGACCGGCGATTCGACGAGTTCGATGCCGTCGCCCGCAAGGCAAAGGCGCTCCCAACGCCGTCGGCCGAGGCGCTTGCTCAGCTTCAGGAAGAACAGCGGCCGGCTGAAGCCGCGCTGGCAAAGCTGCGGGACGAGATTCGCCGCGTGAGGGAGTTACCGGGGGGCGAGCGTTTCTTCCAGCAATACGAAGGCCGTCAGCTCTTCGGGAAATCGCCATGAACCGAAAACTCCTGCTCCTGCCGCTCGTCGTGACGCTGGCCGGCTGCAGCGACAGCGCGACCTCGCTGTCGCGCGATTATCGCAACCTCAACAACGAGGTGCTCGACGCGCTGATGATGGTGAACAACGAAACGAGCGCGAAATGGGCGACTGACAAGATCATCAAAGCCTACGCCGAGCGCAAATCGAATATTGACAAACGCGAGCAAACCTGGGAGCTCAATACCGACGACAAGGAAGTTTGCAAGGATCTGATGTCGAGCGAGAGCGTCGCCATGCTGTTTGCCGAACACGTCACGAATCGCAAGCGGCTGCAGCTCGAGACCGCAAGGCTCAAGAAGCTACTGGAGTCCAACATCAATCGCGAGATGGAGCGGCTTCGCCAGGGTGGAGATCCCAACCCGGTCGTCGATCCCCGGAAGCTCTGGCCGACGTTGAACGACCTCGCGATGGGCACATCGACCCTGCCGCTCAAGAACAACCTCGAGGCCATCAATGGCTGCAACCTGGCCCGGCTCCATAGCAAGTTTCCGACCAAGGAATGGGAGAAGCACCGTCCGGCAAACTTCCCTGAATTGCAGGAAGCCATGAAAAAGAAGGTCGACCGTTTTATGGAGATGGACGTACGTTAGCTGGAGATTGCCATGAGCAGCGAAACCCCCGATCGGCAGCAGCAGAAGGTACGCGAGTTCATGAGCCTGTTGCCGCTCACGCTCGCCCTGGCCGGCTTGCCGAACAGCGAAGCGGGCAGGCCCTACACCGAGAGCCAGCTCGAGTCGCGGGCGACGACGGTCCGCAGCGCCTACAAGGTGGCACGGCAGCTCATCATGGAAGTGTCGAAGTAGCCGTAGGAGGCCGACGATGGCATCAGGCGCTGTGGAAAGCGTCCTCGCACAACTCACCGAAACGCAGCGGCAGGCGGTCATGCACACCGAAGGGCCGCTGCTCGTCCTCGCCGGACCCGGCAGCGGCAAAACCCGCGTTATCACCTGCCGCGTCGCCAACCTGATTGCCCAGGGCATTCCGCCTGGCGCCATCCTCGCAATCACCTTCACAAACAAGGCCGCCGGCGAGATGAAACAGCGCGTCGAGGCGCTACTGCCGGGCAACCGTGTCTGGATCAGTACCTTCCACAGCTTCGGCGTGCGTATGCTGCGGCAATACGGCGAACGCCTTGGCCTCGATCGCAACTTCACGATCTATGACCAGTCCGACCGCACGCGCCTCGTCAAGCAGGCGATCGCCGCGTCCAATCTGGACGACACGCGCTACAAGCCCGAGACGATCCAGGCGGCCATCAGCAAGGCGAAGAACCAGCTCCTCTTGCCCGACGCCTATGCTCGCAGCGGGGGCGATTATTTCCACCAAGTCGTTGCGCAGGTCTATGCGATCTACGAGAAGAAGATGCGCGACGCCGCCGCACTCGATTTCGACGATCTCCTGCTCTGGCCCGCCCTCGCCCTCAAGAACGATCCGGATCTGCGCAGCGAGCTGGACGCTCGCTTTCGCTACGTGCTCATCGACGAATACCAGGACACCAACCAGGCCCAGTACGCCATCGCCCGCGGCCTCTCGATCGACTACGCGAACCTCTGCGTCGTCGGCGATCCGAACCAGTCGATCTACGGTTGGCGCGGCTCGGACATCCGCAACATCCTCGGCTTCGAGCGCGATTATCCAGACACTACAGTAATTCGGCTCGACGAGAACTTCCGCAGCACGCAGCGCATCCTCGCCGCCGCCGATTACCTGATCGCCCACAACACCGAGCGCAAAGAAATGCATCTGCACACGGCGAATCCGGAGGGGAAGGCGCCGGAGGTGCTGCTCTTCGAAACCGGCGTTGACGAAGCCGAGCAGGTCGTCCACCGGATCCGCGAGGCCGTCGAATCGGGCCAGCGGCACTATCGCGGTTTCGCGATTCTCATGCGCGTCAACGCACTGACGCGCAACCTGGAAACGGCCTTCCTCCACCAGCGCGTGCCGTACCAGCTGGTGCGCACCGTGGCCTTCTTCGAACGCAAAGAGACCCGCGACATCCTCGCTTACCTGCGGCTCCTGGTCAACCCGCGCGACGACCTGTCATTTCTCCGCGCCGTCAACGAGCCGACGCGCGGCGTCGGCAAGACCTCCCTCGATCATCTGCAGAATTACGCCGAGCCGCGCGAGCTGAGCCTCTTGTCCGCCGCCGCCCAGCTCGACAAGATCCCCGCGATCAAGGGCAAAGCCGCCACCGGCCTCAAGAGCTTCGTCCTGATCATGGCCGAGCTGCGCCAACTCCTCGAGGCCACTCCCGACGAGGTCATCCGCCAAGTGATCGAGCGGTCCGGGTACGCGCGAATGTTGATCGATAGCGACGATCCGCAGGACCAGGAACGGCTGGCGAACGTCGAGGAACTCGTGACTGCCGCGCATCAGTTCCACGCCGAGGACAACAGCCGCACCATCACCGATTTCCTCGAGAACATCACCCTGGCGAGCGACGTGGATAGCTGGGACGATCAGCAAGATTGCGTCGCCGTGATGACCCTGCACGCCGCGAAGGGCCTGGAGTTCCCCGTCGTTTACCTCTTGGCCGCTGAGCAGGGCATCTTGCCGCACGAGCGCAGCCTGAGCAGGATCGACGGCGACAAGGAGCTGCAAGAGGAGCGCCGGCTCGCCTTTGTCGGCATGACGCGGGCCAAGGAGGAGCTGTACTTGACGCACTGCCGGCTGCGCGAGTTCCGCGGCCAGACGCTGTACGCCGTGCCGAGCATGTTCCTCGAAGAGCTGCCCGAAGACGGCGTCGAGCAGGTCGACCTCTCGGCCAGTGCCGGTGGCGCCGAGCGGGCGATGGAAACCTGGCGTGCGGCCGCCAGCCATGCCAGCGCCGGATGGTACGACACGCACTTCGCCGCAAAGGTTGACGTGTCGCGGCTAGCCGCGGCGAGCGCGCCGACCAACGCGGTCGACGTTTACGAGGTTGGCGTCGCCGTCGTTCACGATGTCTACGGCGCCGGCAAGATCACCGACGTCCGCGGCCAGGGTGTTCTGCGAAAGATCAAGGTGCGTTTCTCCACGAGCGAGCGCACGTTCATCGCTGAGAAAGCCAAGTTGTCGATCGTGCAGAAGGGGTGACCCTGGATGCTACTACCTATCGTGCCAAGGAGAATCGACATGTTGCCAGCTCTTTTTGCGTCACTGTTGTTTTCGACCAGCGCGGCCTTCGTGCCGGTTCCCGAGAAGACGCCCCCGCTCACCGGGCCACCGCCGATTGTTCAAGCGATCAGCAGCGTCGATGCCGACAAGGGGCTCGTGCTCGTCGAGCAAACGCGCACCGAGAGAGTCCCGGTGCAGGTGGCTGAGTCGATCAACGTCAATGGCCAGACCATCACGCGGGTCCGGACGGAATACAAGGAGGTGCCGACGGTAACCAAGCAGGCTTTCCCGGTGAAGGATGGCAAGGTGCAGACGGCGGACGGCAAGAAACTCACCGCCGCGGAGGCGCTCAAGCGGCTAAAGGCGGGAACGCCGATCGTGATCAGCGCGGATGGCAACCCGGTGTCGCCGGGCTACCTGGCGATTTTCCAGCCGGACACCATTGTGCTGATCCGCGAGGCGTCCGCTGCGGCGACGCCGGCGGCAGGGCCGGCATCACCGCCGGTGGTGCCGGCCGTACCGGCGGTTCCGCCGCCCGCGAAGAAGAAGTAATTCTTGCGTGGCGAGCCGAGCGGCTTCTGCCGCCGGGTCACAACCGGCGGCTGACGCCGCTCGGCTCACCGCGAGCGAGATATACGCCATGTTCAGCCTCAGCGCATTCGCCGACGAAATCTCCCCCGATCCGCAGCAGCAGATCGATGTGCTCAAATCATGCGGCATCCGCTACATCGAATTCCGCTCGATCCTGAGCACCAACGTCCTCGCGCTGTCCGACCTGCAAATCCGCGAATTCAAATCGCTGCTCGATGCCAACGGTTTCCGCCTCAGCGCGATCGGCTCTCCGATCGGCAAGATCAAGATCGATGAGCCATTCGAGCCGCACCTCGCGAAGCTCAAACGAGCAATCGAGCTGGCCAAGCTTTTCGAAACGCCGAACATCCGCGTCTTCAGTTACTATCCGCCGATCGACAGCGGCGATTGGCCGAAATGGCGCGACGAGGTACTGTTGCGGATGAACAAGGCATGCGAACTGGCCCAGGCCAACGGGCTGCGGCTTCTCCACGAAAACGAACACCGCATCTACGGCGACAGTATCGACCGCGTTCTCGACCTTGCACACACAGTCGGCCGGGTCTACTTCCCGCAGGCGTTCGGCTTGGTCTACGACGCCGCCAACTACGTCTTCTGCGGCTACAAGCCGCTCGACGCGTGGCATCGCACCAAGAAGTGGACGGTCCACTTGCACATCAAGGACTGGATCCCCGGCGACGAGAAGGGCTCGATCCCCGGCGAAGGGCAGGGCCACCTGCCTGAGGTGATCGCCGACGCCGTGCAGATGGGCTACGACGGTTTCGCCACGATGGAACCGCACTTGCTCGGCGGCGGCCCGACAGGCGGCGTGACGGGGCCGGAATTGTTTCCCAAGTCGGTGGCGGCGTTCAAGCGGATATTGGAGAAGGCCGGAGCGGAATACCAGTGAGCCCGAAGCGCCAGCGAGGGCGAGACGACGTTCGCCCTCGCTTTGCGCTTCGGGCTCACATCTTTTTTGCGATGATCTCGTGACTGCCAAGTTGCAGCAAGTCCACATTCGCGTCAACGACGCCGCCACCGGCAAACCGACGCCGTGCCGGATCAGGATCACCGATGCAGAAAACACATACTACGCGCCATACGGCAGGCTCACCAAATTCGCGGCGGGGCCAGGGCAAACCGTCGGTGGAGATGTCTATTTGGGCATAAGGCCGCACGCCTACATCGACGGCGCTTGCGAAATCGCGTTGCCTACAGGCTCGATTCGAGTAGAGATCAACAAGGGACCGGAGTACCAGCCCCTAAACAGCACCGTCGACTTGGTTCCCGGAAAGCTCTCATTGCGATTCGAGCTGAAACGCTGGACCGATCTGCGCGATCAAGGGTGGTTTTCGGGCGATTGTCGTGCTCATTCCCTGTCGCCGCATGCCGCGCTGTTGGAAGCCCAGGCGGAAGATCTCGCCATCGTCAATCTTCTGGCTGAGGAAACCACGCTCAAGGATTCTTTCGGCGAGGCGGTCAAAGCGATAACGAACTTGCTTGCGTTCAGTGGGCAGGAGTTTGCCCTTTCTGCGCCCGGATGTGGAGTGGCGGTCAACACGCTGAATCGGCATCCGGTCCTTGGTACGCTGGCGCTCCTTCATTGCCATCGGGTCGTTTATCCGCTGACCTTCGGTGGCGAGGGAGGCAAAGAGGATTGGACGCTGGCCGATTGGTGCGATCAGTGCCATCGCAAGGCAGGTTTGGTCGTTTGGGCGCGAACTGCCGATCCACAGGCAGAGTGTGGCCATGGGGAAGCGTTGGCCGATTTGATCTTGGGGAAGATCGACGCATTCGAGTTGGATCATTTCGACGGCTCACCGTTCGATGGTTTCGCAGACTGGAAGAGGCTGCTCGATGCGGGTATCATGGTGACACTCGTGGGTGCAAGCGGCAAGAACAGTAATGGTCGAGCCCTCGGAGTTTTGCGGACTTATGCTCGCCTCGGCCCTGGCGAGCCACTTACCTTGAAGGGCTGGATCGAGGCGGTACGGGCTGGACGCAGTTTTGTGACGAACGGGCCGCTCGTGTCCTTGGAGGTCGACGGTGTCGGGCCATCAGTTGTGCCCTTGGATCGCGAGCCCGGGGCTTCATTTCGCCTTCAAGCCGAAGCTCGAAGTTGGCTGGCGTTCGACGAGCTGGTCGTGCTAAACAACGGCAAGGTGATCGAACGTGCGGCTCCTTCGGCGGGGCCACCGTATCACGCCGCGATCCAAGCTTCGCATCCCGTGCGAAACGGCGGCTGGTTGACGGCGGGTTGCTTTGGACAACAAGCGATCGCAGACCGGCCGGCCAACCAAACTGTATTCGCCTGCACGTCGGCCGTTTACCTGCGTACGCCTTATCTGCAGAACGGTGATCAAGCGACAGCTCAGCGTCGCTGGATCGCGGAACTGGATGCGTCAGTGGAGTGGGTAGAAACCCGGGCCCGCTGTGAAACGCCCAAACAGCGCGAGCGGCTTGCCAACGTCTTTCTCCAGGCAAAGCAGAAACTTGCGTCTCTGTAGGGCGAGCCCGCGGCGCAAGCCGAGGGGGCTTTGCAACGCAATGGCCGATCGCCATCTCCGCCGGGCACATGTAAGCGTGCCCCCGCTGGCACAATCACTTGGCGGCGAGCTTTTTTCCAAGCCTTAAGTAATGCAGATGAGTTGACTTACGTCCGAAAAGCTCGCCGCCAAGGGGGGTTGGCGGCGAGGTCGGATGGCGGCGAGGTCGAAGTTACTGAGGTGCCAGATCGTAATTGCGTTGCAAAGCGGGCTCGGCTGTTTTCCGCTTTGCGACAAGCGAAGGTTCGGATAGGCTTGTAAGTGTAGCCCTGCCGCCGAATTTCTTCCCTCAATCCGCCTGGCCGCGATGATGCGATTCACGCTGCTGCCGTTGGCCTTCCTCGTATCCGCCGCTTCGCTCGACGCCCAGGAGCCGGTCGATTACCTGCGCGACGTCAAGCCGATCTTCGCCAAGCACTGTGCCCAATGCCATGGACCGACCAAGCAGCGGGGCGACCTCCGTCTCGACACCGCGGCGCATGCAATGCAGGGCGGCAACTCCGGCGCGGCGTTGGTCCCAGGCAAGGGCAACGCGAGTCGGCTCGTGCAGGCGATCACCGCTGCGAAGGACACGAACGATCTCAAAATGATGCCGCCGAGCGATCGGCCACGGCTGACCGCCAAGGAAATCCTGCTCATCAAGGCGTGGATCGACGAAGGGGCAAAGGCGCCGGCCAAGGAAGAAGTGGCCGGAGCAGGCACGGGCAGCAGCCACTGGTCGTTCAAGGCGCCGGTGCGACCGACGCCGCCGGCCGTCAAGAACGAGAAGTGGGTGCGCAATCCGATCGATCGCTTCATTCTCGCCCGGCTGGAAAAGGACGGCATCACGCCATCGCTGGAGGCCAATCGCGCGACGCTGATTCGCCGGCTGTCACTCGATCTCACGGGACTGCCACCCACCTCCGCTGAAGTCGATGCGTTTGTCCGTGACACCGCCTCCGATGCGTACGACAAGCTCGTTGATCGACTTCTTGCCAGTCCGCACTACGGCGAGCGCTGGGCTCGGCACTGGCTCGACCTCGCCCGCTATGCCGATTCCAACGGTTTCAACATCGATGCGCCGCGCACGATCTGGCCCTACCGCGACTGGGTGATTGCGGCGCTCAACCGCGACCTGCCGTTCAACAAGTTCGTCATCGAGCAGATCGCCGGCGACATGTTGCCGAACGCGACGCTCGACCAGAAGATCGCGACCGGCTTCCACCGCAACACGCTGCTCAACCAGGAAGGCGGCATCGACCTCGAACAGTTCCGCATCGAGTCGATCGTCGATCGTGTCAACACCACCGGAGCAGTCTTCCTCGGACTGACGGTGGGATGCTGCCAGTGCCACGATCACAAGTACGATCCAATCTCGCAGAAGGAGTACTACCAGCTCTTCGCGTTCTTCAACAACTGCGATGAGCCGAGCCTCGCCCTGCCGACGCCGAAGCAGACCAAGGACCTCGCCGACAACCAGGCGAAGGCCGCGGCGCTCAAGAAACTGCTGATGGGCCTCGACAATGCCTCGCCGGCCCGGCAGAAGAAGTGGGAGGAAGGGCTGACCCTGGCGACGCGGGCGATGCTGCCGGCGAACCTCAAGGACATCGTCGACAAGCCCGACTACCAGCGAACCAAGACCGAGAAGGCGATGCTGGCGGCTCACTTCCGGCTGCTCGACCAGCTGCCGCAGGCGACGGCCGGCATCGGCGATCCACTCCTGGGCGGCTTTGCCGGGCTGGTCGCCACCGCGGCGCATGCGCACCTCGCCTCGTACCGCGTGGCCATCGAGAAGAAGCTCACGGACCTGAAGAAGAAGGAGCCGGACATCACGAAGACGCTCGTGGTCCAGGAGCGTGCTACGCCGCGTGAGACGTACATCCACTTGGGCGGCGATTTTCTCCGCAAAGGGAAGCGCGTCTCACCCGGCGTTCCCTCGGTGCTGCACACGTTGCCCGAGGCAGTTGGCA
>Ga0306920_100017025_pt1 | contig 10027 bp, 8 predicted proteins | sample flu12Cox44000170_FD_204666 | JGI IMG/M metagenome (GOLD analysis project Ga0306920, IMG submission 204666) | Lab enrichment of tropical soil microbial communities from Luquillo Experimental Forest, Puerto Rico - flux4day.12C.oxic.44.000.170 (v2)... | ecosystem: Environmental > Terrestrial >...
CGTATTTTCCTCGTCAGACACAGCTACATCAGCGGGTGGCATTTGCCGGGCGGCGGCGTGGAGCTAGGCGAGACGGTGCGGCAAGCGCTTGCGCGTGAGTTGCAGGAAGAGGGGAACATCGAGCTCTCCGGGCCGCCGCTCTTGCGTGGGCTGTTCTTCAACAGGCGTATTTCCCGCCGCGATCATGTTGCGCTGTTTGTGGTGCGCGCGTTCCGGCAATCGTCCAGTCCCAAGCCGAATAGCGAGATCGTTGAGCATGGGTTCTTTGCTCTCGATGCGCTCCCTGATGGCACCTCGCGGGCCACACGCGCACGCGTTGCCGAGGTGCTTGGCGGCGCTCCAGTGGATCAGCTGTGGTGAGATTGCATCCGGTCTCTCTGTGTTGATTTGTGCGATTGTCTGTTGATTTGTGTCGGGTTTTGTTCCATTTGTGATTCGGATTGAGGTCCGGTGACGGTGACGCATGCCACGCAGCTTGTGGCAGGCGGGGGAGGGGGCGAGCGAGGCATTGGCATGCTGCGATCGAGCTTCGCGGCGCGCAAAGCTGCCAACGACAATTTCATTTCCGCGCGCGGCGCATCTTGGACGCCTGCTCACGTCGGCTCAGCCCCCAGGGTACGAAGGGCCCTGAGCATTGCAGCTCGAGTGTTGCCTATCGCAAGCTTCTCGGCCGTGGTTCTGCTCGCCTTCTCCGGAGCGTTCCTGGTGGGACTTGCATTCGTCGGGCTATTCGCTGCCGGTGTTGCCGGCTTTGATCTCTTCCGCAGGCAGATGCTTGCCCTGCGCCGAACACTCGTTCCGGCGGCCTGATCAGGGGTGACCGGAGCCTGACGGCCTGCTCGTGCATCCTCGGCTGAAAGCATTTTATCGCGTGCGCTCGGATAGGCGCTCGATCGAAGCACGCGCCCTCGCGCTTGCCGTCGAGCAAAGCGTGGAAATGCCGGTTGCGGCGATCGATGACCCGTTCGTCCGTGCCGAGATCATCGGGCAAGTCGAAGGAATTACCGAGAAGGAATCTGGCGAGTTCGAAGTTTGCATCGCATTGGCGTGCGAGACCGTCGCTGACGATGCAGGGCAGCTCATCAATATGCTGTTCGGCAACAGCTCGTTGCAGGAAGATGTCGTGCTCGACGATGTCGAGCTTCCTCCCGCCCTCATCACCTGCTTCGGAGGGCCCAGGCACGGACTTGATGCGTTGCGCGAGCGAGCAAGCGCTCGCCGTCGGGCTTTGACCTGTGCTGTGCTCAAGCCGCAGGGGCTGTCGCCGGCAAAGCTTTCCGATCTCGCCCGACGCTTTGCATCAGCGGGAATCGACTATATCAAGGACGACCACGGCCTTGCCGATCAGCCCTATTCGCCTTTCCAGGCGCGGGTCGAAGCCGTCGTCAATGCACTGCAAAAAATCAGCGGTGCGGCCACATGCTCCTATGCTCCCAGCCTATCGGGCGACCTCGATGCCATGCGCAAGCAAATTGAGGTCGCCAGGGCCGCGGGCATCAACACCGTCCTCGTTGCGCCCATGATCATGGGATGGTCGAACTTCAGCTGCCTGGTACGGGAGAATGCGCGGATCGCGTTCATTGCACATCCAAGCATGGGCGGCATTGCGCGCATCGCTCCCGCGCTGCTGATTGGAAAGCTGTTCCGACTCCTCGGCGCCGATGCGGTCGTGTTTCCAAACCATGGCGGGCGCTTCGGCTACTCCCCAGATACGTGTCACGCGCTTGCCCGCGCGGCTTTGACGCGCAGCGACGGGCTGCGGCCATGCCTGCCGGTGCCGGCGGGCGGGATGAGCACGGCGCGCGTGCGTGAAATGCTCGAATTCTACGGTGCCGACGTCATGTTGCTGATCGGTGGCGCGTTGCTGGAAGCACGCGCGCAGCTCGAGCGAGCGACGGCCGCCTTTGTTGCCGAAGTACATGGATATGCCTATGACTGATGCGGTGCATCGCAAGGCGAGGAATTACCGCTGGGAAGACGTGCCGGAGCTCCCGTACAAGGAGGATGAGCGCGCGCTTTTCAGGTCGATCACCCGGCGCGTGCTCTTCTCGCACCGGCACATGCAAGCGGAGCTGCGTTATTTCGAGCTGGCTCCCGGCGGCTTTTCCACGCTCGAGCGGCACGAGCACATGCATGCCGTGCTTGTCCTGCGCGGGCATGGCCGCTGTCTTGTCGGGGAGGAGGTGAAATCGATCGAGCTCCACGACCTCATTACTGTGCCGCCAATGACATGGCACCAGTTCCGTGCTGCGGGCCCCGAGCCGCTCGGCTTTCTCTGCATGGTGGACGCAAGGCGCGACAAACCGCAGCTGCCGTCGGCGGCAGAACTGGCACGGCTCAGGCGCAGTCCAGAGGTAGCGGCATTCCTGGATGGCGAGCAGGACGCGAGGTAGCCTTGTCGCCTTCAGCATTGCGCCTGCTGTGCCGCTTTTGCCGCCGATGAACGAGCTCTCCCTCGCCATCCTGCCGGAGACGGAGGACGACGCAGCGGCCATCGATCGCCTGCATCAACGCACGTTCGGGCCTGGTCGCTTCGCAAAATCGGCCTATCGGTTGCGCGAGAAAGTATCGCACCGGCTTGAGCTGTCGTTCACGGCTCGAGTCGGAACGCTCCTCGTGGGATCCGTCCGCCTCTCACCCATCTGCATCGGCAAGACCAAGGCTCTGCTCCTCGGCCCTTTGACGGTCGAGCCAGCCTTCCGAGATCGAGGGATCGGATTTGCTCTGATTGAGCGCGCTCTTGCCGACGCGAAGGCCAAAGGACATCGCCTGGTCGTGCTTGTGGGCGACGAAGCCTACTACGGCAAGTCCGGCTTCAAGGGTATTCCAAAGGGCCGTGCCATTATGCCGGGACCGGTAGACCCCGTCCGGCTGCTTGTCTGCGAGCTTTCCGAAGGAGCCTTCGAGGGTGTGTCAGGACCAATCCAACCGGACTGGAACGCGGGTTGAGCGAGACCTCCGAGCATTGATTCATTTTGACGCTACGCAGCAGCGCCGCTAGAGCAGTGGTACTCTCTCCATTTCGCGGTAGGAATAAACGCTCTTGAAAGCTGCACACGCTCTTCTCATGACTGCTGCCCTGCTTGTCGCGAGTCCAGCAAACGCGCAGGCGATCAATCTTGCGACGATGAAATGCAATGCTTTCATCGAGCTCTCCAAGGATGCCATTGCCGCTGTCACTGTGTGGCTCGACGGCTACTACACCGACGAGGAGGATGCCGCAGTGTTCGAGCCGGATAAGCTCAAGGTCAAAGCCGAAAAGCTTACCAACTATTGCGCTCAGAATCCCAAGCTGAGCTTGATGATTGCCGCCGAAGAAATCATGGCGAAATAGGCGGATCAGCGCCCTTCCCGCATCCAGGCAATGACAAGGCTGCCGACGAGCAGGAGAAGCCCGAGCAAGCCGCTGAAGACCGGCAGGACGCCGATCCCACGCACGACGCTGGCATCACGCATGCGCAGCCCTATCCAATCGGCACCGGCGAAAGTGTCGCTCGAGCGCACGCCGACGATCCGGGGCACGTGAATCCCGCTGGCGTCCTCCACTCGCATGACAGCGCCGCCCGTTGCGCTCGCCAGCGGCGCAACGACCTCCGTAGTCGAAGTGACCTCGGTAAACTCGCGCGGATTGGGCGGCCCGACATTGGCCAGAGCGCTCAGGGTGCCGTCGCTTGCGTGCCACAACCCAAGCTCGCCGACCTCGATCGTCGATCGCCACACCCCGGGCTCACTCGGCGACAGCGTTACGTTTTGCGTCTTGCCCGAAGGCGCCGTGAGCGTCACCTCATTCACCGCATCGGACATTGTCTGGCGCTGAACGGTGAGGTCGCGGCCACGCACCGAAAGGCGCAGTGCCTCCTCCTCCAGATCAGGCTCCTTCATCAGCCAGTGCGAAAGGCGGCGCAGCAGATCGATGTGCGGACCTCCGCCCTCGTAGCCGCGTGCCCACAGCCAGATGTGGTCGGAGAGAAGCAGTGCCACGCGACCTTCTCCTTCGCGCGAAAGCAGCAGCAAGGGTTTGTCGTTGGGGCCTTGCATGACGGCGGTACCCTTGGCTGCGCGGGTATCCACGAGGCGAAACCATTGACTCCAATGCGGTGGTTCTTGGTCGGAGCCTTCAAGGCCGCGAGTGACAGGATGGCGCTTGCCGAAATCGGTGAGTCTCGGGCGAAACGGGCCGTCGGTCGTGCGGCCATTGGGCTCGGCCGGCAGAATCACATCGAGCGGAGTGCGCCAGATGCTGGTCCCACTCGCATAATCGGGCCCGGCCGCTACCAGCACCGCGCCGCCTTGGCGCACATAACGGGCTATGTTGTCGAAATAGATGATTGGCAAAACACCTTGGCGCGCATAGCGGTCGAAGATAATGAGCTGAAAATCGTTGATCTTCTGCTGGAACAGCTCGCGAGTGGGAAAGGCGATCAGCGACAGCTCGTTGATCGGGGTGCCGTCCTGCTTCTCTGGCGGCCGCAGAATCGTGAAATGGACAAGATCGACGCTGGCGTCGGACTTCAACAGGTTGCGCCAAGTGCGCTCCCCGGCATGCGGCTCGCCCGACACGAGCAGGACGCGAAGCTTGTCGCGCACGCCGTCGATCGAGACCACGGCCCGATTGTTGATCGCAGTGAGCTCGTCGTCGAGCGGGGCGGCTTCGATCTCGAGTATGTTCGGCCCGGCATGCGGAATTTGCACGTTGATGGTCGTCGTGGCGCCCACCCGGACATTGCGCGTTTCGATCGTCTCGCCGTCACGACGCACGGTCACTGGAGCAGTCCCCGCCCTGCCGCCTTGATCCTCGATGCGAAAGCTGATGCTCTGCATCTGTCCGACGATTCCGAAACGCGGAGCTGCCGTGAGCACGACCCGGCGGTCGCGCTCGTTCTTGTGCCCGGTGATCAACGCGTGCAGCGGCGCAGCAAATCCAAGCGCCGCCGCTTCCCCCGGCACGTCATGCACTCGCCCATCGGTGATGAGGATGGCGCCAGCCACGCGCTCCTGCGGGACGTCGGCGAGCGCAGCCGAGAGCGCTGTGAAAAGCCGCGTGCCGTCGGTCTCGCCATCGGCTTGCCCGGCTTCGACGAAGCGAGCTTCCAAGCCGCGGATGTGGCCCAATCTCTCCGCCACCAGGGCGCGTGCTTCTTCAGCTTGTCGCGTGCGATCGCCGAATTCCTGGCTGGGCGACTTGTCGACGACGACAACAGCGACCGACGTCAGCGGATCCCGATCCTCGCGGGTGAACGAAGGGTTTGCAAGCGACAGCACGAACAACGCCAGCGCAATGGTCCGCGCTATTGCTCCGCGGCTGCGCCCGATCGCGAGCAGGATTGCAATTGCGCATGCAATGCCAAACGCTGCCCACACGAGGTACTCGGGGACGAGGGGAGAGAAGGAGACGCCGAAATTCAAATCTTCATGATCCTTTCTTCTTTACCTTCCCGACCTCACCCCTATTCCACGGCTCGTGCTTGTAGGCTGCGCTTGCGAGGAAACGAAAGCGCCCGTTGCGGCTATTGCCCGAGCCGTTCGAGCAGCGCCGGAACATGCACCTGATCGGCCTTGTAGTTCCCAGTCAGCGTATACATCACGATGTTGACGCCGGCCCGGAAAGCGAACTCACGCTGACGCGGCTCCGCTGAAACCAGCGGCAGCATGGCTTGCCCGTCCTGCCGGATCGCCCAGGCGCCGGCGAAATCGTTGGAGGTGATCATGATCGAGGACACGCCATCTCCGCCACGAGCCGGGCGGCTCGCCGGCTCGTCGTCGTTGACCGTCGGCAGAGCCTCGACCCATAGTCGGCCGGAATTGAACCGGCCGGGAAACTCCTTGAGGAGATAGAACGTCTTCGTCAGCACATGCTCGCGTGGTACCGGCTCCAGCTCCGGAATATCGAGAGAGGACAGGATGGCCCTTAGCGCCAGCATGGCTGGACTCCGGTTTGCTCCGCCGGGGCCCGGGGGCGCTTCCACTGCATCGCGGGTGTCAAACAACACCGTGCCCCCCTGCTTCATGTAGGCGTCGATGTGCTCCAGCGCTTCCCGCGCCGGTTTTGGCGCGCTGGTGACGATGGGCCAGTAGATCAAGGGATAGAACGACAGCTCGTCCCGGGCAGGATCGAGCCCGATCGGCTCACCCGCCTCCAGTGCGGTTCGCTGCGCCAAAAACAACGTGAGCCCTTGCAGTCCAGCCTTGCTGATCTGGTCCACCTCGGCATCTCCGGTGATGACATAGGCGAGCCGCGTTTCCAGCGTGGACTTGAGCGACTGCTCGTCTTTCGCCTGCGCCCATGCCGGCGCCGATGCAAATAGCGCCACTGCAACAATGAGCATAACGAGGGCGGCTGCCGAGGGCGCGCGTCGGCGCCTGAGCTGCCCAATCCCGCCAGCAAGCAGGAAAACGATCAGCGCGTCGAGTGCGGCCATGACCAATGCCGCGATCAGCAGCGGTCCACGCAAATCCTGGGGCTCGCTTACGCGGAAGGTCTCTCGACGCGCATTGAGCGCTGAGGAATCAAGTGGCATCAGGCGATCACTGGATGCGAGTGTGTTTACCGCGAGCAACCCTTCGGGTGGTCCATAGAAGCCCGGCGGGTGGTCGGAGCCGGCGCGGCCGGTGAACGTATTTGGCACCGAGCGGGCGGAAGGCGGCGGCGCGCCAAATACTCCGAATCCGTCGAGAATGCGGCTGGGCGGCAAGACCTCGCGCGTGCTGCGCGCGCCCGCAGCATCGGTTGCGGTCGAAGAAGTGGCCAACGAAACGATTCGCTTGAGCATTTCGACAAATGTGCCTGATAGCGGCAGGTCTGACCAGCGGGTGTCGGCCGTGACGTGGAAGAGAACGATCAATCCCTTGCCGCGTCGTTGCGCGGTGACAAGCGGCGTGCCATCGGCAAGGGTAGCCCAGGTGCGGTCGGTCAGAGTCGAATCGGGCTCGGCAAGCACCTGGCGGCTCACGGACACGTCGCTTGGCACCGTCATTCCGAAGAACGGGCTTTCGCGCGCGAACGCCGCAAGCGGTTGCGGCTGCTCCCAGGACAAGCTGCCGCCAAGAATGCGGCCGCCACGGCGAAGCTTCACTGGAACAAGATCATCGTCGCCGGCCGCAAGCCGCGGCCCGGCGAAGCGCACGAGCACGCCACCGTCATCGACCCACTGCGAGAGCTGATCCCGCGCCTCTCCCACGTTGCCGACGTCGGCCAGGATCAGCATCGACAGATGCTGCTCGATGAATTGGCTCACGCCTTGTGCAGGCGAGCTGTGCTCGCCAACGCGCACGTCGGCAAAAGGTCCAAGAGCGCGACTGAGATAGTATGTAGAGGCAAGGAGCGGCTGCGCGATATCGGTGCTCGAGCCAGTGACGATGCCGACTGAACGCCTGCGCCAGCGCTTGTCCAGGAGTGTCACTGCCCCCGCCGATCGCTCGCCCGAGATCTCAATCCGGGCGATGTCGTTGCGAATTTCGACCGGCAGCGTGAACTCGGCGTCGGTCTCGCGTTCGCCTACGCTGAATGCAAAGTTGGCTTGGCCGAGCGGCAATCCCTTGAGATCGAGGCCGCGCACGATGCCCGATTCGGCAGCGTCACTGATTGTGCGCAAGACCCTGATGGTGAGGCCGCCCGCGGCGTTGTCGGCTCCCGCGAGCGCTCGCGCGCCGACAATGCCACCCTGAACCACCGTCACAGGATGGTTTCCGACCAGCCGGGCGAGGGCGACTACGAAATCACCCCCGCCGCCCAGATCGACCCCATCAGAAAGCCAGATCAACTCGACCTCCGGCATGCCGGTAAAGAATCGGCGCAGCGTCGGAAGCATATCGGCGCGTTGCACCGCGTACGGCTTCGGTTTGATTTGTTTGAGGCGTATGCGCGCAGCGGCCGCCGATTCGAAAGAGATGTCGCGGCTCGGATCCGACATTGGCACCAGCGCGACACCGCGATTGTCGGCCTCTGCGCGGGCGATCAGGTCGTCGACCGTGCGCATGCGGATTTCCCATGTCCCCGCGGCGGGGAACCCGTCGTCGATCAGCACCGCGAGCGGCATGGCGGTTGAGGTGGCGGCTGGCGGATTCCACAACGGTCCCGCCGCGGCCAAGATGACGATGGCGGCCAATGTCAAGCGCAGGAGCGTGAGCCACCACGGAGTGCGCCGCGGCGTCTCCTGTCTGCGCGCGAGGTCAAACAGCAGCCGGGTCGGAGGAAACGTGACCCGGCGCGGCTGCGGGGGAATAAGCCGCAACAACCACCACAGTACCGGCAGCCCGAGCAGCGCAAGCAGCACCAGAGGCTGCGCGAAGCCGAGCGAAATCCAAGGCATCATGCAGTCCTCGCCAGCCGGGCTTGCATTGGGGCACGGGACTCCATCATCGCCCCTGCAGGCGGCGTACCGAGGCGGGCATGCAGCGCAAGCAGGAGCTCGGTCGGCGCACGGTCGGTCCGATGGACGCTGAAGCTCCAGCCCAGACGATCCGCCTCCGCGCGGATTGCAGCACGATGACCCGCGACCGCGCTTTCGTATTCGGATTTCCAGGCCTCGGCGCGACCAGCGGTGATAGAGCCGGCGCCTTCCGGCTCAATGAATTCAACCCGCCCCGAATAAGGAAAGGTCTCTTCCGCGGGATCGACGATCTGAACCGCATGCCCGTGGGAGCCATTGCTCGCCAGCTGAGATATCGTTGTGCGCACCGCCGCTGTTGAGCTCCAGAAGTCCGACACGAGGACGATCTCGGCGAGGCTGGTGGGCGCGAATGTGCTGGGCAAGCTGGTCCGATCGCTGCCATCATGGATGATGGCGTTCGCGAGCTTATCCAGCACATTGCGGCTGCCGCTCGGCCGCATCAGATTTGGGACGCCAACACGCTCGCCCGCCTGCACCAGGATTTCAGCGAGCGCAAAGGTCATGACGAGCGCTCGATCGAGCTTGGATTCACGCGCCAATGGCGACCGGAACAGCATGGAAGGCGAGCGATCCGGCCAAATCCATACCGTGTGCGCCGCCTCCCATTCCCGCTCGCGGACATAGAGGTTGTCGTCCCGGGCGGATCGGCGCCAATCGACGTGGCGCGCCGGCTCACCGGAGAAGAAGCGGCGATACTGCCAGAAGTTTTCTCCTGGACCTGCTCGCCGGCGCCCGTGCAACCCATGAATGACCGTAGCGGCGATGCGGCGAGCTTCAAGGATCAGGCGCGGCATCGATTCTGCTAACGCGCGCGCTGAGCCGCTCGCCTGTTGGACCGCGCGCGCCTCCTGCTTGTCTGCTCGCCGGAGTGCAGTCATCGCCTAGCCGATGCGGGACTTGAGCCTGCCGATGACGGCTTCGATGCTTTCGCCGTCGGCGCGTGCAGCAAAAGTGAGTGCCATGCGATGCTTGAGAACGGGCTCGGCCATGTCGAGCACGTCATCGATCGAGGGCGAGAGCCGGCCATCGATGAGGGCGCGGGCGCGGGCGGCGAGCATCAGGGCCTGGCTGGCACGCGGGCTCGGGCCCCAGGAAATCAGCTTGCCGATATCGCCAGTCTCGGGACCAGGCCGGGCGGCGCGGACCAAGTTCAGGATCGCCTCCACGACCGATTCGCCCACCGGCAATCGTCGCACGAGGCGCTGCGCCGCGATGAGCTCCTCAGCAGTCATGGTCGGCTTTGGCCTGCTTTCTTCCGTTCCGGTCGTGTCGAAGACAATTTTGCGCTCTGCCTCGCGGTCCGGATAATTGACGTCAATTTGCATCAGGAAACGATCCAGCTGTGCCTCCGGCAGCGGATAGGTCCCCTCCTGCTCGATAGGGTTCTGTGTCGCAAGCACGTGAAACGGGCGCGGCACGTCATGACGGTTGCCGGCAACAGTGACATGTAGCTCTTGCATCGCCTGGAGCAGAGCCGATTGGGTGCGCGGGCTTGCGCGGTTGATCTCATCGGCCATCAGGAGCTGCCCGAAGATCGGACCGGCGATGAAGCGGAAGCTGCGCTTTCCGCCGAGACTTTCTTCGAGCACCTCGCTGCCGAGAATGTCCGACGGCATGAGGTCCGGGGTGAACTGGAT
>Ga0306920_100017026_pt1 | contig 10027 bp, 9 predicted proteins | sample flu12Cox44000170_FD_204666 | JGI IMG/M metagenome (GOLD analysis project Ga0306920, IMG submission 204666) | Lab enrichment of tropical soil microbial communities from Luquillo Experimental Forest, Puerto Rico - flux4day.12C.oxic.44.000.170 (v2)... | ecosystem: Environmental > Terrestrial >...
CAAAACCTCTCGCGTGGCGCTCGGCCGGGCGCTGGCCCAGGTGCGGAAGCAGGGCTACGCGGTTGAGGATCAGGAGGCCACCGTCGGCGACGCGGGTGTCGCGGCGCCGATCCTGGGCCGTGACGGCTTGGTGGCGGGTGCGATCGGCGTGGTCGGTGCCGCCGAACGGCTGCTGGTTCCCGCCACGCGCGGTGAGCTGGCACGCGCGGTCACCGAGGCCGCCCGCGCCGTCTCCCGGGACCTCGGCGCGGCCCGGGGCGGTGTGGCCCTGTCGGCGCTGAGCTGAGATCATGACGCCTTCACCTGTGCTCGCACCTGCTCCAGGGTGGTCGCCTGGAGGGCACGGCTTGCCAGGGCCGCGCACGCGGAGCTGTCAGCTCCGGCGATCCACCCGGCCACTTGCGTCACGCGGGCCGCGCCCACGCTGAGCTTGCGCACCCCCAGGCCAATCAGCAGGGGCAGCACAGCCGGGTCGGCGGCCGCGTCACCGCACACCGAGACGTCCACGTCCGCGGCTGCGGCGGCCTGCACCACCCTGGCGATGAGGGCCAGCACCCGCGGGTCGGCCGCCAAAGCGGGGCGCATCGCCGGATCGGCCCGGTCCAGGCCGAGCGCCTGGCTGGTCAGGTCGTTGGTGCCGATCGAGAAGAAGTCGCTCACGCGGGCAAACGCGTCCGCCGCGGAAGCGGCGGCGGCGAGTTCCACCATCATGCCGAGCTCGGGCACGTCGGCGCCGGCCTGGGCAGCGGCATCCGCCAGCGCCGACCGCACCTGGGCCATCTCGTCCAAGGTGCTCACCATGGGCACCATGACGGCGAGCCGGGTGTCCCGGCCGCTGTGCAGCACCGCGCGGAGCTGATCGCCCAGCGCGCGGGGATGGCCAAGCAGCGCGGCCAGGCCGGCTGGTCGGCCCGCCAGGAAGCCGGGGATCTTGTCGCCGGAAAAGTCGAGCAGCCGCACCACCGCCGGCTTATCGTTTAGCAGGCCAAGCACCGGGTCCAGCGCGCTGCGGTGGTCGGATTCTGAAGGCCATCCGGTGCCGCCGATGAAGGGGATCTCGGTGCGCAGTAGGCCGGCGCCGGCGGCTCCGGCAGCCAGGCCGAGCCGGGTTTCTGTTGCGGACGCCACGTTGCAGAGCAGGGTGATCTCCTGGCCGTCCACGGTCCGGAGGGGCGCTACGGCGGGCGTAGCGCCGTCCCGCCCGGCCAGGCCAGGCACGCCGGTGGCCCTGGCGCCGCGCGACGGTGCGAGACGTCCGGCAACGGCGGCCAGTTCCTGGGGCGAGGGCTCGACGATGAGGCGGCCGTCCACTGCGTCCAGGATGGCTGGGCGCCCGGCTGGCACCGTGAGCACTGCGGGATCGGCACCGGCCAGCATGGGTATTCCCAGCCCGCGAGCGATGATCGCGGCATGGGAGTTAGCACCGCCGGAGACCGATATAGCACCGGCCAGCCCGGCGTCGGCGAGGCGGATCAGGTCTGCCGGGTCCACCTCACGCCGGATGAAAATGAAGCTGCCGGCCGGGGGTGGCGTGGTATTGCCGCCGGCCAGGTAGGCGAGAACGGCGCTGGCGACCTGGCGAATGTCGTCGGCGCGGGCCGCTAGGTCCGGGTTGGCCAGCGCGGCGATCGCCGCGGCCTGAGTGGCGGCCGAGCGCTCGACCGCGGCCGCGGCATCGGCGCCGTCGCGTGCCGCCGCCACAGCCGGGTCCACCAGGGCGGGGTCGGCCGCGATCAGCGCGCCGATGGTGACGATGTCCGCGTCATCCCCGCGCCCGTCGTCCCGCAGTCGCTGTGCTAGCGCAGATCTCTCCCGGGCCACGGCGGCGAAGGCCGCCGCCACCTCGTCCGGGGTGGCCGGCACCGGGTCGCCCCGGGTGTCGCCGGTATAAAGCCGCCCGGCAGCCACCCCCTCGGACACCGGCAGCCCTCGGTACCGGCTGGCCTGGCTCATTGGCCCGTCAGCGCGGCATCACGGAGGGCGCTAAGTATCAGCGCGGTCGATGCTGCCCCGGGGTCTTCGTGACCGACGCTGCGCGGCCCTAGGTAACTCGCACGTCCCTTCAGCGCCTGCATTGGGATGGTGGCCGCGGCACCCGCCTGGGCGGCGTCGGCGAGCGCGGCGAGGGCGTCGGCCTCCGGCGCGCCCTCCGCGACCGCCTTGCTGAAGGCGCCCGTTGCCGGCGCCAGCGCGTCCACCATCGTCTTGTCACCCTCGCGGGCAGCCCCGAGGCGCTGCACCCCCGCCAGGGCCGCTTCGAGGGCGGCCGCCAGGCCCGCCAGGTCCACATCCGCGGTGTCGCCCAGCGCCTTGCCCGCGCTGCGGAAGGCCATCCCGTAGAGGGGGCCGGAGGCGCCGCCGACCTTGGAGATCAGCGTCGATCCGGTGAGTGTGAGGATGGCACCGGGAGTCGCCGGGTTGGCCGTCTCCAGCGCGCTGAGCACGGCGGTGAACCCACGGGACAGGTTGATGCCGTGATCAGCGTCGCCGATCGCCGCGTCCAGCTGGGTCAGGTGGTCGCGCTGTTCCTCGATGACGGCGGCGGTGGCGGCGATCCAGGCCCGGAAGACTTCGGCTTGCATGGGGTCTCTCCTACGTTCTGGGGGCTGGTGCTGCTGGCAGGTTCCAGAGCGCAGGGCCGGGCATATCGCCCGGTTTGTCCCCGCGCCCTCGGAAACCAGTGAGGCTAGCGTCCCCAGCGCAGGGCGGGCGTGTCCACCGGGGCGTCCCACAGCCGGGTAAGCGTGTCCGTGAGCCGGCAGACGGTGACCGAGAAGCCCTGCATCTCCAGGCTGGTGATGTAGTTGCCGACCAGGTTCCTGGTGATCCGGGCACCGTGCCCCTCCAGGTACTGCTGCACCTCGTTGAAGAGCACGTACAGTTCCAGCAGCGGCGTGCCGCCCATCCCGTTGACCATCACCAGCAGGTCGCCCGACAGCGGCATGTCGGCATGGATGGCATCCAGCGCGGCGACGGCAAGGTCGCTCGCCGGAGCGATCCGGACGCGGCTGCGGCCGGGCTCGCCGTGGATGCCGATGCCCATCTCGATCTCCGAGTCGGCCAGGTCGAAGGTGGGCTTGCCGGCGGCGGGGACTATGCACGAGGTCAGCGCTACACCAAGCGACCGGGACCGCTCGTTGACCTCACGCGCCACGTCGGCGACCTTGTCCAGGCCCGCTCCCTCCTCAGCGAGCGCGCCGGCGATCTTCTCCACGAACACGGTGGCGCCGACGCCCCGGCGTCCCGCGGTGTAGAGCGAGTCCTGCACCGCGACGTCGTCGTTGGTCACCACCGCGGCGACCTCGATGCCCTCGTCCCCGGCCAGTTCGGCGGCCATCTGGAAGTTGAGGACGTCGCCGGTGTAGTTCTTGACGATGTGCAAGACCCCGGCGCCGCCGTTGACAGCCCTGGTCGCGGTGAGCACTTGGTCTGGGACCGGGGAGGTGAACACCTCGCCGGGGCAGGCGGCGTCCAGCATGCCGTAGCCGACGAACCCGCCGTGCAGGGGCTCGTGGCCGGAGCCGCCCCCGGATACCAGGCCGACCTTGCCGGCCTGCGGGCCGCCCGCCCGGGTGATCACCTTGGTCTCGATGTCGACGCCCAGCGAGGGGTGCGCCGCGGCGACCCCGGCCAGCGCGTCGGTCACCACCGTGTCGGGGGAGTTGATGAGCTTCTTCATGACGTGCCCTCCGGGACCCTCTCGGTGCCGGGGACCGGCTCGGCCGGGGCCAGGCTGGTGAACGATGCGTCGGCGCGGACCCTGCCAATGCCTGCCCAGGCGAGGCCGCCAAGGACTCCGCCGGCCAGGTCGCCGATGAGGTAAGCGGGTACCTGTGACCACAGCACAGTCCCGCCGAAGGCCTTCAGCATGAACACCGCGCCCAGGTAGCGGGCGGGATTGATGGCCGCCCCGGTCGCCGGGCCTACGACGATGATGACTGCGAAGACGATGGCGCCGATCGCCATCGGCGCCCAGCCCGGCACCGCCCGGTGGTCGATCACGCCGAAGATGACGAATACGAGCATGAACGTGCCGAGCGCCTCGATCACCAACGCCCGGCCGAACCCCATGGTGGCGGGGTTGTAGGCGGTCACCCCGCCGCCGGCGGCGATGGTCGCTAGCCGTCCCAGGGTGAGGTAGATGGCGGCCGCGCCGGCGACGGCTCCGGCCAGCTGGGCGGCCCAGTAGCCGGGCACCTCACGCCAGGAGAACTTGCCGGACACCGCCAGGGACAGCGTCACCGCCGGGTTGATGTGGCCGCCCGAGATGTGCCCGATCGCGTACACCGCGCCCACAATGACGAGCATGAACGCGAACGAGATCATCCCGAGCTCGGCCATCGAGAACGGGGCCTTCGTGCCGGCCGCGATCACGCCGGTCGCGGCGGCCGAACCGGCCCCGATGAAGACGAGGAAGCCGGTGCCGAGGAACTCGGCGGCGAGCTTCTGCCAGGTGGTGGGTGGTGCTGCCATGCGGGTCGCCCGCGGCACGCCGGTGACAAACCAGAGGGGCCGGGGCTTCTCACCTCCTCCGGCAAGACGGCGGCTTGTCGAAATCCGTTCGACATCGCCGAACAACGTTTCAGGAACCATAAACGCCTGTGCACGTCCCCGTCAAGAGGGAGATCGTGTCCGATGCCGGTCCAGCCGCGCACCGGGTTGAGCCTGAGTAGTCGAGGCCCGTGCTAGCTGACGGCTCAGCGCCACGCCCTGGCTGCCCGGGCTGCCCAGTACGCGCCGGTGGATTCGGCGAGATCCAGCGCCGGAAGCTGGCTAACCGTGAGCGCGGCCATGTTGGCGTCCAGCTGCCGCGCGGGTGACGGCGCCGGACAGCACCACCGATGCCCACGGCTGGGCGAGCGCGGCGGCCAGCGCGATCGCGTCCTCGGTGACGCCGCGCGCGGCGGCCAGCGCGGTCACAGGTGCTGGCGGTTTGCCCGCCGGGGTCAGCCGCCCGTTGGCCACGGCCTCTTTGACCAAGACCGCCCAGCCGGCCGCGGCGGCTTCGGCCGCGGCGGGGCCGACCGATGGCTCCAGCACGTTCCACGTCACCTGCGCCGACGTGACCAGCTGCTGTCCGTCGACGGTCACTTCCAGCGCCCGGCGGACCGTCTCTGCCTGTGCGGGCCCGGTCGTCGTCACGCCGATGATCACGCCCTCGGCGCGCAGGCGGGCGAGCGCAGTGAGCAGCGGCGCGTCGGTGAACAATCCGGAATCGGCGGTCACCGAGTGCACCTGGTATAGAGCGAGGCGATCGCCGAGCAGTGCCCGGCTCTGAGCCAGCTGAGCCGTGAACATGGCCAGCGAATGTTCCTTGACCTCCTGCTGCGCGGCGTCGAGCCGCCAGCCACCCGTGTAGCGGTACCCCCACTTCGAGCCGATGATCATGTCCGGGTAGCCGCGCCCAGCAAGCCAGTCGCTTAGGAACTCCTCAGCTCTGCCGTAAGAGCGGGCCGCATCGACATAGGAGACCCAGCTGCGTAGGCAGCGTCCAGCATCGAAAAGGTCCTGGCCCGCATGCCGGCGACGCTGCGATCGGCCAGGTCACCCTCCCGGCCGCTGGTGATGTAGGCCGGACGGCCCAGGGCAGCCAGGCCCAACCCAAACCGGGACACCACCGGCCCCCCGGCCCCGAGCGCCGCCGTTGGCATCGCACCGCCGTGATCGCTGGCCATGGCCGCCACCGTACCGGTGGCCGCCCTGTCCCTTGCGGCGCCCTGGGATAACATCATGGCCGCCCGGGTACGACCGGCAGCAATCCGCGGGGATCAGACCCCGTCAAGGCCGGCCGAAAGGACGGCCAGAGCCTCATCGAAGCCGGGCCGCATTACAGTGGTGTACCCCACCGCATGGCCTCCCGGATCTTGGCTGGACAGACGAGCTGATTCAATCGGCTTCTGATCAGAGGCGGGAGATGCGTCCCGCAGCGCGGGCGGCTGGGCGCCCTGCGCGACCCGGCGGCCGGCATCTTCCAAAACGGGGGCCGACGCGATCGAAGCGGACCAACCGCTGGTGATCAACCTGCTCTACGGCGACTTCGAAGGCGGACAGCGGGTCATCACCCAGTTCGCGCTGCGCCCGCGAGCGAGCATTGGCTCGCAGGCGACCAGGCACTTCAACGTGGACCGGCCCGATCCTCGCTGGGCCCCAACGGCAGATCCGGGTGCGCGGGCACAAACGACAAAGCAGCCTGCTCCGCCAAAAGACCAATGCCTGTGATCATCCGGCGTACAACCACCGGCCGCACATTACGGGCCAAGTGCCTGGCCGCCCCATTCGATGGGCCAGGCCGCCGATCTTGCTAACTGATTTGCTAACCGCACATGCCCATAACATCCCATTCTGGCGCAGTACAAGCGGCCCCGTTGGCGACCACGTTGTGGCGCAGATCGGCGGCTCGGTGAGCGTTCTCTCTTCCCATAGCTTCACTCAGCGTGGTGGGTGAAGGCTTATGGGATTGCGGAGTGCCGTTACCGCGTGCCCAGTCCGCGGGCGAGAAGCAGCTGCCGGGTGCGGGCTCCGGTCTTGGCCAGGATGGCTTTGAGGTGGTCGCTGGCGGTGTGCTCGGACACCACCATCCGCCCGGCGATCTCGCGGGTGTCGAGGCCCTCGCAAAGCAGCGCCAGGACCTCGGATTCGCGCCGTGTCAATCCGCAGGCCCGGGCGTACACATCCAGGCGGTCCGCCGCGGTGCTCGGCTCGATCGACACGGCGATGTCCGTACCCAGCCGCGACGCCTTGACCGTCACCCAGCGGCTGCCGCCGAGGTGGATCCGCGACCATGGCGGGCCGATCGGCATCCCGTGCTCCTGCGCGACCAGGGCGGCGGCGATGTTGTACACCGCAGCCGGGATCGGCGCCATTGGCTCGTCGGGCGGGTTAAGGCGCAGCAGCGCGTCGGCCGCCGCTTCGGTCTGGATCCTTACCTGCAAGCCGGGGTCGAGCACCACGACCGCGGGCCCGATGGGATGCAGTTGCCGTCCTGGATCGACGAATGTGCGGGCGATCGCTGCGCGCAGTCCGGCCGTCACCGGGCGGGCGAGCGTGGCGAGCAGGCGCAGTTCGTCCGCATTGAACGATCCGCCGCCATAACGCCACAGGTCGAGGAGTCCCCAGCAGCCGTGCCGGTCGGCGAACACGACGAGGGCGGTATCGCTGACCCCGAGCTGGCTTTGCACCTCGCGCCACAGCAGTGACCGGCCGGGATGCCCGTCCGTCTCGTGCATCAGCGAGGTGGCCGCGACTCCCGCCTCGAGCACGTGGTCCCAGCGGCAGAAAGAAGTGAGGTACCGGAAGCAGATCAACGCGGGCAGCCGCGGCCAGGACAGACCGGGCACGTCGGCCAGCGGCGAGGTGCCCACCCGGGACACCGGATCAGTGAGCGGGAAGTTGTACCCGCCGAACGGGACGGCCCGGCGCACCAGCGCGACGAGCTCCTCGCGCAATGCCTTGGCCGGCAGCGGTCGGCGGCACACGGCTGCCGCCCGGTCGGCCAGTTCGTGCGAAGCCGCCACCCGCCCAGCATAGGCGGCGGAAATCCCCTGGATCTGGGATAGCACGGCGCGTGCCGTGGCCGCAGTCTGGTCTTCTGCCGATCCCAGGAGGAGACATGACCACCGTCCACATCCAGAACACCGTCGGCGACTTCGACGCCTGGAAGGCGAACTTCGACAAGTACGAGCGATTCCGTGCCGAGCAGGGCGTGCAGTCCTACCGGGTGAGCCGTAGCGTCACCGAACCGAACGAGGTCCTCATCGATCTGGAGTTCGGTGACGAGACCGCCGCGCAAGCGTTCTTGCCCAAGCTCGAGCAAATCATGAACAGCCCGCAGGCCCAGGCACAGCTGATGCGGCATTCGGTCCCGCGGTTGTACGCCGTCGTGACCGAGCGCGTCCCGTCACCGACCGGCTGATCTCAACATTTCGCCTAGCGAGACTTGTGAGCCGTGAAGGAACCGCCCTGCCGGCCGCCGGAAGCGGACACAGCGCCGATCGCTCCACCGTGCCAATCACCTCGGCGCAGTGCAGCGGCAACCAGCAGCGCAACGGCGCCAGTGCCACCCCGGTCCCAGGCGTCACCTACCACCGAAAGTTCTGTTCACCGGCGGTGCGAAAGCAGCGCGTTCGGTGAGCGGCCACGGTTTGACCCGGACTGCCCAAAGGGAGCCGAGCCTGACATGCTGGATGAAGTCGCCTGATAGCAGACCGAGCCTTCTGGTAGTCCAGGCTGTTCGCAGCGGTCGTCAACACCGGCGCCACCGCTGACGAGCAAGAATGGCGGTGCGCCAGGTATGGCAGCGGCTGACCCAGGTCCGAAATGCCAGGTGCCAGCAGCCTGCATTAAGTGCGCAGATCTCCCGTGTCTGTAAAGGAGCCGTTCGATCCGAACTCAATAGCGCAGCCGTTCATAACGGCGGATATCGCACGTCAAGCGACACGCAGTGCAAATTACGGCGCGTGACAGGGGGAATGGTGGCTCCTCGCCGCCGATCGCCGAGCCTGTAGCCTGTCTGCATTTGAGGCTTCAGGCGGGAACTGAGTGCCTATCACCAGATCTGGATGCGTGAAAGCGCCCAGTGATTCGTCGAGCTTGGGGCTGGGCCGCCTAGAGCGAGCGTGGGCTGTTTTTGCTTTTCCGGGCTCGTGCTCGCATGGCCCTGCCAGCTCGCCGTGGGCTCAGGCCTGGCCGGTTTCGATGCGGCTGATCTTGTTCCCGGTCACCCGGAAGCGCCAGTAGGTGGACATCTCCCCCCGCGTGTCGTTGCGATAGCGAGCGAGCAGGCGGAGTCCGTGTTCTTCCTCACATTCGATGGTCAGGTGGCCGTGTGCGGAGAAGACCTCCCTGTCGATCCAGTCGCTCAGTGACCGCGGGTTGCCGTCGTCGGTCAGTGTGGCGTCCGGGGTGAGGGTCGCCAGGAACCCGTCCCTGTCGCCGCTGTTTATGGCGGCCACGAGCATGCGCACGGCGGGGTTGGAGGGTTCCTCAGTGCTCATGGGTTCCTCTTTGGTGTTGAGCGCGAAGCGCCAACGGAGCCCGATGCCGACATGCAGGATGATGCCAGCTCCGATGAAGCTGAGCGCGGCGGTAGTGATCCAGTCGTTAGCGGTGCCCTGATCCAGTGCACGTCGTCGCCGTAGGCGGCCAGCGCGCGGTTGAGCGCGAGCGCGACGAGGGCGGTGAGGGCGAGGGCGCGGCCCGGTGCGGGGGGGCGAGCTGGGCAGCAGGCCAGCCTTCGAACAGCATGCCCACGATGAGCGCGGCGCTGATGATGCATCCGCAGGCGAGCCTGGGTTAGACGGCGCTGATCCCATGCCTTAGCCCTCAGCACGCTTTGTTAGCGGTTAGCTTGATAGATTTGCAGGTAGAGTGTATCTTTTCGTATATATAAGCGAGACTCCGGTAGCCTGGAAGGAGAAGGCTATGGGAGAGATCATCTGGCAGGAGGGCCTCAGCGGGCTAGCGGTGTCAACCTCCATCGGCCCGGCCCAGCCAGTCGGCATGCCCGGGACCCGCATACACGTCACGACAGCAGACGGCCAGTTCTTGCAGCTCAATCTGACCGAGTGGGCTGACCTGTGCTCCGCCGTGCGCCAGCTCGCCGGGGAGTTCTCAACTCCTAAGCCCCGAGCGCTTCCCCGATGACGCTGCCCCGCCACGCCCGCCGCCGAAGGGAAAGCGTGCCGCGATCGGTACCGTTTGCCCGGTTTCTGGTGAGGCCGATGCTGCTACCGGGCCGCGCCGTCGCCTGGCTCATCACAGACAGCAGCAGGTTCCTCTCGTTCATGGTCGGGGAGAAGCGAGGGCACGTGAGGCTCGCTGCCCGTCCGCGGCGGCAGCGGCCGGTGGAGTGCTGCTTGCCGCGGCCAAACCCTGCCACGAGCGAGCCGCGAGCCCCGGGTGCTACACGGGCGCCGGCAGGTTGTGATAACCGTTGGCTATGGATGCTCACCTGCGGGACCTGCGCTATTTCGTCGCGGTGGCCGAGGAGCTGAACTTCACCCGGGCCGCGGAGCGGCTTCACATCTCG
>Ga0306920_100017028_pt1 | contig 10026 bp, 10 predicted proteins | sample flu12Cox44000170_FD_204666 | JGI IMG/M metagenome (GOLD analysis project Ga0306920, IMG submission 204666) | Lab enrichment of tropical soil microbial communities from Luquillo Experimental Forest, Puerto Rico - flux4day.12C.oxic.44.000.170 (v2)... | ecosystem: Environmental > Terrestrial >...
CGTGAAGCAGAACACAGCCTGAAGTCGATCGTTCCGGACCTCGCCGAAAGCTGGTCGTGGAGTGAGGATGGGACCGAGCTCACCTTCAAACTGCGCGACGGCGTCAAATGGCATGACGGCAAGCCGTTCACCGCGACGGATGTCAAATGCACGTTTGATCTCGTGCAGGGCAAAGCCAAGGAGAAGTTGCGCGTCAATGCGCGCGAAGCATGGTGGCTGAACCTCCAGGGGGTTACGACCAGGGGCGACCGGGAGGCGACATTTCACCTGAAACGGCCGCAGCCGGCCTTTATCGAACTGCTCGCCTCGGGGTTCACGCCGATCTATCCATGCCACGTCTCGCCCGGCGAAATGCGGGCGCATCCGATCGGCACTGGGCCCTTCAAATTTGTCGAATTCAAGCCCAACCAGTCGATCAAGGTGACGCGCAACCCGGATTACTGGAAACCCGGCCGCCCCTATCTCGACGGCGTCGAGTGGACGATTATTCCAAACCGCTCGACCGCTATGCTCGCCTTCATGGCTGGAAATTTCGACATGACCTTTCCTTACGAGGTCACGATCCCGATGCTGAAGGACGTGCACAGCCAGATGCCCGCGGCGATCTGCGAGGTGACACCGGAGAATGTCGCGCCGAATTTGCTGATCACGCGCAAGCCACCTTTCGACAATCCGGAGCTGCGGCGGGCGATCGCAATGACAATCGACCACAAGGCATTTATCGACATCCTCGGCGAGGGGGAGGGCGATGTCGGTACCGCGATGCTGCCCGCACCGGAGGGTCTTTGGGCGATGCCGAAGGAAATGATGGAGAAATTGCCCGGCTACGAGCCCGATGTGCAGAACCGCCGCGAGGCAGCGCGCAAGATCATGCAGTCGCTCGGATACGGTCCGGACAAACGGCTTGCCGTCAAGATCTCGGCGCGTAATTTGCCGATCTACCGCGATCCGGCGACGATCCTGGCAGACCAACTGAAGCAGATCTGGATCGATACCGAGATCGATCTGGTCGAAACCGCCAACTGGCTGCCGAGATTGATCCGTGGCGACTTCGTTTTTGCTCAGAGCCTCGTTGGCAGCGGTCTCGACGACCCCGACCAGAATTTCTACGAAAACTACGTCTGCGACTCGAACCGCAACTACACGAAATATTGTAACCGCGAGCTCGACAAGCTGATCGACCAGCAGTCGATGGAGCTTGACCAGGAAAAGCGCAAGCAGCTCACCTGGCAAATCGACAGCAAATTGCAGGAGGATGTCGTGCGTCCCATCCTCTACCACATGCGCCAAGGCACCTGCTGGCGCCCCGAACTCAAAGGGCTCAACCTGCAGGTCAACAGCATCTACAATGGCTGGCGCATGGAAGACGTCTGGCTCGACAAGTGAGGATCTGATGGCCGGACCCGCCTTTGCTGCGATACTCGAGGCGGCGCGAACCCGGCTTGGCGCTGCAGCGCTGGAGGCGCGTCTGCCGCAACCGCGCTCTGCCGCCGAACTGAAAGCGGCGCCGGACGACCGTTACCTGTCGCAGATGTCCCTACGGATCTTCCGCGCCGGGCTCAAGCACAGCTTGGTTGACGCGAAGTGGCCGGCGTTTGAGGAGGTGTTCCATGGGTTCGAGCCGCGCCGCGTGCGAGCCATGTCAGATGAGGCGCTGCAAGCGTTGCTCGGCAATGCCTGGCTGATCCGCCATTGGGGCAAACTGAAATCGGTCCGCGACAATGCCGCCGCAATGATCGCGACGGCCGAGGAACATGGCAGCTTCGGCGCCTGGCTCGCCGACTGGCCTGGCGCGGCGATCGTCGAGCTGTGGGATGCACTCGCCCAGCGTTTCAGCCAAATGGGCGGAAACTCCGGCCCGACCTTCCTCCGCATGGTCGGCAAAGACACATTTATTTTAACGCCGTCGGTCATCGCCGCGCTAAAGCACTGGGGAGTGGTCAACGCGCCGCCGAAGAACCGCAAGGACCGCGCCGCCGTCCAGTCCTGCTTCAACGATTGGGCCGGAGAAACCGGCCGCCCGCTCTGCCAACTGAGCCTGATCTTAGCGGCCTCTATCGAGGATTAACGCCTAGGTCTGACACCGTCCCCATTCAAACCGAAACTGCCCTGGCCGCGAACTCGTCGCTGACCCTTGCCTCCTGCCGGACAAAGGTCGGCAACGACCGCAAACTATTCCCAATAAGCTGCAATTATCGTGTTGTCGTCACCTAGGATCAGATTGAGCCGGTTCGGATTGTGGGTGATCCCCCTGATGCCGCGCGACGGGACGATCCATCGCAATACTTTCGGCAGATCCTCTTGGCGAACCACCCCCTGCTGCCCGGGTTGTGCCTGACCGCGTTCGACAAATTTTTTGCCGACGCATTCCTTGCAGTCGTTGACATTGATCTGCGCCTGGTTCATCCCCGGCATCTGCTTGACTTCGATCGCATTCTCCGAGGCCCGTACCCGCACTCCCTTGAAGAGATGGCCCTCCTCCAATGGAAAAATCGCGCCGATCGGCACAAAACCTTCCGCCGCCTGGGTTTGCTCCGGCATCGTCGCGATGAATTGTAGATCAAGGATGCCGTCCAGCGGCTTCCCGACATATGTCGGGACCAGTTGGGGAGCGCTCCAACCTTGCGATCCAGTCAACCCCGTGACTCGAACGATGTCGAGTTTGGGCTCCGTCGACGTCCGCATCACCTCGACGCTGGTGACGTAGAGCACGGGGAGTTCCGTCCCTGGCGTCGTTTCGGTCGGAGTCACGGGTTCGACCATCTGGCTCGCGCCGCCGCCGGGGTATCCTTGCGGCTGCCCAGGCGCACCTGCCGATTGCGGGCCGCCCTGGGCGAACGCGAACCCGGCCAGACTGACCTGCATCACCGCCGCTACTGCAACTGCGCCCAAGCAGGAGAACCTCATAGTCATCTTATCCTCCGAATCGACAGTGTTCATCCCCATCGGGCGGGCTGATCTCACACGCGTACAGACATCTCGAAAGGAAGGCTCGGGCCTGTCCGGCCAGACGGGCTCTGCTGCACTCTTTCCAACGCATCGAGCACGAGATCGGTAGCCCGCATCTTCGTCACGCGGCAGTAAGTCGTCTCGGTGCTGACAAAGCTGCCGTTTTCGGCGAGTTTGTTGACCGGCTCACCGCCACCACACACGCTGAAATATTCGCAGCGCTCCCGGCACATTGCGACACCCGCTTGGATATCTTTCAGCATCCTGGCCAGATTCCCCCGCTGCGGCATTTCGACAAGCGCATCGTGGTTTATGTTTCCCAGTAGGAAATCGCCGTATTGAGCATTCTTCAAGCCGAGCAATTCAGGCGAAAATGTCGAGATGTTGCCGGCCCAATCCATGCTGGTGATCGCAAAGGGCTCCACCAGCTGGTTGCTGAACGGCGCGTCCTTTGGACGAATCACCTGCTGCAGCGCGTGCTCGACCTCACGAATAAATTTGATCTTCCCCGGCATTGCCGACGACAGCCGCCAGAACTCGCCCAAAAATCGGTAGTACGCACCCTCGACATCGCTATCGGCAAAAGACTGCGAGACGTGGTCGCCCTCGGATTCTTCGACGTTAAAACAGACCCGCTCGATCCCCTCTTCGACGTAGAAGTCGAACATCTCGCGGGGGGCTGCCATGCTGACCGCCGACAGCACTGAAATTACGTGAAAAGTCACGTTATGACGTCGCAGGCGCCGAATGCCGGCTATCGTTTTGTCAAAGGTGCCGTGCCCTGAGCGCGTGCGCCTATTGCGATCGTGAAAGAGCTTTGGTCCGTCGATGCTGACACCGAGATTGACGTGCGCCTCGGCAAAAAATTCACACCATGCGTCGTCGATCAATGTCCCATTGGTCTGGAACGAGTGAGTGACCGTCAGCTCCCGCGGCTTCGCTCGGTCGATCAATTGGAACGCGTCGCGATAGAAGCCGATCGGCACTACCATCGGCTCACCCGCGTGCCATACCACTGACAAGCTGTCCTCGAGCCAACCCGAGGCGAACACCTGAGTGAAAAGATTTGCGAGGGTCGCCGGCGCAACGACCGCTTTGGCATTCCGGTTCGGCAGATAACAATAACGGCAATCGATATTGCAGAACGGCGTTGGCTGGATGACCAGCAGCTCGATCTTCGGCACGACGCGGCTCGCCCAGCCTACCAGTTACGCCACCAATTGTTCCAGTTATTCCAGTTGCGCCAATTATTCCAGTTGGGCCAGCCCCACCCACCCCACGGGCGGCCCCACCCGCCCCACCCCCAATTGTTCCACCAGTTTCCCCATGCCAGATGCAGATTGCCGTCGCGCGTTTCTGCATCGTTATTCGCAGGGTCGGCGGCGGCGGAGACCGCCTCGCGGATGGCAGCCAGCTTTTGCGACACCGCATCCCTATCGGCGGCCGAAGGTTGAGAGGATGCGGGGTGCTCCTTGGCAGCGCTTGGAACAGTCGAGCCGAGCAGTAACGATGCGCCAACTACGCCGACGGGAAGAATCCCAGACAGGATTTTGGTATACTTCTTCTGCAGCGACATCAGAACCCCACCCCTGTCGAATGTCGACTAAACGCTCGGGCTTCTATAACAACCGCCAATCCCGGTCAAACTCACCGCGTGAACTGCTCACCAGTTACGCCACCAGTTCGGCCAACCACCGTTGCGCCACCCCGGACCCCGCCATCCCCAATTACGCCACCCGGGACCTCGCCATCCCCAATTGCGCCACCAATTTCCCCAGGCGAGTTGTTGCTCGCCATCACCGGGCCCTACAATGGGCGAGAGATCGGAAACGGCATCGCGAATGGCTGCGAGACGCTCGGCAACATTGGAGCTTTCGGAAGCTGCTGGTTGTGCGACCGCCGGAGGCTGATTGGCATCGGCCGAGGCAACAAAGCCAAGCAATAACGACATCCCCATCACCCCTGCGGGGAAGATTTCAGAAAAAATCTTAACGTATTTCTGCCTCAGCGACATTCGTAACCTCTGTTAACACTTATTCTGCGACAGAGTTTCCAACGAAACCGTTACCGCCGTCAAATGGTCGCTGGTGCTCGCATCCAAGGCGGCGAGTGTTCGAGGATTCGGACGAAGACCGGACAATCCGGCTCATGCGCTCCGGGGAGATAGCCGACGCTCATCAGAAACTCGTTGACGATCTGCCCTCCGGTGAAGCGAAAGGTCTGCCGAAACAACCGGGTCCAGTCCTGCGTCGAGCGCGGGTGGTGAGCATCGAGCCAGCCGGCAAACGACCCGTGCGAATTTCGCAGCGCCTGGATCCGCCGCGCATTCTCGGCCGCCGCCTCGATTTTGAGGCGGTTACGTATGATTCCCGGATCGGAGAGCAGGCGGTCGACATCAGGTGGTCCAAAGTCGGCGACGCTGTCGACGTCGAAATCGGCGAAGGCGGAGCGAAATGCCGCTCGTTTTTTGAGGATTGTCAGCCACGACAACCCCGCCTGGTTGATTTCAAGGATGAGTCGCTCGAAAAGCACGCTTTCCTCGGTTGTTGGAAAACCATATTCGCCGTCGTGGTAGAGACCGTGCACCGCGTGCCCGGGCGCAATTCGGCAATACGCCGCGCTCAACTCACGGCTCGCGGAAACTGAACCAAGGGGATTTTATGACCAAGTAGATTGCGAGCCAGATCAGCGCCGAAACAGCCGTCGTAATTGCTGCCTTCAGCAAGAGCCGCGGCTGTTGTGGCGCACCGGCGGGGTGTCCGGGGTCGTCCGGCTCCGCGGGCGTTACCCACAACGGCAACACCGCGAAGAGGGTGATCCACCAAACGAGGATATAAAGTACGACACCGGTGACCCAGCCCATCAGCAGCTGCGCTACCCGGTGCCACGCTCACGCCTGTTCGAGCTCGATGAGGGTGCCACAAAAGTCCTTCGGGTGCAAAAAGAGCACCGGTTTGTCGTGAACCCCGAGCCGCGGCTCGCCATCTCCGAGCACTCTCGCGCCTTCGGCGCGCAGTCGATCGCGAGCGGCGATGATGTCGTCGACCTCATAGCAGACGTGATGCATCCCGCCGGCCGGACTTCGCTCGAGAAAACCCTCGACTGGTGAGTTTGAGCCGAGCGGTTCGAGCAGCTCGATCTTGGTGTTCGGCAGTTCGACAAAAACGACTGTGACGCCATGCGCCGGCAGCGGGCATGGCTCCGAGACACGCGCGCCGAGCATCTGGCGGTAAGTCATGCCTGCCGCCGCGACATCGGGTACCACGATTGCGACATGGTTCAGTCTGCCGATCATTTTGCAGCTCAAATCCTGACCAGGTGAATTTCGACCAGCGGCCGCTTGCCGAAGCGTTCATTGAGGGCGCGGCGCAAAGCTCGGCGCACCCCATCGCGCACGGCTTCGTCGTCCCGGCGCAAACTCCCCGGCAATTCGTCGAGCGCCCGATCCAGAGCGTTGCGCAGCGCGGGGGCGGCTGCTTCGGCAGCGGCCGGCTCGACGATGCCGATCATGCTGATAGTCGGCGGCGCTAGGGTCTCGCCACGACGGTCGAGTACTAAGGTGGCAATGGCGGTGCCGTTGAAAATGACGCGGCGGCGATCCTTGAGCGCCGTGCCGTCGAGCGGAAGGAGACCTTTGCCGTCGCTGGCGAGCCGCCCAACCGCCACCTCGTCGACAATGCGGGCGCCGCTCGGCGCGAGCCGGACCACGTCGCCGTTTTGAACTACCAACGGCTGCGGGACCTGGCATTCGCCGGCGAGTTCGGCGTGCGCGATCAGATGGCGAGCTTCACCATGCACCGGCACCGCGATCCGCGGGCGGACCATCTGATACATGCGCACCAGCTCGTCGCGAGCCGGATGTCCCGAAACGTGGACGAAATGGTCCTCCTCGGTGACAATCTCGACGCCGAGCCGGACCAGCGCATTCTGCAGCCGGTTGATCGACTTCTCGTTGCCCGGAATGATGCGCGACGAAAAGATCACGACATCCCCGGTCTCGAGCACGACGTGCGGATGGTCATCGCGGGCGATCCGCGAAAGGGCGGAGCGCGGCTCGCCCTGGCTGCCCGTACAGATCAGCACGATCCGGTCGCGCGGTATATAGCCGGCCTCGTCCTCCGTCAGAAAGCGCGGCAAATCGGCCAGGTAACCATTCTCGCGGGCGGCCTTGTCGATTCGTAACAAGGACCGTCCGACGAGCGCGACTTCGCGGCCATGAGCCGCAGCCGCGTGGGCGATGGTCTCGAGGCGCGCGACATTCGATGCGAAGCAGGCGACCGCAACGCGCGCATCGTAGCGGCCGATCAGGTCGGTGAGGGACCGGCGCAGCTCCGCCTCTGATCCCGACACGCCGGGCCGCAGGGCATTTGTCGAATCCCCGATCAGAGCGAGGACCCCCTCGTCGCCGAGCCTGCTTAAGGCCGCCTCGTCCGCGGTAGGGCCGATCAGCGGGTCCGGATCAAACTTCCAATCCCCCGTATGCAATACAGTCCCGACCCGCGTGCGCAGCGCAACGGCATTCGGTTCCGGGATGGAATGCGTCAAGGTGATCAATTCAAGGTCGAACGGGCCAATCGTGAACCGGCCGGAGAGCGGTACGACATTGATCTTGACTTGATCGGCAAAACCGGTTTCGACCAGTTTGGCGCGCAAGAACGATGCAGTAAACGGGGTTGCCCAGATCGGGCAGCGCAGCTGTCGCCATAAATACGGGATGGCCCCGATGTGATCCTCGTGCGCGTGCGTTGCAACAATCCCGAGCAGGTGTTCGCGACGTTCGACAATAAAGGCGGGATCGGGCATGACGACTTCGAGGCCCGGCTGGGAATCGTCGCCAAAAGTGACACCGCAATCGATGATCAGCCAATCGCCCTGATAGCCATAGACATTGAGGTTCATCCCGATCTCGCCGGCACCACCGAGCGGGACAAAGTACAATGCGCCCGCTTCGTGGTAATCCGGCCGAACCCCCGACTGGAGAGGGAGATGGTTCATTTGTTGCGGTTTCGACGGTAGATCAGGCGAAGCCCCCACAAGGTAAGGTCAGGATCGACACGATCGATGATGTCTGTCGACCCGGCGAACAGAGGGGCAAGCCCACCAGTGGCAACGACCTCCATCCGCTCGCCACGCTCGGCCCGAATGCGCTGAACCAACCCCTCGACCAGTCCGATATAGCCCCAATAGATGCCGGATTGCATACAGCCGACGGTGTCGGTGCCGATGACGCGCTCGGTGCGGCGAATGCGGATGCTGGGCAGTTTCGCCGCGGCCATCGCCAACGCATGCAACGACAGGTTGATCCCCGGCGCAATCACGCCTCCGCAATAATTGCCATCGCTGTCGACGACATCAAAGGTCGTAGCAGTGCCGAAATCGACCACGATCACCGGCCCCTTGTAACGGTCGTGCGCGGCAACGGTATTGACGAGGCGGTCGGCGCCGACTTCGTCTGGCCGGTCCACCAGCGCCTTCGTGCCCAGCTCGACGCGTTTTTCGCCGACCAGAAGCGGATCGGTTTTGCAATACTTCCGGCACAGAGTGAGCAGATTGAAATTGACCTCCGGCACGACGCTGGCGATCACCGCGCCATCCACATCGCCTCGCGCCAACCCCTCCAGTGACAGCAGATGATCGAGCCACACGACATATTCATCGGCCGTTCGCTTGTCCTCCGTCGCCGTGCGCCAACTGCCCTTGAGATTGGCGCAATCCCAAATGGCAAAAACGGTGTTGGTGTTATTGGCATTTATGGCGAGCAGCATGTCGCCTCCTTCACGCGACGGGAAAGACTTCGCCAGCGGCGATCCGCCGGCATTCCCCCGCACGATCGAGCAGGAGGTTCCCCTCGTCATCGATATCGAGGAAGCTGCCATCTAAAGTGCGAGTGTCTAGGCGAACCCGGACCGGCTCGCCGCGAGTGATTGCGGCTGCGGCCAACCAGGACGCACGGACCGGTGCGAAGCCCTTTGCTCGCCATGTCGCCAACCAGGATTGGAAATGTTCGGTGAACTGTTCCAGCATCACGTTCGGCGAAACCGCGCTCGACCCTTCCGCCACCATCGACGTCGCCGGGAATTCGGTGCCCTTTGGTGACGTCGACAGGTTCACGCCAACACCGATAACAACAAAGCTCGGCCTCTCGCGCCAGATCACCTCGGATTCGAGCAGGACACCCGCGACTTTGCGCCGATTGATGAGGACGTCGTTCGGCCATTTATAGAAAACGGCGACGGCGGGGGAGATTGCGCCGAGCGCTCCGCCTATCGCCAATGCTGCGACAAATCCGATCTGGCACGCATCGTTCACCGGGCAATCCGGTCGCAGGATGAGCGAGGCATAGAAATTGCCGCGTGTAGAAACCCAGGGGCGGCCACGGCGCCCGCGACCGGCAGTCTGCTCGAGCGCCCACAGCAGGGTTCCCTCCCCCGCTCCATCGCGGGCCAGGCGTTTTGCCTCGTCATTGGTGCTGCCGATCGAGTCGTAAGCAACCAGCCGATACCCATCGGGGAGCTTCGGCTGGAGCCGGATCATGGTGCAAAGAGAGCCGAGGCTGCGGATTCGGCGCCACCGACGATCGGGCCAGGGAGCGCAAAAAAGAACAGCGTGACGACCGCAGTAACGAACACGACGCCTTTGAGCTCAGCGGTGAGCGGGCGATCGAAGGCACCTGCGGGTTCGTCGAAATACATGACCTTGACGATCCGCAGATAATAAAACGCTGAAACAACGCTGGCCAGCACGCCAATGACGGCCAGCCCGGCCAGTTTTGCATCGATCGCCGCGAAGAAGATGTAAAGCTTCGCAAAGAACCCGGCCGCCGGCGGGACCCCAGCCAGAGAGAACAAGAAGATTCCGAATGCCAGCGCTAAGGCCGGGTGGGTCCGCGACAGCCCCGCCAGGTCCGCGATCTCCTCGAGCATCCGCCCCTGCCGGCGCATGCACAAAATCACCGCCCAAGCGCCGACATTCATGAACAGATAGATTGCCAGATAGACAAGCGTGCCGCGGATTCCCCCTGTCGTGCCGGCAGCAAGCCCAATCAGCAAATAGCCGACGTGGCCGATTGAGCTGTAC
>Ga0306920_100017029_pt1 | contig 10026 bp, 12 predicted proteins | sample flu12Cox44000170_FD_204666 | JGI IMG/M metagenome (GOLD analysis project Ga0306920, IMG submission 204666) | Lab enrichment of tropical soil microbial communities from Luquillo Experimental Forest, Puerto Rico - flux4day.12C.oxic.44.000.170 (v2)... | ecosystem: Environmental > Terrestrial >...
GCCGCGTGAATGACGCGGCGGAACCAGCGAGACGTCAGCCGCCCCTGGCCAGCCGATTCATAGATCGGCACGATGCGGCCGATCTCGAGCGAACTGGCCAGCTTGTGTTCTCGAGAGTCGCCTGAGGCTTCCGAAGAAGACGAATCCTCTAGGACTTCAAACTGAGGCTGGGTCATGCGTAGTCCGCTGCCGCGGTAGTCCTCTTCTACTTTTCCGTACAAAGCTACCCATTGGCCGGGCTTCAATCGATCCTGCAGATAACCAGCGTGAAACCAAATACACTTCAGACGTGCCCGGCCCTGTCCGGCGGTCATTTCGAAAATCGGCATGCGCCGGGTGGGGACGAAGCTTGCCCTACGCACCTCGGCTATGACTGTGGCCATCTCCCCCGGACGTAACTCCGGGATAGTGCGGGGGTTCAGGCGATCCTCGTAGCGGAAGGGAAGGTAGTGGAGCAGATCGTCGACCGTGTGAATGCCCTTGTCGGCTAGGATCTCAGCCAGGCGTGGGCCGATCCCTTTGACGTATTGTACGGATGTTCCAGGCTCGAGCATCTCAAATGGTACTAGGGTAACGGGTCCGGGCCAGCCGAACCATGTCTAAGTCTACAGCGAACTTCTTCCAAGCTCTTGCCGCCGTGGTGGCTGGCAATGCCCTTTACTTCTTCGCAGAGAAGTACCTGCCCGCCAGTGCCCGTCACGCGCGGTTCAAAATCGATCTGGGGATGGTGGTCGATTTCTGGTTCTGTTTGGTCGTATTCGGGGTCATCAAGACGATCGCCGGTTGGAAGTCGAGAGCACGGAAGCTCTGAACCAAGACCGCTTCTAGACGGGAAAGGGAGCGAAGCCGGGGATGGCTTGGCTGAAATTCCGGGGTTTTCGTCCTCGGCAGGTTACTTTCGGAACCTCGGCCCAAAGGCGGAAGCCCGATAGAATTTGGCAAGCAGCGTATGCAGAAAATCGCCATCCTCTATGACGCTAGTCAGGCGGTTCTATCCACCTTCGACCTGGATGAGGTACTGCAGCAAATCTTGGTGATCGCCCGCGATTATTTTCGCCTGCAAAATGTCGCTATCTTATTGCTGGATCATGAGGCTGGGGATCTCCACGTGCGTCGCCAAATCGGCTGGGATGAGGGTCAGGACAAGATCCGTTTGCCGATGGGCAAGGGAATCACCGGGATTGCGGCCCTGCAGAAGCGCCCCGTCTATTCGCCGGATGTCCGGCAAGATCCGCGTTATGTGATATCAGCCCAGACCACCCGCTCCGAGCTGGCCATTCCGCTCATGGTTCGCGACCAGGTAGTAGGTGTGCTCGATTGCCAGAGTGAAAACGTGAACCATTTCGACTATGAGACCGTCGATCTGCTGACCCTGTTTTCCACTCAGGCCTCGATTGCTCTCGAAAACGTTGGCCTTTACTCTTTAGAGCGCCGCCGAGCTTCGCAGCTAGAGGCCATTAACGTCATTGCTAAGGAGATGACCAACGTTCTCGACCTGCCCGAGTTGCTGCCAAAAGTGTGCCGGTTGATTCAGGAAGCCTTCCAGGTGCCGCAGGTGTCCCTGCTGCTCCGCGATGAGGAAGAACTAACCATGCGAGCCAGTCATGGAACCCTAACCGGCGGAACACTGGAAGTCGAAAGCCTGCCGCTAAAAAACACACCCTGGAGACAAGCTTTTGAAGCACGCAAGACATTGATCGAAGATGAAGTCAGCCTCAGCCGGCATGGGCGGTTGTTTCCCCAAAGCGCCTCCCGTATGTCGATACCGCTGGTCTCCTATGGACAAGCGCTCGGGGTGCTCGTGCTTACCAGCGATCGGAAGGGTGCCTTCAACCTCAATGACGCCCAGCCTTTCGAATCGGTGGCCGACATCTGTGCAACGGCTATCCAGAATGCGTTTTACGTGGAGCGGGTACGAAAACTTGCCTATCTCGACGGGCTGACCGGAATCTTCAACCGCCGGTACTTCGAGTTGCGGGTGGTGGACGAGATCGAACGTGTCCGCCGCTTCGGCTCGGGTTTGGGCGTGATCATGATCGACATCGATAACTTCAAGCGCCTCAACGACGAATTCGGACACTTGTTGGGGGATGAAGTGCTGCGTCAGGTCTCGTCAATCCTGCATCAGCAGGTGCGAAGACTCGATGTCGTTTGCCGCTTCGGCGGCGAGGAGTTCGTGGTGCTGCTTTCCCAGACCAGCCCCCAGCACTCGCTGCAAGTGGCGGAGAAGTTACTTCGTAATGTGGAGAACTGGCAATTCCCCGGGGTGCCTCGGCCGGTTACGATCAGTGCTGGGGCGGCAAACTATCCGGAACACGGAGCGACGCGAGACGAGCTGGTGGAGGCTGCCGATCGAGCCCTTTATGCGGCCAAACAGGCGGGGAGAAATCGCGCCTGCCTAGCCACCAGTTTGGTGCACCCCGCTGGCGCTCGGGCAAAAGCAGCCGAACCGGCCTCTGAGCTCTGACTCTAGATTCCGATTATTCCCAGTCTTTTTCCCGCAGTCGTTCTTGCAGTTCCTCTAAAGCGCGATTCCGTTCCCTCTCTGGTTCTAGCCGGCGCTCGTCGCTGTGTCTGTGCATCTCATTCGAATGCCGCTCGACATCCATCTGCCGCTTGAGATCCTCGACCGCTCTTCGCGACTGCTCCCTGACTTGCTCGCTATCGGAGGTGAGCTGCCCCAATTCAGATTGCAATTCGCTGAGATAGGAGCTCAGCTGTCCGCGGCTCTCATCGAGGTCGTGGGATTGTTTCCGCTCCGGCAAGGAGAGGGTCACGCTCTGTTCTTTCTTATCGCGCACAATGCCGATACTCACCGTGTTGTCCTTGCGGGAGCGCAAAGCGTGAGTGAAATCCCCGGAATCACGAACCGGCTCGCCGTTGACCTTGGTAATTACATCTCCTGCCCGGAACCCCGCCTTTTCCGCCCGACTCCCTCTCTCGACCGAACGGACCAGCACGCCCTCCCCATTCTTGACACCGAAGTAATCGCCTAGTTGGGAAGTCAGGTTCTCCACCATCAGACCGCTGCGGGCCGAGGAATGAACGACGACGATCGACACGGGGATGTCCAGATCGGGCAAGGCCGGCATTTCGGGCATGACCGGCATAGCAGGCAGGGTAACGTGAAAGTTCTTCCCATAGGCTCCGGGGTCCAAGCCATTTTTCCGATCCGCGAGTTGTACCTGCAGGGTCATCGCTTGGCCATTACGGGAAATGCCGAGGCTTGCGACCCGTCCGGGTGGTGTTTCGCGGATCATGCGGCGGAGTTGCTCGACGCTCGCAATCTTTTCACCGTTGAGCGTGAGGATGACATCCTGCTCTTTTAGTCCGGCCTTGCCGGCAGGAGCGTCTTGGTCGACCATGGTGATCTCTACCCCGGTCTCTTCTCTTAAGTGCAGGGGACCCAGCCGGTCGGCCGTGATATCACGGGTGTCTACGCCGAGATAGGAAACGCCCTCGGAATCTTCGCTGGGAAACGCAAGAGCGTCGTCCGAGGATCGATCGGAAACCGATTCGGCCGGGGCGGAGACAGCCCCCACGAATAGGATCACTGCGGTGATAAGGATCGTCTTTGCCATGGCTCCCCCTTTATTTGCCGCCTAGCGGCTGGCTCGGAGAAAGGAGATATCTCCCGTCGTAGTCCGGATTTTGAGCTTCGGACCACCGCCGTTCAAGTTGCCCTCTGCTGACACCGTCTTCGGTCCCCAGTCGCCACCTTCGGCCGAGATGTGGATCTCGGGAAAGTCGGAGTGGATGCGGTGACCATTAGCGACTTCAATTGCGGCACGAACGCTGAGGTTGACGTTGGGCGCGATATAGACCGTAATATCTCCCGCCGAGGTTTCGAGGAACGAATCAATCCTTGTGCCCGTCGAGGATACGAACTTGGCTTCGATACTGCCCCCGCCGGTTTCAGCCCGAGCCGAAGGTATTCCCCCCAACTCGATCGTGCCTCCACCGGTTTCGGCCCTTACCGGCCCTTTGGCAGAAGTGAGGTGGAGGCTGCCGCCGCCACTCGAGAGTTCGGCCTCTCCGCCGATGTCCCCGAGCTCGATGTTGCCTCCGCCGGTCCTGGCCCTCACGTTCCCATTACAACGTTCCACTTCGATCTTCCCCCCGCCGGTTTCTAGCTCAGCTCCCTGGGCACCCTCAACTACCAGCACACTGCCGCCACCACTCTCGGCGATAATCTTCCCCTTGGCCGAGTTCACCTTGATCGATCCACCCCCCGTATGCAGGCTGACATCGGAGGCAACGCTCCCCACCTCGATACCTCCGCCGCCCGTTTCTGCGCTGATCACGCCGCCAATGTCATCCAGGTGAATGTTGCCGCCGCCGCTCTCGGCCTCCAGTCTTCCCGTGATTCCACTGGTCGAGACACTGCCCCCCTCGGTTTCGACTTTGACGTCGTCCATCTCCCGAGGGACACGAATCACGAGCTCTCCCGAAAAACGGTGGGATTTACCCCCTTGCCATTCCCCGACAATCTTGGCTGTGTCACCGTGGACCGTGGCGCTGATCTTGTAGTTTTCGAAGTCCCGGCGTGCTGCCTGTTCGGAGCCGCTGCGGGAGAGGTTGTGAATGGTGTAGTCGATCGATTGCTGGGTCCCTCCGATCACCCGTACGGATCCGACGTCCACCCTCACCCTGAGGTTTTTGACCGCGGCCAGCGAACCCGTGATCTCCTGGGCCCAGTTTCCGCCCTCCGTGTAGATGCGCGTCTGCTGAGCTGGCGCCGACGGCAGAATGGCGACGACAACCAGAAGAACTCTAGCGAGACGTTTCAATCTCCCACCTTCTCCTACCACCTTCCTCTTTACCCCAATCTCGATTGGGCAGCTTAGCTACGCTCATCGCGCTCAGTCAAATTCGGGCAGCTGAGCGAGCACGCTGCGCGCCTGCGATTTGATGTAGGCATTCTCGTCATTTTGGGCCAGCTTAACCAGAACGGCACGCACGCTGCTGTCGGCGCGGACCGGTTCGAGCAGATGCAGGGCTTCGACCCGCACTCCCAAATTGGAGTCGTCCATCAAGGCCTCGAGTAGAGCATCGCGAACCCGCGGATCGCTCTTCACGTACGCCGCCATACCGTCGAGTGCTTTCAGCCTCACTCCCGGATTGGAGTCATAGCGCAGGGCCCAGACCAAGGCTTCGCGAACGTGAGTATCGCTCGCATGCTGGGTCAGAAGGTCGACCGAATCCATACGAACACCGGAGTTGTAGTTGTTGCGGGCGGCGAACAAAAGCAGCTGTTGAATGCGCTGATCGTTTAGCGAACCTTGGGCTTGTTGGGTGGAAACCGTGTCGTACTGTATGCTGACCGTGTTTGAGCCGGCGTCCTGGGAGATGGAACGGATAGCGGCGATGGAGGATTCGGCGGGGGCAGGAGCGGTACGCGGAACCAGAGACTCCAGGTTTCCCGAGTTCGACATCAGCTTATAGCTCGTCCCGATACCGCCGGCAAACCCGAGAATAACCAGTACCGCTGCCAAGGCTGGGGCAAATTGAACTTGCCGGAGCCAGGCCGCGGGATCGAACGCCAGCCGCCGCCAAAAGCCGCCTGGTTTGGCGGTTTCGAGCGCTTCTTCGAGTCTCATGCGGGAAGCCGTCAGCACGTTGGGGGAGGGTTCTTCGACCGGCAGCTCGGAGAGAACTGCGTGGAACTTACGCGTCGCCTTGAGCTCGGCGGTACAGCCGGGGCAACGAGCCAAGTGCTGCTCGAGCTCATAGCGCGCATCGTCGGGCAGCTCGTTGTAAACATACAAAAGAACGTTGTCCTTGACCCATTCACATTTCATATCCACTCCTTAGCGGGCCAGTCCCGGCTAGAGCCAGAGGCTCGAGCACAATCCTTCGTCCCTACCTACCGCATATCCGCCAGCGCGCTCCGCAACTTCTGGTTGGCGCGGAACAGTGTATTCTTTGCGGTTTCCTCCGTGGTATGGAGGACCTCGCCTACGGTTCGCAATTTCAGCCCGTGATAATGCTTTAACTCAAAAACCATGCGCTCGCGGGGGGTGAGCTTCTCGAGCGCCCGGCTGATACGCCCGGCCAGCTCTCGGCGCATCAGGTCGCGTTCGGGATTTGCTCCCGCTCGTCCATCCGCGACCTGCTCCAGCACATCGTACGCTTCGCCATCGGGGTCGGTAGCTATCGGCGCCTCTTCCTTCCGCACTTGCTTTTTGCGCAGATGGTCCAGGCACAGATTGGTCACGATGCGATAAATCCAAGTGTAAAAGGAGCACTCAAAGCGAAAATTGCCTACGCTCTTATACGCCTTCAAAAAAGCGTCCTGGTAAATATCCTGGGCTTCATGCTCCGAGCCCGTGAGATGCATGGCCAGGCGAAGCACCGCCTGATCATACTGACGCACCAATTCCTCGAAAGCAGCGCGATTGCCACGTTGCGCTTCGCGAACCAAGAGCGTGTCGTCGATACGGCCTAGACTGTGCCCAGCCATAAGGCCCCGAGAGGGGAAATTCTGGGTTCCGCCTGCTTCTTCGTCCCGTCTTGCTCCCTGAGGGGAATCCTTGCCAACCGTAAATGTTAGAGACCACGCATCGGCCGGCATATCGCTTCTGGGTCCTCGACTGCCCCGGGCGCCATTGCCATTTTCCCGGTGGCATAGCTATGGACGTGTCAGGATGAGAACCGTGAGCAAAACTTGGGTGCGTTCGAGCCCAATCTCGCCCCCAAGGATCGATGTAAGAAGCTGGCAGCAACGAAGTTATCAAACCGCTCCCGAGCCGACCGCCAAGCCATCGTCAGGGCAGGCTCGAAAGCCCGGGAAGACTCCGGGATCATTCCACTGTTTCCTTCTCGATCAATACCTTGAGGTGCGTGGTAACGTCTTTGTGCAACCGGATGGGAACGGTGAACTCTCCGAGACTACGCAGCGGCTCGTGGAGCTGGATCTTACGCCGGTCGATGGAGAAACCCTTCTTATCGAGTCCTTCGGCAATGTCACCGGAGGTAACCGAGCCGAACAGTTGGTCATGTTCGCCGGCCCGGCGAAGGAAACTTACCGACAGAGTCTCAAACTGCTTCGCCAAGGCCTCGGCCTGGGATTTCTCCTTCGCCGACCGGCGAAGGGCCGCCGCTTTCATCTGCTCGATCACGGCTTTGTTGCCCGAGGTTGCTTCAATGGCTAGCTTTCGCGGTAACAGGTAGTTTCTCCCGTAGCCCTCGGCAACCTTAACCACGTCGCCCCGCGAGCCCAAGTTGGCTACGTCTTCTTTAAGAATAACTTCCATAGATGACTCCAGATTCGAACCATCGGTCGATGGTGCGAGTTCTATCAGGCGCGGCCAGCAAAGGGCAGCAGCGCGATATTGCGAGCCTGTTTGATCGCCGACGACAATCGCCGTTGATGGGGTGTGCACACCCCGGTCAGGCGCCGCGGAACAATCTTCCCGCTTTCGGCGACGAATTGCTGCAACAAGCGGACGTCTTTGTAGTTAATGGCTTCGATCTTCTCTACACAAAATTTACATACTTTCTTGCGCCGGAAAAATTTGCGGGCTCCGCCTTCGCGGCCGCCGCCTGCGCCGGGCGAGCTACGACCGGGCCGCCGCTCTCCCCGATCCACGCGCTCCGTGCGCTCGGGCCGCTCCGCGCGCTCGGGCCGGTCCGTGCGCTCGGGCCGCTCCGGGGTGGCCACCGCTTCGGTCGTCGATCCTGCTGCCGCTCTGGTTTCCTCAGTCATGATCTTCACAATCTCCTTTTCTCTTGTTGGCGGGGACCTTTTCCCCGGCGAGAACCACAAACGAGGGTTCTATGCCGTTGCCGCCGGTGTCTCTCCTGCCGCCTCGGCAGCCGCCGGGGTAGAAGAAGTCTTGCGCTTCGCGGCGCGGATTGCCTTGATCTTGTCGAGGCGCTTTTGTTCCTCATCGATACGCACCGTCAGAAACTTGATCACCGGTTCGCTTACGCGCAATCTTCGCTCCAATTCGTGCATCAGGCCGCCGCTTCCTTCGGCGGTTAGCAGAACGTAGATGCCATCCTGGAATTTACGGACGGTGTAGGCGAGGCGCCGTTTTCCCATGCGCTCGATACTCTTCACCCGTCCCCCGAACGACGTGACCGCCGACTCCAAGGTGGAAATCAGCTTGTCCTGATCCTCTTCCGCCATGTCGGGACGGACGATGAACATGAGCTCGTACGTGCGATTCATTCCCTTCTCCCCATCTGCCATAATTCTTGATGGAATCGAGCTTAGGTTCCCGCTCGCTCCCATTACCCTCCGTGTTTAATTTTCCGCGTCCGGCTCTTTACGGTTAAAGCGATTCATCGCTGCCGCCGGACCTTCCTTCAAAATCACCGCGACCGTCTCGGCCGCCGACTCCAGCATGGCATCGATCACCGGATGCTGCGCCTTGGGAAACGGGGACAGCAGATAGCTGATGCCGTCTTCCACTTTCCTATCGGGACCGACTCCCATGCGGATTCGTAAGAAATCCTGGGTTCCAAGCGCCCCAATCAGCGACTCGATCCCGTGGTGTCCGGCGGCGCTGCGGTTGCGATGGACTCTCACCTTACCCCAAGGAAAGTCTAGCTCGTCCTGGAGCACAACCAGATCCGATTCCGGAGCGATTGGGTACTCGGCGATCAACTCGCGTACCGAGATGCCGCTCAGGTTCATGAAGGTCTCTGGTTTCGCGAGCAGGACCGTTTCCGAACCAATCACCGTCCGGGCGGTCAGCGCCCGGCACTGCCGGTTTCGTACCACGACTCCGCATTGCTGGGCGATGCGGTCGATGGCCAGGAAACCCAAGTTATGCGGCGTGAACTGGTACTGGATTCCCGGATTGCCGAGGCCCACGATCAGCTTCACACGCTTCGCTCTTCGCGGCTAACTCCTGGCTTCGGCGGCTTCGAACCGCCCAGCTTGCCCAGCACTCCATGACCAAGGACCAAGCGCTACTTTTTCTCCTTCTTCTCGGCCTTTTCGGGCTTCTCCGCAGCCCCTGCTTCGGCCGCTTCTTCCGGAGTTTCCTGCTTGCCCTTCTTGATGACTTCCGGCTCGGCCGGCACAGCCGCGGCTTCGGCCGCCACCGCCTCCGGCGTCGGTGCCGCTTCCTCCTTCACCGAAATGATGTGCGCCACCGGCTGATTCGGGTCGCTCAGGAACCTCACCCTCGCGGGTTGGGGCAGATCCGAAATACGCAGGACCTTACCGAAGACCAGGCCGCTGACATCGACCTCGATCGAGGTGGGAATATCGCCCGGCAGACATTCCACCTCAACCTCACGGGCCACCTGCTCCAAAATGCCGCCTTGTTGCTTCACGCCTTCTGCTTCGCCCTTCAAAACGATGGGCACATTGACCTGAAGCCTTTGATCCATGGCGATGCGTTTGAGATCAATGTGCAGCAAGGCCCCTTTGATGGGCTCGTATTGCCAGTCGACGATCATTGCCTTGGTGTTCTCGCCGTCTAGCGTGAGGTCGAAGATCGTGTTGTAGCCCGATTCGGAATGCAGGATGCGCGCCACCTGGCGCGGATCGACGCTCACCGAGCGGGCCTCTTTGCCCGCACCGTAGATCACCGCGGGAATTCTCCCATCGCGGCGGATGCGACGAGCATCGTTCTTGTTGCCGGCGGCCCGCGCCCGGGCTTGCAAAATGTTGTTCTCCGTTGCCGTTGCCGTTGTCATACGCTCGCTTCCTAACTGAACAATCTGCTGACCGACGTTTCTTCGTGAATGGACTGAATCGCCCGCCCGATCAAGCCGGCGATGGTCAACACCTTAATTTTTGGTTCGCGTTTCGCTTCTGCGCTCAAGGGAATGGTGTTCGTGACCACCACCTCGCGGATGCAGGATTGTGAGAGGTTTTCGACGGCCCGGCCGGAGAGCACGGCGTGAGAGGCGCATGCGTAGACCGCGGTGGCGCCGTTCTCCATCAACGCGTCAGCGGTCTTGACCAGCGTGCCGGCCGTATCGATCAGGTCATCAATCACCAGACAAGTGCGGCCGCGCACGTCGCCGATGACATGCATGACATCCGCCACATTCACGTCGACC
>Ga0306920_100017030_pt1 | contig 10026 bp, 9 predicted proteins | sample flu12Cox44000170_FD_204666 | JGI IMG/M metagenome (GOLD analysis project Ga0306920, IMG submission 204666) | Lab enrichment of tropical soil microbial communities from Luquillo Experimental Forest, Puerto Rico - flux4day.12C.oxic.44.000.170 (v2)... | ecosystem: Environmental > Terrestrial >...
CCAACAGCGAGGCGCGTCCCAAGCGCGTTGACTATCCGCCTGACTTGGCTTCGAACGCCGTGCACCAGCCGTCACGCCGGATCGCCCCCTCGACGAGCGAACATTGTCCCGAGTCGGCGTTCGGGCTGTCCGGCCTGAAGAACTTGCACTCGCCGCATTCCTTGCCGTTGTGGGGGTGTTCCTGATAAAGCAGCTCACTCTTGGTCGCCTTCGCGGCAACCGATGCACTGCGGCTCGCAACAACCGCCACGATGAGGATTCCGGCAAGCCTAGCGCCGCGGGCGAGGGCTGCGCGACGGCCTGAGTCGATCGAGGATCTCATATCATCCACCAGACGACGAAGTACAGCGTGTTGTTGTCCCTAGCGTTGCGCCCGAGGCCGTCATAGTTCGACCGGGCGCCGTTGAATGTTTGGTAACCCGTGTACTGCAACGCCAGCCGAAGATCGCGCCGCGGCAACCAGTCGAGCTCCGCGATATAACCGCTGCTCTTCGGGCTGGCGTTCACGCTTCCGGTCGCGGGCGCGCCGGTGTTGTAGAGCAGATCGTCGGCGCTGCCCGCGGTCCGAAAATACTGGAGCGTCGCGCCGTATTTGGCGTCGTAGTAGTACGTCGCCTTGCCTCGGAACGTGTGCAGGCTGTCCGTCGGGTTGCTCGATCCGCCCGCGGCGTACGTCGCCGTGAGATCCTGATGCTCTTCGATCCAGTTGAGCTGCGTCGAGAATCGGTGGCGATCGCCAACATACTGGTATTGCGCATCGATTCCGATATCGCGGAAGCGGTCCGTCGGGCCGGTCGGATTCAGGCTGTCCGGGAATTTGTTTGCGACGAGACCATAGGTACCGATCATCGCCGAGTGTGTGCCTCCCTCGGATACATGCTGCAGGGCAACCCGCCAGTAGGGGGCACCTCCGTCGAGAACGGCGTCGGTCGTCTTGTCGGTGCCGGCTCGGAAGATAGAGAAGGCGCCGTCGGCGGTGCGATAGCCGGCGACTTCCGTGTACAGCGTGCTGTTCCACATCGCGTAACCGCCGAGTCCAACGACCTGCTGTCCGAGGCCGCCATCGATCAGTGCGGCGGCGTTGGGCGTGACAGCAACGCTCGACGAAGCGAACGGAAAGCCCCACGCCGGGGTCGTGTTGTAGATGTCCGAAACCGTCGGGTTGTTGTTGATCGTTGCGCCATACGAAATGTCGAGCCCTTCGCCGCTGCCGTAGTGCGCCGCAAGGCGCAAGTCGACGTTGTCGACAGAGCTGTGGTGCGCGACCCCGTCGTACGTCCATTGAATGAACGTGCCGAAGTGCTCGACGACACGTCCTGCAACGAATACGGACAGTTGCTGCAGAACGAAGTCGTCGTTGCGCGGAAAGTCGGCCCCGCTTTCGTTTGACGTGTTGCTCGTATGGGTAATGGATCCCTGCAGCATTCCTGCCACAGGAATCAGCGGGGGCCGGTCGTCGCCGACTGGCAACAGCGGGCGTTCCTCCTTGGTCTCCTTCAGCAGAGTGTATCCGCCAAGCTTGAATTGCCGACCCACGCTGGTAAGCTCGGGCCAGCTGAGGTGGCAATTCGTGCATTCCAATCCCGTCTGCCGTGCGAAGCTGGGCACGGCGACCGCGGATCCGCAGTTCGAAAGCAAAAACCCGCCCGCAATCGCAGGCAGCAGCCTGGACTTGAGATCCATCGTCGTGCACCGAGTCTGTTGCAAGCGCTAACAGCGCGTGCAGAGGGTGCATTCCTAGACGCGGTGATCTGGCTCCTAAGACCGATGCGCGGCCGGAGGGAATACTTTGATGGCTAAACCTGTGTGACTTCGAAAACGCTTGCCGACGTCCCCGAGGGTCGAAAGTCCTCCGAGGTGGACGCGGCGATAGCGTGCTTCAGTAGTCGAACACGTGCTCTACGGTCACTTTGGACGCGTCGAGCGAGCGCAGCGTCGAGGAGAGGTCGCCGACTCGCGTCGTCAGCGCATGCCGCGCGATGTCCGGCCGCGTCGAGACCGGTTGCCGGAAGAGCGCCGTGGCTCCCGGGGGCGGCGCCCACTCCTGCGGCGCGAGCACGGTAACCAGAATCAGCGCGTCTGCTCGGTTACCGGCAATCTCGTCGAACTCGGCGCCCGCGGTTGCGAGCCGTCGCGAAACGTCGGTGAATGGCTGATAGCGCGGCAGCAGCGCAAGTGCGCGATCGGGTGCGATCTCGCGCAGCCAACTCACGTCCTTCATATCGACAGGGGTGTTGCGCACGACAACCGCGGTCGTCGGCGCAGCGACATCGTAGGTGGCCCGCGTGCCCCAGCCGATCAGCTTCGCGTAGGCGGCTTTGATGCCGTACTCGGTGGTGAGCGCATAGCGGCGTTCGATCTTGCGCAGCCGATGCGCGCCCACCCACGGCACGTCGCGCCACAGCCCGCGCAGCGCGCCTGTGTAGTCGAATTCGTACCAGGGGCGCACGCGAATGAAGTCGACATAGGCTTGCGCGACGCGCGCGCCGTAGGCGTCCTCGGCCGTCGCCGGCGGACTATCGCCTACCTCCGCGAGCCTCCCGAAGAGCATCTCGTAGGCCGAGCGCAACGCGTACTCGACGGTCGTGCTGATCCCGATGACGATAATCATCACGTGGTAGCCGGTGTTGAACGGCATCCGCTTCGTGGCGACGATCGCGTGCTCGTATCCCTGCCAGAGCTCGCCGATATGGGCATTGAACGGAAACTCGCTTGGCGCGCGCGAAGCCACGAAATCCGCGTATTCGGCCGGGCTGAACACCAGGAACCACTCGGGAAACGTGAGGAACGTCTGATCGGCAGTGCGTCGGTGCTCTGCGGGCGTCAGAGGCTCTTCCGCGAACGCGGACAGGGATGTCGCGGCCGCCAATGCGAGCAGTGCCAGCGCGGCGATGCGGACCGCTAAGTCCATTCAGGCGCGCTCGAACATCATCAGCACGTTGTCGGTCGGATCGTTCGCCTGTTTTAAGCGACGGCCCGCGTCCTTCAGTCCCGCCTCGTTCGCGACGGCGACCCAATGTTGGACCGGTGCGAAATGACGCGGCTCGCGGGCGTTCTCCTGCCATGGCACGCCCAATCCCGCGTTGAACACGGTATGCGCGAGCGCCACGAAGCGAAACATCTCGGGAGTGCGCACGTCGTGGTCACGCAAGATCATCCGACCGCCCGGCCGCAGCACACGCGCCAACGAAGCGACGAACGGAGCGAGCCGGTCTGGCGCAATGTGGTGAAGCCCGATGTAGCACGTCGCCATGTCGAGGCTCGCGTCGCCGACGTGCCGTGCATCGATCGGGGCGTAGCCGTCGAGCGGCACGAATCGCCCGATCTTCGCAAGCCCGCCGCGCTCGACAACATCGACAGGGCTGTTCGAAGCGGGGACGTCGTGGAGCAGCACGATGTCGCCGTTGATCGCCATCGAGCGGCGCAGCGCGCTGACGTATCGGCCCGTCGAGCCCGTTTCCAGATGCCCGTCGACGGTCTGCCGCTTGCCCATGAGGTCGAGCGTCTGCCGCACCATTTCGCGCTTCTGCTTTATTAGCGCCGGTACCGCGTAAACGAGGTCGGCGAGGGGCGGCTTGATGCTCTTAAGATGCTCCTGCAGGTAGCGATAGATCGATTCGTCGTCGCGATGGCGTGCGCAAGCCTCCACGATCAGCGCGTGAAAGCGATCCTCGGGGTAGAGGCGGTAGATGTTCTGCAGGAAGCGGTAGAAGGCATCGGCGCCGCGCGTGTCGCCATAGACCGCATGGAAGTCCGAGTCGGGCGGCGCGAACGCTGGCGCGCGCCCCGCGACCTGCTCGGGCGCATAGTACTTGTCCCAGAGCACGTTGCGCAGCCGATAGTCGGGATCGAGCTTCGCCTTGAGCGCGAAAAGCTCCCGGGCGCGCGGATAGGCGCTGTAAAACTGCTCGAGCGTGGCGTGCGGCTGGTAGGGCAGGTAGTACGTGCCGCCCTCGGCGACGACCGCATCGATCAGCTCGCGCGTCCAGACAGCGACGCGGAGCTTCGCGTTTTCGCGGGTGCGTTGCTTGTAGTAGAGAACGAACGCGAACGTTTCGCCGCGTGCCCACGCGAGCAGCGTCCCCGGATCGGCATTGGCATGGCGCAGCGATACGTTGAGCGCGTTGACACGGTGGCGCGCAAGGATCTCGGCCATCCGGCGCGTGAACGGCTCGAGGCGTTCGACCGGAACGAAGTACTCCTGAAGCACATACGTGCGATGCTTTCGCGACGGCGGCTCGAGCTCGGCGATGTCGTAGCCAGCCTCGTAATTGCGCCAATGCACCGGCCGCGACAGATAGAGCAAGGGGTCGATCAGGAACTCGCGCCGCCACTTGCCGAACGGCGTTTCCGTGATCGCCCACAGAAAGTAGCGCTCAAGCGGGTACCAGCGGCGATGTGATTGGAGCCGCGTCGAACGGGTCGCAGCGCGGTCGGTCTCGACCCATGTCACGGAGCGCACCCACGAGAAGTGCGGCGCGTACAGGTCCGCGTTGTGGAACACCGCCCGCGACGAATCGCGGACGTTCTCGCGAAAGTGGCGAAGGTAATCCCCGAGCGGCAACTTCTTTGCGACGCGTTCGATGCGCACGTTGCGCGCGAGCTCGAGCTCGGCCTCGACGATCACGCCGATCGCGCCGTAGCCGCCGATCGCCGCGTAGAACAGATCGGCATTAGTCGTCGGCGTCGCGTCGACGACCGAGGCGTCGGGGAGCACGATTCGCAACGCTCGCACTGACATCACCAGCGGCCCCAGGCCAACGTAGCGGCCGTGACAGTTGACCGATAGCGAGCCGCCGACCGTGAAGTTCGCGTAGGTCTGCATGATCCGCACCGCGTAGTCGTGCGGATCGAGGAAGCGCTGCAGGTCGCACCAGCGCACACCCGCTTCGACGCGAACGGTGCCGTCGACGGGTGAGAACGCAAGGATACGATTCATCGCCCGCATGTCGAGGTGCAGGCTTCCGGGGCTCGCCGTCTGACCGCCCATGCTGAAGTGGCCGCCGCCGACCGAAATGGGGAGATCGGTTTCGCGCAGTGCCTTCCGCACCTCGTCGATCGCGGTAGGACGTGCGACCGCGAACACCGGCACCGGGTTCAGCCGGGTGACGTCGTTGACGATCGGACCTTGAAGGCGAACGTTCATGCCTTGGCCTCCGCGTCGAATAACGTCATCTCACGCTTGAGTTGTCGGCCTCCTGCAATCGCGCGGCGACGCGCCCTGCGGGCCTTGGCTCGACCTGCGGACTCGCCCGCCGCGCTCACGCGACCACCAGATAGTCGGCGTCACGCATCCGCGGATCGGCCCCAAAGCGGTTGTCGCCGGGTGTCCCCGTGCGCAGCGCGAGCGTGATTGCGAGCCATAGCGGCCCGACGATCGGGATCAGTGCGACGAGAAGCCACCACCCCGAGCGATCTCGGTCGTGAAGGCGCTTCACCGCGAGTGCCGCGATCCACCACAGTGCGAAGGGGTGCACGAGATACTGCGCCGTGCGGCCTCCGACCGCAGCCGTTACGACGAACGCGGCGACGATCACGATCGCGGCGCCGATGGCGCCCGTCCAGAAACCTCCCAGCGAGAGCCGGCCGCGAAAGGAAAAGAGCGTGCGAGCGATCGTGCGCATCATCGGCTCCGGACTGTCTGAAAGGCGCCTGGGGCGAGACGGCGAAGACGGCGGCCATTGTGCACCGAACCGAGGCTTTGCCGAAACTCGTCGGCGCGGGCGTGCGTCGCCCACCCGCTTGCTCCGGGAGCCTGTCCGCTCCTAGGATCACGGGAATGGCGCGTGCGCTGCGATGGTTTATGTGGATTGTGCTTGGCGCGGCCGCGCTCGTCGCGGTCGCGCTCGCCGGATTGCGGCTCCTCGCGCACGAGCGCGAACACGCGTCCCGCGAAGCTCTGATGCCGCCCGGAGCACGCCTCGTACGCGCGGGCGACGTCGACATGCTCGTCCAAGAAGCGGGCCCGCCGACGGGACGCGTCGTCGTTCTGGTGCACGGGACGGGCGCGTGGAGCGAAAGCTGGCGCGAAACGATCGACGCGCTCGCTGGCGCCGGTTACCGCGCCGTTGCAGTGGATCTGCCACCCTTCGGTCTGTCCGACCGGCCGTCCAACGAGAACTACTCGACCACCGATCAGGCAAGGCGACTCGCGGCTGCGCTCGACACCCTGGGCGCCCGCGACGTCGTACTCGTCGGCCATTCGTTCGGTGCGCGCGCGACGGTCGAGTCGGTGCTCATCGCGCCGTCGCGAGTGCGCGCTCTCGTGCTGGTCGACCCGGCACTCGGACTCGACACGAGCGCAGCGCCGCCGTCCGCGCCTGTCGTCTGGCTGCTGCGCAATCGCACTGCGCGCGAAACCCTGGTCGCGGCGCTCGCGACCAACCCTTCGATGACGCGTTGGATCCTGAAGCAGTTCACAGCGCGGCATGAGGTCCTTACCGACCAACGCATCGCCGTCTATCAGCGTCCGGTACGCATGCACGGGTCGACTGAGGCGATCGGTGCATGGCTGGAGGACTTCCTGATACCCCGCGACGATCCCGCCAGTGCGCAGCCCGCGGTTTACGCAACCCTTGCGATACCGACGCTCCTCATTTGGGGCGAGCTCGACACCGTGACACCGATCGAGCAGGGCAGGCGGATCGTGAAGCTGATGCCGGCGAGCAGGCTCGAGGTGCTCCAAGGCGTCGGCCACATTCCGCAGATCGAGGATGCGGCTGCATTCAATAGCGCGTTGCTCGGCTTTCTCGCCACGCTCGGCAACTAAGGCAACCGTACAATGCGCAGTCGATGGAAACGCTGACGTTCATTTTGCGCAATCTCCCGGCGATCGGCGAGCGAACGATCGAGCATCTGTCGATCGTCAGCGTCGCCGTCGGCGTCGCGATCCTCACCGGTGTACCGCTTGGCATCGCGATCACTCAAAGCCGGCGCGTCGCCGATACGGTCCTCTACCTGGGCTCGATCGTGATGACGATTCCGTCGATCGCGCTCTTCGGCGTGCTGATACCGATCCTGTCGAAGATCGGGCACGGGATCGGGTGGCTGCCCGCGGTGATCGCCGCGATGGTCTACGCGCAGCTTCCGATCATCCGCAACACGTATACGGCAATCCGCAACGTCGATCCTGCGCTGCGCTCCGCTGCGATCGGGATGGGCATGTCGGTGCCGCAACGCCTCGCACGCGTCGAGATCCCGATCGCGCTCCCGGTGATCATCGCAGGGATACGCGTCGCCGTCGTCATCAATATCGGCGTCACCGCGATCGCCGCATACATCGGTGCCGGAGGCCTCGGCACGTTCATCTCGCGCGGGATTTCGCAGACAGACATCCGGCAATTGCTGACTGGCGCGCTGACGCTTGGCCTGCTCGCGATCGCCTGCGACTATTCGCTGCTGTGGGTGCAACGGCGGCTGACGCCCAAAGGCGCGCAACAGCGCGCGGCCTGACGATGATCCGCCTAGAATCGCTCACCAAGGTCTACGAGACAGCGCAGGGACCGCACACGGTCGTCGATCGCGTGAGCTTCGAGGTTGGCGACGGGGAGACTTGCGTATTGCTCGGGCCCTCGGGTTGCGGCAAAACGACGACGCTGCGGATGATCAACCGGCTCGTCGCTCCGACCTCCGGCAAAATCGTGATCGCGGGGCGCGACACCGAGAGCGTCGATCCGGTGCAACTGCGGCGCACGATCGGCTACGTGATCCAGCAAATCGGGCTCTTCCCCAACATGACGGTCGCCGAGAACATCGGCGTCGTGCCGCGCCTCCTGGGCTGGGACGCCGCGAAGCGCCGCCGCCGCGCCGAGGAGCTTCTCGCGATGCTCGCGCTCGAGCCGGCGAAGTTTCTCGATCGCTACCCGAACGAGCTGTCGGGCGGACAGGCGCAGCGGATCGGTGTCGCTCGCGCGCTCGCCGCCGATCCGCCGGTGCTGCTGATGGATGAACCCTTCGGAGCGCTCGATCCGGTGAACCGCGAAGTGATCCAGGCCGAGTTCCTGCGGATGCAGCGGACGCTGCGCAAGACGGTGCTCTTCGTGAGCCACGACATCGACGAGGCCGTGAAGATGGCGGACCGGATCGCGATCTTCCGCGCCGGGCGCCTTGTGCAATACGCTGCGCCCGACACGATGCTCGCGCATCCGGCGGACGAGTTCGTCGCGAGCTTCGTCGGCAGCGACCGCACGCTCAAGCGGCTGCGGCTGATTCGCGTGCGCGAGGTGATGGTCGAGGGCGCCGGCGACGCCGGCGCCACGAACGGCCCAGCCGTCCAACCCGACGACGATCTGCGCCGTGTCGCGACGTTGTTCCTCGAGCACGGCGTGGGCGAGCTCGCCTGCCTCGGTGTCGATGGACGCGTCGTCGGGCGGATCACGCGCGAAGCGGTCGCGGCGCGCCTTGCAAGAGAGCGAGAGTGACCAAGGCCAGGCAAGCGCGCGAGCCAAGACGCGAGGGTCGAATGCGTGACGACCGTTACCGAGGCCGCGAATGATCGGCGCGCGCACCACGTTCCTCGCCTCTCCGCGCAACTCGGCGGTGCCGCCGCTCGTGCTCGGCGCGATTGCGGTGGCGATCGGCTGGGGCTTGTATGCGACCGGCCTCGGCGCCGAGATACTCCGCTACAAAAAAGACATCGTCTATCTCGTCAGACAGCATCTGATGCTGGTCGGGGTCTCCGGCTCGCTTGCCATCGTTACCGGCGTGGCGCTCGGCGTCTGGCTGTCGCGGCCGTCGATGGCGCGCTACGCCGAGGGCGTGATCCAGGGCGTCAACATGGCGACCTCGATTCCGACGCTGGGCAAGCTCGCGCTGATGATGAGTCTCCTCGGCATCGGTGCACTGCCTGCGATCGTCGGGTTGTGGATCGCGACGCTGCTGCCGATCATCCGCAACACCTACGAAGGGATTCGCGCCGTGCCCGAGCACCTGCTCGACGCTGCGCGCGGAATGGGGATGGGGCCGCGGGCGATCCTCATGCGAGTCGAGCTGCCGAACGCGCTTTTCGTGATCTTCGCCGGTGTGCGCACGGCGATGGCAGTCAACGTCGGCACGGCGCCAATCGCGTTCCTGATCGGGGGCGGCGGCTTGGGCGAGCTGATTTTCACCGGCATCGATCTGCAGGAACATGGCATGATGCTCGCCGGTGCGATTCCGACGGCGCTCCTTGCGGTCGCCGTGGATTTTTTGTTCGGGCAGGCGCAGTATTGGTTCGTGCCTCGCGGCGTAAATCCGCTGCGGAATTCCTGAAAATTTCAACGGGTGGGAGGAGAGAGCAATGAAGCGGTCATTGAGCGGGTGGCTGATCGGCGCGGCGGCGGTGATTCTCTGCTGCGGCGGCGCGGCCGCGCAGGCGATCGTCGTCGGGGGCAAGGCATTCACCGAGCAGCAGATCATGACGGCGATGACGGTCGCGCTGCTCAAAGCCAAGGGATTCGCACCAGAGCGCAAGGCGGGGATGGGGAGCGCCGCAGTGCGCGCAGCGCTCGAGAACGGCCAGATCGACGTGTACTGGGAATACACGGGTACCGCGCTCGGCGTCTACCACAAGATCACCGACAAGTTTCCCTCGGCAGAGGCCGCCTACCAGAAGATCAAGGAGCTCGACGCCCAGAAAGGTATCGTCTGGCTCAACATGTCGGCGGTCAACAATACGTACGGCTTCGCGATGAACAAGGATGACTCCCAGAAGCGAGGGATCGCAACGATGAGCGACCTCGCGAAGGCGATCAACGGCGGCGCGAAGCTCACGTTTGCCTCCAACGCGGAGTTCTACGCGCGGCCCGACGGGCTGCCCGGCTGGCAGAAAGCCTACGGTTTCGAGTTCGAGCGCGACAACGTGAAGCGGATGGACACGGGACTCACATATTCGGCGCTCAAGGACCGGCAGGTCGACACAGCCGTCGTGTTCGCAACCGACGGCCGCATCCCGGCCTTCAACTTCGTCGTTTTGAAGGATGACAAGAACTACGCTGCGCCGTACAACCTGACGCCCGTCGTGCGCAAGGAAATCCTCAACAAGAACCA
>Ga0306920_100017031_pt1 | contig 10025 bp, 9 predicted proteins | sample flu12Cox44000170_FD_204666 | JGI IMG/M metagenome (GOLD analysis project Ga0306920, IMG submission 204666) | Lab enrichment of tropical soil microbial communities from Luquillo Experimental Forest, Puerto Rico - flux4day.12C.oxic.44.000.170 (v2)... | ecosystem: Environmental > Terrestrial >...
CCGAATTTTACTACACCTACCAGCGCGACGTGCCGAGCGTGTCGGGGCCGCTTCCGATCGAGCCGAACACGAATGGGGCTGTCTGCCCGCCCGGGCAGGTCACGTGCTTCGCGCCGGCATGGGCGATTGTCAATTATCAGAATTTCAAAATCTCAAAGACCGATTATCTTGTCTTCCGCAACGAATACTTCGACGATGTCAAGGGCCAGCGGACCGGCACTCAGACCAGGTACACCACGCACTCCGTGGGATGGGGGCATTGGTTTAACGTGTGGGGCGAAAACACCGCCCTGTTCCGGCCCGAGCTCAGATACGAGCGTTCCTATGATGCGCCGGCCTTTAACCTCGGCACCAGGAAGGATCAATTGATCTTGGCCGCGGATGTCATCCTCTTGTATTGACGGCGTCGCGGAGCTGATGGTCAGCATGGCGTGCGCCGCGATGTCACAGACGGTATGCGGCTGCTGGCGCGCTCGCGTGAGGAGGCGATTGTCGCACTCAAGCGGGTCCCGCCGTTGACGGGCATGCCCGGGTCATACCGCACTTGCCGTGACGCAACGCAGTCATGATACTGCGCCAAGGTTCTCCTCATGCGAGCCACGTCATCATCGACGGCGTGAGGCAAGAATGGACTTTGAAGATATCTGCCAGATCGTCGATACGGTCATTGACCTTCCGGTGCATGGCAAGCGCGCGTTGCTGCACGATCTCGCGCATCGGGCAGCCCTCCTGCTCAAGATCGATGACGACACTGTTTCCAGCGCTCTGCTCAAGCGCGAGGAGCTCGGATCAACCGGGGTCGGCAACGGGGTGGCGATTCCGCACGTGCGGCTGGAGCAAGTGAAAAAGCCATTCGCAATAATGGCGCGATTGAAACACCCGATAGATTTCGACGCCATCGACGGGCAACCCGTCGACCTCGTCTGCCTGCTGCTGCTGTCGAAAGAGAATGAGCAAGCGCAGCTCAATGTGCTTGCCACCGTCGCCAGAAGGCTTCGAACGCCGGAGCTGCTCGAGCAACTGCGCCGCGCGCCCAATCGCGTGGTGCTCTATAACCTCATGGTCGGAAGAACCGGCCTGTATCGATCCCAGTGAAGCATTTTTAACGCATGAGATCCGGCGCCGCGGCTACGGCAGACGGCAAGTGACTGCGTCCATTCGACCGCGCGCCTCGTCCCGAATACGTTGAGCACATTTCCCGAGAGCGCTCGTCCCGAGAGCGCTCGTCCCGAGAGCGCTCGTCCCGAGAGCGCTCGTCCCGAGAGCGCTCGTCCCAAGAGCGCTCGTCCCAAGATCGCTCGTTTCAAAAGCGCTCGGTCGCATCGGCGACATGCCGGCGCCATCGGCCGCCAAATTCAATCAAATCAGCCGGCGACCTTTACATGGCACTTATGAGGATGGCCGCGCATTCCTCTCGAATTCATATGCGCACATGAGCACATTGACGATCGAGATATTCAAGCAGTCGTCCGCAAAACGCGCCGAAAGCTCGGACAGCATCCCTTAAGATCAATAACAAGGGAGAAACTTCAATGACCATTCGACCTGTTGTGTCTCGTCGTCTCGATGAAAAATTTGTCGAGCGCACGAGTACGGTGCTGCTGCGGGGAATTCTCTGGAGCTCGCTCGCGATTTGCGTCCTCGCTGCGCTGTCCTATGGGATTGCCTCCTGGCTTGCAGGCTCGTGAGCAGCTCGGGAGTCTTGTGCGTCCCGAACTTTCATGTTTGGGCGGCGCGCGGGCAACAATTTATATCGCACTTATGCGGAACCGCAGGCGTCCCTCTCGAATTCATATGCGCCGACGCGCACATGGGGCCGGCGCACGATGAAAGATTTGGGATGTTTCAAGGCGCGACCTTAGGCCAATGACCCATGACTACTTTCTGGATGGCGCTCTTGGCGGCGCAGACTGCCGCCGCCGACACCAAGCCCGGCAGTCGCCGCCACCACATTCTCTCAGTGGTCTTCGGTATCGCACTCGCCTTGCTGATCGTCAGCGGACTCCTCGTTGCAGCCGCGCTTACCCGCTGACGTCCCGGAAACAGGCGCTCGCGATCCCTGGCAGGGCCTGCGTACGCGAGCGAGGCAGCGAGGATCGAAACTTCTGCTTGTAAGCTCGAGCCGCGACTGCAGCGCTGCGTCGTACCTTTATGAAGACGGCCGATTCTTCTTATGAAATCCCTATAGCGGGCGCGCTTTCCTCGTCTCGCTTTTTTTATGGTGGTTTGTCCATTTTGGCTGTGATCGCATGTCCGTCAAAAAGCAATTCACGCCGGACAAGGTGCCATGTCATTCGGTCCGAACCATGAGGAGCTGCGCGATCTGCAACAAGAGCTTCATCGCGCTCGGACCGTTACTCCCGGCCTAATAGCCGACGTTATTGCGCGCGCGTGCCTGCGCTTCCCTGCCCATCCTTCGGCTACGAAGGCAAGGGTCACTCGACTGATCGAATCAGGCGCCTTCTGCGACGCAGCACTGGCGCTGCTCGCGCTGGAACTGCCGCAATGGAGGCTTCGTCGTCTCGTCTACGAGAACGGCGAATGGATCTGCTCGCTCTCGCGAGCGTTGGAGGTTCCCGCCGAACTCGACGAGATGGCGGAAGCCCAGCACGAGAGTTTGCCGTTGGCGATCCTGAATGCATTCGTCGAAGCGCGGGGTGACGGCCTCGCTCGGGACGAAGGCCGGCCAAAGTCCGTGCCGCAGGTTCGTCCAATACGGGGGTACGCAATTTGCTGCGACAATTTCGCATGATCCGGCGATCACGGGAAGAACGTGCGACGGCCCGAACCATCGGTCCACGATCGAGGTCGAACAGCGGGCGAGGGCGTCAGCCATTCATCATCTCAGCAGGGATTGCGGTCCTGGCTGCGGTGGTATCGATCTGCGCTGGGCTGGCTGTGGTTCCGCTGTGGACGGCTCTCGTCCAAGGCTGGCGATCTCAGCCTGTCGCCGATCAATGCCGAATGCTCAAGGACGCCCATGCGCGGGAGGTCTGTGACGAAAGGCTGATGGTCGATCGGCTACAGCATCCGGCCAAAGGCGCCGACGCGCCAACCACTCCCCGCTCCCGAGAACAGGCAAGTGACTAGGCAGCGCGCAGGCGCCTGCCCGACGGTCTTTATACCGCCTATAAGATCCCCCCGGCACCACTCTCGAATTCATATGCGCCGATGCGCACATGTGAGCGCGAAATCAATCGCTCTCGCCGACTGATGCGCGCGGAGCTGAGCGTGCCGGGGACAGGCGGAGCGGATGGACATTGACCATGCTTGCCCAACTTCAGCAACGTAACGAGCGGCGAGAGGTGCCTGATAAGGCGGTCACTCTGCTGCCGTGCGATGTCGAGACCAGAAGCAGGGAAGACGCAAATATCGAGCGTACGCTCGACCTCTCCGCATCGCGGGCCTACGACAGCGCTCTCGAAATCCTCGGGGCGTACAAATTGACTGGAAATTTTCATACCAACCTCGAAATCGTTCTCAAGGAGATCGATGCCTTCGACAAGGTAGCCTTCGAGGTCGAACCGATGTCTCAGCTGCCCTACTCCACGGACTGCCGACGTGTCGTGTTTCGGCCCAACGATAACATTCACATGAGCCACTTCAGCGCCATCACGCGCTCCATAAGACGGCGGATCGGATTCGATGCGACGTCGCCGTGGTGGGTCAGAATCTTTCAATAGCGGGTGACTGAGATTGCGTCGGCGAATTGCGGCGTGATTGGTCAACTGCCTGTTTTGCATTTCTCCCTGACGGAACTTCCAATACCGAACCGTCTTTATACCGCGCTTATGAAATTGCCCCCCGTTCGCTCTCGAATTCATACGCCCCGATGGGCACATTGACGGCGCTGAGAATGATTGGCGCGAATCATGTTGATGCTAGCCAGCATCTCGTCCGTCGGACTGTTGCGGGGGACCAGCGATCTTGCATCCGCGCGATGCAATCTTGGAGGCGTGTGCCGCTCGGCGCAAGCTCGAAGCTGAGCTGTGAGCTGTTCAACAACCGATATCACCTCCGATCGAAGATGGTCTTGCGCTGATGCGCCGATGCAATGCGATGGTCGAAAGGAAAAGTGCCATGGATGATAAAGGCGAACCTCCCTCTACGACGCGTGCAAAGTCCTTGTTCCGTGTCGGCCGAAACAGCCGCGGCAACTGGGTCGTCCAGGATCAAAGCGGTCTTTGCGGCGGCATGTTCGTGAACCGTGCCGAGGCGGTGAAATTCGCAATGTTCGAGAACGGGAATCGGCCACAGGCCGTGATCGTGGTCCCCGGCGTTCTCGAGCTCGACATGAGCGGCAAGCCCCGTGCTGGTGGTGCCTCCACGCCTAGGAGTCAGGGCAGCCTCCCACAAGCTGCCTAGCCACTCTCTCAAGCCAGCGGCAAACGAGTTGTCGACATGAAAGGTGCAGTCATGATTCAGTCGCGTCTTCCGCCCGCAGGCGAGCGAATCATCGAACCGATGATCGAGCTTGCCCGTTGCTCGAAGCGTGACCGAATTATCGTGGCAGGCGCGAAGAGCGCTGCGCTCATGTTCGAGCTGCACCGCCGTGGCTATGTGCGGGTTGCAACGACGACAAATTGCGGCCTGCCAGCTGGACAGTATGATGTGACCCTGGTCGATTGGCGGGAGCGCTCGATCAAAGCCCTCGACACGACGCTCGATTGGCTAGTAGATTTTTTGGGTTCTACGGGCGTGCTGGTGGTCTGGATCGACCCCCAAGAGTTGGCGAGCAATCGAAAGCTGCGCTCCATGCTGGAAGAGCACGGCCTGGTGGTCGAGGCGGGCACGGTGCGTGAACATGGTTTCGTCGTTTCGGCCCGTCGATCCGAAATGAACCCCGATTTTCGAAGTCGCGTAAGGCGTGAGGCACTCTCTTAACCAGCTGTGCCGCCCGCTTATTGTCGCCCCGCGCCGTCAACGATAAAGGGGAATTCGTGATGCGTTTAGATGTGGTGATGCTGCTTATTGGCATCCTCGTCGCTCTTGCGATTTGGACGGAGGTGGACAAGTGGAGGCGGAGGCCGGAGCGATGATTTCCGCTGGGGCCGAAGATGCGGGAGCTGCAGGAGCAACGGGCGGTTGGTGATGGCTTCACCTTTCTTCGGCGAGCTCGAGAGATTACGAGCGGTTGACTGCCGTTGAGCGCTGCTACCGTATCCTCAGCAAAGACGGATCAAGTTCACCGGACATCAAGCCAGCGTGAGCGCCACGCAGGCCGATCGGCTTGAGCCCTTGTGTTCAAATCTCCACCTGACCGCCGAGCTCGATCACCCGGTTCGGTGGAATGCGGAAAAATTCCGTCGCCGCCAGAGCGTTGCGATGCATGGCCTCGAATAGTTTGCAGCGGATGGTGCGAAAGCGCGAGCCTCCCTCCGGCACAATCGTTACTCTGCCCACGAAGAACGAGGTGTCCATCATGTTGAATTGAAGGCCCTGAGAGCTGCATCGCTCAAGCACTCTCGGCACATTCGGGTTCTGCATGAAGCCGTAATAGGCGACCACAGAATGGAAATTATCGCCAAGGTGGACGACCTCGAGACGCTGGTCAGGCGTGACCCGCGGAATCCGCCGTGTGACGACGTGCAGCAGCACAATGCGTTCATGCAGCACCTTGTTGTGCTTGAGATTGTGCAGCAGCGGAACCGGCACCACATCGATCCGACTGGTCAAATAAACGGCGGTGCCGGGTACCCGCGCCTTGCTGTGAACCTGGGCGATGAAATCATTAAGCGGCATGGTGTCCCGCTCGAGCTTACGTAGCAGCGCAGCGCGGCCCTGCTGCCATGTCGACATGGTAAAGAACAGAGCCGCGCCGACGACCAGCGGTACCCATCCGCCTTCAAAAACCTTCATCATGTTGGCGCTGACAAACGACAGATCGACGATGGTGAACAGACCGGCGACCGCGACGCTCAGGGGGAGGCTCCAGCCCCATACCTCGCGCATGGCCAGGAACATCAGTAGCGAGGTGAGCAGCATGGTCAGCGCGACCGCAATACCGAATGCCGAAGCGAGATTCTCCGATGAGCGAAACGTGAGTGCCAGGCCCAGGGTCAGCGTCATCAAGGCCCAGTTGACGAATCCCACGTAGATCTGGCCGTAACCTTCTGAGGACGTCTGCGTGATGTGCAGCCGTGGGCACAAGCCGAGTTGGATAGCTTGGCGCGTCATCGAGAACGTGCCGCTGATAATGGACTGGCTCGCGATGATAGTTGCCACAGTGGCGAGCGCCACCAGCGGCACCTGCAAGACCGGCGGACACAAGATGAAGAACGGATTGGCGTCCTCTGCGATCCCGCCGTCAACTACGATCGCAGCCTGGCCGGCGTAGTTCAGCAGCAATGTCGGCAGCACCAGCCCGTACCAGGCGAGCCTTATGGGTTGCGGGCCGAAGTGGCCCATATCGGCATAGAGCGCCTCGGCACCGGTGGCGCAGAGGAACACGCCGCCCAGCACCAGAAAGCCGGTCAAACCATGCCCGAACAGATAGTGGAGCCCATAGCGCGGGTCGAGCGCCACCAGCACGCTGGGATGGCGGATGATACCGAGCAGCCCGAGCGCCCCGATTGTCACGAACCAGAGCGTCATGATCGGGCCGAACAGCCGGCCGATGCGCGCAGTGCCCTGGGGTTGCAGGCAGAACAGAGCGATGAGAACGAAGATCGACAGCGGCAACACATAGGGCGCGAATGCCGGCAGGGGTGTCTTGATCCCCTCGAGCGCGCTCAGCACCGAAATCGCCGGGGTGATGGCGCCGTCGGAGCAAGGCGGCGCCGAGAATTCCAAGGGCGATCACGCCGGCGCGTTCGCCGTGCTTGATGCCGAGCAACGACATCAGCGCCAGGATGCCGCCCTCGCCATCGTTGTCGGCGCGCATCACGATCGCGACATATTTGATCGATGTGGTGATAATAAGCGTTCACACGATCAGCGACAGCATGCCCAGCGCGGCCGCTGGTGTTGCTTCGCCCCCCGCCCACGCGATCGCCGTCTTGAAAGTGTAGAGCGGGCTTGTGCCGATGTCGCCGTAAACGACGCCTAGAGCTGCAAGGGCCATGGGAGCGAGAGCACCGCGGGAAGGCGCTTGCTCCGCCGCTCCTGTAACGGTCGTCATCCCGCGCTCCTTTGGCCTCTCCGCAAGGGCGGGGCCAGGATGCACCCGCGTCGTCGCGCGAAGCTATATGCCAGTATTTTTATGACATCTCTGAAACATGCGCTTCGGAAATTCGTCGGTTTGCGTCAGTTGCGTCGCTTGCGTCAGTGGGCGGTTCGGGGCAGCCGTATCATCAACAAGTATTGTCACTCAAGCCTGCCGACCGTTGCTCACACGGGTGTGTGGCGACTTCATCAGCGAGGTCATTCTGATCATCCGACTGCCTGATCGACCCTCGCGCGTAAAGGCAATATCGATACCCGCAGTCCGAAGAAACGTCTGACAGCGACGTAACCGGCCAGCCAGGGCGCGCGGATTTTTCGGCCATCCTGTGGTTCCGTCCAGCACATCTTCGCCTGTGGCAATATGGGCGCGGTGAAGATCCGAGGCCCTTCCCACCCATGTGCTGCGCATGGCCATGATCTCGCGCACAAAAGCGGCCACGGGGTCGGCCTCAATGACGCCTTCGATCGCGCTCCGACGGTTGGCATTATAGGCGCGCAAAAAGGTACCGGGCGGCCAAAACGCCGTTTCACAAGCGGTTGACCACAGCGCAAAATCAGCCATGCGCGGCGAGCGGTCAAGACGAATGCGAGACAACCTCCGCAGCCCAACGGCGACGGCGTCGAGCAGAGAACCAAGGATCTGCGGGCGAACTGCTTCGAACTCGCGCCAAAGCTCGCGCTCCGTCCGGCGGCGCTCGTCGGCGATTGGTTCCAAGGTCAGAAAGATCGCTCGGTCAGCCAGATCCGAACGACAAACGATATCCTCAATGCCATTCAGGATGGCCGGACGAGCGGCTTGGAAGAGCACCTCGTCGCAATCGGTATAAAGCTGGCGGATGGCGAAGCTGCCGCCACTGGCGAGGCGACAAAGCGCATCGGAGAGCCAGGAGGGTAACCCGGACAAATTGTCGAAAGCGAGGATGTGGCCATTATGGGCCGCAATCATGAGATCGCGCTCTTCGCGCGGAGGGGTTCGGGTTGGAGCTACGTTGGGATCGATCAGCGCACGCAGGATTTTCGTGAGCATGGTCTTCGCCGACCCTTGCTCGCCACCAATCACTAGCAATGGGTAGGGGCTGCCCCCCTGCAGGGCGGCCAACAGCCACGCCACCACCAGCACAAATTCATCCGGCGTCGGAAGATTCAGGAATGCTGCAAGGCTTTCGATCGATCCGCCCCTCTGCGGAATTGGCAGGGGCAGCATGCCGGCGGCACGACGGAACCGGACCGGTGGAGAGGTGACCACCTCCCATCTCTGAGGTCCTATCTGAACGGCTCGCCATTCATTGTCTGCAAGGTCGAGATAGATGCGGCCGTTGTGTTCGGCGCCCCGAATGTGAATGGTGCGCTCCGGGCCGTCAAATTGGGCACGCGCCTCGAGGAGATCGACTGCCGAGCTGATTGTCGCCGCGCTCGTGGTGCCGCCATTCTCCTCATAGTAGCGACGTCGCAACCAATGTCGAAACCGCCTGCTGCGAATGGGCCAAGTTTCACGATGGCCGTCGATCGTGAGATCGGCGAAAGCAGTGCCGCTGGGGTCGTGAAACAGAGAGTCGGCCGGGTAGGGTAGGCCAAGGGAAGGGGCCAGCATTATGGTGCTTTGCTGTCGATACCGTCGGAAGTGAATGGCGGATCAGTTCGAGCGGCTTGCAATGATGGATTCGGCCGAGGCTGACCGTTGTTTGCATGCGTATCCTCCCAAAGCTTGCGCGCAACCTTGAGCGGATCGATGCCGGCGGCCTTCCACCAAGTCCGCTCGTCGCTAGCGCGATGAGCTGCACGGTGATGAATACGGCAGAGCGGAACCGCGAACTCATCGCTCGCCTTGCGACCAAGCGCCCGGGGTTGCACGAACCGCAGATGATGCGCATCAGAGGGCTTACGGGCGCACAGGAGGCACGGTTGGAGGGTAACGTAGCGAAGATGCTCCTTATCGCGGTAGCGACGTGGCGCGCTAACCGCGAGCACGCTCTTGTCGATACGATTGAGTTGAAGCTGGTTGGCAGAATTGCTGTCCGTGTCGATTTCCAGAGACCCCTCAACCGAAGATGGCGGCGCCTTGATGACTGGCGGCTCGATCGTTTCAATTGCCGATGCCAACAACTGGGAAAGCTTCTGTTCAAACGCGTCTTCCACCAGCTTGGCGTCGGCCGCGGTTAGGGTGTTCTTGGCAGAAAGCGTCTCGCCGGCCCAGGTGGTTGCACCGTCCCGCGAAGCGAGCCCAGTGATCTCGATCAAAAGACGGTCGCGAAGAGCACCCGATTCATCACTGGGAAAGACGGCTGTGCTCGCTGCCTTCGTGGCGCCGCGATTCCTGCCGTTTCCTCGCGCTTGTTGACCGAATTGCAGTCCGCCTGTCGACGATCCTGTTATCGATCCCCCGGTCGCAGGTGCAAGCACGCAGATGTCGGATGCATCAAGATCATCCTCGCCTGCGATACCGACCAGCGTGAAGAGCGCATAGCGCCGAGCGTAGGTCAGTGCGGCACCCATACGGTGCGGGTTGGCAATCTCCCCGATGGCACACACCGGCCAGTGAGACGAAATCCATTCCCCTGAAGCATGGGAGAGCAGCGTCGTCAGGTTCAGCATCTGGGTGGCTTGGTCAATTGCCGTGGTTTGAATGACCGCGATCTCATGTTCGCTCAGCGTCTTGCGAATGATTTCCAGGCCGCTTGAGAGAGGCGCGTAACGGAACGTGCGTTGGCCCTCGCCTGGCCTTCCGCTTCGGATGGTTGCAGTCAATGATTTTTCCGGATTGACAAGTTTCGCTTGCGCCTTAGCCAGGGCGGCGGTCAGAGCTGCGAACGATTCACTGGATTGATGCACGGGAGGCCTCCGCATCCAGGAGATCAAAGCTC
>Ga0306920_100017032_pt1 | contig 10024 bp, 6 predicted proteins | sample flu12Cox44000170_FD_204666 | JGI IMG/M metagenome (GOLD analysis project Ga0306920, IMG submission 204666) | Lab enrichment of tropical soil microbial communities from Luquillo Experimental Forest, Puerto Rico - flux4day.12C.oxic.44.000.170 (v2)... | ecosystem: Environmental > Terrestrial >...
CTGAGCAGAAGGCGGCTCTTTTGTCTGCAATATCATCTGAGGTAAATAGATCTCGCGAGATTTTTGGTCGGCCAATCAAGACGAGAAGTCCGTAAAAAGGACCGCAACGGAGAACGTCGTATGAAAAAAAACGAACGCAAACAACGCTGGTCGCTCAAAGGTTGTGTGTGCGGCTGCGAAGACACGGTGTCACTTACTGGTGCGGCGCTCAGCCGGCGCCAATTCGTGGCAGGATTGGCGGGCACCGCGACCGTTGCCGCGGCTGGCCTGGGCCGGCCGCGAGCAGCCTTCGCGCAAAGTGCCGAGACAAAGCCCCATCGTATCGACGTCCACCATCATTTATCGCCGCCGAGTTATGTCACAGCCTCGGTTGCGGCAAACTTCGGCGACGGTCCGATGCGTAAATGGACTCCCGAAAGCTCACTCGCCGACATGGACAAGGCCGGCATCGCGGTCGCGATGCTCTCGGTGACCACTCCGGGCGTCAATTTCACCTCCGGAGAAACAGCGCGCAAGCTCGCGCGTGAATGCAACGAATACGCCGCCAAGCTGATCGCCGACCATCCCGGCCGCTTCGGCGGTTTTGCGATGCTTCCGCTCGTCGATGTCGACGCCAGCTTGAAGGAGATCGCCTACGCGCTCGACACCCTCAAGCTCGACGGCATCGGTCTTTTGACCAGCTATCACGACAAATGGCTGGGCGACCCCGCCTTCCTGCCGGTGATGGAAGAACTCAACCGCCGCAAGGTCATCGTCTACACCCATCCGACCGCGGCCGATTGCTGCGTCAATCTGGTCCGCACCCAGCCGCCGGTGATGATCGAATACGGCACCGACACCACCCGCACCATCGCCGACATCGTCTTTTCCGGCAATGCGCAGAAGTTTCGCGACATCCGCTGGATCTTCTCCCACGCCGGCGGCACCATGCCGTTCCTGATCGAGCGCCTGGTCCGTCACCCGGCGCTCGATGCCAAGGCAAAACCGACGGTGCCGGATGGCACGCTCGCCGAGCTCACACGCTTCTGGTACGACACCGCGCAAACCTCGAACAAGGCGGCGATGTCGGCGCTCGCAGCGATCATCCCGACATCGCAGATCCTGTTCGGCACCGATTTCCCGTATCGGACGGGCATCGACCACGTGAACGGCCTGCGCAATGCGGGCGTTTTCACCGAAGCTCAGATCGCCGATATCGAGCGCGGCAACGCCCTGAAACTTTTGCCGCGGTTTGGTGCCTGAACACCTCTGGTGGAGTGGGTTTGACCTTCGCTACCCGCCTGGTGCCCACTTTACGAAGTTCGTGCGGGCTTCTGAACCAAAGCCGCACTAGAATCAATAAGTTGCTAGTGCCCTTTCGATTCCGAAGTTCGGGAACAAGGGACCGCGAAACAATGCGAACTTCGGAATCGGGACACTGGAATCCCGGATTTACTGGTGGTCCCTGGATTCCAACATTCGCAAAGGTGCCTGCCGAGAAGACAAGCGAATGTTAGAATCCGACCACTAGAACGGGCTGCGATCCTCGCAGCCCGCACCGGAACGGAAACCACCGTTCAGGCGGTTTGGCCCGCGCTCTCCTTCCTCCCATCGCCGACATTTTTTTCGAACCTTTGCGATACCGCAAAGCGGGCGGCGCGGACCTGCCTTGATCTTGGGCGAAACGCGCGAAATGCGCCGGACCGGGGAGGAACAGATGAGCTTTCTGATCGCGCTGGCATCACTCGCCTTTCTCATGTTCGTGGCCTATCGCGGCTTCAGCGTGATCCTCTTTGCTCCCATCGCGGCCCTCGGCGCGGTGTTTCTGACCGACCCTGGCGCCGTGCCTGCGGCCTTCACCAGCCTTTTCATGGACAAGATGGTTGGCTTCGCGAAGTCGTATTTCCCGGTCTTCCTTCTGGGCGCGGTGTTCGGCAAGGTGATCGAACTATCCGGCTTCTCCAAGTCGATCGTGGCCGCAGTGATCAATGTCGTCGGCGCGGAGCGCGCGATGCTCGCAATCGTGCTGGTTTGCGCTGTTCTTACCTATGGCGGCGTGTCGCTGTTCGTTGTCGTGTTCGCCGCCTATCCGTTCGCGGCTGAAATGTTTCGCGCCGGCAACATTCCCAAGCGCCTGATCCCCGGCACCATCGCGCTCGGCGCCTTCACCTTCACGATGGACTCACTTCCTTTCAGCCCGCAAATCCAGAACATCATTCCGACCACTTATTTCAACACCACCAACGGCGCCGCGCCGATTCTCGGCGTGATCGGATCGATCTTCATCTTCGTGATCGGCATGATGTACCTCGAATGGCGCCGCCGCACTGCGCGGGCGGCCGGCGAAGGCTACGGCGAGGGGCACAGCAACGAACCGGAGACCGTCGACACCAAGGAACTTGCACCCGCCGCCATCGCGTTCCTGCCGCTGATCGTCGTGTTCGTGGTCAACCTGATTCTTGGAGGTTTTCCCGGCTTGTTCCACGGCCTAATCGACCGCTTCTACGGAGAGACCTACGATCTGACGCTTTCCATGGCCAAGCCGATCACCACCAAGGTCGCCAGCATCAAGGCGATCTGGGCGGTCATGGGGGGGTTGATCGCGGGCATCGTCACCGTCTTCATCTTTGCCTTTCCCAAGCTCAAATCAACCTTTGCCGATGGCAGCAAGGCGGCCGTGGCCGGCGCGCTGCTGGCATCGATGAACACGGCCGCCGAATATGGTTTTGGCGGCGTGATCGCAGCGCTGCCCGGCTTCACTGTCATCAAGAACGCGCTCTCGGCCATTCCCAACCCATTGATCAACGAAGCGATCACCGTCACGGTACTTGCCGGCATCACCGGCTCGGCGTCCGGTGGCATGTCGATCGCGCTCGCGGCCATGGCCGACGATTTCATCGCCGCGGCCCAGGCGGCCAACATTCCGCTCGAGGTGCTGCACCGCGTGGCGTCGATGGCGAGCGGCGGCATGGACACGCTGCCGCACAACGGCGCCGTGATCACCCTGCTCGCGGTGACCGGCCTGACGCACCGGCAATCTTACAAGGATATTTTCGCCATCACCGTGTTGAAGACGAGCGCCGTCTTCTTCGTAATCGCCGTCTACTACGCCACGGGACTTGTATAGGGCCTAGCCCCCATCAGGGAGACGTCCATGAGCCAACACCCCGCGCTGCCCTATCTGCGACTGTCGGAAAAGGGCAAGGTGGTCACCGCGGCGGAAGCCGTGCGCCTCATTCGCGACGGCGACACGGTGGCCACCGGCGGCTTTGTCGGCATCGGATTTGCCGAGGAGATCGCGATTGCGCTCGAAGCCTATTATCTCGAGCGCGAGGGAGATGCGCCCCATCCGCAAGGCAAGGCGCGTAACCTCACGCTGGTCTATGCCGCAGGTCAGGGCGACGGCAAACATCGCGGCCTCAATCATCTGGCCCATGAAGGCCTCGTCAAGCGCGTCGTCGGCGGCCACTGGGGCCTCGCGCCGAAATTGCAGCGAATGGCCATCGAAAATCAGATCGAGGCCTACAACCTTCCGCAAGGTGTGATCACGCATCTGTTTCGCGACATCGCGGCCCAGCGGCCCGCCCACATCACCCGCGTCGGCATCGGCACCTTCGTCGATCCGCGCCATGGGGGCGGCAAGCTTAATACCCGCACGACGGAGAATCTGGTCGAGCTGATCAAGCTCGGCGGGCAGGAATGCCTGCTCTACAAGACCTTTCCCATCAATATCGGCATCATCCGCGCTACCACCGGCGATGCCGACGGCAATCTCACCATGGAAAAGGAAGCGCTGACGCTGGAAGCTCTGGCGATCGCGATGGCCGCGCACAATTCCGGCGGCCTCGTCATCGCGCAGGTCGAACGTGTGGCGGAAAGCGGCTCGCTCAATCCGCGCCAGGTCAAGGTCCCCGGTATCCTGGTCGACGCCGTCGTCGTGTCGAAGCCCGAAAACCACTGGCAGACCTTCGGCACGCAATACAACCCGGCCTTCGCCAGCGAAATCCGCGTGCGCGCCGGCTCGCTGCCGCCGCTTCCGATGAGCGAGCGCAAGATCATCGCGCGCCGCGCGGCCTTCGAGCTGAAAGCCAACAGCGTCGTCAATCTCGGCATCGGCATGCCCGAGGGCATCGCCGCCATCGCCAATGAGGAAAAGATCATCGACCTGATCACGCTCACGGCGGAGCCCGGCGTGATCGGCGGGATTCCCGCCAGCGGCATCGATTTCGGCGCCGCGATCAACACGCAGGCCGTGATCGACCAGCCCTACCAGTTCGACTTTTACGACGGCGGCGGACTCGATGCGGCGTTCCTCGGGCTCGCCCAGGTCGACCGCGCCGGCAACCTCAACGTCAGCAAGTTCGGGCCCAAGCTTGCCGGGGCCGGCGGCTTCATCAACATCAGCCAGAACGCCAAGGAAGTGGTGTTCGTCGGCACTTTCGGCGCAGGCAAGCTGCGCATCGCGGTCGCCGACGGCAAGCTTAAGATCGTGGAAGAGGCGAGGTCGCGAAAATTCGTCGAGAGCGTGGAGCACGTGACTTTCAGCGGCGCTTACGCCACCACGCGCGGCCAGCACGTGCTTTATGTCACCGAGCGCTGCGTGTTCGCGCTTCGGCCCAACGGGCTCGAACTGATCGAGGTCGCGCCTGGCATCGACGTCGAGCGCGACATCCTTGCGCAGATGGCTTTTAAACCACTCATACCGCGCGACCCCGCGCTGATGGACGCGCGCATTTTCGGCGAAGGCGTCATGGACCTGCGCAAGGATCTCGTCGGCATTCCGATTGACCAGCGCTTCACCTATGATCGGCAGCAGGACCTGTTCTTCGTCAATTTCGAACGCTTCGCGGTGAGATCGAGTGTCGACATCAAGGCGATCGAAAAGGCCGCCGAATCCAAACTCGCCCCGCTCGGCCACCGCGTCTACGCCATCGTCAACTACGACAATTTCTCGATTTCACCGGAATTGCTCGACGAATATTCGGCGATGGTGCGATCTCTCACCGACAAGTTCTACTCGGGCGTCTCGCGCTACACCACATCGGGCTTCCTGCGCATCAAGCTCGGGGAAGCGCTGCAGAGCCGCGGCGTCGCACCGCATATTTTCGACAGCGCCGCCGAGGCGAAATCGGACTGGCGCAAGCTGAGCACCGCGCGTTAGGCGTTGGCTCTTGTCACGGAACCTTGATCACCACAGCGCGCGGTCTGGCATGCTAAAGGGAGAGCCCAATCGCCCGGATCGAAGGAGGAGCGGATGAAAGCCTACGTGATAGCGTTGGAGACGGTCAACGATGAAGAGATGTTTGCAGAATACCGAAAGCACGTGGTCGCCACCGTTGCGGCGTTCGGAGGTCAATTCATCGCTCGCGGCGGCAAGTTTACGCTGCTTGAAGGTCAGTGGCAGCACCCTCGCACGGTGATCATCGAATTTCCGACGCGAGAGGCGGCCGAAGCTTGGTACAATTCTGCCGAATACCAAAAAATTATAGGGCTCAGGCACAAGAGCTCGAACGGAAATCTCGTGATCCTCGACGGCATCTAGGACCAAAAGCCGTCGCGCGGGTGTCGAACACCGACCCATCAGAACGAGGAAAGGCGAATAGCGCTGCGATATTTGAGGGACCTCGATGGCCGCATCGAAAAAGGACGATGGCCAAGGCCCACCCACACTCCCTTACCATGGTCGGTTGATCGATCGATGTGCAGCACGCGCCTCGCACACAAAAATCAGGCGGCTGTTTCGCAAACACCCGGCCTCGATGTCACGCCGCTGTGACAAAAACCCGGGAAAATGCACACAGCATTTCCACGAGACGAGAAAGAACGATGAAACGCGGAATAACCATTCTGCTTTCGATTTTCGTGGTGGCACTGGCGGCCTATTTCACCGCAAGTAAATGGGCGATCCACCACAACACGCTGACATTCTACGACCCCTTGCGCACCGATCGTCCGGTCGATGTCGATGTCGCGGTCCGGCGCGACCGCGAGATGGAAGCGATGGCCGAAATGATCACACTGCCGGTGGTGATCCTCAACCACGGCAACACGGTGAAATTCACCGAATACTCGTTTCTTGCGAACTTCCTCGCCATGCGCGGCTATATGGTCGTGAGCATCCAGCACGATCTTGAAACCGACGGGCCGATGATCACGCAGGCCGGCGAGGAATATGTCGGCCGCAGACCGCATTATAATCGGGGCATCGCCAACATCTGGTTCGTGATCGACGAGATGAAGAAGTATCAGCCGAACGCGGACTATCATCATTTGACCATGGTGGGGCATTCCAACGGGGGCGATATCTCGATGTATTTCGCCAAGCGCCACCCCGAGCTGATCAAGAAGGTCGTGACGCTCGATAATTTGCGCGTCCCCTTCGTCACCGATGGCACTTTCAGGACTCTTTCATTCCGCTCAAAAGACCCCGTCTTCAAGGCCGATCCCGGCGTCGTTCCCAACGACGAGATGTGCCAGAAGGCAGGGATCACCGTGGTGAAGACGCCCTACCAGCACAACGAATTGAGCGACCGCGGCCCGGACCATGTCAAGACCACGATCCGGTCGATCATCGACAAATTCCTCGACGACGACACGCCGGCCGGAACGGTAGACCCCGAAAAGCTCCAGAAGGATAAATCGGGACCAATCGCGTTTGCGGTGCCGCCGTAATCATCCGGCTGCATGGCAGAACGGCTTCTGCCGACAAAAAGCCGGCCAGATTTGATTTGCCGGAAAACCTCTGCCGCGAAAATCCGTCGTTCTTGATCGTGCGGATGTCCGTTCCCCGGAATCATCCGATCGATTTTCGGATGTTCCTGCCGCCCACCGCGGGGGCATCCTCCCTTTCCGCGCTTGCCTGCGGCTCATTCAAATCAGAACCCAGGAAGCCGGCGATGTCGGGCCACGCGTGGCCGAGCACTTCGGCGCCGAGGAACAGGCTCAAGTGCCCGCAAGCTTCCGTCATCTTCACCACGTCTTCGCTTCGGGTGCCGACCAATCGCGCCGTCGCGAACAGTTGATCGACGGCAACGACCTCGTCGTGGCTGCCCGCGAGCAGGCAGATCGGCGCCGTTAGTCTCGACAGGTCGATATTCTGCCCAAGGGCAACGAAGCGTCCGGCCGCGATTCGGTTTTCCTTGAACAGCCACTCGACCACCTGAAGAAAGAAATTGCCGGGCAGATCGACCGTCTCGGCGTGCCATTGCCGAAAACGCTCGACCAGCGCCTCGCGCACCGAGAGCTCGACAGCTTCGCACGCCTGCAGCGTGGCGTCGGCTTCATTGGAGCCGTGCGAAATCCCCCATAGCCCGAGCATCTGTTGGCCGTGCACGATGCCCTCGCCGAGCCGCACCAATTCATGAAACGAGGCCAACGGCACGTCGGCTGCGAAATTGGACAGGGACGACTTGGCCGCAGCGATATCGATCGGCGCGCCGACCAGAACCAGCCGGCGAACCTTGTTCGGGAATCGAGCCGCGTAGACCAGCGCCAGCCAGCCGCCCTGGCACAGGCCGATGAGATCGACCGGCGGACCGATTTCATCGACCGCGACATTCAGGTCGGCGAGATAATTGTCGATGGTGAAGTAACGCATGTCGGGCGTCGCGGATTTCCATTCCGTGACGAATATCCGGGACATGCCGCATTGGCCGAGTCTCTCGACCACGCTGTGGCCGGTCGCAAAATCCGCAATGGTCGAACCGTGCAGCGCGTAGGGCGCGCAGATCAACGTGGCGCGTCCATCGTTCCGGGTCGAAAAATTCCTCAAGCGCATCGTGCCGAGTTCGAGACCGATCGTATTCGGCGATGCCCAGGGAAAGGACAGCCGCCGCGACGGCTTTTTGTCTGCCGGCGGCAGAAGGGTTTCAAACAGCCGAATATTGGTCTGGGCGATGTGCGACGCCGCTGCCAATGGCCACGCCAGAAAAACCTCGAGCGCCGAAGGCTGCTCGGGAGCAGGTTCTTGCTCGTTTCTCTCAGACATTGAATTTCACTAGCCGAAGGGCTCACACAGCGAAAGGATAAGTGTCCGCAAGCCCCTTCAATTCTGTGGTATCGAGCGGCGTCACCGCGCGAGTGCTATCGAACCAGATATATTCGTCGAATTGCTGCGGCAGATTGGCGCGGAAGTAGTGGCTCGCCATCTCGGTTTCGGGCCGATAGATCACCCCGATCGCCCGTTCCAGCCGCTCCTTGCCGAGACCCGCACGCCCGCAAAGGTCATCGGCGCGGCCGCGCAAACCGAGCGTGAAGCGCGCGTGCCCGGTCTCATGGCACAGGCGTTCGTAGCTTTCGCGATGCGAAGGCCGCACGTCCTTGATCTCCATCGGCCCATCCCAGTTCGAAGCCGCCGCGACCGTGCCGCTATGGGTTCCGAACCCGATCGAAAAGGCGTCGTCGCCGAATTCCTCGCGGCAGAGCTGGCCGATATTGTGCTCGCCACGGGCAGCCATCTCGGTCGCGCCTGCGTTGCCCACATGCGAGTTGTGCGCCCAGACCACCGCCTTGCTGTCGGCGCCATGAAACCTCAGCAGGTTCTTGAGCGTCTCGAACATGTGGTTGTCGCGAAGGTTCCAGGACGCTCGCGAGCCGTAATACATCACGCGGTAATAGCGCTCGGCGTTGGCGACAAGACGCGCATTCTGATCGGCATCGAGAAAGCGTTCGCCGTCGTGTTCGGCATAGGCCAGACGCCTGGCCTGCAGATCGGTAAGCGCCCGCACAACCTCCGCTTCGCACGTCGGATAGGATCCGGTCAGCGCCGCGTGGCCGTAGGTTGCCGGATCACTCTGCCAGGGCGTCAAGCAACCGTAGCGTTGGCGGGCCACTTTTGCAGATGCCGGATCGACCTCGTCGAGATAGTTCAAAACCGAGCGGATCGAGTCATAGAGGCTGTAGAGATCGAGACCGTGAAAAGCGACGCGCCCCTCCTTCTCCACCGTGCCATTGTGCTGGCGCAGCCAGTTCACGAAATCGCGCGTTTCGTTGTTGCGCCACATCCAGCTCGGAAATCGCGCGAACGCGGTCCATTCCGACGGCGGATACTCGAAATGCCTGACGTAGTGATCGATCCGCGCCGCGTCGGGCCAGTCCGCCTCGATCGCCACAAAACAAAACCCTTTCTCGATGATCAGGTCACGGGTAATGCGTTCGCGCATCCGGTAGAAATCGCTCGTGCCGTGGGTTGCCTCCCCGAGCAGCACGACGCGCGCGGATCCGATGCGCCTCAACAGCGGATCAAGATCGGCTTTCTCGATCGACGAAAAGGCTTCGGCAGCCTCGGCAAGATCGCGAACGAGCGTTTCCTCGCGCGAAAACGCCGGACGGCGCGCCCGGCGCGCAGCAAGGCGGCCGTGATCCTTCTCGATCCACCCCTCTTCGCCAATCAAGGGCACGAAGCGCACATCGGCGATGTCTTCGCTGCGATACTCATCGGCTGAAACCCTGGTGAGGCGCACCAGTTCCTGCACCAGCTGATCCGGACCGATCGGGATCACCAGGTGGCCGCCGATCTTCAGCTGCTCCTTGAGCGATTCCGGAACCTGCGGCGCGCCGGCGGCAACGACGATGGCGTCATAAGGCGCATGTTCCACCCAGCCCCTGGTACCGTCGCCATGCAGCACGTGAACATTGTCGTAGCCGAGGCCGGCGAGGGTTGTTGCGGCCTTGTCCGCGAGCGGGCCGAGGCGTTCGACCGTGAAGACCTCGTGCGCGATTTTCGACAACACCGCGGCGGCATAGCCCGAGCCCGCACCGATCTCGAGGACCTTTTCGTCGCCCTTGAGCATCAAGGCCTCCGCCATGAAGGCGACAATATAAGGCTGGGAGATCGTTTGCTCGCCGGCGATCGGCAGCGGCGAATCCTCGTAGGCAAATTCGCGAAGGTTTTTAGGCAGGAACAATTCGCGTGGCACCTGGCGCATGGCCTCGAGCACACGCTCGTCCTTTACCCCGCGCGCGGCGATATCCTGTTCGACCATGCCTGCGCGCAGCGAAGCAAAGGAATTGGCAGCATCCGCGGGGTCATCTTTCGATGACAGCG